>Ga0315309_1000124_pt1 | contig 44486 bp, 39 predicted proteins | sample TDP4_MG_FD_203080 | JGI IMG/M metagenome (GOLD analysis project Ga0315309, IMG submission 203080) | Freshwater sediment microbial communities from Lake Towuti, South Sulawesi, Indonesia - TDP4 | ecosystem: Environmental > Aquatic > Freshwater > Lake > Sediment | place: Indonesia: South Sulawesi... | reverse complement strand
ATGACAGCCGCCGCACCGTCTCCCAATACAGTTCCTCCGACAGATCGTGCGCCAACCCGCGTTCGTACAACTGCGCCGCTGTCTCGAGATGCCCCAGGTCCTCGAACAGTTTTCCCATCGCCACCAGGTCCAACCCGTGGACGACGGCCCCGTTGAGCGGATCGTCGAACAGTCCCGCGATGTGACTCAAAAGCGCAGCCAGTGAGAGCACGTCCATGGCGTTGTGATAAAAGACGCTCTGCAGAGGCCGCGCGTCGCCGCTGCGCAAGTAGTCAAAATACAAGCTGGGGATGACCCAGGCGGGGACATCCTCGTGAGTGCGGGTGACACCCAGAATGTGCTCCTCGAGGTAGCCGAGAGCGCGGCTGGGTAGGCGGTCACGCCACAACCGACGCGCCAGCGGCAGCAGGTCCAGATGTGCGGCGGACGCCAGAGGAGGCTGTTCGCCATTGGTGATGTAGCGTGTGTTCAAAAGCGGCACGTCAAACACCTTGCCGTTGAACGTTACCAGCGCCTGGCAGGGCTGGAGAAATTCGGTCAGCTCAGCCAGCAGCGCCGGCTCCTCCACCGGATCGCGCATGAAAAACTGGGCCAGGTGAAACGCCTCGCCATCGTAGCGGCCGACTCCGACCAGAAAGGCATACGTGCCCGTACCACCTGCCAGCCCGGTCGTCTCGGTGTCGAGAAAGGCGAAGGCATAGGGTTCGGCCCCAGCAAGGCGTGGCTCGCCCGCCCACTCGGCGATGACGCGCAGGGATGCCGTGATGCACAGCGCGGCGCATCCCTGCTGAAGCTCAAGCGGGTACCGCGTTTCAACGAGGAAAACCTCGCCGCGCGGCGTCTCCTGAAAGCGGCCGGGCACGACCTGTTCGATGGGATAGGGGTTGCGCGGACGCGGCGGCGGCAGATCGCGCGCGCCGATTTTTACGCCCAGCGATTTGAGTTTCTCCGAGAGTGAATTCATTTTGGCGTTTACAGCTCTACAAGATCGGTGAGGAGAACGCAGAAGGTCCGTTAACGGCTGTCTGCCGACAACGCCTCCAGGAGGGCAAGCGTCTCCCGCTTGCCGCCGAGGCCGTCCTCACCGGCGGGGCCGACGCACGACGGGCAGCCGTCGGCGCACTCGCAGGCGGCAACCAATTCATAGGCGTGGCTCATCAATTCGTCGTGCAATTCAAACAGACGCTGGCTGAACCCGATCCCGGCCGGCACCTGGTCATAGATCACTACCGTTGGCCGGCCATCGGCCAGCGGCGACTGCGGATCGGAATGCACGCCCAAGTCGCGGGCGTCGCACATCAAGAAGAGCGGCGCGAGGTGGCCGAGGGCAAAGGCTAAGCCGGCCAGTCCACTCCGCATACGCACCGCCAATTCGGCGCGGCGGTGGCAGCGCGGGCAGAGGGTCACCAGGTTGGACAATTGGTTGGCCTGCTGGTACGAGACGAAGGCGCGGAAGGGGATTTTGTGATGGACGTGGTGAACGCGACCCTTCGACAAGCCGTCGTGGTGAGCTTGTCGAACCATCAGGGCACCGCCCTGCTCCGACGCGCCGCAGTTTTGACAGCGATAGCCGTCGCGCTCCCGCGCCCGGTCGCGTTGCGCCAGCCAGTTCGGCCCGTAATCGTTGGGATCATTGGTCCACAGCCCCTGATCGCGTAAACGGGCCACCGTGTCCTCCGTCAGCGCCAGCCAGTAGCCGGTCGTTTGCAACTCGGTGGGCGGCAGGGAGACCTCACCAGTGCCAAGTTGCTCGTGGGTGAACCATTTGACCTTGCCAAAGCCGATCACTTGGCTGGTCACAGTGATTTCGCCGTGGGCTTTGGTTGCGCCGTGTGCCTCGACCTCGTCCAATTTACCCAAGAGTCGCACCGTCGTTTCGCTGCGCGGTTCGGTGTAATAATCCACGTCTGCCGCCCGCAGTCGCGCGATGTGTTGCGTTAGGTCCAATTCGTCTACCAGGTACACCTGCCCCTCGTGCAAATAGACGGCACCCGGATGCACCATCCAATGCGCGCTGGCGTGGTCTACCTGGCCGATGGTCGTCCATTCGTCGCCATCCCGCGCCTGAAGCACTACCGCCTCGGGCGAAGCGCTGCGCAGTGAAACATCCTCAGCCGGATATTGGTCCGCCATCCAAAAGTATTTGTCCCCGGATTGATGCAGGACCCCGGCCTCTTGCAGGAACTGGAGGAATTCCGCCACCCGCGCCCCCTCGACGCGGCCAAAACTTTCTCCCACCCGGAACGGCAGTTCAAAGGCGGCACAGCGCAAATGCCCCAGGAGGATGAGAAGGTTATCGGGGTTGATGAGGGCCTGCTCAGGCGAGCGCTCGAAGAAATAGTCGGGGTGACGGGCCAGGAATTGGTCCAACGGATTGGCTGACGTGACCAGGGCCGCCAGCGACGCCTCCTTCTGACGACCGGCACGGCCGGCCTGTTGCCACGTGCCGGCAATGGTGCCCGGATACCCGGCCAGCACGGCCGCGCCCATGCCGCCGATGTCTATCCCCAGTTCGAGGGCGTTGGTGGCGACCGCGGCGCGTACCCTCCCCTCACGCAGGCCACGCTCGATCTCGCGGCGTTGGCGCGGCAGATAGCCGCTGCGATAGCCGCGTATCTGGCCCTCTCCCCCAGCGAGACCGCGCCGCAAATAACTGAGGATCAATTCAACCGTCCGTCGCGCCCGGGCGAAGACGATGGTCTGCACGCCGTGCTGCAACAGGTCTCCCGCCAGGCGGACGCTCTCCAGCAGTGCGCTGCGCCGCAAGCCGAGGTCGCGATTCACCACGGGAGGATTGTAGATCAAGAAATGTCTGGCGCCCCGGGCCGCACCATCGTCGTCCACCAGCGCCACCGGCTCTTCGATCAGTTGCTCGGCCAGCTCAATGGGGTTGGCAATCGTCGCCGAGGTCAAAATGAACTGAGGCGACGAGCCGTAAAAGCGTGCAATCCGTTTCAACCGGCGCAGGACATTGGCCACGTGCGAGCCGAACACCCCGCGATAGGCGTGCATTTCATCTATCACCACAAATTGTAAATGCCGCAAGAAATCGGCCCACAGGGTGTGATGCGGCAGCACCCCGGTGTGCAGCATGTCGGGGTTGCTGATGACCAGGCGCGCCGTAGCGCGAATGGCGGGGCGCGCCTGGGCCGGCGTGTCGCCGTCGTAGGTGGCAATGCGAATGGTCGGTTCCTCTTCCAAAGCCACGATAAGCTGTCTCAACGCATCCTTCTGATCCTGGGCCAAGGCTTTGGTAGGAAAAATGTAGAGGGCGCGCGTCTTCGGATGGCGCAGCAGGCGATCGAGGACGGGCAAGTTGTAGCAGAGCGTCTTGCCGCTGGCCGTGCCGGTGACGACGACCGGGTGCTGGCCGGCTTGCGCGCGCTGCCACGCCGTCGCCTGATGGGTGTAGAGCGCACCAATGCCACGGGCGCGCAGGGCGTCCACCAGCGCAGGATGGAGGTCGTCTGGGAATGGCGCAAACTGCGCCGGGCGCGTGGGGAGGGTCCGCCACGCGGCGATGTTCGAGGCAATATTTGGATCGGCGCGCCAGGCGCTCAAAAGCGTAGAGAGGGACATAGGTCAGATAGTTGGTGATAACGGTGCCCGGAGCAGGAGGCTGCGGACACCGACGGTTCAGACATTGGACGCGTGGGTTTCGCGGGCAGCCAGGCCACAGTGGGAAGGCCAGCATCCCCCAAGTCAGCCAGGCGTTCCAGGCTTGTCCCAAAGTTCGTTGTTGTGGGTGCCGGGTCCCAACCCAGGTCCCACGCCACCACATCGGGGCGGTAGACGGCGACCTCGGCCAGCAGATCCGCATCCCCAGCCCCCCGGCCGATAACGGTGAAGCCGAGCTGATCGGTCAGCAACGTCATCAGCCTGGCACGGGCCAACGGGCCGCCGGCCACGATGAGCACTCGCAGGTCATCCATGCTTGAGAGCATTGCCGGTTCCTCTGGAACGAATCCGGGGCCTGATCAACAATCGCTTATGGCCCCTATAGTATATCAGAATTTGGCCTGGTTGGCAACGCTTCTCCTTTTGCGCATCATCTTCCTGTTTGGCAACTATATTGCAATTGGCCAAAAGCAAAGTCGCCCTGATTTACAGGGCGACTCTTTTGGGCAGTGTGAGACAATGTTTTCGTATAAAGTTTCGTGTGTTGGCGACGTTGCGACCAACGGGAGCAATGGGGCGAAGCCCTTCCGTAAACACGCTGTCAGACGGAGTGGCCGACTGGGATTACATTTGTGAGTTAGGGCCTTCAACTTGCACTGAGCACTCTTGGCCCCTACTGTTGACAATCGAACATCAGTTCTGGTATAATATGCAAAGGGGTCCTCATTTTCCAGATCGGGTGAAATGTGGTAAAATAGGCATTAGGAGGAACGTTCTTTGGGCATCATCCGTAGCTTGTCCGGCGGCTTTGACGCCATCACTAAAAGGATATGGTTGATTTCCATTCCCGTGTTGCTGGACCTCTACCTGTGGATAGGGCCCAGACTGTCCATCTATCCCCTGGTGAAAAGGGCCCTGTCTCTCGTCACTTCGCCTCCCAACGCCAGCCCGGAAGAGCTACTGGCCCTGGCTGAGACAAAAGGGCTTCTAGAGCAGGCGGGTCAGAGTTTCAACGCCTTCTCTCTGCTTATCATCAGAAAGCTGGGTATGCCAAGCTTGATCTCTCCCAATCCCTGGCTCGAAACTCTGGGCATCACGCTGAATATCTCCAGCCTGGTCACTTTTCAAGCCCCTGAGGCGAGCTTTTTGAGTCGGCCCCGGCCCGTCATTGAGGTGCGGAGTGAATTCGTCTTCCTGGGACTGTATATCCTTTTGAGCCTGGCCGGCATGCTCATCGGCTGCTCCTATCTGGGCCTCATCGCCCAGGAAGTACGCGACAACCAGGTGAATGTGGCTTACGTCCTGCAACGGGTCTGGATTTGGTGGGTCAGAGTGGCCCTGATAGCCCTCCTGTTTTTGATGGGATTCCTGATGTTGGGCGTACCGCTGCTGGTCATTGTTGCCCTGCTCAGTTTGTTGAGCAAGAACCTGGCTCAACTGACAGGTAACTTTATTATCTTTAGCTCTATATGGGTCGGCATCTGGCTTTACATTTATCTCTTTTTCTTCGTCAATGCCCTCATCCTCAACGATGCCGGCATCCTGCGGGCCATCTGGAACAGCTTCAACGTGGTCAGGCGCAATTTCTGGTCCACCATCGGCTTGATGTTGTTGATAGGGCTCATTGGGGCAGGGTTCTCTGTCATCTGGCGGATGCTGAGCACCAGCTCGTGGGGGACACTGTTAGCCATCGTAGGCAACGCCTACATCGGCAGCGGCCTGGCTGCAGCCAGTCTCACCTTCTATCGCGATAGATATGTAACCTGGCAAAAAGAGTTGGCAGGACAAGCGGAGGTTGATCAAAAGTGACAGACGAATTTCTACACTACGACGCGACGGATATCCAGGTTCTGGAGGGTCTGGAGGCGGTGCGCCGCCGGCCCGGAATGTACATCGGCTCCACTGATGTGCGCGGCCTGCACCACCTGATCTATGAGGTGGTGGACAATTCGATAGACGAAGCGCTGGCCGGAGCCTGCGACAGGATCAAGATCACCATCCACAAGGACAACGTGGTGACCGTCACAGACAACGGCCGGGGCATCCCGGTGGACATCCACCAGCCAACGGGTAAATCGGCCCTGGAAGTGGTGATGACCATCCTGCACGCCGGGGCCAAGTTCGGCAGCGGCGGCTACAAAGTAGCCAGTGGCTTGCACGGCGTGGGCGTCTCGGCTGTCAACGCCCTGTCGGAGTGGATGGAGGTGGAGGTCAAGCGCGATGGCAAGCGTCACCGCCAGCGCTACGAGCGGGGCGTGCCCGTCACAAAGGTAGAGGTCATCGGCAAGGCCCCAGCTAAAGAAACGGGCACCACCACCACCTTCCTGGCCGACAGCGAGATTTTCAAAAGCCTGGATTACAAGTTCGAGGCCCTGGTGCAGCGCTTCCGTGAGATGGCTTTCCTGACCCGGGGCCTGACCATCCAGTTCTGTGACGAGCGCGACGGCACTGTTGCGCCGATTAGCACACTGGAGAATGTACCGGCCAGGGAGATGGCTTTCTACTTCGAGGGCGGCATCACCTCTTTTGTGCGTTACCTCAACAAGAACCGCAAGACCCTGCACGATCCCATCTACATCGAGAAGCAGGTCAACGATACGTTGGTGGAGGCAGCCATCCAGTACACCGACGGCTACGCCGAATCGGTCTACGCTTTCGCCAACAACATCAACACCGTTGACGGCGGCACCCATCTGACCGGCTTTCGCTCGGCTTTGACTCGCACTTTGAACGACTATGCCCGCCGCAACAGCCTCCTCAAGGACAACGAGGCCAACTTCACGGGCGAAGACACCCGCGAGGGGCTGACGGCCATCATCAGCGTCAAGATGACCGACCCCCAGTTCGAGAGCCAGACCAAGAGCAAACTGGGCAACGCCGAGGTCAAAGGCCAGGTGGAATCGGTCGTCTCGGAGGCCTTTTCTGCCTTTCTGGAAGAACACCCTCGGGAAGGCAAGGCCATCATCGAGAAATGTCTGACCGCCTCCCGGGCCCGCCAGGCAGCCCGCCAGGCCCGGGACCTGGTCATCCGCAAGAGTGCCCTGGAGAGCATGACCCTGCCGGGCAAGCTGGCCGACTGCTCCGAGCGCGACCCATCCAAGAGCGAGTTGTACATCGTGGAGGGCGACAGTGCCGGCGGCTCGGCCAAGCAGGGGCGCGACCGGCGCTTCCAGGCCATCCTGCCCCTGCGCGGCAAGGTCCTCAACGTGGAGAAGGCCCGCCTGGACAAGGCCCTGAGCAACAAGGAGATCCAGACGCTCATCACCGCCCTGGGCACCGGCGTGGGCGATCAGTTCAACCTGGAAACCCTGCGTTACAACCGCGTGATCGTCATGACCGATGCTGATGTGGATGGCAGCCACATCCGCACCCTGCTTTTGACCTTCTTCTTCCGTTACATGGAGCCCCTCATCGAGGACGGTCACCTCTTCATTGCCCAACCGCCTCTCTACCGCATCGAGAGCAAGAGAAAGCACCACTACGTTTACAGCGACGAGGAGAAGGAAAAGCTTCTGGCCAAACTCAAGGGAGACAACGTGACCATCCAGCGTTACAAGGGTCTGGGCGAGATGAACCCGGAGCAATTGTGGGAGACGACCATGAACCCTGAGGCGCGGACCATCCTACAGGTGACGGTGGAGGATGCCGCCGCCGCTGACCGCACCTTTGACATGCTGATGGGTTCCAGCGTCCCGCCCCGCAAGCGCTTCATCCAGACCCACGCCAAGAGCGTGCGGAATTTGGATGTGTGATTCGCCCAGGCACGGATGAGCGCCATGGCCAACCTGGGCTTTGGCGTATTGGACACAGCTATGGTAGAAACGGTAGCGTTCGTGTTGGTGAAAGGCTGGCTGATCACGGAGGTGAAGCGTGGAAAGGGGTGTGACTTTAGAGGAAGCGCTGGACCTGGTAAAGCAACTTTCGCCAGTGGACAAAGCGCGTCTGATTGAGCGGATCGTTCCCGACATCGAGCGCGAGTTGAAGGCTGCCCGGCCTACCCCGCGAAAATCGCTGTGGGGCCTGTGTGCTGACCTGGGGCCGGCGCCATCGGCCGAGGAGATTGACCAGGCCCGTCGAGAGGAATGGGCCAACTTCCCGCGGGAGGACATCTGATGCTGCGCGCGGTCGCCGACACCCACGCGGTCATCAGCCAGGTATGGCAAGGATTTTCCAAGGAGATGACCAAGGTGAAAATCGAGTATGATCCAGTGCGAGACTTGCTCTATCTCTGGTTCAGCACTCCCGGCGAGAAAGCGGCCGACACAGTGACTGTAGCTCCAGGCCTACATGCCGATTTCGATGCCGGTGGAAAGTTGATTGGTATTGAGGTGTTGGATGCATCAGAGATATTGGGCGATAAGGTGCAATTTGAGGTAGACTTGCAAAAGTCTCGAGCAAAACAAACCACCCTGACAGGCTGAAAGGGACGACCTTGCCGCCGAACTGCTTTTGGAAATGCGCCGGCAGGAGGTCGCCCGTGGCCAGCCTTTACACGCTAGATGCCAGTGTCTTCCTGAACGCTTTCTCACAAGTCAATTGAATGATCAAGCGAGATAATGCTCCCCCTCCCGCTACCCACCACCTGCCTGCATCTTGCTTCCTGCATCTTGCTTCCTGCCCCCTCTCCCCTCTCCCTTGCCCCTTACTTACCTCCTATTGCACTTTTTCACGATACATGATATAATTAAATCAGCCAAACCGTAATCTTCCCCCTCACTAAGAACTGACGGGGCCCGAGGGGGAAAGAAAAAAGGACCCACCGCGTTCCAGGCGTGGCGGCCCTTCCTTGTGCCCCCCTTCCTGCGGATGACCAGGAAGGTCAGGCTCTGAGATGATGCCAAAGAGCCGCTTTCCGCGTCGAGCAGGAAGCGGCTGTTTTTCGTTAATGCAAGGAATGAAAGGGATGACAATGCCCACAACCATCACGAACGTTGCCAGGCTCAGTGACGAGGTGAAGAGCGGCCAGGTTTACGGTGTCATCCAGCTCTACAAGTTGCTCGGTGACAAGCCGGCGCTGGAAAAGCAGCCGGCCGACATCTTTGCCCGGACCTATCTGACAGATGCCCTGAGAACGGCATTAGACCAGATCCGCTACAAGTTCACTGGTCAAGATCGGCGCGGCAGCCTTGTCTTTACCGGGGGTTACGGGTCCGGCAAGTCACATCAGTTGTTGGCCCTGTATCATACCTTGAGCCACCCTGGCTTGGCCGCTGACTGGTTGGCCCGTCATGGGTATGATGAGCCACTGCCCAAACTCGACGGCCTGGCCATGATTGTACTCCATACAGCGCGGGTTGACTATGATAACCTGTGGGAGCCTGTCTTCCAACAAGTAGGTGCTCAAGACGTAATGAGGCAGGTCAAGCGTTATCCAACTGTCCCACAAATCCGCCAGGCCCTGGCTGGCCGTCCGGTCGTGATCATCATTGACGAAATCGAGAACTGGTACGAGACGATCCTGCCCCAACGGGTGAGCACCGCTGAGACCTCGCGGGCGGCCAACCGAACCTTTCTCCAACATCTGCTAGAGGTGGCCAATGAGCCAGACGTCCCGCTCATGGTGTTTTTCTCGCTGGTGCGAGACAACCCAGACATCGTGGACGTCATTGACCGCACCGAGCCCATCTCCATCAACTTGAGCACAGCCGCCGACCGCGAGGAGATTTTACTCTACCGGCTGTTTGAGAGTGTGGACGAGCGGAAAGCGGCTGAAGTGGTGGAACGTTTCATCGAATTGTACCGGGATCGCCAGATCGCCGTGCCTATGGGCGACTACGAGGCCTATCGCGCCCGCATGGGCCGGGTCTATCCACTGCATCCCGAACTGCTACGGGTGCTGTTCGAGCGCTATAGCACGGCCTCGAACTATGCCAACACCCGTGGCATCCTTTACTTGCTGGCAACTATCTTGCGCGAGCGGGCAGACCATATCCCACTCTTGCTGGCGTCCGATGTGGACACAGCCCGCTTCAACGACCAGTTGGTTGTCCTGGACCGGCCTCTGGTCGAGGCCACTGCCCGGGATATCGAACGGGTGAGGCATATTGACTACGGACGCGAGATCCTGTCCACGGTGTTGCTCTACTCCATCAACCGCGAGCAGCAGATCGGAGCAAGTGAAACCGAGACGGTGATAGGGGTGGCCACGCCGGAGATCAATCCCAACGATGTCCTGCTGGGATTGAATCGGCTGCTGGGCCAGGCCTGGCACCTGCACAAGCTCAACGGCCAGTATGCCGTGCGGATTGAGGAGAACGTCTTTGCCGTGGTACAGAACCGCGCCCGCGACATCTCCGAGAAGGCAGCCATTCAGCGTATCGCTCGCGTGCTGGCCAAAGAGGTGCTGAAGGGCAATACCCACGTCTATGAGATTGACGAGATCCCTGACGACCGCCATCTGAAGGTCGTGGTCTCGCTGCGCGCCCTCGACACCGACCAGGATGTTTACGCGATTTATCATGGCCACCGCTACCAAAACCGCATGATAGTGCTCGCGCCGCTCACCGGGGATCTGCGCAATGACCAAAGCCTGGTTGACAAGGCCCGCCGCATCATCGGCGGTGAGCAAATCAAAAAGGACGTGAGCGATGAGCGCGCCGCCAAGGTCCAGGCAATCATTGATGAAGAACTGAAAGAACTGAAGGAACGCCTGGCTGCGCGCTTTGGCTTCTGGCCTAAGGTGTCGGTCATGGTCAGTGAGGGACCAGACGGGCAACGGATTGAGAAGGAAGCCGTGCGCAAAATCCAGGTCGAGGCCGACACAGCTAGCCTGTTGGAACGGGCCGTCAGCGACATGGCCCGGGTGAAGGAGAAAATCTTGGATGCGCTCCGAGAACGGGGGCCGAAAGGACTGCGCGCTGACCTGCTCTACAGTGACTTTTACATCATCCGCCGTTACCCCATGGTGTCCGATGCTTCTCAGGTGACAGCGGCCTTGAAAGAGCTGTGCAAAGAGGAGCAGCTCTACATCGAAGGCCACAAAGGGCGTAACTTCTTCGGCGGGACTCCCTACGGCCTGGATGAGCAATCCAGAGCGATGCTTTACCACGCCGACTTTGCTCAGATCGAGCGGGGGCCAACCGGCGAGGCGGAAGAGGTCAAGATTGCCTACCCAGAGGGTCAAGCTCCAGGCCAGCCGACGAAGGAGCCTGTCCTGGAACAGGCTATCGAGGGTGTCGAGGTCACTCCGCAAAAGATTACGGAGCAATTGCACCTTGAGGAAGGAGGCAAGCATCCGCGCACGGTGGCCGGCAAGTTCGAGGCCATCCTGCGCGAGACTGACGTGATCCAGCATGTGCAGGTAGAGATTGGCAACGATTTTAGCGTCGGCGGCAAGTCGGACAAGCTGGAGCGCCTGGTAAAGGACCTGGGTTTCTCGCCCGAAGGTTTGAAACTGGGCCTGACCCTGGAGTGGACCGGACCATTGGAGAAAGGTCCATTCTTGCAACAACTGCTGCTCTTGCCGGCTACGCCCGGCGGCAGCCTGTATGTCATCGCCGAGGTAGATCGTGTCATCGAGTAGCTGTTGATTTTCATCCACTTAGCTCTTACGCTCGCGGCGGATGACAATCCGCCGGCAGAACGCGGACTGTCGTCCCCTTTGAGCGATAGACCGCTTGCGGCGGATGACAATCCGCCGTCCACCAAGAGGAGTAAAGCGACATGCCCGACTGGCGTCCAGATTTCGACCCAGCCCATCTCTACTTTGTGACAACCAATGCCGTCCAACGCGCCCATATCTTCCAACAGGATGTCATCAAGCGTATTCTTGTGGATGGGTTGTATCACCTACACGTCGTGGACCGAACGGAACTGTATGCTTTTGTCATCATGCCCAACCATGTCCACTTTATCGTCCGCTGTCAAGAAGACGACCCTTTGAAAGATGTGGTGCGGGACTTTAAAGCCAACATGGCCCGGCTCATCGTCTGGCAATACCAGGCTGAGCGCAACCAGAAGGTGCTCGACTTTCTGGCTGCGGCTGTGACGCGCCCGGAGAAGCAACAATTCAAAGTTTGGGAAGATGGGTACAATGCCAAGGATGTATTCTCGCCGGACTTTTTGTTGCAGAAGATGGAATACATCCACCATAACCCGCTTCAATCGCACTGGCGGCTGGCAGAGCGTGCAGAGGACTATATCTGGTCAAGCGCACGATTCTACGTACTGGGCGAGCCAGCGCTGATCCCCCTGAGCGACGCACGGGAGCTATTTTGAAGTGCTATTTTGGGGTGCTCCTGGTGGACGACAGTCCACTACAATCGAGCGCGGACTGTCGTCCGCCCTGAGCAACACAAACCCGCTCCAAGCAACATGGACCGCTCCTAGCGGACGACAATCCACCACCAACGCTGTCATCCGCTTTAAGCAACATAGACCGCTCCTGGCGGATGACAATCCGCCACCAACGCGGACTGTCGTCCACTTTGAGCGGAGGAGCAGAATGGAGAAATGGGTAACCTTACAGCAACACACATCATTGATTTGGTGAGAGCTGACGACCCGTTGGCGACCCTGTTTCACTGGCTGGTGGACCTGTGGGATGCTGCTGGCGTGGACAATGATCTGCGGTGTCCTGAGCCTGTCGAAGGGCTCAACGACTACTACGAGGAGCGAGAGAAGACAACCCGCTATCTGACCTGGACACTGGAGCAGGTCTATGGTGAGTTTCTGATCGATGTGCTCCTGCCTCAGGTGAGCAGCCGCCAGGTGGCCGAACTGCTGGCCCAACCCCGTCACGCCCTGGTGTTGATGGACAGCCTCAGCCTGCGCGAAGCCTGTTTACTCTGTCAGCGCCTACCGGAGCATGGCTATGAAGTGCTGGCCTTCAATCACGCTTTCAGCGAAATCCCCGCCGAGACAGAGACCTTCTGCCAGCGCCATTTCGGAACAAGTGCGCCTTCGGCGGTCAGCGATCCCCGCTTCCTCTACGTGCGGGCCGACGCGCCGCCGCTGGACGAGTTACGCCGTGACCAGCTTGTCGTCTGGGGCACGTATCCCGACTGGTTTTGGGCTCACGCCCACAGCGGCAAGACCGAGCACATTCCGCCGGCCGAGATCTACCTGAAGACCGAGGCTATGCTGCTGGGCATTCTGGAACGCATCAGAGGCCACGACGAGATTGTCATCTCGTCCGACCACGGCTACCTGGTCCTCAAGGCCGGGATGGCCTGGCCGACTCCGCCGCCGTATTACGGCTACCTGAAGGATGTGATGGGTGCACGCATGGCTCCGGTCAGTGATAGCAAGCAGGCCCGGGCGCTGCTGGAGCAGGGTATGATCGTGCTCCACGAGGGCCGTTTCCTGGTCAAAGGCCGCTACACAGGTGACTTTGGTGTCTACCTGCACCGGGGGTTGTCGCTGATGGAGTGCCTGACGCCGTGGCTGGTGGTGCGCCCCAGAAACACGTAGCAGGAACTAGAATGTCAGACGCCGTTATCCACATTGTCCGTCGCCGTGCAACTCCGGTCATGATGAGCCAAATGATGCAATCATTGGGTTCCTACGTCAAGCTGGCTGTTGACGTGCGCCGCGAAGTGCTGGCTGGCGGCGGAGAGCTACATGCCGATTGCGAGCAGGTATTGCTGGAGGATGGTAGCCGCCAGGAAGACATCTGGGGCGCCGATTGGCTGCCCTCTAGCCAGGAGGTACAATTCGAGGCGCTGATCAACATCCGCCCCCGCCAGAACAATTTCAGCATGACCATTCAGGATGCTGCAATTCGCGAGCGGGTGGAAACCATTGTGCGCCGGTTGTTGGAAGGAGTGTTGCCAGAATGAAAGACCTCTCAGCCGTTCGCGCCCGCTACATACGCGATCCCCTGCCGGTGCGTCTGGGTGGCCTGGCCGCCGACCTGGCCCGCATCGCCTCATTCTCCCAGAATCCGGCCAACATCGTGCCTGTGGCGGACCTGATGCGCGAAGCCGCGCACTTCATCGAATGGTGTGCTCCGGAATCTGACCTGGAGAGCCAGGTGACGCTGCTGGAATTGCAACGCCGTCTGGCGCGCTGGCGGATGCGGTTGTCACAGAGGTTCCCTGATCAGGCATGGCGTGATCAGGTGATCGCCGAGGCCCAGCGGTGGAGCCAGCGTGTGCTGGAGATGAGTGGCTTGTTGGCGGAAACGTAGAGGGCGCTACACCGGGGGCTGTCGCTGATGGAGTGCCTGACGCCGTGGTTGGTGGTGCGGCGGGTGAAGTAATACATTTGACACCATATTGCTTGATAGCATATGGAAAGGGAGTACTGGGCTATGCAGATGTACCAATTGGCTGAGGCACCTTATAACATACCGAGGGAGATAGTTAACATCTGGACTGCGGAAGAGGGCGATACGCTCTTGCCAATTCAGAGATGTGCTATTGAAGAACAGGGTTTGCTCGCCGGTAACAATCTGGTGATTGCAGCGCCATCTTCGGCGGGCAAGACATTTGTTGGTGAGATTGCCATTATAGCCCGTGCTCTTGAAGGCAAAAGAGCCCTTTACGTCGTTCCTCTCAAAGCGATGGCGGACGAAAAATATCGCCTGTTCAGGCAGCGGTATGGCAGCGAGCGATTAGGGCTGGAAATCGTTGCTTCTACCGCAGATTTGAACGAGTTTGATGCAGCAATAAGTCGAGGAGTTTTCGACATAGCTATCATTGTCAACGAGAAACTGGACAGTGTCCTCGTTCAAAATCCAGCAATTGTGGAACAAATAGGCATTATCGTGGTTGACGAGATTCAGATGATGGGCGACGAAACGCGAGGGCCGACCCTTGAGATGCTAATTAGCAAGATTCTGGCCCTTCAGACTGATGTACAAATCGTTGGTCTCTCAGCATCGTTGACGGGTCTTGATAACCTTGCCAGTTGGCTCAGAGCATCTCTCGTTGTTGACCCGAATCGTCCCGTCGAGTTAAGGGAAGGTGTACTGCACGGATCGGAGTTTCACTATCGCTGCCACAATAGCAAGACAGAGCACACGGCAACTTGGCCAGTTGGTATCCAATCACAGAGCGAATCTGTAGATGATGTCATTGTTCGCCTCTTACAAGATAGCGATGTAATCGAAAGGCCAGTGCTCATTTTCTGCCCGACACGATGGCAGGCGACCAATCTTACAGAGAGGATAGCCACGGTGGTGTCGGCAACACGTGCCAGCGAGGCAATTGAACGGCTTCGGAGTGAGGTCACCGAAACTGAGCTCACTCAAAAGCTGATGGTAACCCTGGAACAGGGTGTTGCCTTTCACTCTGCAGAATTGTCCTACGAGGTTCGAGAATTGCTGGAAGATCAATTTCGAGCCGGCCAAATTCCCGTTCTGTGTGCGACTCCCACACTGGCTATGGGTGTCAATACCCCGGCTAAGACGGTCATCTTTCAGGAGCCCATCGTCTGGAAGGGGAGCGGAACTGCGAGGCGTCCGACTAGTGAATTACTGTCGCCGTCCACCTACAAAAACATGGCAGGTAGAGCAGGAAGAACCAAAGCGCATGACGACTATGGTACTTCCGTCCTGATAGCCCCTAGACCAATTGATAAAATGAAGTACTGGCAAAGCTTGGTAAACGCCCAGATTCCGCAAATTCGGCCCCAACTGTTTGAACCAGACACACCTTTGGAAATCCACATCTTGAAGTTGATTGCTGCCGATATTTGTAAAACCGCTGAACAAGTCGAAAACTTGCTAGAGAACACTTTCTCAGGCTTCATAGCTAGCCAGCAGCGTGAACTAGGTCTAAACCTTAGTGAGAGGATACAAGAAGCGGTTGAAGCATCTATCAAACTGGACCTAATTCGCACCGATGAAAGGAAGTTTGATTTATGCTGAGAATTACCCCCTTTGGTAGAATTTGCGCGGCTCAAGGTGTCAGACTCGAAACGTTTGCTGCGTTACGCCAGTTTTTGGAGGAGCAACAAAGCGTTGAAATTGACGAGCTGGCCCTCCTTTTCACTGCATTATTTACACCGGATGGCAGCACAATTCGTTTAGTGAATCCTTCTAGCCGCGAGCAGTGTTCAGATGCATTTATGCAAAAGGTCAAAGAGAACGCCAAACGGCTCTTTCCACAAAAGCTGCTAGACGAACATGGAGTTGAGAGTGTCGTCCAAAGGTTCAGCAACACGGAAACAGGGGTAACAGTCTACGGCGCCGTCAAAGCTGCTCATATTATGGAGGGATGGATTCAGGGTTGGTCTCTCAGAAAGATTAGTAAGGAGTTGGAAACTGGTCTTGCTGAGGGTGACGTTATTGGATGTGGGGAACGACTTGGATGGTTAGTAAGAACTGCTGAGTTGATAGGTCAGGCACTGAACCTGGACGCAGATGCGACAAATCAATTGGGAAAGTTATCGCAACGTCTCATATTTGGTGTGCCGGAAGATGCGTTGACACTAGCAAGGTTCAACTCGAGAGCACGCTTGCGGAGGCTTAATCGTGACATTCAGGTACGTTTGGCAGCTTCCGGTTTCAAGTCGCTGAATCAGATTATTGAGGCAGATGCATCTGAGCTTCCACTCGGATATGAGTATGCTCTAGAAATCCAGCAAGCCATTCTGAACCATATTGCTTCTATCCCCAAGAAAGAAAAGCGTTTCCATATCCAAAGACTACGTGCCGCTCAGATTGATCGGGACTATGGAGATATTATCCGACAGTGCTACGATACCTATGACCATGAATTTGAGGACGCAGTGCGGGGGCTATTGGCAGCAATTGGACTTCGTCTCAGACATATTTCAGATCGGAAACCACATCGTCCTGATGCCTTGACATACGTTGGCGAAACCGAAGATGTGCTGATTGCCTGGGAGTTCAAAGCGAAGGAGAAGAATCTGGTAACGCAGGAAGAGGCCAACGAGATTCTCTCAGAAGGTGCACGCTACTCACCTATGGCCTTGGTTACTGTTGGGAAACCAGATTTTGACGCTCTACCAATCGAAAACGCGGCTTATATGGCCAAACGAGAGAACTACAAATTGATCCCACTTGAATTTCTCTGTGAACTGGCAATTGATGTTTGGGAAGGTAAAAGAACCGAACAGCAAGTTCATGAAATACTGTTGAATGCACGTGGATACTTGAATTCAATGGAGCAAGTGAGGAAGTCCTTGCCGGAAATTTCGGTACACCCTGAGTCAAGTTCCTCTGAACCCATCTAGCCCAATGCTTGAAAAGTAAGGATTAGCAGTGAACCAACCTCAAACCACTCTCAACATCGAACAAACCTTCCCCCTGCTCCAACTCAACCAACTAGCTGAGCAGGAGAGTCATAGCACCTTAAAGCGAGGAACCCGGTGACGCGAACCAGTATCGAACACCATTTCCCAGTCAACGAACAGTGGAGGGTAAGCAAATGGACACAGTACAGGTTTCGTTGGAACTGCCGCGAAGCGTATTTTCGGCCCTGCGGCAGGACCCGCTCAACTTTGTAGCCGAGATGCGGCTAACGGCCGCGGTCAAATGGTACGAGATGGGCCGCCTCTCTCAAGCCAAGGCCGCCGAGGTCGCCGGGCTACCCCGAAGCGAATTTTTGATGGCGCTGGCGCGCTTTGGCGTCTCGCCCTTCCAATACGATGCCGACGAGATTGTGGCGGAGGTCGTCGGTGACTGAGCGATGGGTAACGTCAAGCATCGAACAAACCTTCCCTCTGCTCGAACTCAACCAACTGGCAGAGCAGGAGAGCCACAACAAGCACTTCTACCGCCCGGCCACCTACATCCACAAATGGTGGGCGCGGCGACTGGGCTCGGTCTTTCGCACCATCATCCTGGCCACCTTCCTGCCGCCGGGCGAGTCGGTGTGGGAGCACTACTACCAGCACCACGACTTCTCTGACAAGATCGTGCTTGATCCCTTCATGGGGGGCGGCACGACGGTCGTCGAGGCGCTACGCCTGGGCTGCAAGGTGGTGGGCTGCGACCTCAACCCGGTAGCCTGGTGGACGGTGAAGCGGGCCGTCGAATCGGTGCCCATGCGGGAGTTGCACGACGCTTTCCGCCAACTGGAGGCCGAGGTGGCCCCCCGCATCCGGCGGCTGTACCGCACCCGCTGCCATCGCCCCGGTTGCAGGCACGAAGCAGACATCCTCAACGTCCTCTGGGTCAACGAAGCCACGTGCGCCAGTTGCGGAAGCCAGGTGCCGCTTCACAGCTCCTATATGGTTGACAGCGACCGGGATTTTCGGACGCTACTTTGCCCCAGGTGCGGCTATATCTTCACCAGCCAGGACAAGCAGGGTGACGCTACCTGCCCGGCCTGTCAACACACGTTCAATCCCAGACGAGGGCCTGCCGGCAAGGTGAACTTTACCTGTCCCACCTGCGGCCAGACGCAACCCATCCTCAAGGCGGCCCAGCGGGAAGAAGGCCCCTTCCCCCGCCGTATGTACGCTATCCTGTACCTCTGCCCGGTTCACGACCGGGAGATGAAAACGCCGGACGAGGAGGATCGGGCCAACTTCCTCGACGCCGTGCACCAGTTTGAGCGGGAAAGGGATACCTTGCTGTTCCCGCGTGGCGAGATCCCGGCTGAGGGCAGAGCCGACCCCCGGCCCGTTAACTACAACTACACCCACTGGCATACGCTGTTCAACGAACGCCAGTTGCTGGCCCTCTCCTGGCTGCTGGAGGGCATCCTGCATTTGCAGAATGAGCGCGCCCGCGAAGTCCTTTTGGGATTGTTCTCCTACTGTCTGGACTATAACACCATCTTTGCCACGTACAACGGGCGGAGTGGTGGGGTTGGGCATTTCTTCACGCACCACGCCTATGTGGTCCCGAGAGCAGGTTTGGAGAACAACGTCTGGGGAGCGGGCAAGAACTCTGGCTCCTTTTCCGGCGTCTACGCCCGCAAGATGAAACAGGCCCAGGCTTTCCGTGATGCTCCCTACGAGCGCCGCGTGCTGCCCAACGGTGGCACCCGCCAGGTTCCCATCCCCGGTGAGCGCATTGACGCCCACTTTGCCGCTGACTTTGAGGAGTTGGTGAACGGCCAGGACCGGAATACACTCCTGTTGTGTCGCTCTTCTGAAGACTTGCCCATCCCCTCTGGTTCGGTGGACGCCGTCATCACTGATCCCCCCTATTTCAACAATGTGCAATACAGCGAACTGGCGGACTTTTTCTACGTCTGGCTGCACCTGGCACTCAAAGACAGATACCCTCATTTTGTTCCAGAACTGACACCCAAGATCAGCGAGATTGTGGAGAATCCCAACCAGGGTAAGGATACTAACTCTTTCCTGGAAGGGCTGGCGCGGGTCTTTGAGGAGTGCCGTCGCGTATTGAAAGACCAGGGCGCGCTCGTTTTCACCTTCCACCATCGTGAGCCGGAAGCGTGGGGTGCCGTGCTGGGCGCGGTGCTCGACGCCGGGTTCTACGTCGCCACCCTCTACCCCGTGCACGCTGAGCGGGACTATTCGCTCCACATCCGTGACCAGGAGGCCATCGAGTACGACTCGGTCATCGTCTGCCGCAAGCGCATGGGCGATGGCCACATCAGTTGGGAGCAACTGGAGGATCAGATCCACTTTCAAGCTGCCGCCACGCTGGAACAACTCACCACCAACGGCCAGGACCTTGGTCGGGCTAACATCAAGGTCATTGTGCTGGGTAAGTGTCTGGAGCTTTACTCCAAGCACTATCCCAATGTCTTGGAGGGAGGAGAGCCTGTACCGGTCAAAGAAGCCATTAACCGCCTGTGGGACATCATTGACTCCCTGGCCACCGAGGCAGTGATGACCCGCCTGCCAGCTGGCCTGGACGAGGTCACCAAAGCCTACGCCATCACCCTGGCCAGTCGCCGGGAGATGGACTTTGACGAATTGAACATGGCGTTGCGCCATCGGGGTTTGAGCACCAGCCTTTTCAGCGACGAACACCTGATCGAGATGGACGGCAAAACGGCCTGCGTGGTAGAGCCGGTCAAGCGAACCGACCACATCGAGGCGAAGATGGAGCGCGGGGGGGCGTTGCTGGACATTGACAAGGTGCACTACCTCTACACCGAATACCGCTACGGGGCCAACTTTCGGCAGGTCCGCGAGCGCTGGCGCTCCCAGGCACTGGACGAACTGTGCCGCTACCTGGCCGAAGTGACCGGTGATACCGTCTACGACAAGATCGTGGAGGCAGCGTTCTGACCACGCCGGCCGCTCGTGGCGGATGACAATCCGTCGCCAACGCGGACTGTCGTCCGCTTTGAGCAAAATAGACTGCTTGCGGCGGATGACAATCCGTCGCCAACGGGGACTGTCATCCGCTTTGAGCAGGGAGAGCACCATGGAAGCAGGAGCCTACAACATCGTCGAGAAATCGGCCGCCTATCCCCCTTATCCGACCACGCTGAGCATCGTCGAGTTCCTGCGTCTAGCCTGGCGCGAGGAGCCACCACCAGCCCGGGAGATCACCGTCATCGGTCTGGATACGCTGCTGGCCAGCGTACCGCAGGACGAGCAGACACACCTGGCTCGCTTTGTCCGGGAGACACTGCAAGACGTCGCCAACCAACTGGCGAACCGCCAGCAGACGGTGCAATTCGTCGTGCGGGGCAAGATTGACCGGGGACAATACTTCGAGGTGCGGCAATCCAGTGGCGAGTACGTCAACCTGAGCGCTATCTTCGGCAACCGTCTACATCAGGAAGCCAACGACTGGCTGGTCGCGCCGCTGTGGATATAGGCACTGGACTAATACTACAACTGTAGTTAGCAAAACAAGCACTCTGAGCCTGTCGAAGAGTGCGATTTTCGAGAGAACGTCATCCTTCGACAGGCTCAGGATGACTGTCTCAAGGCGAAAACGGGCCTACAAACCCTCCCAACTTAGTAAGTGCCTTTGTAGTATTAAAGGTGTTGTAAAAAGACCTGAGTTTGCTGCAAGAGCGAGGGCTGACGAAATGGGCAAGGTGATTAAACTGCTCGTATCGCCTGCGCTAATTCCACTAGTTTATGCATTCGTATATGAGATATTTCTGTTCATAATCTACAATGTTGACTTCCAACCTGTTCAGTGGTTTCTATTTGGACTACTATGTTATGTTTTGATCTATCCGTTCATCAAGTGTGATAACATCACTTTCGTAGAGACGTTTGAGCATGAATTGGGGCACGCTGTATTAAATCTCGTCTGGTTTCGCAGCTTTGACGAATTCTTGGTAAATCCCAAGGAGAAGTCGAATGTAGCTACACGTGGCTTATTCAATATAGGATTCTTAACGTCTCTGGCACCTTACTACCTGCCTGTATTTACCATTCCCCTGTTGATCGTCAAACCCTTCCTATCTGCCTCAATTCGCCATGTCATTGACTTTCTTATAGGATTTACCTTGGCTTTTCATTACGTCGCTCTCTTGAAAGAATTCTATAGACAGCAACCTGATATCCAAAAACACACTACAGTATTTTCTTTCTTGATTACATGCTTGATGAATGCAGTTGTCCTGGTCATCATACTGTGCGCAGTACTTGAGGATTACCTGCTGTTATTAAATTACCTCGACGGTTCCATAACGAGAGCAATCGAGTCTTACAAAGTCGTATTCCAAGAACTTCAAAAGCAAATGTTGAAGTATTGGTAACTCTACTGCCAATAGGAGTTGACCCTTGACCCGGTCCCAACCCCCTATCATCGGCACAACCCACACCCTGCCCTTCGACAAACTCTTGCCGCGCGACTTTGAGCGGCTGTGCCTGTGGCTGGTCGAGCGCGAGGGGTACTTGAGGTGCCGTGAGCTGACGGAGGAGAAGATCGCAATTGTGGAGGGGTGGAACCACTGAGGCACTGAGAGAAGTGATCACACTGAAAGAGGCTTCAGTGCTCTCAGAGGTTTCAGTGGAATCAGTGGTTCAGTGGACGCGCGGAGAGCGACGCATTGGCGGTTGAGTTGTATGGGTTGACGGAGAAGGAGATTGCGATTGTGGAGGGGCGTTTGAATCACGAATGACGCGAAAGAAAGCGAAGGGCACGAAAGGGGTATCTCGTGTTTCGTGGCTTTCGCCCCCCTTCGTGGTTTTCGTGCTTCAGAATCCCCTGCCGACAAAGAGCTTTATCAGCGGCCAATCGAGGCTGATGCGCACAGCCCACCTGGTGTCAATCTAGCATTTCAGCATCACCGCGTAACAAGAGTCGAATGCAATGGATGATCAATCGTTTGAAGAACGGTATCTGGACGTCCTCCAAAACCTGGAATTCGGCATCATCCAGGTGGCGCGGCGGCATCCCGAGATGAGCGATTGGGAAGCCTTAGTCGCCGTGGAAGCCCTGATGCAGGTCTACCGGGCCGAGGCCGCCGGCCGTGAGGCCCATCCCCCACAATTGGATCCGCTGGCCGAGGAAACCTACGATATCGTCGAGAGTATGTGCGAATGGCGGCTGGGGCGAGGTCAGTTTGTCAACGACGAGGGAGAGCCAGTGGAACTCCCTGTCGAGCCCATCACAGCGGAGGAGATGTACAAGTGCCTCAAGCGCATTCGCGACTCGATCCGGAAATGGACTAAGCGGGCCGGGCGGCAGGGCTACCTCACGTATCTTGATCAGTTCTTCCCCCGTACGCCGGATGCTGAGCAGTGATTAGGAGGCGCGTATGCCCTACGACATCCTTTAACCCAATTAGAATATATTATGTCCTGACAGACATCTAGCCAAAGGAGGAAGAGATGACCATTCGCACACTGATACTTTCAGGCGGCGGCGGACGTGGGGCCTTCCACGCCGGCGTGTACGAGTACCTCTGCAAACCGAACAAATCGGGCGTTGACGATGCCCACAGCGGCATCTGGACCCCAGACATCGTCGTGGGCACCTCCATTGGCGCAGTCAACGGTGCGGCCATTGTGCAGGGCACCTCGCCCGATGAACTGATGGCTTTCTGGCTTGACCTGTGTGAGTGCGACGTCGAGGGGCTGCCGCCAGGGATGTGCGGCCTGGCTTACCGGGGAGCTAAACAGTTGCTGGAACAACTCCTCAAGCCCAAACCCGAGGGTGAAATAGGCCGCATCCCACCGGAAAAAGCCACGTCGCCCCTGTTCCACGAGGCATGGACCCCGCTGCCAATCGGACCACGCTGGCTGAGCGATAGGCTGATCGGGCGCTGGAGCAACTTGCTGGACACCGGTCCGCTGCGCGACAGTCTCGTGTCCAGGCTTAAACTTGACCCACAAAAGATCGCGGACAGCGAAAAGACCCTGCTCATCAATGCCACCAAAGTGCATACCGGCGAGAAGGTCATCTTCAGCAACCGCGAGATCATCAGCCGCAAAACCAACCAACCGCGCGACAATGCACTAAAGGGGATCACCCTAAAGCGCATCATGGCCAGTTGCAGCATTCCCCTGATCTACCCGTGGACGCGCGATGAGGACGATGAGGACGGGGAGGTGTATTACTGGGACGGAGCGCTGGTCGCCAACACGCCCCTGGGCGCGGCCCTGGATGCCGCGAGCACGAGCAAGTGGCCTATAGAAGAGCCTATGGAGGTCGTGGCCGTGCTGATGACACCGTGGTGGGAAAGGGGGGAAAGCCCTGCGTCTCGCAAGCAGAAATTGCCTCAGGGCTTTGGCCAGGCCATCACCTGGACCCTGGACTGGATGTTACTGGCCTCCTTCCGCGCAGAACTGGCTCTGACCAACGCTTTCAACGAGCTGGCACAGATGGAACGCGAGCAACAGAAAAAAGATCCAGAATATCCGGTCAGGTACCGCCATGTAGACGTCGTCATCGTTGCCCCCGAGGACTTTCCCGATGAGGTGACGCGGATCATTGACTACGACAGGGAAGCCAGCCAAAAACTGATCAGGCGTGGCAAAGAGGCGGTGGAGAAGGCCTTCAAGAAGCACTTCGGGGTCGAAGAACCGAAAGCCAATCATGATCTCGTGCAATGAGGTCAAGCCATGCGTCTTGTAAGCAATTAGCAAAGTCATTGCGTCTCCCATTGAGGGATTGCGCAAGCCATTTTTGTGCCACTACCCTCCAATCCTAACTCGCGATGCAGGAAACGCACCGTATCCGCCACCTGGTCCTCGGGGATGCAGAAAGAAACACTGTATTCGGTTGCGGCCTGGGCCACGGCGATGACCCGTGTGCCGTGCTTGCCTAGCGCGGAGAAAGCGTGAGAGACGATGCCGGCCTCATTCCAGCCAGGCACGCCTACGACAGAAATGGTGGCTACCTGTTCTTTGGTCCCCAGGCTGCAAACACTGCCTTGCCTGCCGTTCTCGAACTCGCGGCAGAGGACTTTCAGGCAATGTGCCTGATCCTGTTCGCGCACCACCAGGTTCAGGCTGTGTTCGGAGAAAGATTGCGAGAACATCAGCACGTCAACGCCCGCTTCACTGAGGTGCTGCAGCGCGCGAGCGGCCATTTGAAGCGTCCACGTGTCGTCCTGACTGCCCACGGCGATCATGCTCAGGCCGGTGGTCGAGATAATCGCCGGCAATAGTTCGCGGTCGGGACTGGGTGTTTCGACGATCAGCGTACCGGGATGCGTGGGGTTAAAGCTGTTGACGATGCGCAAGGGGATGCCGCTCTCGGTGACCGGGCGGATCGTCTTGGGATGGAGTACGTCCGCGCCAAAATAGGCCAGGTCGGCCGCTTCGGTGTAAGAGAGTTCGGTCAGCGTGCGCGCCTGGGGAACGAGGTTGGGATCGGCAGTGAGGATGCCGTCTACGTCACTCCAGATCCACACCTCATCGGCATCCAGCCCCGCGCCGACGATGGCGGCTGCGTAATCGCCGCCTCCTCGGCCCAGGGTGGTGGTCACACCCCCTTCGGTCGCAGCAATGTAACCGGTGATGACCGGGATCACGCCCCGCTCGACCAGTGGCCTGATCCGCTGCTGCAACCGCTGGCGTGTTTGATCCATCAGCGGCGTCGCTGCGCCAAAGCTGTCATCAGTGACGATCAACTCGGTCGCACTGATCGCCTGGGCGCGCACACCCCGCTCTCGCAACACAGCGGCCAGGATGCTGGCTGAGAGCTGTTCACCAAAGGACGCAACCGCGTCGCAGCCACGGACGGTCAACTCTCCCAACACGGCAATGCTGCGGTAGAGCCGCTCCAGTTCGTGCAGTCGGTCCTCGACCAGCCCGCCCACATCAAGTCGCTCCGGACTGTGATTCAACAAGGTTTCGACGACGTCAAGGTGTCTGCTTAACAGCCCGGCCTTGATCTCGCGGTACACGGTGTCCTTGCCCTCGGCTGCGGCCCGCGCTCCGGCGATCAACTGGTTGGTCACGCCGCTCATCGCCGAGACGACGACCACAACCTCCCCCAGAGTTGCGCCGTTCGTCTTGTTATGGTGCTCAATCACAATGTCTGCTACGTTGGCAAAGCATTGAGCGTCCCCTACCGAAGTGCCACCAAACTTGTGTACGATCATTGCACCCTCCGTGTATTCTCCGTGTCATCAGGCTAGATTCCCGCCAGTGCCTGACTCAGGTCGGCGATCAGATCGTCGGCGTCTTCGATGCCCAGCGCATAGCGCACCAGATTGTCCTTGATACCCGCTTCCCGGCGCTCCTCACGGTCCAGGGAGAACAGCGTTGCTGATTGTTCGATGACGCTTTCTACACCGCCTAGCGTAGGGCCGACGTAAGGCAGGCGCAAGAGATCAATGAATCGCCCCGTTTTATCCATATCGCCCTCGATTTCAAAGCTGACCACGCCACCGAATCCGGTCATCTGCCGCCGGGCGATCTCATAATCAGGGTGACTGGGCAGGCCGGGATAATAGACGCGACGGATGGCAGGGTGTCCCTCCAGGAACTGGGCGACGCGCTGTCCGTTCTCGTTCTGGCGACGGACGCGCAAGTCAAGGGTCTTCAGGCCGCGCAGCAGCAGGTATGCGTCGTTGGGATTGCTCATGCCCCCCATCACCCCCCGTGCTGCTTCGATTTGGGCCAGGGTCTCGCGGGAGCCAATGACTGCTCCGGCCAGCAGGTCATTGTGACCTCCCAGGTACTTGGTCGCGCTGTGGATCACCAGATCAACGCCGTACTCCAGGGGGCGCATGTTGATCGGTGTGGCAAAGGTGCTGTCAAGGATCGTGGTGATCTCATGTTGTCTGGCGACCTCAACCATTCGCGGCAGGTCCATAACGCGCAGATAGGGGTTGGTTGGCGTTTCGGAAAAGATCAGGCGGGTGGTGGGACGAATGGCTGCGGCTAGCGCGGCAGACTTATCGAGCGGCACCAGGGTCGTCTCGATCCCCCAGCGGCTCAAGAATGTGAGAGCAAATTCTCGCGTGCGATGGTAGCAATCGCTGATCACCACCAGGCGGTCGCCGCTGGACAACAGGGCAGCCATTGTAGTGGTGATGGCACACATCCCGCTGGCGAAGAGCAAAGCCCGTTCGCCACCCTCCAGAGTGGCTATCTTGCGCTCCGCCGCGCTCTGCGTCGGGTTGCTGTAACGTCCGTACTCGTCTCGCACCCCTGGGTCGCCAGCCGCCTTGCGATGCATAAAGTCCAGAATTTCGGCTGTATTCTCAAAGGTGTAGGTCGAGGTCTGGACAATGGGGGTAGTTAACGCGCCATAGGGCTTGCGCTTTTCCTCACCGGCGTGTACGGCCTGCGTTGAGAAATGGTTCGTCATGAACGGTCTCCTCTCCGGTCGTTTTACGACCAATATGATTGGGGCTTTCTCAAGAGGAGAGAGGGGAATAGGAGGAACTAAAAAAGCCTCTTCAGCGGGGATATGCCGATTGAAGAGGCACTCAGCACCATTGCAACGCTCTCATCTTTCAGAACCCGCTGAGGGTCTGCCGGAATTGGCACCATAGCCTGCGTTTCATCGCCCAACCTGGTTGCCGAGGCTTCACAGGGCCGGTCCCTCCACCTCTCTTGATGAGAAAACTCTCATCCAATGATATTCAATTAGCAGGGATAATATCACAACCGGGGCAGAATGTCAAACTCAAGTCGCCCGCGCCTCTTCACCCCCCAGTTGCCCCAGAGCATAAGCCAGGCCCAGGAACTCGTTGAGGTCCAGCTTCTCCTGTCCGCGCATCGGACCGGTGAAGCGGTTCAGGAGAAGGGGCAGCGTCTCCTGATAACCCAGGTCTCCCAGAGCCATAGCCAGGTGGCTGGCCCGGTTGCCACGCGCCTGCTCCAGGTGGCGCAGCAGCACAGGGCCATACTGAAGGTCGCCGGTACGGCCCAGGAAGCGGGCCGACTGGGTAGCCACACGTACTCATCCACGTCGTCCAGCAGGGCAACCAGGGGCTCGGCGGCCCGGTCGGGATGCTGTTTGGTCAGCCGCTCGAAAGCCCAGCAGCGGACGACCCTCTCGGGGTGTTGGCTGAAGCGAACATAGTCTTCAAACGTCCACAGCAGTTGGGTCATGGTCTTCTCTTCTCCTACGAGCCATCTGAGCCGCTAGACGCAGGGCTTCTATCATGCTCTGGGGGTCGGCCTCGCCGCGCCAGGCGATGTCAAAGGCCGTGCCGTGATCTACCGAGGTACGGATGATGGGCAGCCCCAGGGTGACAGTCACGCTGCGCTCGAAGCCATGGACCTTGATGGCGATGTGGCCCTGGTCGTGGTACATAGCCACCACCACGTCAAACTCGCCCCGCAGAGCCCGCCAGAAGATGGAATCAGGTGCGAAGGGGCCTTGAGCGTCAATGCCCTGGGCCCGGGCCATCTCCACGGCCGGGCCGATGACTTCCATTTCCTCGCGGCCCAGGAGGCCGCCCTCCCCGTTGTGGGGGTTCAGCCCGGCCACCCCCAGGCGCGGCCGAGCCAGGCCGAAGGCCCGCAGGCTCTCGGCGGTGAGGGTGATGGTGGACAGCACCCGCTCCCGGGTGATGAGTTGTGCCACCTGGCTCAAGGGCACGTGGCGGGTGACATGCACCACCCGCAGTTCGCCACTGACCAGCATGGTAGTGCAGCGGGGTGCGTCCGTCAACTCGGCCAGGATCTCAGTGTGGCCCAGGTAGTGGTAGCCCCCCTGACGCATGGCATCTTTGTTCAGGGGAGCGGTGACCATGGCCTCAACTTCTCCGGCCAGAGCCAACTCCCCGGCCTTGAGGACGTACTCGGCGGCGGCCTTGCCAGCGGCGGGACAGACCACACCGGGGGTGACCTCATCCCAGGTCAGATTGCCGGGGTCGAGGACGTCCACCGTACCCGGCTGGAAGCGGGCCTCGGCCGGGGTGGGCACCTTCCGCCAGGCCAGGGGGCTGCCCACCAGTCGGCCGGCGCGGGTCAAAATGTCTACGGCTCCGATGACCAGCGGACGGCACCACTGATGCCGTTCCCCTTGGGTCAAGGCACGGGCCACGATCTCGGGGCCAACGCCTGCAGCGTCGCCCATGGTGATGGCCAATATGGGAGGAAGGTCCATTTTTTACTCCTACTTCCCGGCTGCTTTGCATCTCAAGTATAGCACAGCCTCCAAAAAGTGGCAAAAGCACAGTCTGGCAGCTTCTTTTAGCGGAATTAGGAACAAAATCCTATTCCCTTCCCTCTATTTGTCTGGTATAATAAGTTTGAAAGGGGTTTCTTAGAGGGGGGAGGAACGAAATAGTCTCGTCCTTGACGCCCCTGCAAATGAATGTGCAAAATACGACAGCACACTGGACTGCCGATCTTGTCTCCGGCTGGGGGCAGGGTCGGCAGTTGTTTTTGGGCAATGGGAAGAGTACAAAATAGTATCGTCTGAATCATCCTGCTACTGAAGGAAAGAAGCGAGAAATCCAAAATGGGAGAGTTGTTGAATGGTATTACCTTGGAGATGGGCGAGGAAGAGGTTCTATGTGCTATCTTGAACGAGATCATAGCCCGTGCCGAGCCCGACGTGGCTGAGGCCATCCGTTTCTGTGCCATCCCTCACTGGTTCAACGGGGAGATCATTGCCTGGCTGCGGGGCGAGGGTTCAAAACCTTCCCGGCGCAGCCGCGAAATCCTGGCTGCCCTGACCGAACTGCCCTTTGTAGGCCCCTATCACGAACGGGGCTGGGCCTACCATGAGAACGTGCGCGATTTGTTGCTGCGCCGTTGGCGGGAGAGAGACGGCGAAGAGTTCAGGGAACTGAGCGGGTGGGTGGCGGGATACTGTGCCCACAAGTTAGGTGAGAAGGAAGCGCTCTTAGCCAGACTCCTCGTCGCTGGCCGGCGAATTTGGGGCAAAGTGGAGACGCCCACTGAGTACGAGCGCGGGGAATACCAACGAGAGCTGATGTATCACCTCCTGGCCGCTGATCCAGGCCAAGGGTTTAAGCTATTCAGGAGAATGTTCAGGAGAGCACACAGATTCTATCAGTTAAATACATGTGCCTTGCTGCTCCAATTGGTCGGAGAGCAAAGGGTCCATCTGAGCGCTGATGACCTACTGTGGCTGCGTTTCTACCAGGGGCAACTGGCCCAGGCTTCGGCTCAGTGGCCGGAGGCGCTGATGACATTTGAGGGACTGCGTAGAGAAGAGCTGCTACTTTCTCTGGAGGGCACATTAGCTAACGACCTCGGACTGTTGTACCAGGCCAAGGGGGAATGGGATCGGGCCATAGAGTACTATGAGCGTGGCCTGGCACTCAAGGAGAAGGTGGGCGATGAATACGGGATGGCTCCTACTTTCCACGACCTGGGGTTGGTGTACCAGTACAAAGGGAATTTGGACAAAGCGGTAGAATACCATGAGCGCAGCTTAGCCATCGTAGAGAAAATAGGTGATGAGGATGGGATGTCTCGCATCTTTAACAGCCTGGGGGGGGTGTACCAGGCCAAGGGCGAATGGGATCGGGCCATAGAGTATTATGAGCGCAGCCTGGCGATTCTGGAGAAGGGGGGCGATGAGCACGGGATGGCTGGCACCCTCAACAACCTGGGGAATGTGTACAAAGCCAAGGGGGAATGGGATCGGGCCATAGAGTACTATGAACGCAGCCTGGCGATTCGGAAGAAAGTGGGCGATGAGCACGGGATGGCTCCCACCTTCAACAACTTGGGGAGTGCGTACAAGGCCAAGGGGGAATGGGAGCGGGTCATAGAGTGCTATGAGCGCAACCTGGCGATTCTGGAGAAGGGGGGCGATGAGCACGGGATGGCTGGCACCCTCAACAACCTGGGGAATGTGTACAAAGCCAAGGGGGAATGGGATCGGGCCATAGAGTACTATGAGCGCAGCCTGGCAATTCGTGAGAAAGTGGGCGATGAGCACGGGATGGCTCCCACCTTCAACAACCTGGGGATGGTGTACCGGGGCAGGGAGGAATGGGATCGGGCCATAGAGTACTACGAGCGCAGCCTGGCGATTTGGGAGAAGGTAGGCGATGGGCATGGGATGGCCTTTAGTTACAACAACATAGCCGGCCTTTATCAAGACCAGGGCAGGCTACAAGAAGCGGTTCCCCTTTTCCAAAAGAGCGTAGAGATTTTGGAGCGAATCGGCGACGAGTATCATGCGAAGATAGGGCAGAAGAATCTGGCAGAAGCGAAGCAGGAACTCGAAACAAAAAAGGGGCAAGGATAGAGGCAATTCATATGGTCATCTGGCTTTAGCCCTGTCCTCTACCCATAAGTCAGATCGCAGGGAGTGAGGCGGCGAGGCGGGCGCCCTGGACCAGCGTGTCCAAATAGAGTCAGACGCGCCAGAGGGTCTTCCAGCCTGGCTGTCCATCTCGGCGGCGGCCAATGAAGCCTCCAAACCCGGCGACGCCGCGCCAAAAGGCCCGGACCGTCATTGTGGCAAAGAGAATCAGCACCAAAAGACCGCCCTGGCTCAATCAGAGGCCAGGGCGGTTTCTATCTTAAGAGCATTTTACAACATTCAGATAGGAATATTAGCCTATTGACCTCTAGGTCGTAAATGTGGTAAGATAAAAAAACTAGGAGTTGTTAATGCTCTACCACTCTCAGAACCAGGAGTGCAAAGACTGTGGCCGGAGAAAGGGTTCTGGTCGTAGACGACCGAAAGGATAACATCGAGTTCGTTGTAGATTACATCCTCAAGCCCAATGGCTATAAGGCTCTTACGGCTAAGGATGGTCAGGAAGGTCTCCGCAAGGCTCTGACCGAGAATCCTGACCTGATCATCATGGACAACAATATGCCCAAAATGACTGGTCTGCAGGTCATGGAAGCCCTGAAAGAAAAGGGGCTCAACATCCCGGTCATCCTGATGACCTTCCACGGTTCGGAGAGCCTGGCCGTGCAATTCTTTCGCCTGGGGGTGAAAGACTACCTTATCAAGCCTTTCACCGTAGAGGAGATGCTGGAGTCCATTGATAAGGCCTTGACCGAGGTACGACTGAGAAAGGAAAGGGACCAGGCGCTGGCCAGTCTGGTACAGGCCAACCGTCAGTTGGGACGCCGAGTCAAGGAACTCAACATCCTTTACGGCATCGGAAAATCGGTAGCCTCTTTGCTGGACCTGGAAAAGCTTCTGGGGCGCGTGGTGGAAGCCGCCGTCTACATCACCGGGGCCGAAGAAGGCTTTCTGATGTTGGTAGACGAGGAGACCGGTGAGTTGTACGTTCGGGCAGCTCAGGGCCCCAAAGAGAAGTACCCACGGAGCCTGAAACTGAGAGTGGAAGACAGTATTGCTGATGGAGTGGTCAAGACTGGTGAGGCGGTGATGATTGGAGGCTCAGCCAGGGAGAAAGACATAAGGACAGCCTACCTAGTCAAAGCGCTCCTGAGCGCCCCCCTGAAGACCAAGGACAAGGTCATCGGCGTCCTCAGCGTTGATAACAAGATATCTGACAAGACCTTCACCGATAACGACCTATACCTGCTCTCGGCTCTGGCTGACTACGCAGCCATTGCCATTGAGAACGCACAGCTTTTCACCGCTGCGAAGAGCGAGCGAAGCAAGCTGGAGATCATCATCGGCAGCACGGAAGATGCCGTCATCGTCACTGATAGCGAAATGCGTGTGCTTCTGCTCAACAGGGCGGCGAGGAGGGCCTTCGCCATAAAGTCAGCAGAGGCAACCAATAAACCCATAGCACAAGTGGTTAAGAACGAGTCACTGCTCCATCTCTTCATTCGCTCGATTGAGGGTAGCCAAGTCCAACGGGGGGAAATTCCCCTGGAAGAGGGACGCACTCTCAACGCCAACTTGACCCCCATCCCTGGCGTGGGCTACGCGGCCGTGATGCAAGATATTACCCATCTCAAAGCACTGGACAAGATGAAATCAGAATTCGTGTCCACTGTCTCTCACGACCTGCGCTCACCGTTGACCACTATTAAGGGCTTTGTCCAACTTCTGCCCAAGGCCGGCCCCTTTACCCCCCAGCAGCAGGAGTTCAGTGCCAAGATCTTGAAGGGTGTAGATAACATCACCGAGTTGATCCAAGATTTACTCGACATCGGCAAAATCGAGGCCGGTGTAGGCCTGGAGATGGATGTCTGCCAACTGGATGCTATCATCAACAAAGTTGTAGAGGACTTGAGAAGCCAAGCCGAGGCCAAAAGACAGCGCCTGGATGTGGAACTGCCCCCGCAGCTTTCCCCTGTGTTGGGCAATGAGCTCCGTCTGGGACAGGTGGTAGCTAACCTGGTGGGCAATGCGATCAAGTACACACCCGACGGGGGCCTGATCAGTATACGAGCCAACAATAGCAATGGTCAGATAGTGGTCAGCGTGCAAGACACGGGCATTGGCATTCCCCCGGCTGATCAGCCCTACATCTTCGACAAGTTCTACCGGGTTCAGAGTGAAGAGACGGCGAGCATCAGCGGTACAGGATTGGGTCTGGCCATCGTCAAATCAGTTATCGAGCGGCACAATGGCCGGGTGTGGGTTAAGAGCGAGCCAGGAGTTGGTAGTACCTTCACTTTTATTTTGCCGAAGTACGATGGGCGAAAGGTGTAGTGGCAACTGCCAGGCTCAGAAAAACCCTCTCTGAACGAGACGGCTTCGGGTAAGGAGGCTTCCGCCCGGAGCCGATTTGTTTGTGAATCCGGGATTTTACCAGATGGCTGAGATGTGATAGAATAGAGAGCAAGAAAGGGAAAGGAAAACCATGAACATACTTGAAATACCCTTTATTGCCGCCATCCGACAGAACCATGCGCTGGAACACGCCACTATTCACGTCCTGACCCAACGCAACCCCTATCTGCATCTGGTAGGGCGTACCACGCCCCAGGGTTTTCTCATTTACGGGGAAGTGGGGACAGAGCTCGTGGCCGAGGCCGCTTCAGAAGCGCTGGCCCGGCTGCAAAGAGGAGAAAAGGGACTGGCTGTTCATCCTCGCTGCGGCACCAATATCGCCACGGCCGGCGTATTGGCTGGCCTGTCTGCCTTTGCGGTCACAAGCGTCCGCTCCAAATCTCGCCTGGCCAAGCTGCCCCAGATCCTTCTGGCCACCACAGCGGCCATCATCGTGGCCCAACCCCTGGGCCTGGCTTTGCAGGAGTACCTGACCACCTCGCCCCAAGTAGAAAGGGTCCGGATTGAAAAGGTTACGCGGCAAGTGATAGGCAAGATCACCGTCCACCGGGTGGACCTGGGGCGAGAGTGAAGATGTTCTACGTTCTGCACGGCAAGGACGAGTTCACGCGCTCCGAGGTCCTGGCGGAAATGAAAGCCAAAATGGGCGACCCGGCCATGGCTGACCTCAACACCACAGTCCTTGACGGAAGTAAGGTCACTCTGGCCGAGCTAATGCACGCCTGTGACACTGTGCCCTTCCTGGCCGACCGGCGTCTGGTGATTGCTGAAGGGCTCTTGACCAGACTGGAAGGTGGAGGAAAAGGGAAGGCAGACAAGGGGGAAGAGCAGCCCGCCTGGAAAAAGCAGTACCTGGAAGAGTTGACAGCCTATCTGAAGCGCCTGCCTGAGACCACGCGCCTGGTCTTGGTAGAGAGTGAGTCCATCAGTCCCAACCACCCTGTCCTCAAGATGGCCCTGGCCGACAAGGAGCGAGGTTATGCCAGGGAGTTTCGGCTACCGACGAGCGGCAAGTTGAGACGATGGATTACAGACCGGGTGGAGAGAAAGGGAGGCGAAATCGAGGCTTCAGCGGCTGAGGAACTGGCCGCTTTTGTCGGTAGCGACCTGCGCCTGCTGGATCAAGAGCTCGATAAGCTCATCTCCTACGTTGACAGGGCCCGGCCGATCACCAAGGCTGATGTACACCTTCTTGTCAGCTACGTTCAGCAGGCCAACGTTTTCGAGATGGTGGACGCCCTCGGAAGGCGCGATGGCGAGCAAGCTCTCAAGCTCCTGCATCGTCTGCTCGAAGATGGCGAACATCCCCTTTCACTGTTGGGCATGATCGTCCGCCAGTTCAGGATCATGATTCAAGTCAAGGACCTGGCCGAGCGCGGCGTCCCCCCCTCAAAGATCGGTGCTCAATTGGGACTCCACAGCTTCGTGGCTGAGAAGGGCCTGCGACAGTCGCGAAACTTCTCGATGGAGCAACTGGAGACCATCTACCGTAAGCTGTTGGAGACGGACCTGGCCATCAAAACCGGCCAGATGGACCAGGTCCTGGCCCTGGATATGCTGGTGGCGGGGCTGAGCAAGAGCAAGGACATGAGAGCAGCCTGACTCATTCTTGGGCGAGGAAAAGAGCGTCGAGGTATCTTCTCCGACGCTCTTTTAGCTTTCCTGATCTCTCCAAAGGCACACCTCAGAAGCGGTGAAACTCAAGGTCGGGTCCCCGTCACACCTAGTTTACAGATCTCTGATTTTCCCCAGGTGAGGTATCGCTCACACCCAACCAAAAGTGATGGGGTAGAATGTTGGGAGCAGCGACAACCTTCACCTTCCCACAACGGAATCCGTCGCCCGTTATAGATCGTTGATTGACGTAACAAGTATTGGGGAAGCGCCCGAACTTTGTGCGATAGCGTTGGACGGCCCGTTGGATTTTCTCCTCGACGCTCCGTCCGGGATCGTTATCGAACCACATCCAGCCGACTTTCATCGTCCTCGTTCCTCTCTACTGTTCAGACCATTGGCCATCTATCACCGCATCTTCCTGCCCGATCACTCTAAACTGGCGGGGGCCGCCCTGACTCAAGGCCGGAGGCAGAGCAGGCGGCTGGTAGTAGTTCGGCGCCTGCCCCCCCTGATTGCCTGGATTCACAATCACCACCGACGGGAAGCTGGCCTGCCCTCGCTCCTCTCTTGTCTCCCGCCGCGAAGCCACGGCCAGGATCAGCAAACTGGTAGGGATACTGGCTCCCACCCCGCAGATGATGCCGATCACCACGGCCATGGCGTCGGTGCTCATCCGGTTGCCGACGACCACGGCCAGGGTCACGGCGAAAGCGATAAGAATCAGCGCAACGAGTTTTTTCATGGTTCCTCTCCTGATCCAGGGGTCTGAAGGGACTGAGGGGTTGCGCCCTGAGGCTGCCGAAGGGAAACCGTCTGCGGTGCAATGCCGAAGGCCAGAGCCACCGTGGTCAGGGCCGCTTTGTACCCCTCCCGGTAAGCCTGCAGGCTCACAGCCAGCAATTCGGTCGAGTCGGTCACTGCTTGTCCTGAGATTGCCGAAAGGCTTCCTCCCACCTCGGCGATCACTGCTGCTGTGGCCGCACTGGCCTCGTTGGCCGCCAACAACGCATTGCGGATGTCCTCCGCAAACCAGATGTCCAATCCCATCCCTGATCTCCTCTAGCCATCAGCTATCCGCTATCTGCTATCGTCTACTTGCTTCCTGCCTTCACCAATCGCAAGCGACTGGCCAACCGCGCTTTCAGACTGACCTCTGTTTTCCCATCCGTTCCCGTGGCCTCTTCCAGCCACCTCCGGCTACGTCGCCCGCCCTCCCGCAATCTGGCCACCATCTCCTGGATTTCGCTTACCGAGACGTAGGCTGCCTGCAACCTCAGCACCTGCCCCTTCACCACCACCAGAAAGTCTCCCCGTCCCAACAGCTTCTCTGCCCCCGTGCCCGCTATCCCTGCCGCTACCTTGGCATCCTCGGGGCTGGTCACACTGCCTACCAGTCTCACCGGAAAGTTGCTCTTCACCAGACTGCCGATTACTGCTGCCGTGGGCTTCTGGGTGCAGCCCACCAGATGCAATCCCGCCTCTCGCCCCCGTTGCAAGAGCCTGGTCAGCGCCCGCTCCATCTCCCTCCCACCAACCAACATCAGGTCGGCCAGCTCATCCACAAAGACCATCACCTTGGGCTCGCTGATGCCTTCTTGATCCCGCCTCTCCATCTCTTCCACCAGGCGCCTCAGGAGGGAGAGGGCTTCCCCGACACCATTGACGAGGGGGTGCAGTAGATGGGGCAGGCCAGCGAAGGGGGCGAAGCCTCTGCCCTTGGGGTCAACGAGCACCAGTTGCACCTCTCCCAGGCGGTTGTGCATGGCCAGGCTGGCGATCATGGTGCGCAAAAGTTCGGTCTTGCCCGAGCCGGTGGTGCCAGCGATAAGCACGTGGGCCACATCAGGACTGGGCAAGTGCAGAAGCAGGGGCGTCCCGCTCTCGTCCAGGCCCAGCACCGCCGTGCAGGGGGGTATCTGAGAGAGGCGGCGGCAGAGGGGGATAAGCCTGACCGTTCTGGCTTCCTCACGGGGCACCTCGACGTTGATGGTTCCCCCCTGGCGGTAGACGCGGCAAGACCTGGCTCCCAGGGAGAGGGCGATTTCCTCGGAGAGGCTGGCGATGCGCTTGACTTTGGTGCCCAAGGGCGGGGCCAGTTGGAACTGGACAAAGCGCGGGGTGACCAGCCCTCCGAAGACCCGCGAGGGCACATCGTGGCTGGCCAGAACCATCTCGATTTGGTTGGCCTGAAATTCCAGCAAACGGTACATGATTCTTCCCCTTAACTACCCTGTAGCGGCCACCGGTTGTGGGAAGGGAACCACCTTGCCTTCTCTTGGCTTGCGTTGGGCCGCCTTCTCCCTGACCTGAGGCTGAGGGAGGGTGGTGAGGCTCAGGCTGCAAGCGGCGCACTCCTTAGGGTTGGAGATGGGAGCGACCCTGGTCGCGCAGGCAGCGCGGAGGAAGGAAACAGAGGGCGGTTCATCGTTCCACACCTCGGTTCTGCCGCCAGCATAGCGGACGACGATGGCAGAGGGAGAGGATTTCTGGAGAGAGAAACGAAGATGGTCGCAGGTGATGGCTTTGGCCGGACAATCGCGACAGAGATTGGGCGAGACCTCATTGTCGCCCAGGGTGATCTTGGCACAGACGATGCGCCCATCGGCGGCCACACTCCGATGTTCACACAACCCGTTACCTTTCCTCTTGACCAATCTATCCATAAGAGAACCTCCTACTCTACGGCATTTGACGAATAACGGCTACCACTTTGCCCTGGATTTCAACATTGGCTGGATGCACATATAGAGGACGCATAGTGGGGTTGGCCGGCTGCAAACGTACGCGGTCTTTCTCCTGATAGAACCTCTTCAACGTGGTCTCATCGCGATCCTTCAGCCTGATGGCCACCATCTCCCCGTTGCCTGCTTCTTGTTGGTGTGTCATGACCACGATGTCCCCATCGTGGACCAAGGCATCAACCATCGAATCGCCCTTCACTCGCAGGGCATAGACACCTTCTCCATCTCTGACGATATCTCGGGTCAGCTCGATGGTCTCATGTCCAGCGTCTGAGAAAGAGATAGGTTCGCCAGCAGCGATCTGTCCCAGGAAGGGCACCTTGATGATACCTGCGAACCTGCCTCTGGCAGACTTGCTGGTCAGCCTGATGCCCCGGGGAATGTTGGGTGCACGCTCGATATAGCCTTCTCTCTCCAGAGCTTTCAAATAGAAATGGACGTGTGACTTGGAGCTGAGACCGACCTCGAACTGGATTTCCTCGTGAGTAGGCGGATAGCCGTTCTCCTCGACGAATTCGTAGATGAAATCGAGGACTTCTTCTTGACGTTTGGTCAGGTCTTCCATTTGCAATGCCCTCCTTTCAATGGTACGTCCCACAAAATAGAACGTATGTTCTACCCCTATTATAGCAGAACATACGTTCTATGTCAAGAGGGAAAGGCTGATTTTGCGAAAATTTTAAGGTTGTGTCAGAGCGGTCGTCTATGACCGCCTAGTCGCAATATGGTTTGATATAGGGAGCGAGCGTCGGCCGAGTAGGTCTGGAGCCCTTCGACAGGCTCAGGATAAACTCCGCAGAAGACCGTGTCGAGGCCATACCAGCGGCTTTTGCAACGGATTTCGCATTGCGTGAGCTGCGCCGTGGTTTCGATACGCTCCGGTACTCGGACTTGACACGATTTAGGACATCTACTCAACTGACGCCGCCCAACTGAACCGTATTGCGTCTAGTCGTCAATTAAGCTGGCGGATGACGATGATCACTTTGCCTTGCACCTCCACGTTGGAGGCGTCAACATAGATGGGTTCCATGGTTGGATTAGCTGGCTGCAAGCGCACACGGCTTCCCTCGTGATAGAAGCGTTTGAGGGTCGTCTCTTTCTCATCTTTCAGCCACACGGCTACCAGTTCACCATTATTGGCCTCTCGCTGGTGCTTCATGACCACGATATCCCCGTCATTGATCAGGGCATCAATCATCGAGTCCCCACGCACTTCGAGGGCGTAAATGCCCTCCTCTTCCCTGACGATGTCGCGGGTCAGTTCGACGCTTTCGCCAGCAAAGGGTGAGAAATCGCTGTCGGGAACGGGAATAGGCAGGCCAGCGGCAATGCGTCCTAGAAGAGGCACTTTCACGATGTGGCGGGAAGCCAGTTCTTTGAGGCCCTCCCCCAACCTGATACCTCGAGAGACCTCTTTGTTGCGTATAATATAGCCCTCGCGTTCCAGGATATTCAGGTTGTAGTTGACCACCGATGTGGAGGAAATGCCGACCGCCGCGCCTATCTCCCGGATAGTGGGCGGATATTCGTTCTCCAAGGTGAACCGCCGAATGAACTCCAGGATCCTCTGTTGCCGTTCTGATAAAGCCATAGTTTTCCTCCTTTCGTATCCATCAACTCGGAAAGTCAACTATATTATACCACGAACGTCTGTTCTATGTCAAGGCGGGTTGTCTCAAAATAAAAGCTTACCGCAGGGGTAACGTTGCCTCAATTAAGAATATCGCTCATATTGGAATAGCGTGCGCCAATACCATGCTAGGGACGCGTCACTGTGCACGGTATTCCATATGAGCGTTTTGCTTTTACCACTGTTACGGCACGGGTAGCCCACCGCCCCAGTCCACAGAGGGGCAATTTTGCATCGCCTATAGAGTGTTTATCAGAGATTTCCAGCTTATCAAGCTCAATCTTAAAAAATAACCTGACTCCCTGGAAAATAAGCGGGAAAATAAAAGACACAACATGTGGGTGCTGTGTCTCGCTCTTCCCCTCCGTTAGGGCGGAGGTGTGGGACTGCGCCCTGTTCATTCATTACTGAGCCGACCAAACTATGTAAGTTTTCGGCATCTTCCTTTTCCTTCACCGGCATAGGAGAAATTACCGTTTTTCCTTCCTACCTCGACCGAATAATGGTCTGCCAGAGCGCATTCCTTTTATATCTGCCAGAGCTCTGGCATAAGCTACATCAGCCTCGTTAATCAGTTTCCTCTTTCCTTGTTGTCGAATGAATCGAACCTTGCCTCGTCTCACCCAATCGGAAATAGTTACTGTGTTGAAACGGTACTTGATAGCAGCCTCACCTATACCGATTTCAACGCCTTCCAGATGCTTGAATTGCTCACGGGGCACGTCTCGCTCAGCGACGTAAGTTCTTATATCGTCTTCCAGGACAATCAACTCATCACCCAGCATACCGGCTCTGACGTCGCCCTGGTCAATCAATTCCCGTAGCTTCTCAGGTTCTACGTTGTACTGATCAGCAGTGTCTTGCAGGGTTTTGTAGATTTTCATCGTTTCGTCTCACTTCCTAGCATAGGAGAGATTACCATGACACCTTTAGATGAGTTAACAGTCAGGGAATTCATATGGCTGGTGTTTCAACTCTATGAAAATGTGTGGTAACGGGAGGCGGCACCACGTCCGATGTGAGATCCTCGAGCAAGCTGTGGCGCAACTGCTGTACGATGTTGTGGTGGATGACCCCCAGGCCATCAAGCTTTTCGACCCTCCCTTGCAGCTCGCAAAGCGGTTCCCAGCGTCGGCCACGTCTATCTGAAGACCTTTGACCAAAAGCGAGAGGTCCTCTGCGCTGTTTTCGAGCGTCTATATGTAAAAGACCAGGAGATAAAGGCCGTTACGCTGAAACCATTCTTTCGCCTGGTCACCGAGGAGCGATTTCGAAATGTAGAGGTAGCGCATGGGGGATTCGAACCCCCGATCTCCGCCTTGAGAGGGCGGTGTCCTAGGCCGCTAGACGAATGCGCCCTATTCAAGTATAGGTATTCTACCAATAAACTGGCTTGATGTCAAATTGCTGGCTCTGATCGAGATCTCACCGTCTTGAGGGATACATTAACCAACACTCTTTCTTTGGCCATTTTAACCTCCGCCAAAGACTCTAACAGTCCAGCCTCCTCTCCTCTACTATATCCGACTGTTCTTGCAGTCTTTGATAGCGTGCAACCGTGCCCCGGGCGGGGAGTAACGGGGCTTTTGATCGTGTTCCCAGCGTCGGCCAGCGCACATATCAGACGAAGGCAACGCGGAGGGGTTCGGCCCGTACTATTCCTTTGCTCGCAGGAGAGGAAAGAGAATGACATCGCGGATAGAGGCCTGATTGGTGAAGAGCATGACCAGGCGGTCAACGCCCATACCCCAGCCGCCAGTGGGCGGCATACCGTAGCTCAACGCGCGGATAAAGTCCTCGTCCATCTGATGGGCCTCCTCGTCCCCAGCCTCGAAGGCACGACCCTGAGCCAAAAATCGCTCTCTCTGGTCTATGGGGTCATTCAACTCGGTGAAAGCATTGCAGACCTCTATGCCACCGACAAAACCCTCGAAGCGCTCTACTGTGCTCGGATCGTCGGGTTTTTTCTTGGCCAGGGGCGAGATTTCGATGGGATAGTCAATGAGGAAAGTAGGCTGAATGAGCTTGGGCTGCACATAGTTGTTGAGGAGCGAGTCCACCAGTTTACCCCAGGTGGCTTTCGGCTCTACGTTGCCGCCTATCTCACGGATGGCATGATACAGGCTTTCAGCTTCGGGATGTTCTCTATAGTCAATCCCCGTCTTCTCTTGGATCGCCTGGCGCAGGGGAATACGCGACCAGGGCGGGGTGAGGTCAATCTCATTCCCATCGTAGGTGATCTGGAGGGTGCCCAGAACCTCTTGGGCCACGTAGGCCACTATCTCCTCAGTCAAGTCCATCACGTCGTTGTAATCGGCGTAGGCTATGTAGAATTCGATGAGTGTGAACTCGGGGTTGTGTTCCTGATCAACTCCTTCGTTGCGAAAGTTCTTGCCGATTTCGTAGACTCGCTCGTAGCCTCCCACGATGAGGCGTTTTAGATAAAGCTCGGTGGCAATGCGCAGGTATAGAGTTTGGTGCAATTGATTATGATACGTGGTAAAGGGCCTGGCCATTGCTCCACCGTGGAGGGGTTGTAAGATGGGGGTCTCCACCTCCAAGAAACCGTGATCGTCGAAGAAACGGCGCAGGGCCGAAATGATGCGAGTGCGAGTAGTGAAGACGCGACGGACGTCTTGGTTGACGATTAGATCCACATAACGCTGCCGATAGCGCGCCTCCATATCTCTCAGTCCATGCCATTTCTCCGGCAAGGGCTTGAGGGACTTGGCCAACATATAGAGGCGCCGAACCTCGATGGTCACTTCTCCAGTGCGCGTGCGAAAGAGGCGTCCTTCAACGCCAACAAAGTCGCCGAGGTCAAAGTCCCGCTTGAAGAACTCGTACTCCTCCTCGCCGAGGACGTTCTGGCGCAGGTAGATCTGGATCCGACCACTGCCATCCTCGATGTGGGCGAAGGCTGACCCGCCCATCACCCGAGTGCTCATCAGCCGTCCCACAACCTTGACTGCGGGCGCCTCCCCCCCCTGGGCTTCAAAGGCTGCCCGGGCCTGGGCTGTCGTACGGGTTCGCTCCACGCGAGGGGGATAGGGGTCAATGCCCCTCTCCCGGATACGTTGGAGTTTTAAGTGCCGCTGTCGCTCGAGATCACTGAGTTCCGCCACGTTTATCCCTTCGTTAGGGTGAACAGGTAGACAGAAGGTATAGCATAGAACTGTGGGGTGTATCCAGGTAGACACGACAGAAGGCATTCCTTCATCGTCATCTACCCCCTACCATCCGCTCCCTGTCATCTGCCTACTCAATGCTAACGATCTGAAAATGCAAAATGCCACCTGGGGTGCTGACAACCACCTCGTCGCCAACCCGATGGCCCAGCAGGGCCTTGCCCATGGGTGATTCGTTGGAAATGCGGCCACTCATAGGATCCGCCTCAACCGAGCCCACAATCTGATAGGTCTCCAGCGTCTCTCCGCCTTGTTCCATCACCGTGACGCACGCGCCCAGGCCTACCTTATCGGTGGAGCCGCCTTCAATAATGCTTGCCTTCCTAAGCATCGTCTCCAGGGCTTGGATGCGTCCCTCGACAAAGGCCTGCTCCTCTTTGGCATAATCGTAGGCGGCATTCTCCATGATGTCGCCTCCTTCCTTAGCGGAGCGAATGCGCTCGGCTACTTCGGCGCGACGCACGGTGCGGAGGTATTCCAGTTCCTCCTCCAGCTTGCGTCGTCCCTCCAGAGTCAGAAAGATTTCTGCTTCAGCCATATTCCCTCTCAATTATTCGAGTTCCTCGCCAAAAAGCAAACATTATCCCTCGCCCACAGAAGTGGAGCGAGGGATAGAGAGTATTGAGAGTGTCTGCGGTAGGAGCTACGTCTTCCCCCAGCCTCTGTCCACTGTAACCATTGAAAAAGCGCCTGAGGCGCAGCGGATCGAAAAACTTGTCGCATTTGGATGACAAAGAACTGAGAGGCCTGACTCTCAGCCTTAAACGGAGCAGCATAATTATAACCTAAAGTTGTGTCTTTGTAAAGTTAAATCGCCCAGAGACGGTTTGAGTTTGGGACGAGCCCGTCTGTATACACTTCCCAATCCCCTATACATTGAGAAGCCGCGAATAGCGTTCGCCTAGCCCTGGCCTGCGCAACAGGGCGGGGGGCGCGGGGGGCGTCGCGAACCCCGCCCTGAGCGGGACGAAGGGCTCAGCCGAGCGGCGTCCCCCAACGTTCTCTCTCCCTTTTCCCAATATGGGGCGTTGGCCCTCCGGCCCTGCTTTCAGGAGGGAAAAAGTGAGGTTGAGGGGATACCCCTCAAGCTCCCCAAGCTTTGCTGTGCAAGGTTGACTTTTGTCCGAAATGTGATATGATATGCTCCGAATCTGAAGGAGGCAACACGAATGAACAGACTTCTACTCATTAATCTGATTGCTGCAGTAGCCTTGCTGGCCGCATGCGGACCCCGTCCAACGCCTGCTCCAACGATACCACCTCCGCCGCCCAGACCAGTGGCTACAGACACTCCCGTGCCCGCCAACGACGAGGAAGCCATCTTGCAACTTTTGCACGCTCAGGGAGAGAGCGTAGTTCAACAAGACATTGACCGTCTAATGGACATCTGGGATGAAGATGGAGTGATCACCGATGCCAACCACACCCCCGATGACCCAAGCGACGATTCTGTCTGGACTGGCCACAACGCCATCCGGGAAAGGTATGTCAACCTGGTCTTCCCTTCTGCCCCGGCAGAGGCCGTAGCCACCGACATCCAACTGACCATCGAGGGAGATACAGCTTCGGCCATCTCCACCACCAACATCGGCGATGAGGTCCAACCCGGTGGAGACCAATGGACCTTTGCCAAAAAAGACGGGCGTTGGAAGATAACAAGCCTGACTTACAATCTGGAGCCCCAATAACTCGGCCATCCGGCTGATTAATCCAAGGCAGCCAGGGACCCCTCTATCGTGAAGGTGAAAAGATAGAGGGGTTTTGGTTTATCCGCGTATCCTTTCCAGACCTCTAGTGTTATATGTTGTAAGGGGCTCCATAGTAGATGCCCGACGAATGAGCAATAATCCTCGGAGGGTACAAAGGGGGCTCTCCCTGCCAATTTGTGGGAAGCCCCTTTCCGGTTTGGGGCTCGTTTGGGCAACCTTTGTTCTTGTGCATAATTCAGGGAGGTGCGCTGTGAAAGAGCGAGTGCAAGTAGTGGTGACAGGTTTGGGAGCCATCACACCCTTAGGCAATGATGTGCCTACTTTATGGAAAGCATTGGCCGAAGGTCATTCTGGTGTAAGGCCTATCACTCATTTCGATGCCTCGGCCCTGGACACCCGGATCGCCGCTGAGGTTAAAGACTTTGACCCTAAAGAATATTTCGATCACAAGGAGGCCAAACGGCTGGATCGCTTTATTCAGTTCGCCGTGGTGGCGGTCGAGGAGGCCATTGCCGACGCAGGGCTCGTCATCAATGAAAGCAACAGCGAGCAGATAGGTGTGGTCATCGGCTCAGGTATCGGTGGCATCGGCACCGTGGTCAGCCAGGTCAAAGTCTTTGAGGAGCGTGGGCCACGCCGGGTGAGTCCCTTTCTTATCCCTATGATGCTACCCGACTCGGCGGCAGGGCAGGTGGCCATCACCTTTGGCATCAAGGGGCCCAACATGGCAGTCACCACGGCCTGCGCCACCGGTCTCAATGCCATCGGCGAGGCAACAGAGATGATCCGTCGTGGCTTTGTCCACACGGCCATCTGCGGCGGCAGCGAGGCTGCTATCCTGCCCCTATCCATAGCAGCCTTCAACGTCATGGGAGTGTTATCAACCAGAAACGACGAACCAGAGCGGGCCTGCCGCCCCTTCGACGCCCAGCGCGATGGCTTCGTCATTGGTGAAGGGGCCGCGATCCTGGTCCTGGAGCGGCTGGAGGACGCCCAGGCGCGTGGAGCCAGGATCTACGGCGAGGTCATCGGCTATGGCTCCTCGGCCGATGCCTATCACATGGCTGCTCCCGCGGTGGACGGAACCGGAGCAGCCCAGGC
>Ga0315309_1000123_pt1 | contig 44605 bp, 55 predicted proteins | sample TDP4_MG_FD_203080 | JGI IMG/M metagenome (GOLD analysis project Ga0315309, IMG submission 203080) | Freshwater sediment microbial communities from Lake Towuti, South Sulawesi, Indonesia - TDP4 | ecosystem: Environmental > Aquatic > Freshwater > Lake > Sediment | place: Indonesia: South Sulawesi... | reverse complement strand
AGTTTCTGGCATTCCAGTCAAGCGTTTGTACACAACCGAAGACATGAAGGACATTGACTACTTGAAAGACTTGGGCTTCCCAGGCGAGGTCCCGTTTACTCGAGGCTTACACGCCACGATGTACAGAGGTCGTCTCTGGACAATGCGGATGTTCGCCGGGTTCGGAACCGCGGAGCAGACTAATCAGCGTTTCAAATACCTGCTCAAAGAAGGGGAGACAGGCTTGAGCATAGCCTTTGACTATCCAACAATCATGGGTTATGATTCAGACCAAGCCGTGTCTGTTGGAGAGGTAGGTCAGTGCGGCGTGGCTGTGTCCAGCCTCAAAGACATGGAAATCTTACTAGACGGCATACCGCTTGACAAAGTGAGCACAAGCATGACTATCAACGGACCCGCAGCCATGCTCTTGGCCATGTACGCAGCTGTGGGCGACAAACAAGGCGTGCCCAGAGAAAAACTCAGTGGCACCACTCAAAACGACAATTTGAAAGAGTTTTTTGCCCAGAAACTCTGCGTCTTTCCGCCCAAGCCCGCCCTCAAAATGTCGGTTGACCTCATCGAGTACTGCGCTCGCCACTTGCCCAACTGGAACCCAGTGAGCATAAGCGGATATCACATACGAGAGGCGGGCTCAAATGCAGTGCAGGAACTAGCCTTCACGTTAGCCGACGGCATAGCCTACGTGGAATCTACCCTTGAACGCGGCCTCAAAGTAGACGAATTCGCAAATCGACTGTCTTTCTTCTTCGCTTCACACAACGACATCTTTGAAGAGATAGTCAAGTTCAGGGCTGCACGCCGTCTGTGGGCAAGGATTATGAAAGAAAGGTTCAAGGCGAAGAATCCACGTTCAATGTGGATGCGCATGCATGTTCAAACGTCTGGATGCACCTTAACCGCGCAGCAGCCAGTCAACAATGTTATACGTGTGGCGTTTCAATCGTTGGCAGCCGTGTTAGGCGGCACGCAGTCGTTGCACACAAACTCTTTTGACGAAGCCCTTTGTTTGCCCTCCGAAGAAGCGGTCAGAGTTGCGTTGCGGACTCAACAGATCATAGCACATGAGAGTGGAGCTGTGAACACAATTGACCCGTTGGCTGGCTCTTACTATGTGGAGGCATTAACTAACGAGATGGAAGAACGCGCCATGAAATACATCGACAAAATCGACAGCATGGGGGGAGTTATTCCAGCCATTGAAAAGGGTTTTCTCCAACAGGAAATTGCTGACAGTGCCTATAAATATCAGAAAGAAATCGAACGCAACGAAAGAACAGTTGTGGGTATAAACGACTACCATGTGGAAAAAGATTGGGTGCCAATCGAACTCTTGCGCATTCCTCCACACGTAGAGAAGGAGCAATTAATGCGACTGCAGATGGTCAGAAGAGAAAGAAACCAGAGAAAAGTGAAAGAGATGCTTGACAGACTGCACGATGACGCCGACAAAAACAAAAACCTCATGCCCACAATAATTGAAGCAGTGAAGGCGTACGCAACTCTGGGAGAAATCACCGACGTGTTGCGTTCAGTCTTCGGCGAGTATCGAGAATTAATAATTGTTTAGAAAGGAGCTGAAAACTGAGTGAGCAAAAAAGAGAAGGAGAGAAAGATCAGAGTCGTAATCGCCAAACCAGGCCTCGACAGCCACGACCGAGGCGCCAAAATAGTAGCCAGAGCCCTGAGAGACGCAGGCATGGAAGTCATCTATACTGGACTGAGACAGACACCAGAACAAATCGTGGAGACAGCCCTTCAAGAAGACGTCGACGTCATCGGTTTGAGCATTCTTTCCGGAGCCCACAACACGCTGTTTCCCGAAATAATGAAGTTGCTTAAAAAGAAGGGCTTAGACGACGTGTTGGTGTTTGCAGGCGGAATCATATCACAAGAGGATATTCGAAGTTTAAAGAAAATAGGCATAAAAGAGGTTTTTGGACCCGGCACGCCGACCTCAACCCTGGTAGAGTTTGTCAAGAAAAATGCTCCCAAACGAGGGTAGCACGAAACCTCGATTTTGGTGCCGTCTTTGAAAGACATTCAACAACTCGTCAACGGCGTTCAGAAGGGTGACAAACGAAGCATAGCCAGAACCATAAGCATAATCGAAAACAACCAGCCTAACGCACAGAAAATAATCTCATTGCTTTATCCAAAAACAGGAAAAGCACACATTCTGGGCATAACAGGACCGCCGGGCGCTGGAAAGAGCACACTCATCGAGAAACTGGTCAAGGAACTCAGGAACAGAGGAAAAACTGTGGGTGTAGTGGCTGTTGACCCTACGAGCCCGTTCAGTGGAGGCGCCTTCCTCGGAGATCGAGTGCGCATGCAAGACTTGAGCACAGACCCAGGGGTTTACATACGCAGCATGGCGACGCGAAACCACCCAGGTGGATTGGCAAGGGCTACAAAAGACGCAGCCAGAGTTCTAGACGCTTCGGGAAAAGACGTTGTCATAGTTGAAACAGTCGGCGCAGGACAGTCAGAGGTTGAAGTAGTCAAAGTTGCTCACACAACAATAGTGGTGTTGGCTCCAGGTCTAGGCGACGACATTCAAGCGATAAAGGCTGGGCAGATGGAAATCGGCGACATCTTCGTAGTGAACAAGGCGGACAGAGAGAACGCGAACAAAGCGGTGAGCGACATACAAGCAATGTTAGAGATGGCAACAGAGAAAAAGGGTTGGAAACCGCTTGTGGTTAAGACGTCGGCGCTTACGGGCGAGGGCATAGCCGAACTCTTGGAGCGCATTGAAGAACACATGAGGCATTTGAAAACTGGCGTAATTGACGAGCGAAGAAAAGAGAGGATTGAGAACGAACTGGCTGAAGCGCTGACTCAGAAAATAACCGAATCGATAATAAATGAGTTGAAACAAAAAGAAGAATGGAACAAACTCACTCAAAAAATATTGTCCAGAGAGACAGACCCTTACTCAGCCGCAGAAAAACTGTTGACAAAGCGATTGAAAACCACGAGAAAACGTTAACAACTGTTGAAGGAGCGAAACCGTGACTCGGCAGCGTTTGAAAAAGGGTTTGGTTCAGGTTTACACAGGTGACGGAAAGGGCAAGACTTCGGCAGCGTTTGGCTCGGCGCTGCGTGCGGTTGGACGAGGTCTCAAAGTTTATATTATTCAGTTCATCAAGGGCGGCTTCGACTACGGCGAACTATACGTAGTCGAGAAGATTCCCAACCTCAAAATGGCAACTTTTGGCAGAGGCAGGTTCATAACCGAGGTTCCGCCTTCTGACAAGGACGTAAAAATGGTGAGAGAAGCCTTCGAACTGGCAAAAAAAGTTGTTAAAAGCGGAGAATACGACGTGGTTGTTCTTGACGAAGTCAACGTGGCTCTAAACCTGAAGATGATAAGTATAAACGAGGTTGTTGACTTGATTAAAAACAAGCCCAAGCATGTGGAGTTGATTCTGACAGGACGATACGCACCAGTTCAAATCATTGATATAGCCGACTTAGTCACAGAAATGAAGGAAGTCAAGCACCCTTACGCGCAGGGCGTGCCTCCAAGGAAAGGAATCGAATTCTAGCACAGTTTTATTTGCTCAGGTATCTCCAGGAGAGCACAATGCCTAGGGTTGAGAAGATAACAGCGAACGCACCCAAGAACAAGAAGTCAATCGCTAGCTGATGCATGTCTACTGTGTAAAGTATCAGCTGTCTCGTCGCATCAGTTGCATACGTCACAGGGTTTATTTTAGTTATCGTTTGCAGCCAGTCGGGCATTAGCTTTGTTGGAAACATTGCATTGCTGGCAAACATGAGAGGTAGGTTCAACAGGTTTACCACTGCCATTTGGGTTTCCTGCTTTGTTGAGCGTATCGCGATTAGGATGAAGATCGAGGATAACCCCATGCTGATTAGGAACAGAGCTGCATAGACTCCTAGTAGGTTGAGTGGAGTGAAGTCTGCACTTACCGATAATGGTCCTATTACGTAGGCGATTCCGAGAACTATGGTCGCTTGAACAAGAGCTCTTATCACAGCTGAGAAGATCTTTGCCATGAGTATCGAGCCCCGTGCCACTGGAGTGCTGAGAACCTTGTTTAAGAAGCCTAAGCGTCTGTCAAAAACCATCGACATGCCGCTGAACATTGCTGTAAACATCACCACGAAAGACATCATGCCAACAGCCATATATGAGAAGTAGTCTGCGGTTCCGAAAATACTGAGCATCGCTTGCTTTGAAAGGTCGGACATTGACTGTATAATTTGTTCTTGAATTGGTTGAGGAATGGTTGAGGGCAGTGTAGGGGAGAAACTTGTGAACATGCTGCCTAGGTTCATGGCTTTGCCAAGGAGACTCATCCATATTATGGGTTGAATTATGCCCAGTAAGAGAATGATAGGGTTCTTGTACCATTTCTTCAGGTCTCGGTTTGTCAGCGCCCAGAGACCATGAAGCGGATTCTTTGAATTGTTGTTGTTTTTGGTCATCAGTGTCCCATCCAGGTGCGTTCACCTCTGGCTCTTCGCATCGCGATTCTTTGAGCCCTAAAGTCCTCTCTGGATTCCTCTTCTTCACGTATCGATCTGCCCGTGTATTCAAGGTAAACTTCATCTAGAGTTGGCTTCGTCAATGAAAGCCTTGTAACCCTGTGCCCTTCTACTCTAACAGCATCTATTATGGTTGGAGCGGTTTCTTCTCCGTCTACCACTTTGATTCTGTACGTGCCCTCCAGCCTTTTGACCTCTTTAACCCTCGGAACCTTTTTGATAAGGTCAGAGATGTCCGCCTCACTGTCCTGGATGCTGAGCGTCATGATGTCTCCACCGAGTGATTCCTTCAAGTCATTAGGTGTACCCATCGTGATTATTTTTCCGTAGTCAATGATTGCGATGCGGTCGCAGAGCATGTCAGCTTCTTCCAGATAGTGTGTGGTCATGAATATGGTCATGCCGTATTCTTTCTTGAGCAGTTTGATGTAGTTCCATGTGGCTGCTCTTGTTTGAACATCCAGTCCCAACGTAGGTTCGTCGAGAAAGAACACGTGAGGTCTATTTATTAAACCACAGGCAAGCTCAAGTCTTCTTCTCATGCCGCCTGAATAGGTTGCCACCTGTTTATCCTTAAATTTAGTCAGTTCAACCAACTCAAGGAGTTCTTCAGCACGCCTTTTAGATTCATCCCGTGGAATGCCGTAAAGATCGGCGCACAGAATCACGTTTTCAAACCCAGTTAGATCCTCGTCTGCAGTGTACTCTTGCGGAACAACACCTATGCAGTCTCTAACTCCGCTGGCGTCCTTCGTTATATCATGGTCACAGACAACAGCGCTTCCCTCAGTGGGTCTCAGCACAGTAATCAGCATGTTGATGGTAGTAGTTTTACCTGCACCGTTTGGTCCGAGGAACCCGAAGATTTCACCTTCCTTAACTGTGAAGTCGACGTGATCCACAGCGACCAGATTTTTATTGAAGACTTTGGTTAGTCCGCTAACTATCAGCGCGTCTTCAGCCAATTTGTATTTCACTTCCGAAATTTCTTTGTTATGTCCTCAATCTGTCTAGCGGCTTGCTCTAAAACCTTCCGCGCTTCTTCGGCGACTTCTTCCGAGTATTCTCGTCTCAAGCTGTCGCGCAGGTTCCACACTGCAATGGCGAGGTCTTTTGTGGCTTTTCGCAGTTCTTTCGCTTTCTCTGGGTAGAACTCAAAAAAGGGGAAGCCGGGTGGAAACCCGAAAGCCGACCAATCCCAAGACCAAGGTCCAAGCCCTTTGAAACCCGGTCTAGGTCTAGGTCTAGGTCCGAAACGTTCGAAGCGTTTGCGGAGTTCTTCACGTGTCTTGATGTGTTCTTCTAAGAAGGTCTTGCCTTGCTCTGTTAGCGTGTAACGCTTTGTTCCTGCCTCTTGTTCTGCAGCTTCTTTGATGTAGCCTTTGTCTTGCAGCCAAGCTAGTAATGGATAGATTGAGCCTGGGCTGGGTTTCCAGTTTCCATTTGTTTGTTTCTCGATTTCGCTCATTATCTCTGAACCCGACATGGGTTTTTCGTTGAGCAGTTTGAGCACTTGGTAGCGAAGGAAGCCTTTTGGAACCATAGCCATGTGTCTCATCCAATGTTTGAACGGAAACATTCTTTTTATCACCTCTGATATCAAATTCGATATCAATAACAATTAAGCGTTCACTTATAAACCCTCCGCAACCGTAGTAGTTAGACGGTAGGAAGCAGAGAACTTGAATAAGGAAATCTACATCTTAACAGCAACTTTTTTCGGTGTTTTCAGTTTCTTTCTCGGCACGGAGATGGTCGGCGTTTTGCTTCCTTACCTGTCTGAGAAGTTAACTGTAAGCGGACTAGGTATTTCAGAGGTTCTCTACGTAAGCGGATTGTTTATTGGTTTTCTGCCTTTTTTTACAGGGTACTTGTCTGACAAATACGGTGAAAAAACGATCATTCTGATGTGTTCTCCATTCATTGCATCATCTTTCATGTTTTATACGTTAGCCACAGATTTCGCCCAACTGATCCTTTCACGAGTACTGTATGGCATTTCTCTTTCCTTTTGTGCTCCCGCTTTTCTCTCCCTCGCTGGAAAATCTGTGAAGAAATTTGGAGGAGTTGGCATGGGCGCTTTCAGAGCCAGCCAAGGGTTTGCGGAAACTCTCTCTCCGATTTTGGGAGCGATTCTGGCTTCGTTAGCATTCTTCAGTTTCCCATTCTACCTTTCAATGATGCTCGTTCTACTAAGCGCCACCTTCATCTATTTTGTTATAAAGGAAGAACCCCAACCTAAGGAATCTGATAAAAAATACCTCGAAAAACTAAAAGATGTTGTTGTTAGCTTCAAGAGAAATAGGACTTTAGCTATAGCGTGTTTTCAAGGCTTCTCTCAGTGCTCAATTTTTGTGGTCTTCACCTCGTTCCTTCCAGCAATTCTGGTGTCTTCTCCCTTCTTTCTGGAAAAGCAAGGGCTCGCCACAATTTTCAGTGTTGAGTTTCTAGCCTTTTCTGTTTCGTCATTGATAATTGGCAGACTCTCAGACGCTCTTGGAAGAAAACCCACAATGGCTCTTGGCATCTGTACAGCAATACTTGAGTTGATAGGCTTCTACTTCTCTAACAGCTACCTTCACGTATTCTTCTTGTCCATGCTTTTAGGCGTCTCTACAGCGTCCGTTTTCGTTACAAGCAGCTTAATAGCTGCAGACATTATACCGAAAGAGAACATGGCTTTCCAGTTTGGGGCTTTCGACGCTTTGATGGACACATCGTTTCTCATTTCTCCATTTATCTTCGACTTGTCCACAAGAATCTTTGGCACCTTGAAAGTGACGTTTCTCGTGTCCTCATTGATTACGTTTTTCGCACTAATTCTACTGGTTTATCAAAGAGAAACGAGCCGCAAATAAGCGTGTAGATTCAGGATTGAGAAACTATTCCATACATTTGGTCCGGCGCAAGATATTCGGGAAATCTATTCCTGAGTTTCAAACGAGCACAGTAGCAGAGGTGACATTCCTCGACGTAGCTCTCCTCATGCTCAACGTTGTATTTCTTAACCAATTCTGCCGGGCCTCCTTCCAGGATAGGCCCACAGATTGGGTGTTTGACAGGGTCATAACTTCCGAAAATCTCAGAGAGTGGTTTCTGTTTCATGTTTCCTATTGTTACGCCTTGACACACATGAACAAAGCCGAAGGGGTCGACGTGAACTCGGCTTTGTTTCAGGAAATCCTCGTCTAAGCATTTGTCAAATTTGTACCAGGGTGTTCGAGGCAAGTCTTCCCCAAGCTTTTCGACTGCTCTTCCCTTGAACAACACTCTGCCCTCAATGACCGGTCTGCCTCTCCATTCTATTTCTTTCATGTAGACCCTGGGGTCTTCAATGCTTATCTTGCCGACGGGCAAGGTTAGTTCCTTGGCTCCATGAAAAGCGTGTCTCGCAAGGTTTTCTTCCGGCTTTTCAAAATGGTAGGTGTCGTCGCTTATTGACAAGTCGTCGATTCCGATTTCTGCAATCGGCTTAAGCCATTCGATGGCGTCTTCGGTTGAGGTTGCCCAGTAGCAATTAGTGACTATACCCGTCTTAAACCCGAGTTTCTTGGCTTGTCGCAGCCCCCAGAGCATGGTTTGATAGTAGAGGAAAGGTTCTCCGCCCTCGAAGTATATCCATTCTATGTAGCCAAGTTTTTTGGCTTCATCAAAAATCTGCTTCATATCAGAAATTGTCATCACGCCTTTAGCGTCTGGACCGCTGTAAACAAAGCAGTGGTCACACTCGAAATTACAAGTATATGTTTGAAGTAAATGTATACCTTTGATTACCATACATTATTCACCACATTTGAGCATTTAGTCTTTCCTGTATGTTAAAATTTGTGCGAAAAGCGCATCCACTCGTCAAATAATCAATGGATAAATCTCCTTTGATACATACTCCAAGAACTTGTTTTTGTCAGTCAGGTTGAAGACCACAACTGAGGCGTCTCTTGTCACGCCCACAACGTAGCCGTATTCTCGCGCTCGAGCCACAATATACCACAAGTCACCGTGCTTGCTGTACTCGTCAAACAACGACGTGCCAACCAAATCTGGACCATACAGTGAAAGCTTGTCAACGTTTGGAATGTCCACGTTGTCAAAAAACGTGATTTTAGTGTCTTCGGGGTTCTTTGAATGAAAACCGCGCAGGGTTTCAGGCGCTATGCGCGCCTCAACAACGCCTCGGGCTTTTTCAAAAATTATGTCGTTCAGCTTGTTGGCTATAAAGTTGGCTAATCTTTTCTTTTCAACAACAGTCAAAAACAACCGCTTACCGTGTTGTGCAAAACTGAACATGGCTTCCACGGTTCTCGGCAAGGGCACAACTTTGCCTCTGTGGAAAACGTGGAGAATGTAGTCGTGGGAGTAAACACCTGTCACGCGGTTGGCGTTCGGCGTTAGGTTCATGATTTCAGTTACCAACGTGAACTTGTAGTCGCCCTCTTCATACTCTTCTTCAGTTCGGAAACCTTTGAGTTTAACAGCAACATCGGGCAGTGTCACGGGCTCAGTCAACCTGAAGACTTTGCCAGCTGTAACCAAACACGTCGCCTCCTAATTTCAACACCACTTAATTCTATCATTATGCAGATTTAAAATAAACGAAAACGACAACCTATTTTCTCAGCATCTTTTCCTCAAATGCAGCGTTAGGCTCTGAACCGAACATTCTCATAAGAAGCTTGAAAACCGAGTATGCTGCTCCACGATCAGCTTTCAAACCCGTGGTTGCTCCCAAAAAGCAAACGCCTTCCCACCCTCTATTCTTGGCAAGTCCAAGTAGAAGGCCAGCGGCGCCCAAAATTCTGCCTCTACCGTACATGACAGCGCCCTTTTCAACGGCTTTCACCGCTAATTCAGGCGAGGTGGCAGCCACGTAAACTTCTCCAGCAGGCTTCGGTGTGGTCACACCAGCCATTGTTGCGATGAATTTGCAGCCGTACTGGGCTACAAAGTCTAAGATGGTGTCACAGAGTTCATAGTGTGCCAAAATGTCTTCGCGGGAAGGTTGGGCGTCTCCAGACAAGATTACAAACTGGGTTTTTCCGAGAGAAGCCGTGTAAAACTCGTATCTTGGCGGCAAGCAGACTCCGTCTTTATTGACCATTACGTAGTCGGGGAAAGAGGGCGAATACAACTCAGCGAAGGGCGTCGCGTGGGTAAAGTCAATTATTAAGCGTGCTGCCATTTTTCCAACGTTGCCGAAACCAGGCAATCCTTCGATGAACACGGGGTTCTCAAGTTTTGGTTGAGTGAGCATGTTGAAATAAGGCTTGTCCAAGTTGTGCACGACCGCAACAGAGTCATAGGCTATAGGCTCTTGCACATTTAACGTATAAAAACATTTAAGCTAGGCTTTTCTTCACAATTGAGGTGGCGGGGAAAATAAGCCCAGCCAAGAACAACCGTAGCGAGAGACTGAGCCAAAAGTCTCCTAAACGGGTGGGGTAGCCAGGTTAACCCGCTGGGCTCATAACCCAGAGATCGGTCGTCCAAATCGACCCCCCGCTACCAAAACCTATTTTCCATAGACACAACATTTTCAGAACAGCAGGGAAAACCATGGATGCTTGGATAAACGAATTAAAGTTTAACCCTGTTCCACCGCTTTTGTCTTCAAAAAACGACGCCATCCGCTATTTTACCAAAAGAGACCTTTTAGACGAGAAAGTGGAGCCGATTGAAACGCTTTGGAAGTCGCCCAGCGTTGTGAAGCTAATCAAAAAGCAGCAAGAAGACGGGTCATGGCGATATCATAGAGGCAAAGCCGACGTTCGCTCAAACGAGAATTACAACCAACTCGAAACCTATCGAATTCTCGGGCAACTCGTGGAACTCTACGGCTCCACGAATGTGCATCCAGCGATTAGGGAAGCAGCGAATTTTTTGTTCAGGTTTCAAACGAGTGAAGGAGATTTTCGAGGCATATATGGCAGTCAGTACACGCCCAACTACACGGCTGGCATCATGGAAATACTGATCAAAGCTGGCTACGATGAAGACCCCCATATAGAAAGAGGATTCAGATGGCTTCTCTCGATAAGACAAAACGACGGTGGATGGGCAATACCCATGAGAACAGCTCAACCGAAAGGCTCACTGCTCGAAGCATTGCAGAAGCCTGAGCCCATCAGCCCAGACAAGTCAAAACCATTCTCCCATTGCATCACAGGCGTAGTTCTCAGAGCCTTCGTAGCTCACCCGAAACATGGCAAAACCCTTGAAGCAAAAGCTGCGGGAAAACTCCTCGCATCCCGCCTCTTTCAACCCGACAAGTATCCTGACCGAAAAGCCGCGAGTTTCTGGACCAAATTCACATTTCCCTTTTGGTTCACCGACCTCTTGTCAGCACTTGACTCGTTGTCGCTCTGTGGGTTCACTGCGGATAATCCCCAAATCATGGTGGCACTCGAATGGCTGAAGGACAAACAGAAGGAGAACGGACTGTGGGCACTGTCTCTGTTGAAAACGAAGTCCATTGAAGACCTGCCTGTATGGATTAGTTTGGCAATCTGCAGAGTGTTCAAAAGGTTCTACGGATGATACCTAGGCGCATCAAAGAAGAAAAAATCATTTTGAAACTATAAGTATTGGTTTTGGCATAAAAGACGAATTGGAGATAACGACGCCTTGATTCGAGCGGTTTTCTTTGACCTCGGCGACACATTGGTTGCTGAAGAAAGCGCCGAGGGAAAGCGTCTGTGGGAAGCCAAGCTGCAGAAACTTCCCTATTTAGACGAGGTTTTGACCGAGTTAAAGAGGCGTGGATACAAGTTGGGCGTGATAACTAACACGGTTACGTCTCGTGAGGAACACGTGCGCATGGCGCTGAGAAGAATCGACATAGAAAAGTACTTCGATGTCGTAGTGACGTCTGTGGATGTGGGCTTCAACAAACCCGACGAAAGAATATTCTCAGCAGCCCTAAAAGCGGTCAACGTTAAGCCTGATGAAGCTGTGATGGTGGGCAACCGCATATCAGCCGACATAGTGGGCGGAAACAGAATCGGCATGAAAACTATACTGTTCAAGTGGAACGAACGCTACCTAAACGAGATAACATCACCCGAAGAGCAACCAACACAAACAATCAATTCACTAAAAGAATTGCCAGAAATCTTGACTGAAATAGAAAAACCTCAATAACTTAATTATCCGATTCTTAATGTCGGTGGCGACATTGAACCGCAAAAAGCTGACACCCGAAGAAAAGGTGAACCTAGCAATAAGCATGACAGACTTTGTTATAGAAATTTGCGCCGCTGGCATTAGAGATCAAAATCCAAACATCACAGAAGCTGAATTAAGGGAAAAACTTAGGGAACGCATCATGTATCAGAAACGACGTCATCACGAGGTTTAAAAACTGAGCAGTCTTGAAGATTTGGTTACACGAATTGTAAAGAATTTTAACGCTGTCCGAGTCGATTATATGTTCACCGGCGCAATAGCAGCAAGCTATTACGGTACGCCTCGTACCACAATGGATGTGGATATCGTCGTCAAAGTCTCTGAAAAAAATGTTCAGCCCCTTCTTTTAGAACCATTAAGAAAGGCTGGTATGCAGGTTGATGAGTGTAAAATCAAAGCGGCATTGAAATCAGGGTATAACATAGTCACTGTTAAAGACAAGAGAACGACGTTAACCGTAGATGTAATCTTCTCTGATAAGAAACTGATGAAGAAACCTGGGACAATAGCTGGTTTGCCGACTTTTTATCAAACTCCAGAGGAACTAATTCTGTCAAAGTTGCGCATGATAAAGGTGACAGTTCCTCCAGAAAGAGCTGCGAAGGACAAGGATGATGTAAGAGCAGTTTTGAGGCATACGAAAGTCAACGTAAAAGCTATTGAAAAACGTGCTCAAAGAGAAGATACTCTTACCATTTTTAAAGAACTAGTGAGAGAAAGAGAAAATAGTTAAGGTTCTCTGCTTTAGCCGAACAGTGCGCCTAAGCCTTCTATTGCCGCCTCTTCCTTCTTCTTTTCTTCTTCCTCTTTCTTTTTCTTCTCTTTCTCCGCTGTTGCTGTTGGTATCGCTCCAGGTCCAGGCGAAGACGGTGGCGCGCCCATTGGCGATATCGCTCCAGGTCCGGGCACAAACGTTGTCGCTGATTTCAAAGCTTCGTCAATGTTGACTTCGGCTAGGGATGCTATTAGGGCTTTAATTCTGACTGGGTCAGCTGTTATTCCAGCCGCGGTCAAAACCTGGGTTAAGTTTTCTTCGTTTACTGGTTTTCCAGCCTTGTGCAGTAGGATGGCAGCGTGCACGTATTCCATACTCAAGTGGTTTCACCTCTCCTCTTGTTCACAATTCTGCCTTTTCAACCTTTCTGAACAGACGATTCTTCAGGCGCTTGAGAAGGCTGAGCTTGCTCAACTTTTTCTTCAGCCTTAGGCAGTTTGGCGCTCAAACTCAAACCTTCCATATGCGCCTTCCGTAACAAATCACCTATTGTTTCACTCGTGGGTATGGCGGCGTTCAAAGCCAAACTCATGGCTCTGCGATGCGCCGTCTGAACAAGCAAACTGATGTTTTCAGAAATTGGATAGGCTGCATTTATGGAAAGATTAAACGCGTTCGACTGCGCCTCCATAATGTTTCGTTTGAAAGCATCTAAGTCAAGGTGCAACTGGTCCTCAGTGAAGACTAATCCGTTTTCGTAAATCGCCTTTATAATCAGTCCAACTTCAACAGGCTTTATGCCCAGTTTAGAGAGCACACTTGCCAAGCGAGAGTCGATGACATCTCCTTTCTTGGCCACCAACGTGTCCCTGTTCACCCACACGCTCCCAGCTTCAATCCGAGTTGGCAAACCCACAGAGCCTAACTGGCTGATAATCGGACCCGGCGGGAGCCCTGTGTTCCCAGCTGGAACAATCACATCTATAGCGGCGATGTCGCCTGCTTTGGCAGTGGTTACTACTCTGCCCCTCTCTAAGAGTAGAGCCAGCTTAAACGGGTTGAGATCGGTAAACAGGAAGATGTTGGAGCCGCCTAGAAAGCCTTCAAGTTTTTCCAAGTTTGGCTTGTCCTTTAGTTCGGGGGTTAAAGCCCGTTTCATTAGTGTGTTCTTGATAACTTGAACGTGAGCTATGTCCTTGAGTTTTTTCTTCAATTCTTGAAGCTGAGCTGCCCTAACCTTTTGCAGACTGGCGACTCCCAAGGCTTTGTGTCTTTGAACCATTTTCCTTATTTCTTCGACTTCCTCGGCTTTTTGCACTACTATCTGTCTTGACATAGCTGTTTCTCGCCTAAACCTTCAGTTCTATTGGGGGTCCCATGGCGGTTTTTATGATTAATGACCTGATGTTCTTGAGTCCTCTCTTCAGTTTTCCTTCCAACCGTCTTATCACAGCTTGAATGTTTTCTGCAATCTGTTCGTCGGGCATGTCTTCGGTTCCTATGCGACACTGCAAGATCGGCTGGCCTCGCATGCGCACGAGTAGTGTTTTGCGTTGTTTCTCAATTGTGTCGGCGATGTTGGCTGTGGGCGCCACTGGGGTTGGCATGCGTCCCTTGGGTCCTAAGACTGCTCCCAAAATTCTACCAACTGTGGGCATTAGAGGTGCCTCTGCTATGAAGGATTCGTAGGTGTCTGCCAATGCTTTCTGTTTCTTCTTGTCGCCTGCCAAGGCTTCGAGTTCAGCTCTCTCTATGACTAGGTCGGCGCCAGCTTTCTTCGCCTTGAGGGCTAGCTCTCCAGACGCTATGACGCACACCTTGATTTGTTTTCCAACGGGATGGGGCAACTCAATTAGTTCTTGAATCTTGCTCTCGGGCTTCTTCATGTCGATGTCGCGTAAATTGATGACCAATTCTACTGTCTGCACGAACTTTCTTTTTTCAGCCTTGCTCTTGGCTTCTTTGACCGATTCAAGGAGTGCCTTCGTGTCCAAAGACATGTTGAAGCCTCGTGCCAACAACCGTATGAACGTCGATTATAAAAAAGTTGTGCACCCATGTAAGCAAGATATAGCTTTTCACTTCTAGACTTCAAATAAGAAGCCCTCTTTTGTTTAAGGCTCTGGGAATTCTCTCTAGAAGATTTTTTCACAAGTTATAAATAGTATTAATACTATTGATACTATTGTTTAACCATTTTAGAGAAATGGAGGTGATATAAAAAAATGAAAGGTAGAATACTACTTATTCCACTCGCATTTTTAGCATTGTCAATTATGATACCCATGAAGGCAAAAACCAATCCTACTCCATTCCTAGAGGCTGAGATAGGAATCTACAGTTCCGTTAAGGTTGGGCCTGGTGAATTCTACTTTTACTTTGAGGGAGTCGTTGGTGGACCAAATATCATAAGAGGAACCGTAGAGGGAGTAGATCACTACATCTTTGATGAGGCTGGGGTTGGTCATATAGATGCTTACGCAACAGTAACCGATGGGGACGGTGATATTATCAAATGTCACATTACTGGGCTGAATCCTCCTGGCAACCCAAGTGGCGCATACTATCCCTTTGTAGATACAGAAGCGACAGTTACAGGTGCTACTGGCAAGTATTCTGATTTGGTTGGATCGGCATTCAGGGTAGAGGGCTTTTTCTCAGACCTTAACCGTCTACACATGATCTGGTATGATGCCTAAAAAATCGACTGCATTCAAGAGGTAGTAATCTGTAGAAAACTCTGGAGCTAGCCTCAGAATACACAGGTTATAAAAAATCTTGTTATGGAAACTTTGGTTTTATCGCCTTTGTTGAACAGGCGTCAACGCATTTGAGGCACATTATGCATTCGGGGTGAGTGAACTTTTCCCATGGCTCTTCTAAAATGGGCACCAACATGGGGCAGACGTCAACACAGTCTCGACACCCAGCCTTAGAGCAGCGCACTGGGTCACGTTTCAAACCTAAAAAGCTGAAGCGGCTGAAAAGCGCTGAGAAGGCACCCTGAGGGCAGACGTATCGACACCAGCCTCTTGGAACGTATATGACAAGGATAAAAGTAAGCACTAGTATGAATATGCGAGCCCAAAACAGCACTGAAACCGACGTTATAGAACCGATTATTGCTCCCGAAACATCGGTTCCAGGCTTCGCTAACAAGTCGGAAAGAGCATAACGAGCCTCAAGCACGGTTCGAGGCACAACAGCAAACAAGGTGTCGGCTGGACTGAGCGCGTTGAAAGGCGCAGAGGCGAACACGCCCAACGCTTCTTTGTAGCTATTCCCTATTCCAGCAGCAACGGACAAAGCCAGAGTGCCAGATATCAAGACTGTGGCTGCTAGAACAAAGTACTTGACGTAAATCATCTGACCGTGCGTTCTCGGAGAAACTCTTGTGTGCCGCTTCTTGACGAGATTCAGCATGTCTTGAACCAGACCGAAGGGGCAGGCCCAAGCGCAGAAGGCTCGATTCAGAATCACTGCCGCGACAAATATCGAGGCTAACGCAAGCCAAGGTGGAACAAGCAAGTAGAGCATGTATTGTAACGAACCGAAAGCCTCACCCACAGTCTTCGTTGGCACACCGAGCAATCCAATAACTGGAACAAGAACAGCCCATGGTCCAATGCCCAGAAACAACCCGAAGAACAAGAAAAAGAAGAGAAACTGCACGATGGTTCGAAGAGTTTGAAACCTGAGGATAAACCCCTTGACGCGTGTCAATGTGCCTCCAGCAGACGGTTTCTCTTCCTCTTTCTTCAACAGCCTTTAACCCCTTTATACGACATTTTTTGAGTTAAAACGTTCCAACGCTTCATTTTTCATGTTTGCATTCGTGCTTTTACAAACGTGAGGTTTAAGTGCCATAAAAACTTTAGTGTATGGGTTTACTTTCACTCAGGTCTGTCCTAGGTTTTTTCTGTTCGCTGTCTCGCTGGTCTTTTAAGCGCTGTTGGAAAGCGATGATGGGTGAGTGGTTGGAGCGAATCATTTACAAGAAGGGCTTAGAAAACGCCCTGATGCAGTGTCACGAAGTAATGGAAAGGTTTGAGGGTTCAGAAGAAACGTTGAAGCTCATCCGACGTGTAGAGGAATCCTTGAAAAGGTTGATGTCCGAAACAGATTAGCACGCACATGCTTTTGGGAACTCGAGGGTTTCGTGCAGGGTTTGACAGCCACGTTTTAATTATGGAACCTGATTTAATGTTGGATGAACGCTTCGGGATGGGCAAAAGTCTTGCAGACTGGTGTTTCCACGGAGCTCAAACGATTACTGGAGACTCAGAAGTATCACTTGGTTGGTGGGCACTCTGCCGTTAAGCGTTGCAGATGGCTTTACGAAACTCTTGTTCACAACCGCCCGTGTTATAAACAAAAGTTCTATGGAATAAAGAGCCATCAGTGCATTCAGATGACGCCTGCGCTTCATTACTGCACCATGCGCTGTCTTTTCTGTTGGCGGGTTCAGAGCGGAGACATCGCGTCTTTGAAATGGGAAGAAACGGGGGCGTCTAAGTGGGACGAGCCGGAGGAAATTGTGGAATCATCGGTTAGGGCGCAGTTGAAAATCTTGACTGGTTACAAGGGCAATCCGAAGACTAACAGAGAGAAATTTCGAGCCGCTTTGAAACCTAGGCACGTGGCTATAAGCCTAGCTGGTGAACCCACTTTGTATCCTCAACTAGGCGAGTTGATTAAATGTTTTCATCGGCGCGGCTTCACAACCTTTCTGGTCTCAAACGGAACGGTTCCAGAAGCGTTGACAAAACTAAGCGAAGAGCCAACACAATTGTACGTTTCACTCTGCGCCTACGATGAAGAGTCTTTCAAAAAAACGTGTCGTCCACAAATCCCAAGGGCTTGGAAGAAGCTCAATCAGACGCTCACTTCTTTGCCCAGTTTTAAGTGTCCAACAGTGCTCAGATTAACATTGGTGCGTCACCTCAACATGAAGCATCCAGAACTTTACGCAAATTTCATTGAGAAAGCGAATCCCACATACATTGAACCAAAGGCTTACATGCACGTGGGCTTTTCGAGGCTGCGCCTAAGTTTTGAAAACATGCCTAGTCATGAAGAGATTCGAAACTTCGCAGATGAGTTGGCTAAAGAAACGGGCTACCACGTTCTTGACGAGGCGCCCGACAGCCGAGTGGTTCTGCTGAGTAGGCTGGAAAAGGCTATTAGGCTAGCTTGAGGCTTCAGTAAACATTCAGACGGTTGTGAACACTTTGTCGCTGAAAACTCTGTTAGGTAAAATTCAAGAAGAACTGCGAAAAAGAGAGACGGTGCACGAGGATGTTCAGAGGGACATGCGCCGAGCCACTCGTCTGTCTAAGCAGGCTATTCTTTTCACGCATCAACAAAGGTTTGCAGACGCAGGAAAGCTGCTCAAAGAGGTCAACGAGCTTTTTGCTAAACTCCGCAAAGTCGCTAAGAATTATCCAGACATGATTTACAGTGGAATAGTTGACGCTGCATTTCAAGAGTACGCCGAGGCTCAAACCTTGCTTCATTTAGTTGAAGAGAACAGTTTTATAGACCCCGAAGAGCTGGGTGTTCCAGCCATTTCTTACGTGCTCGGTTTAGCCGATGTAATAGGCGAGTTTAGACGCAGAGCCCTCGACTCGCTTCGAAAGGGAGACGTGAAAACTGCCGAAAAGTGTCTTCAAACCATGGAGCAGATATACGTGGAACTGATGTCTATGGACGAAGCCTACATGCTCGTTCCTGGGCTTAGAAGAAAAAGCGACGTTGCGAGACACATCATTGAAACCACTAGGGGCGACATAACCATCGAAGCCAGGAGGAGCACTCTCGAAGAATGCATGAAAAACCTCGAAAAAATCGTTAGGTCAAAGAAGAAACGCTGAGCAACATGTTTACGCCGAAGTTGCCAACCAAACTCGACTCGAGGTTTTCAGTTAAAAAGGCTCACGCCATGCAATTGCGCCTATCCAAGCAAGTTATACGAAAGGACATGATTCCAAAGACCATTCGTTATGTTGCTGGCGTGGACACAGCCTACCATGCTGACGTGTCTATAGGCGCCGCAGTGGTTCTCGACTACAACACTCTTTCAGTCGGTGAATCGAGAAAAGCAAGGATAAAGACACGTTTCCCTTACATCCCGACTTTGCTGTCTTTCAGAGAGATTCCGCCAACCATAGCTGCGATCAAGAAACTGAAGACGCAACCAGACGTTTTCCTAGTCGACGGTCAAGGAATCGCCCATCCATATCGCTTCGGATTTGCGAGTCATCTGGGATTGGCCATAGACAAACCAACAATTGGCGTGGCGAAAAGCCTGTTGTGCGGAGAAGTCGGAGCCTTTAACGAGGAGGGATGGGCACCAATAACTGATAAGGGGGAAGTAATCGGCGCGGCTTTTGCCTGCAAGCGTGAAAAGCCAATTTACATCAGCGTGGGCCACAAGGTCTCGCTGAACAGAGCCATCGAAACCGTCAAGCACTGCACACAAGTTCACAGAATTCCTGAACCAATTCGGGTAGCTCACATTACGGCTACTGAAGGAAAAAGGAGATTAATGTGGAAGAAACGGTAGTGAGAGTTCCGACGCAACAATTTAAAAGTTTGACTAGCGTGTGAAGTATAAGCAGAGGTAGACAATATGCAAGTTAAGAAAGTAACCTCGAGTGATTTAGAAGCAACCTATTGTTGCATGAGTGAATTACCCCCTGGCGCTTCTTGGGCAGAGACCTTGCCAGAATCAAGAGAATGGTTCCAAACCAACCTAGGCAAACACGTTGAAGGCTATCACCTATTAGATGGAAATAGGGTTGTCGGGCATATCTACTACGAAACTTCAGAAAATGCGATACTCCCATATGAGACAGAGCCTAGGGTGGCTTGCATCTACTGCACTGAAATGCTACATGATTATATGAAAAAGGGATTCGGCCGAACAATGCTTGACTACGTGAAAGATGACCTTAAAAAGCAGGGGTTTAAAGGCATATTGGTTGACGCAACAGATTTCAAGGAATACATGTATTACGAGCACTTTCTCAAACAAGGGTTCAAAGTAATCAAAGAGCACGGACCCTTCAAACTCATGTACTTTCCCCTGACAGAAGAAAGCATCAATGTCAAACTCTTAGAATTGAACTACAAACCTTCAAAAGACAGGGTTGAAGTGACTCTGTTCAGGAATTTCTTCTGTCCGGTGGGAGCCTACATGTATAATTTAATAAAAAAGGTTGCTCAGGGCTTCGGTGACAAGGTTAAGATAGTTGAGATTGAAGCAACACTCGAGACAGTGCGAAGATACGGAGCCACGGATCCTTTAATCAATGGTAAAACCAAAATATTCGGTCCAGCTTCCGCAGAGGATGTGAAAAAGGCAATACAAGAGGAAATTGACCAATTCAAACATTAAGCTAGGCTATGGTTAGTTTCTGAAGAGGAAATCAAACTTGCATTCCCTACTTAAGAGAGTTGTCGACAAAATTGGTGACAGGTCACTAAGAGACAAGGTGGCAGCCTTTATTGAAAATCCAACAATCGAGATAGAGGGCAGAGTCTATTCTGGACTGCCTTTGGAAACCGCCCCTGCTGGCGTTTCTCATCATCACAGTTACCCAGGCGGCTTCGTCGAACACGTTGTTTCTACCATGGAAATAGCGTTGACACTCTGCGATGCTGTCAAGAGAGTCTACCACGGAAAGGTTGACCGAGACCTAGTTGTGGCAGGAGTTGTTCTACACGACATTTTCAAACCATTGACATATGTGGCTAGGGAAAACGGAACCTACGGCTTGACGCCTCTAGCCGAGCGTCTAGACCATTTGACTCTCATCGTGGCTGAATTGGTTAAGAGAGGCTTTCCACTCAACCTTGTGCACATAGTTGCGTCTCACATGGGTTGGCAACACAGCCCCATCGGACCCCGAACCGTAGAGGCGTTGGTTGTACACTTAGCCGACGTGACTGACTCTCGACTCAACGGAGAGGTTCTGCGAGCGGCTCAATTCTTGTCCAGAGAATCAACTGGCACAGAACTGGAACAGTTAACAGCCAAAGAAGCGTTTGAAATAGTAAACGCCAAAACCCTTCAAGGCTGGGACGGAACGAGAAAAACCACAGAAAGGATAAGACAGAGACGCCTCAAGGCTCGCTAGATTTCACTCGCACTCTTAAACCAGTCAGTTTCAGTTTCTCTTCTCGGGTCAATTTCTTGATTTCTTGTTCTCTTTTCATTGCGCCGCTGCGTGTTTCAAATTTTTCCAAGTAAACAACTCTCTCTGGTGGATGCGTCCTCACGTATTTGGCGCCTCTTCCCAATCTGTGAAGCTTCATGCGGGCTTCCACATCTCGAGTGTAGCCTGTGTAGAAGGCTCCATCTTTACAGACGACAATGTAAACAAAGTAGGGCATCATCACGCCTCTCAGCTAAACAAAATGAAAAAGAGAGAAAATAAGGTTGACACGTCTATTCGTAGTAGATTAATTTTTGATCTTCCAATCGTTGATGAAGCTTGTTCACGGCTAAGTAAACATCTTCCTCACGTTTGGCGCCTGTGCAGACCAGTTTCCCGCTGGCAAACAAGAGAATAACCACCTTAGGGTCGTCCATGCGATAAATGAGCCCTGGAAACTGCTCCGGCTCATACATGGTTCTGCCAAGGTCATACGCCGATTTTTCCAGGTCAATCATGCCGCCTAGGCTGGCAGAAGCAACAATGTTCTGAATCTTCAACTCTGGCTTACTAATAATTATGATTCCGCTCTTCTTCAACTCCTTAATAACACGCATAACCGCTCGACGTGCTTCTTTCTCCGACTTGGCGCCGGTGCAAACCATCTTGCCAGAATTGAAAATAAGCGTAGCCGTCTTTGGCCTCTTCAACCGAAACACCAGCCCAGGAAATTGTTCAGGTCGATACTCCACGCCTGGATATCCCTTAACCACAGCGTTTAAGTCGACTCTCTGCTTCAAAGTCGCGGATGCAACCACGTTCTCGATGTTAACTGTAGCCTTAACCTTAGGCATTTTCTCAACCCTCTCTCTATTTATCAAACGGTCCTCTGAATCATTAATTGCGACGTATTTATAAAGCCTTAGGCTTACGGTTTTTGCTTAAGGTTCATCCCAGGCAATCAGGTTTGTTCCCTGACCCTGTTTTGCAATCAGCGGCTTTCTGCTGGTCATCATGACCCCCCCTCCCTAGACTCTTCGTTCTTCATCATAAAGCCTTAGCTTGAGGTTTCAACCTTTTCTTCAGCAAAGATGGATACTTCAGCAAAATGACAAGACACATCAACACAATAAACAGAAACATTGCCTCAGGAGTGCGCAAAAAAGCACTCACATACATAGGGATATAACCCAAACAAGGTATCTTGCCCACAACCTTGCCAATCAAAAATTTCTCATGAAAGTAGCCGTCTCCCCACGTATCTTCAGCGTTTAGCCCTTCGCTACATCTATAAGGTGAAGAGGCGTTGTCTCCCTGAGTTCTGAAGTACAGAACATCTCCAACTGAAGTTTTAACTAAAGTTTTGTTTATAGCTCTCTGCACAATTAGTTGATCTGGATTGCTTGGTTTACGAAACACAATGATGTCACCATCAAGTTTCTCAGCTTTAATTTCCGAAGCATCTGACAAGCCCAGAACAACAACGAGGTCACCAATGTTCAACGTAGGCTTCATGCCTCCAGTGTCAATGGGCAACAGAGGATATTCCGACTTTAAAGCAGCCTTCAAACAAAACCAAAAAGCAACAATGCTGATCAGAACAACAAGCATTAAAACTGCTGTTCTTGTGTAGCGACTCTTCCAAAGCCTTGACGATTTAAGCCCTTTCAATGATTTCGCCAAACAGATAGTTTTTGGCTTGTCGGAGACTTTTGGCCTTGTCCCTGTTCTTGCTTTCCCCAAAGTTCAGGTACGTACTCTAGTAACAACATTAGGATGAACAAAAAGATTATGAGAACCGTGCCCTGAGGCGTGCGTATAAACAATGGCACGTTGCCGATCAAAGGTATCACACCTACAACTTTGCCAACAAGCAGGTCTTGAGAAATCATCCCGTTCCAAGTCCCCTGTCCACTCCAAGAATCAGGCGAAAAGTTGTTGTCTCCTTTTGTTCGGAAATACCAGACGCCATCGTGGAGACTGCTGTTTATGGCCCTGTGCACAATGCGCGTGTCCCAATTATAGGGTTGATAAAACACGATGATATCGCCTTCAAGTTCTGGAGCTGCCTTGATTTCTAGAGCATTTGTGCCCTTAACAATAATTATGTCACTAACGTCTAAGGTTGGTAGCATGCTTTGCGAGGCAACCACCAAAAGGGGATACTCAGTCCTTAACGCTGCTCTCACACCAAACCAGAAACCGAAAACGCTGCCTAAGAAAATTAGGCTTAAGAGTGCCAATTCAACGTAGCTATTCTTTAGCACCTTGGATAATTTAGACCACGCCAATGATTTACCCACAGCACCTTGCCTCTTACAGACAATACTTATTTTCCGTTAAAAACTTAATGTCTTGTAAAACGAGAAAGAGCAAAATACGCAGTCTCTACAATCATGGAAATCTATACTGTTAGAGGGAAAAGACTTACTTCACTCATTTGGATGCTATTAGCTGTGCTGGAAGAGTTATATTTAGCATAAGCAGAATCACTCTCAAACAATTGGTGGCGCTCATGAAGTCTAGGGTGACTGTCTTTGTGGTTCTGAATGTCCTACTTTTGTTTATTGCCTGTTATGGCTTGTGGGGAGCTTTTTGGATATGGCAGCCTGGTGCTGATCCGCCTCAGTGGGTGCCTTTGTTCGGCGCTCAATCGTATCTACAAAGTGTAGAAAACCGAGGTTATGATGCCACACTTGTTTATGGCGTTCTTACATATCGAGTTGACATTTGGATTGATGGAGTTCAGAAGTTAGGCGTTACAAGATTTGATTGGACACAGTTTTCTTTTATATTGCTTGCTTTCCTTGATGGTTGGACGTTGATAGATTTTTTTAGGTCACGAAAAACTGGAAAATCTCCCAATATGAAGAGTTAACCTCTACTAAGACAAGCAGATAATTAAAAATAAAAGAGGGGATGAGGAGCAGACCTTTCTCTCTCTAAGGTCTGTAGTGGTAAGCGCCTAAATCTTTCGTTTGCTTAAGACGGCTCTGAACGGTTTCTTGCATCTTGGGCAGTCGAAGAGACCTATTTCTAGCTGCATTCTCTTGCCCGATTTGTCAGGTCGCCCAGCCATAGTCCATTTCTTCTTTGCTGAACTAACTTCGGTTCCACATTTGGGACATTTAGCCATGTTGTTTCCTCCATATGACCGGTTATGTTGGTTTAACATTGTTGCCATATATGGTTTATGGTATGTCGCGGTTGGTTGAAAACCCCAACATATATATGTATACCGGTAGCATGGAGAATGAGCTTTCAAACATTGCCTTTCAATAATAAAGAATAAAGCAACAATGATTTTTATGGAGAGCGATGATAAACAAGTTCATGGAAAACATGACAAAAAATGCGGTATAACACGCTAAAATTATGTAATCAAGTGGCAAAAGAACGAAATCTTTGAGGTAAATCTGTCAAATAAGATGACTATTGGAGAGAACAGCAAAATGGGTGAAGATTCTGCGTTTTTGCCATTGACCCCTCTTAAGGTTATGGTTTGGAAATTCGTAACGGCGTTTGAGGAACTATCAGAAATCTTATAGTGCAAATAGGAACACGGCTAAAAGCAGCAGAATCAGCAACCCCATGTAGAAGTACCAAGCTAGTCCCTTGGCGGGTGCACTGCAACCGCTCGTTCCGCAGTAGCCGCCGTAGTGGCTTGCATGGTGTTCTTCGGTTCCTTTCCCTATGTATTTTTCAGGTGCTTTGATGAAGATTGCTTGACAGGAAGACGAGCAGAAATAGTAGATGTTGCCAGCCTGTATGGACTTATACGCAGAGGTTTTCTCGTCTACTTCCGTCCCACAAACTGGGTCTTTGACCATGATTTTTTCACCCTTCTTTAGCTGTTTTTCTTATCAGTTTTTTCTCCTCTTTGTAGGAGTTGGCGCAGTGCATGCAGCAGAAGGTCATTTCTTTTCCGTCGATGACTTCTCTGTAGCCTCCTTCGTATACTTTGCAGCCGCAGTGGGCGCACACTTCGAGGCTGGGCTCAATGGCTATTGAGATGAGGTTGGCGAAGCGTTTGAACAGGCGTGTGCATACTTCTTTTCCTTCTTTGGTGAGTTCAAAGACCTTCTTCTCTTTCTCGCCCACTGGCTTTTTTGTGTGTTTCACCAAGCCTTTTTCTTCGAGTTGTTGGAGAAACGGGTAGACCAAGCTTGGGCTGACTTCTTTTCCTATTCTCTTTTTGAAGTGGTTGAGTATGCTGTAGCCGTGAGCTGGTCCTTCGTACAGAATTGTGAGTATGTAAAAACGGGAGAAGTCGGATAGGAGTTCGTCAATTGTTTCTGTTTTTGATTTGGCAGTCATTTTTGTTCTCCAAAGGGTATATTTGTTGGCGAGGGATTTAAATATTATCAATAAAGATATATCTAAAAAAGATACATTTATATGTTTGAAACACCCAATACCATTTGAAGAACCAAAAAAGGAAGTGAAAACAAGTTGCCAAGAGATCCCGTCTGCGGCATGGTCGTGGACGCAGACAAGGCTATCAAACGAAAGATTGGAGACCGCACATACTATTTCTGCAGCGAAAGCTGCGCCCGAACCTATGAACAACCGGAACAAGAACTGAAAAACTTGAGGCGCAGAGTCACCTTCACTCTCTTAGGTGTGATAAGCGTCGCCGCCCTACGCCTTATAGGTGTTTTTATCATCGCAGTCTCTTTTGAAGCCTTGATGGTCTTTAGGCTGGCGGGCATCATCACTCCGTGGAACCTCGCCTTTTTCATTATCTCAACACCCATTGTTTGGATGGCGGGTTGGGGCATTCATTATGGAGCCTATAAAGCCCTTAAGAATCGAGCCATAAACATGGATGTACTTATTTCCACAGGCGTTTTAGCTGGTTGGATATACGGGGCTATCAGCGCATTTCTTCCAAGGCTTGAGACTAACCCTGGACAAGGATCAGAGTACATGCAAATAGCCGTCGCAATTTTAGCTTTTGTGCTGTTTGGCAAGTACATCGAAGAAACCATTCGGAGGAGATCAGCTGCAGCCATTCGAAAACTGCTTGAGCTTCAGCCCACAATTGCCAGGGTTTTGAAGGACGGACAAGAGGTTGAGGTTTCCATAGACGACGTTCAGGTTGGAGACGTTTTTGTTGTTAAGCCAGGCGAAAAAATTCCCACAGACGGTGTGGTCGTCTCGGGCTTGTCTTCTGTAGACGAGAAAATAATCACGGGCGAAAGCATTCCTGTTGAAAAGAATGTTGGCAGCGAAGTGATAGGCGCGACCATAAACAAGGCGGGATTGCTGAGGGTCAAAGCCACAAAAGTTGGCGAGGACACAGCACTCATGCAGATTGTGCATTTAGTTGAAGAAGCGCAATCGGCTAGTGCACCAGTTCAGAAGTTGGCAGACCGCGTTGTCGGGTATTTTGTCCCAGCCGTTTTCACGGTTGCAGCAATAGCCTTCACATACTGGCTGGTTTCCAGCGGCTTTTCAACTGCTTTTCTCGTACTGTTATCCATATTGCTCATTGCCTGTCCATGCGCCTTGGGTATAGCAACGCCGACCGCAATTTTGGCAGGTGTTGGCAAAGGCGCCGAGTATGGAGTGCTGCTCAGAGGCGGCGAATACGTGGAAAACATCAGAAAACTGAACACAGTGGTGTTTGATAAGACTGGCACTTTGACTAAGGGTGAGCCCTCAGTCACCGACATCCTAGCGTTTGAGGGCTACAAAGAAAACGAAGTGCTAGAGTTTGCAGCGGTTGCAGAGAAAGGTTCAGAGCACCCGTTAGCAGAAGCAGTTTTGAAGGCAGCATCAAAAGCTGACTTTAATACTCCCGACGCTGAAACCTTTGAGGCTGTACCCGGACATGGCGTCAAAGCATCTCTTAAGAGTTATGCGATTCTCTTTGGAAATCGCAGACTCATGGAAGAGAACAAGATTAACCTCAAAGGGTTGACTGAATCTCATCTGACAAAACTTGAGGAACAAGGCAAAACCGCTATGCTCCTTGCTATAAACGGAAAAATCACTGGAATAGTCGCGGCTATGGACACGCCTAAAGACAACGCGGCTGAAGCCATAAAACAACTCAAAAACATGGGACTCGAGGTTGCCATGCTCACAGGCGACAACGAACGAACCGCCAAGGCAATAGCCAACCAACTGGGCATTGACCGTGTTATTGCAAACGTTTTGCCATGGGAAAAAGTGAACGTCATCAAGAAGCTACAGAGCGAAGGCAAAGTGGTTGCCATGGTTGGCGACGGCGTCAACGACGCCCCAGCCCTCGCCCAAGCGCAGGTGGGCATCGCCATAGGCAGTGGAACCGATATCGCTAAAGAAACTGGCGGCATTGTCCTAATCAAAGACGACTTGCGTGATGTGGCACGCGGAATTGTGCTCAGCAAGGCAACCATGAGAAAGATCAAGCAAAACCTGTTTTGGGCGTTTATATATAACTCGATTTCCATTCCAGTCGCGGCGATGGGTTTGCTTAATCCCATTATAGCTGCCGGAGCCATGGCTTTCAGTTCGCTATTCGTGGTCAGCAACTCGGCAACCTTGAAACTGCTCAAACTCTAAAGTAAAATGTTGGAAGGGAGGTGAGGAGCAAATATGGCTAAGGACCCGATATGCGGCATGGATGTGGACGAAAAAACAGCTAAGTACAAGTCGGAACACATGGGCAAGACCTACTACTTCTGCAGCCAAATGTGCAAGACAACGTTTGACAAGAACCCGATGAAATACGCTAGCGAACACGGCGAACACATGGGACACCACTCATGCTGCTAAAAACCGAAGAGATGATTAACCTTGGAAGAACAAAAATCCATACCACATAAACAAATACGTGAATCAAAAGGCACAGCTTACATTCCAGCATTTAGTCACAATTTTTTAACTCCACTCTACGATTTCATGATGACGTGGGCTGCGCGTGAGTCAACATTTAAGCCCAAACTGGTTGACCAGGCAAGATTCCAGAGAGGTCACAGAGTGCTGGACATTGGCTGTGGTACCGCAACTCTCACAATTCTCATCAAGAAGACTCAACCCAAAGTGGAAGTTATTGGGCTTGACGCTGACCCCAAAGTTCTTGAAATTGCCAAATCCAAAGTTGCGAAGACAGGCTTAGACATTGCTCTGGATTATGGAACTGCCTTTGAGCTGCCCTATCCCGACAACTCTTTTGATCGTGTTGTATCGAGTATGGTTTTTCATCATTTAACCAAGGAAAACAAGATTCACACGTTAAAAGAGATTTTTCGAGTCCTTAGACCTAGAGGAGAGTTGCATGTCGCAGACTTTGGGAAACCACAGAATGCCCTCATGTTCTTGCCATCCTTAATCATAGGACGACTTGAAGAAACTTCAGACAATGTAAAAGGTTTGTTGGCTGAAATGTTCCACGATGCTGGTTTTGATCAGGTTGAGGAGACAGCCAGATACATGACGATGTTTGGCACCATAGCTCTGTACAAGGCTCGAAAACTTGGAAGAAACATGGGGCACTATTCATGATAAAAGCTTCAAGAGGTGAGCATCCATGCATGAGCATGAATCTGAAGGTTCAGTATATAGCAAATGGCATCTCGTAATCATGGCGTTGTGCTGCTTGATACCCATCGTCATACTTGTAATAATTGTCTACGCCAACATCGAAAGCTCCTACCTATTCTTTCTACCCATCCTCTTGTGTCCACTTCTAATGATTCTAATGGACCTGATATCAAGGCTTTTAAGAAAGACTAGAAAATAAAAAATAATTAACTCTCTCGAATGCCAAAACTAAAATCCTACAGAAATAGAAAATCCTAAATGAAGAATTAAGAAAACATTTCTGTGGTGACTTTGCTGATACTTTTAATAAGCCACAGTGAAACGGGGTGAGAGAGATGGTGCTGAAGGACTTTAATATGCTCGTGACCACTGCTCGGGGAAACGAGGAAGACGCCTGTTCAGAAATCTGGTACCTACTCGGAGAAATCGGCGACTCAGCCGCCAAAGTGGACAAAACAGGCGTAACAGGTCTGATAGCAGCCAAAACGGCGTTTGATCCGTTCGAGGTCATAGAGAGATTTCGAGCAATCTTGAAAGAGAGACCCTACGAGTTTCGTTATTCGCTGAGAATCATTCCGGTGGAAGAAGTGGTGCGCACAGACCTCGGTGAAATCCAAAGAGTGGCAACTGAACTTGGTTCTAAGATAAAAGAAAACGAATCGTTCAGGGTTACCGTGGAGAAACGTTTCACAACCACATCGACCAGCGACATCATTGAAGCCGCTGCAGCCATCATCGAACGTCGAGTGGACCTAAACCATCCAGACAAAATTGTTTTGATAGAGGTTGTGGGAGGATTAACAGGCGTCTCTGTGGTAAGACCTGATGACATCCTCTCGATAATGAAAGAAAAAATGTAGCTCTAACGCTCAGTAGCCAACAAAGCCATGTGTTCAATGATTAAGTCTAATAGTGCTTCTTTCTGGGCATCTTTTTTCTCGGTTTTTGCCTCCAACTCTAACTCAGAAATTTGGAACAACCTCTTTAATCCATCGACTTTTTCATTCGAAAACTCGATCACAGAGTCGTCTTGCTTACCTTGCAACAGTTTGGAAACGGATTCCAGAATAGAAGACGCTTGATTCTGAGTTTCTGCCAGAACGAGAACAGCAACCCTGTTACTGTTGGGTTTGATTCCGAGTAGTTTTAGAGCATCCTTTATCTGATGCTGAGCAGAAGCGTACAGGAGACTTTCCATGGCTAAACTATTCGAAATATTAAGTTTGTTTTTGAAGGCGTTTAACGAATTCAAGGCTGCGAAACGCAGATGGTCTCGTCCAGCAATTAAGGTGGCGTCAAAAAATTGGACACAAGTGTTACCTGTTTTCTCTTTGACGCCTGCCAAAAATTTGTCAATGTCAACTATTTTGACGTTTTTGAAGCCTGCCGCAACCAGATATTGGTCGAAGCATTCCAGCCTTTCGATCACGCTTTTTCCTCGCTGATTTCTTTAATGAATTTTTCTACAAGTTTGCTGTCGAATCCATAATTTATCAGCGTTTCTTTGGCCTCTTCCACGGTTTTTCCTTGTTTTTTGCATTTCTCCAAGATGCGTCTAACGGTTTCTTTTCGTTCCCATGGAAAGATTATCCAGTGATTTGTTTTCTTTTCGAACCAGTCTGGGGTGACTGTAGACCATGGCTTATAATAAATTGTTACAATCTTAACCTCGATTGCGCCCTGCTCCTTCAAGTGTTCTCGCACAAGGGCTAGACTCTTGCCTGTATCAGCCACATCATCTACAACTAAAACTCTCTTGCCTTTCACTGAAACAGAAACGGGCTGAGTTATGACTGGTTCACCTTTGGTTTCAGCCACGCCGAGATAGAACTCAGCCTTTACATTGGCTAACTCTGGGTTTTCCAACAAGTCCGACATGACGCGTGCTGGAGGCCACCCGCCACGAGAAACGCCGACAATTACGTTTGGCTTGAATCTTGCTTTTCTGATGCGATAGGCTAGGTTTAGTAATAACTCGTAAATTTGTTCCCACGTTGGAATCTCGAATTCCCAATCGAAACGAGATTGAGGCACTGAGCAATTCTCCCTACGATGAGCGTTTACAGATAGTATGAGAGAAAGTTAATAGTCTTTTCATGAGAGTTAAAAATCAAAAAATAAAAAGGGGATTGAAAGTTTTCAGCTTTGTTAAGCTGGCGGTTTTGGTCTTCTTAGCGCATATATTATGACGCCGATACCCATGCATGACCAGCCGATAGCGAAGCCGAGACCGACGAAATACCATCCGTAGGCATTTGTCAATGCTGCATCTGCTTGAACCTTGGTAGCGTTAGCCTCAACCATTGCTGCATTGGCCTCTATCACCGCCGCATCTGCTACTTTCAGGTTTGCCGCAGCTGTGGTCAACGTTACATTTAAGGTAGCGGTGTCACTGAGGCTCCGCAAGTCTTCTTCTGCTGCAATTGCATCCGCCCACAAAGTGTTAGCTGTGTTGTATTGTGTCAATGCTGAGGTGTAGTCTCCGCGCCCGTAGTACAGATCACCTATTCCTTTTTCTATTATTGCTTGAGTCGCTTTCTGCCTAGCAGCAAAGCTTTGCCAAGAATAGCCCGAGTAGTAAGAGTAGTAGGAGTTGTATTTCGCAAGGCTATCCGAGGCATCTACTTGGGCAGCCACGTAAACAACATAGAAAAGCCAAGTCAAACCCCCTGCGCCCCAATCCTTTTCCAAAGCAGGCGATACAAGCTTTGTGGGTCCAGTTGTAGCGTTGACGTGTTCAACAATGATGTTATACCTGTACTGAGAGCCAGGAATAACCTCTGTCGCATCAGCTGTGAAGCTCACTGTGAAAATTTCTGTGTTGCCCATCAGTATCTGATGTGGACTCGCCGACAGGTCCAAGGACTTGTTTTTTCCCATGGTGTAGAATTCTATTATTACCTTTGAAACATTCAACTTGGCATAAATATCGTTGAGTACAGCTACTTGCATGGAGGCAGTCGCACCGTCTTTGTAAACCACCTGACTCCCGCTTATGGAATAATAGGGTGGACGCCATGAGATAACATTAATGTCTGCTCGGGCTGGACTTATCATTGCCATCGAAATTGCCGAAATCAAGACGAAACCTAAGAGCAATGAAATTTTCTTTCTCATTTTTTGAACCTTCGAATTTCATGGTATTGATTGCACGTGTATAAATAATTTTTTAGAAAACGCCGAAGGAAACGACCTTCAGTTTTAACAATTTCATTTAATCATCTTAGACAACAACTTCAACATTAAAGACATCGCTGAAGCTTATTTTTCCACAATACCATAAACTTCTGCAATCTCATTTAACTTTCAGGATTGAAAAGGCTGCGAAGGAAGATTTTTCCTTTGCCTAATGTACCACCATAGTTTGTGGCTGTTATCTTTAACACGCCGTGAACCCTTGTGGCCTTGTCTATACCAGTTTTCATTGCTCTCTTGACACTCTCAAGCCTGATTCCAGTCACTATGACTTCGTAAACACATCTGACGTTTTCAGGAAGTTTTGATCCATTGCTTGGTGCCAGGCTGGGACAGTATGCATCGTTTGTTGTGGCTACAGCATCCTTGTACCTTTTTCCTCCAACTTTGGTTCCTGAAGACGCGAATTTTCCAACCACATACGGAACAGTTTGTATGCCCTTGAGCGCTTCCTCAGCTGCTTTCAACGCTGACTCATCGGATTCAGCTAAAATCAAGAACGCGCCTCCAGCCACGCCCTTCGCAATTCCAAATTTTCGTTCTACCAAAAACCATCCGTCCATCCTAGGTATTTTGAAAACCTTCCTTTCGAACGCTTCGACTTCCTCCTCAAAACCGTCTCCAAAAGTTTGTATAATTGTGCCTTTGACATCCACAGACCCTTCAGCCATTTCCCGCGGCAGGGCATCAAAGACATTGGTTTTGGGGTATGGCAGAATTCCTTTCCTTATTCTTACCATGAGCCAATGTTGAAGTTGCTCCAGCTTTCTGTCGATAACCTGAATTATGAAGCCTGGTCTCCCGTCAGGAGTTTCTTTAGGCTGAACTTCAGACTCTATTGATGCTTCTGAAGGAGGTATGGTAGCGGATCTGCCGAGGCCCTTGGTTTCCAACGCTGACTCTAATGCCCATTTTCGGTTCACTGATGTAACAAGGATTCTAGCTATACGTACTGTAAAGGTTTCACAGAAAGTATCCTCGATCGGAACGCCGTTTACAGTGAACTCCGGCATCACCATCACCCGTTCCTTGAGTTTGATTCTTCCTTAAGACATTTATAGCAGACTTATCAATATTTGCGCCGAACGAAAATGAGAACATCAGAGGTCACAAGACTAATTGAGAAAGAAAATGTGAAAGAGATAGCACTGCAGTTCACAGATATCTCCGGTATCTTGCATTCTATTTGGGTACCTTCCCAGCTGTTTTCGAAGGTAACAGAAGAGGGCGTTCACACCGACGGGTCATCCGTTGGTATGGTTGACATAAGCAAAAGTGACTTGAAACTAGTTCCAGACATTGGCACACTTACCGTGCTGCCGCCAAATTCTTTTCCCCAGAGGGCAGCGAGGGTAGTTTGCGACATTTATGAACCTGAATCGAATAGGCATTTTGAGCTTGACCCCCGACTTGTGCTTAAGAAGGTTATGGGTGACGTGAAGAAGAGTTTGGGAGTTTCCGTAAAATATTGTGCATGTTCTGAGATAGAGTTTTTCTTGTTCAAGAAAACTGAGAGCGGCATCCAGTTGCTTGACGAAGGGGAATATTTGGCTACTCCTCCTGCAGATCTTGGAGCCGATCTCAGACTTGAAGTCACTGAACACCTTAAAAACATGGGCATCTTGGTTGAAAAACATCATCATGAAGTGCCTCCTGGAAAGTATGAATTTAACCTAGCCTACTCAGATGCACTAACGATGGCTGATACCGTATATCTGATCAAGTTTCTCCTGAAACAAACTGCTGCAAGAAAAGGGCTTATCGCTTCGTTCATGCCCAAGCCTTTTCAAGGTCAATACGGATGTGGATTACACACGCACGTTAGTCTCATAGACGAAAAGAAGGGCAAGAACCTATTCTACGATCCAGGCGGAAGTTACGGTCTGACCAAAACAGGTTTAAACTTCATAGCTGGAATTTTGACTCACGCAAAAGCGTTGGCTGCGATTACCAATCCTTCAGTTAACTCGTACAAGAGACTTGTACCCGGCTGGGAAGCCCCTGTTTATATTTCTTGGGCAAGATATAATCGGTCGGTTCTTGTCAGGGTTCCTCCGGGCAAAGAGATGAGAACCAGGCTGGAGTACAGACCTACTGACGGATCCTGCAATTTCTACCTTGCGTTTGCTTGTATTCTATCCGCAGGGCTAGACGGAATCAAAAGAAAAATTGAACCAGAAAAGCCCATGGAAGAAAACATCTACGAGATGGACGCAAGAGAAAGAGTAGAAAAAGGCATAGGACTGCTCCCAGAAAATTTAGGAGACGCCCTAAAAGAACTCTCCAAGGACAAGGTCATACAAGATGCTTTGGGACAAGCGTTTTACAAAAAGTTCCTAGAGATCAAAACCAAAGAGTGGAGAGATTATAACACCACAGTGCATGATTGGGAAAGAAAGAAATATATAGACGTGTAAGTCACAGAACGAAAAACATGCCAATAAAAGCTGATTTTGCAATAACAAACGCAAATGAACTTGTAACTTTGCGCGGATCCAGCGACAGACCCAAAGTCAAGGATGACATGAATCGTCTCGACATTATCAGAGGCGGAGCCGTTGCCGTTAGAAAGGGAAAGATTGTGGCTGTTGGATCCACTAAAGAAGTGCTAAAGCAGCTTGAGAGAAGAGTTGAAATCGTTGAGGCTGACGGAAAACTGGTGACTCCGGGGCTTATTGATCCCCACGTGCACCTGATCTTCGCTGGTTCAAGGGAAGATGAACTAGAGCTGATGGCGGTGAAGGGCGTGCCCTACTTGGAAATAAAGGCTAAAGGAGGAGGTATGCCCACAACGCTTAAGAAAACAGGTGAAACCAGCACTGAGGTTTTGATTGAGAAAACCACGAAGATTCTTGACAACATGCTAATCCATGGCACTACAACAATAGAGGCGAAGAGCGGGTATGAAATGACTTTTAAGGGCGAAATCAGACAGCTGGAAATAATCAAAACTTTAAACAGGATTCATCCAATCGACTTGGTTCCAACTTTCTGCGCTCAGGGAATTCCGTTCGAGTATGAGAATAGAGTTGACGATTTGACCGATGAAATAGTGAAGAAGTGGATACCTGAAATAGGCAAAAGAAAACTGGCGGAATACTGCGATGTTTACTGTGAGAAAGGATATTTCAATGTAGAACAGTCAAGGCGAATCCTAGAGGCTGGCAGAAAGCATGGCATGAAGGTTAGGACTCACGCCGACTGGCTTGCTCACAGCGGGGGAGCCAAGTTGGGCGCAGAGTTAGAAGTGGTTTCGGCTGACCATCTTGTTTTCACCCCGATGGAACAGATCGACGCCTTGAAAGAAAAGGGCACCGTTGGAGTGCTCTTACCAACCAGCCCTTTCTGCTATTTGAAAACGTACGCAAAGGCTAGAGAAATCATCGAAAGGGGGTTGCCCGTTGCCTTAGCAACAGATGTGAGTGCAGCCAACATCTGTGAGTCGATGCAGATGATGATGGCAATCGCAGTTCTTCAGATGAAGATGACTGCGGCTGAGGCGCTTGCTGCTTCCACGATCAACGCAGCGCATTCGATAGAGAGGACTCACGAAATAGGAAGCTTAGAAATTGGAAAAAAAGCGGATATTGTCATTTTTGACGCTCCAAACCACAAATTCTTTGATTATCACTACGGTGTAAACCTAGCCGAAAAGGTCTTCAAAGACGGGAAGTTAGTGGCTGAAAGAGGGAGAAGAACAGAATAGTTGAGTGCTAAAGATGCAGAGAGCTTATCTGTAAAGCCTCGCTGAGAGGGCATAAACAAAATTGAGAGAAGAACGCGTGTGGCCTTACGTTCTTCCTTTTCCAACAGACAGCAAACAGCGCCGACTGATTTGGAACATACTTCAGTCAAGGGTTGGAATGAGCATACTAACCAGACTAAGGTTAGACGGGCGCACGTATCAGCGGGAACTGATTCGACAGACGTCCTACTCAAACAAGTCAATAATTCAATACCTAAAAAAGATGGTTTTGGCAGACATTCTAGAAGAGGGCATGGAGCAGGTAGCAACCGAAAAGAAACGAGTATGGATTAGATGGTACACGCCCACTCAACTCGGCAAATGGTTCATTCTTTTTCTAAAAAGCCCCGATGAAATTCCGTCAGACTTGGCGAGGAAAACAATTGAAGAACTGTTTCAACTATATTCATCGAGCATTGTTGAAGTCTGTGAAAAATATGGACTCAGCCTTGATTTCTTTCACCGCATATTAGACGAGCACTACTTTAAAAAAAGAAAGAAGGCATGAGCTAGTAGCAGCACTCCTAGAAATGCACGCATTATCGTCTGAAACTTTTAGTTTTCTACGATTTCTTTCGCATTGAAGGCAGCGCTGAAACTACCGCTAATATGCCGACAATCACTAGGAAGAGTACCACCGAGTAGAGTATGTTGCCTTGTATGATGTTGAGGTACCAAGCGCCTCCGACTGCCAGAAGCAAGATTCCCCAGACGAGTGTGCTGAAAGCTCCACGTTCGTATTTCTGTGGGCTCTTGGCTCTTATTCCTGCTAAGGCTATAACCCAGAGTCCATAAAGTGCGAGGGTTAATGAAATAATTTTGCCCCAGTCTGGAAAGAAAGCTATCAGCAAAATCGCTATTATTATCACAAACACGCCGAAGGAAAGCAAATCCAGCTGTCGCGGCGGCATAAGCCTTCTCCTACTTTTCGATTACTCTTTGAGTTTTTGACCACACTCGGGACAGAATTTAGCAGTTGTCATCACTGGATGCCCACAGTTGGGGCATTTGATGGTTCCTGTTGTCGGAGCTGTTAGCGTTGTTCCACATTCCGGACAGAACTTTGATGTTGCTGGTACCTTGGCGCTGCAGGTTGGACATATCACTAACGCTGCGGCAGGTGCAGGCGCTGGTCCAGTAGGCGTCATTATCTGTGGGATTAGAACCATGCCTGTGCCTAACCCTGCTCCAGGTGATTTGCCCAGTTCTTTGGCTGCTTCCTTTACTGTTTCCATTCGCAAGACTTCTTCAGCTGCTCTTGTCTGTTTGAGCCAGAACAGTCTGTCACGATACTCCGGCGTGGTGTCAATTCCCTCAAAGCGTAAGTCGGTCAGGTCGAGTCCAATCCGTTTGAAAGCGTCGAGAATGGCGTTTTTGGCTGAGACGCTGGTTTCATCGAGTTTGGTGAACACGGTCAACAGGTCGAAATGAGAGAGTTCATCGATTACTCTCTCGTTTATGTAGCCTCGCAGGTAGTTGTTAACATCGCCCGTGGAGTACGCGTTCTGTCCACCCACAACCTCCATGACGAAGAGCTGTGGGTCTTCAACCTTGAACCAGAAGGTTCCATGAACTTCGAGGGGCGCCAGTTCGGTTGTCTGCGCCCTCGCGCCATACTTGCCCGCAAACACCTTGGTTGAGATGAAGACAACCATCGCCTTGAACGGTTTTTCCTTGTAACCCGCAATTCTCGACAAGATGCCAGTTATCAAAGGTAGGTTTAACGTTGTGAGCGTGTGTCTGCCTGGACCCATCACGTCGTAGGCTTTGCCGTCTCTGAAGAAAACTGCTGCTTCAAATTCGTGTACGATTAGTTGGGCGCCCCAGATGATTTCTTCGTCGGGGTACTTCCAAACTATGTCTTCTGGTCCGGGATTCTTCCATTCAATAACCTGTGCCATTTTATTTCTCTCCCATGATGACTTCTTCTCTGCCGCTGAAAGTTTCTTCCAACTCGTCTACCATGTCGCTTAAGTTTTGAATGTAATCTCTCACCTTTTCAAAATTCTGTTTCACAACCTCTTTCTTGAAGGCTGTGGTTTCCGCAACAATCTTGTCCACGTCGTCTATGAGTCCATTGTCAAATTCAATCATGCTGTCAAGTTTTTCTTCATTTACTTTAACTACATTGAAGAATCCAGCGTAACCATAGGAAGCGTGATTTATTTTTTCAGAGATTCTGTCGAATCTCATTATGAAACGGTCCATGTCAGTTAAGACCTCGAGTAGGCGACTGTCAGAGAGTTTCTGAAAAATTTCTTTCAGGTCTTTTCTGGCTTCTGTTAGCTTTAGGTAAAGATGACTTCTGATTAGTTTGTCGCTTTCTCGCCGCAGTTCCTTTTCTTTGTAGCCTCTGAAGCCTGGAATTTCTGCTAGGATTCTCTCGGATAATCGCATCTCTCCTTTTGCTTTTTCATACATCCCTTTCTTTTCGCTCAAATTCGACTAACTCCTTGTCAAACTAATCATAAAATCATACACACACTTTTAAAAGTTTCATTTAAATCAACCCAAACTTGGCTGAGGGAATATCGCCTTTAATGACTGCGCCAGTGGCGCCGTCTAAAAGTAGATTGTATCGCTCATGCTTGTATTCATAGACAATGAACCAAACTGGCGCGTGTAAGTAAACCGCATCGCCGATTTCGATGTCGGTTTTCATTTCTATAATCTTATCTACATCTTGTTTGGCTAGAAACCCGTGCAAGTTTTCGATTTCTTGTTTCGCCATATCGATTGCTTCATCCTTCTCAACTTCGCTGTTCAAGACTTTTGCGAAACCCTCAATCTTTCTGAAATCGTAGGGCGTCTTGCCTTCTAGTGGCACTTCATACTCACGTGTTGGGAAATCCGTGGCTTTCCGAGCTAAAACCAGCCAGTTGTATTTCTTTTCGATTTTTCCTTCTTTCGTGACTGGTGGTGTCAGTCGTTCAAAAACTCCTTTATAACTGCTGGTGGCGGTGACGGAAACAACCCAGAATGGTATGTAAGTGAGGTTCTTCTCCTCAATCTTTGAGGACCTTGCCAAGTCGCCTGGTTTTAGGAAGCCGCCTCGCATCCAGTTGCGCACCAAATCATCGACTTGCACTTGATTGTATTCATTTAAAATCATAGAGTGCTCAAACTCGAAAGCCTTGCCCGTCTCTATGACTTGGGTAAAACCGCAGTATCGACAAGTGGCAACAATCTCACCTGGATTGAACTGAAGAGGCGCGCCGCAGTTGGAACAACGAATCTCTTCAACTATGGACATGACCTTTGCACCTTGCGTGTAGTATTCAAAGCGGATGTGGAACTTCAGTTTTTCTCAGCTGATAAAGGTGTCTACTTGGGCAAGATTAAATAATCATTCTGTGCAACTAATGCAAGACAAGTTTAGTGTATGACAACTACACGTTTTTGGTGAAATTGTTTGATTCCGCTGCGGGATGAAAACCGTTCTCAGACAACACCGCACATAACCCGAATTCTCTTGATAGTTAATGTTGTTGTTTTCTTTGTCGCTATCCTTCCCGATCTCTTAAGCGAAAACTGGTTGTATGCTCTTTTTGGTTATTCTTCTTCGCTGGACACAGTGATTTCAAGGTATGGGACGGTTCCTTATTATGTGCTGCGAGGTCAAAGACTCTATACGCTCTTAACTTCAATGTTTCTGCACGCAGACATATTGCACTTGGGCGGAAACATGCTGTTTTTGTACGTTTTCGGCGACAACGTGGAAGACGCTTTTGGACACGGACGATATCTCGTTTTTTACATCCTTTCAGGTATCTTCGCAGATATGGCGTTTCTGTGGGCTCAATTGTTTTCGGGCGATGCAAGTGCGTTGTTGATTCCAAGCATCGGGGCTTCTGGCGCCATTGCTGGAGTTCTTGGCGCCTATATCATATTGTATCCTAGGGCGAGGATTCTGACTTTGGTGTTCACAGTCTGGATCTACATTGTGCCGCTACCAGCCGTCTTCTTTCTGGGCTTCTGGTTTGTCTATCAACTATTATACGGTATGTTAACACTCGGGGTCGAGGCTGTGACTGGAATTGCCTATTGGGCGCACATCGGCGGCTTTGTGGTAGGAATCTTTTTCGGTTTGGTTTGGAGAGGAAGAAGACGAGTTCGCAGTCTTTAGAGTTGGGGTGAGCATAAAGCTTAACTCTGTGTTGTAGTTTTCAATGAAAAAGAGACGGCGGCGATAACACCTTGGCTGGTTTAGCTCAACTAAGAGTCGCTATGATGATTCCAATCTTGTTAGTAGGCATCATATTTGCAGCTTTCTTAGCCCTAATAATGTATATTCTTCAGCTCTCGTTTATCTGGGCGTTCATTCTAGCTGGCATCTTCATATTTATTCAGTATTTGATAGGCCCAGCGATACTTAGAGCGACTATGAGGCTGCATTACTTGAAGGCGGGTGAGAATCCATGGCTGGAATCCACAGTGAAGGACTTGGCTCAGAAAAGTGGAATCCCAACGCCCAAGTTGGCTACAGTTCCCGACCCGATGCCTAACGCCTTTGTTTTTGGAAGAACCAGCGGAGACGCCACCTTGGCTGTTCATGAAGGACTGCTTCAAAACTTGAACGAAGATGAAGTTAGAGGCGTTGTCGGACACGAGTTGGGACACATCAGACACAAAGATTTTCTGGTGATGACCGCGTTGTCTGCTGTGCCACTCTTGGTCTATCTTATTGCACGGGGAACAATGGAAGCCGCATGGATTAGTGGAAGAACGGCGCGCAAAAAAGAGGGTGGCGGACTTGCAGTAGCCCTTATAGCGATTGCTATTCTCTCTTACGTTATTTACATAATTTCTCTCCTATTAGTTATGAGATTGAGCAGGTTGCGAGAGCACTACGCTGACGCCTATTCGGCGTATGTCACTGAGTCGCCTAGACAACTTGAAAGTGCCCTTACTAAGATAACTTATGGATTGTCGCTTTCACCCGCTCCCCCTCACGGCGCTAGAACCCTCTACATAGGCGACCCAGCCTTGGCAAAGCTGGAAATGCAGAGCATCATAAACCGAAAAGATGAGTATGACCTCGACAAAGACGGCGTCTTAGATGAAAGAGAATTGGAACTAGCCATGGAAAAAGAGGCGAAATCGAGATGGTTGACCGTCAACAGGTGGTTTCAAACGCATCCCGCAACCTTTCAACGAATTCTATTATTGCGAGAAATTGAAAACGAGATGACTACGGGCAAATACTCTGAAAAACGAGTTTACGCTCACGTCTAAGCGGGAAATATTAAAGGCGCAAGTAAGATGAAGCACGTTAAGGTAACTGCTTTCGACCTTCCAGACGCTTGGTATCAGGTTTTGAAGAGAATCTGGGAAGAGGGAGAACGTTTCACTGTGAAGTATGGTTCTGAAACAACCGACACAAAGAAGTTAGATGTAACCCTTGAAATTCTGCATCCCGAGAACAAGCCTCTGGTGCATGAGAAGGCGCCTTGCGACATGCGTTACGTCATGAACTACTTCATGGAATACTTGTGGTTCGGCGAGAAAAAACCCGATGAGACTTACACATACTCAAGCCGACTGCGCAGTCCTGTCGACCAGATAAATGAAGCAATCAATAGGTACATGGAAGAATTGTTTGATAGGCAGATTACATTGGTTGTGAGAATCCCGCAGGACATTTTCAAGGAGATTGGGAACAAGAGGCATGAGCCGCCCTGCCTGACAATTCTTGACACCGAAGTTAATCGAGACGAAGAAGACAATAAGCTGAAGTTTGTCTTGACAGGATATTGGCGCTCTTGGGACGCCTACGCCGCACTACCAGCCAATCTCGCTGGTCTTCAACTCTTCAGTGAAGCCTTTGTCAAGGAACTAAACACAAGAGGCAGAGAAAAACACAGAGACGTTTGGAAGGAAGTCTACACAGGAAAAATGATAATGCACTCAAAAAACTGCCACATCTACCAAAGACAACTCCAACTAGTTGAAGAGTTGCTGAAAGCCAAGAAATCAACATTTGGAGAGAGGATCCAGCTTTCCAAAGAAACCAGATGATGGACGAGCTGGATGTTTTCTCTCTAAAACTAGACTATGGCGTTTTCATGTGGGCGTGGTGATTGTTAGGTTGCGTTGAGCAGTGAGATGTTTCTTAGAAAATTTTGAATTTCTTGGTTTGCTTTTGTGATGATTTGCATGTTTTGTTCTCCCTTCTCGGTTAGTTCATAGACTCTTTTTCTCTGGTTCCAGACTCCCTTTATCAAGCCGTCTCTTTCCAGTGAGTACAGAAGGGAATAGACAGTGCCTGAACTCAGTAGGATGCCGAACCTTCGGTGAAGGAGAGCTATAACATCATAGCCGCTTAATGAGCCCTTTTTCATTTCTGTTAGGATTAAGATGTCCATGAAGTTTTGTATCACTCTCTTACGCAATTTTTCCACGAGTTTCGAGGAGGTCAAAAATGTCAGACTCCAATTCAGAACTTATAGCATGTTATGTATCGTTCTATAATATTTTTCTGTTTTATTTGAGTTCGGAATCGGACAAAAACAGAAAGGATATTTATTGCGTTCAGAGTCTGTTTCTGAACAAAATATTTTGGATGGTCGGCTAAAGGAGTGAGTTGAGAGTGGAAAGGTTTGGCGAGTTATTGTCAGCGACGATGTATGTTACGATGAGGCAGGTGTTTGGGGAATCTTGCTCCGAGTTGATTTATAGACTTATGGAAAGGCAGGCTTCCTTAAAGCGGGAGGAGGTTGGTGAAAAGATTGAGGCTTTTCAGGCTTATTTGCAGAAGTTGGTTGGTTCAGAAGCGGCGCAGATTATACTAGCTACGAGCCTCAAAGAGTTATGCACTGAACTGCGGCTGGAATACGAGGAGATAGAAAAATATCTTTCGCTTCTCGATGAGCTCTATGATGTTAAGTTTCGGCTTTTGGCTCCATTCTTGAAAGAGGAGCGTTCCGTGTGCAATTGAGGGCTTTAGAGTCCTGTCAGATGTCTATTATTTGAGTCGGATTCTGAATATGTATGATTACTCCTGATACAGACTTCACTTTCATACAAGTTAAATCTGATGATCATATAGCCCTTACTTGGAAAAATGGAACGGTTGCAGAAGTTGTTATTGAGATGACCACGAAGCTTCGCCCCGTAGAAAAGTTCAGTGCGTCGGCTAGCAGGAAACGTAAGGGAAAAAATTGTGAGAGAACGGAGACACAGGATGATTTGTTGTTGAGTGTGGTAGATGAGACGGTTAAACAGGTTTTCAAGGAAGCTGGCGCCGAGGTTATTTACAATTTCATAGAGAATAAGTATCATTTGAAGCGGGAACAAATTGCTGAGAAACCCGAGGTTTTTTCGGCTGGTTTGAAGAGGCTTCTGGGTTCGGCGGCGCCAGTGATAGAGAAAATGATTCTTAGGGATTTGTGTTCTAAGCTTCGGTTGGAATATGAGGAGAAGGATGGTTACGAGTTTTCAGATTACATAAAAGAGTTGAGGGAAAGGTGCGATCGATGAAGGAAGAGTTCGTGCAGAGTTCGGTTGAAGATGTTTACGCAGAAGGGGAACTCGAAGCAGAGGAGAAGTTGCGGAAGAGCGAGGAAAAGTTCAGGAGCATCTTTGAGAACGCCAGCGACTGTATGATATACTTGGATGGGTCGGGGAGAGTTCTTGAGGTTAACAGAAAAGCCGTGGAAGTTTTTGGCGGGTCAAGAGAAGAACTGTTGGGAAAGCATTTCACGAGAGTGGGTGTACTTTCTCCCAAGGATATACCAGCTCTTCTGAGTGCTTTTGCAAACGGTCTTAGGGGTAAACACCCTGCTCTCAACCTACGCATCAAGAACAAAAAGGGTCAAGAGATATATTTGGAATGTTCTGGTTCTCTCACGAAAATAGATGATAGACTCACTGTACTGGTTATTGCCAGGGATGTTACAGAGCGCAAACGGATGGAGGAGGCTCTTAGGGAATCTGAAGAAAAGTATAGAAGTATGATTGAACTGGCTCCTGACATCATAGTGACTGCTGACTTGAAAGGTGCTATCACCTCACTCAACACTGCTGGAGAAAGAATCTCAGGCTATTCTAGAGACGAAGTTGTTGGCAAGCACTTCTTGAAAATAGGGCACATAAAGCTAATGGAATGGCCTAAATACCTGAAGATGCTCAACTCTGTTGTAAGAGGAAAAGTGCCCGAGCCTTTTGAGGTTTCTTTTATCCATAAGGATGGAACTCCACGTTTAGTTGAAGTTCGCGCCAGTTTGCTGAAACAGAATGGCAAGCCAAAGAGTGCTCTAGCAATAATGAGAGATGCCACTGAACGTAAGAAAGTCGAGGAAACGCTGCGAGAAAGTGAGCAGAGATACAGGGAGCTTGCTGAAAGCATCAGTGATGTCTTCTTCGCAATGGACAAGGACTTAAGATACACTTACTGGAACAAAGCGTCGGAAAAGCTAACAGGAATTTCAGCCAAAGATGCTATTGGGAAATCCCTTACTGAGGTTTTTCCCGATGTTAAAGAGTCAAAAATTGAGCAGTTTTACCTCGACGTATTAGGAACGAAGCAATCTAAAAGTCTTGAGACTGAGTTCTACATTGGAGGTAAGGAATTTGTTTTTGAAATTAATGCATATCCTACAAGTGAGGGTCTCTCTGTTTTTGTCAAAGACATCACCGAACACAAAAAAATGGAGGAGACACTGCGGAAGAGCGAGAATAAGTCCAGAACATTACTTGAAAACCTCCCGCAAAAAATATTTTTTAAGGATAAGAATTCGGTTTATATATCTTGCAATGAGAACTACGCCCGAGATTTAAAAATCCATCCGGATGAGATTGCTGGCAAGACAGATTATGCTTTTTATCCTAAAACATTGGCTGAAAAATACAGAGCAGACGATAAAAGGATCATGGAGTACGGGAAGACAGAAGATATAGAAGAGGAGTATATCCAAGATGGACAAAAAGTATTTGTGCATACGGTCAAAACGCCTGTCAAAGATGAAAACGGTAATATTGTTGGCATATTAGGCATCTTCTGGGACATCAACGAACAAAAACGTGCAGAAGAAGCGCTGCGGGAGTCAGAAGAAAAATATAGAGTTTTAGTGGAATCTGCAGCTGATGCAATCTTCACGCTAGATGAAGCAGGTAATTTTCTCTCTGCAAATCTAGAAGCCGCCAAGGCAATGGGAAAAACGCTTGAAGAAATGATTGGTAAAAATATGTACGATTTGTTTCCTAAGGGTATAGCAGATTTGCAAATGAGAAAAGTGAAAGCAGTATTTCAAACAGGAAACCCACTTCTTGCTGACGAAACCTTAACACAAACGAAATTGGGGCTAAGATGGTATAACACTACACTAATGCCAGTGAGAGATAGCAACGGTAAAATCATTTACACCATCGCAATTTCAAGAGATACCACAGAAAGAAAGAAGATGGAGGAAAAGTTAAAGCAGTATTCTGAGCATTTGGAAGAGCTTGTTCAAAAAAGAACTGAAGAATTGCTAGAATCAGAGAAAAGGTACTCTGTTTTAGTAGAGGAAGCAGGCGACGGCGTTATAATACTCCAAGATGGAAAAATAGTGTTCA
>Ga0315309_1000122_pt1 | contig 44620 bp, 34 predicted proteins | sample TDP4_MG_FD_203080 | JGI IMG/M metagenome (GOLD analysis project Ga0315309, IMG submission 203080) | Freshwater sediment microbial communities from Lake Towuti, South Sulawesi, Indonesia - TDP4 | ecosystem: Environmental > Aquatic > Freshwater > Lake > Sediment | place: Indonesia: South Sulawesi... | reverse complement strand
GCAACAGAGCAGCGACCTGAGGGACTGGCTGCGGGCGCGAGACTACTACTATCGAGCGAGAGAGTACAGAGAAGCCTGGCAAATCGTTGATGCCGCCTATGACTACCTAGTGCGCTGGGGGCATATTGAGCTGATCATCAAGCTGCTGAACGAGTCCATCGAGACGCTGGAGGGGACGAGCAAAGCGGTGGCCATGGGGAATTTGGCCAGCGTATACTACATGATGGGCGACTACCAGATGGCCCTCAAGATGCACGAGCAAGTGAGGGCATTGTTTGAAGCGCAAGGAGACAAGGAGAACGTGGCCGTTGCACTGCACCAGATCGGCATGATATATCAGGATCAAGGGAACTACAGCGAGGCGCGGGCCAGGTATGAGCAGAGCCTGGCGATCAAGATGGAACTGGGCGATAAGCGTGGGATTGCAAAGAGCTATGGTCGGTTGGGGAATCTCCACCTCGATCAGGGCAACTTGGGTGCGGCTCGGGCTAGATATGAAGATGGCTTGCAAATTTCGATAGAGTTAGAAGACAAAGCTACTACTGCGGGCTTTCTGCATCAGTTAGGTATAATTCACCAGGAGCAGGGAAACCTGGGGGAGGCGCAGGCCAGGTATGAGCAGGCGTTGGAGATATTCTGGGAACTGGGCGATAAGCGTGGGATTGCGTTAACGCTGAGCCAGATGGGGATAGTTCATCACCTGCAAGGCAACTACCAGGAGGCCCAACAGAAGCAGGAACAAAGCCTGGCGATTCGGGGGGAAATAGGCGACAAAAAGGGCATTGCTATCTGCCTGCATCAGTTGGGGATGATTCACCAGGAGCAGGGGAACCTGGGGGAGGCGCAGGCCAGGCATGAGCAGAGCTTGGCGATTGAGATGGAACTGGGCAATAAGCTGGGCACTGCCCAGTCCCTGGTTCAGTTGGGTACGATTCACCAGGAGCAGGGGAGCTACCGTGAAGCGCTGGAGAAGTACGTGCAGGCGTTGGTGTTGTTTGAGCGGCTTGGGTCGCCGGAGGCGCAGATAGTGCGGCGCAATTTGGCCCGGCTGCGGGGGGAGATGGGGGAGGAGACGTTTGCAGCAGCGCTGGCAGAGGTATTACAACGGACGGGGGAGAATTGAACGGACGGGGAAGTCCGGTTAGTTCCAAATTCCGTTGTAATGGGTGGGGGCGGACCCGGCGTGGGTGAGGGTAGAGTTGGAAGAGCCCTTTGCGGAGGCGTGGAGGCGGTTGTGTCAGCGGATAAGCTGGTCAACGGATAGATAGCGGATAAGCGGATGATCGGGATGCTATATCCGCTAGGCCGAAGGCCATCCGCTGAAGGGCTAATCCGCTGCGCCGCAGGCCATCCACGGCTGCACATGGGGAGTAGATGAGCGGATAAGCGGATGGTCGGGATGCTATATCCGCTAGGCCGCAGGCCATCCACGGCTGCACATGGGGAGTAGATGAGCGGATAAGCGGATGGTCGGGATGCTATATCCGCTTATCCGCTAGGCCGTAGGCCATCCGCTGAGAGGGGAGCACTACAATGCCACTTGATCCAAACATTCCTCATCAAGATATCACCTACAAAATCATCGGCGCGGCGATGCGCGTCCACAACCGGGTGAAGCCTGGATTGAGAGAGCGACACTATCAGCGCGACCTGACCGCCGAGATGCGCGAGGCTGGCCTGAAGGTTTCCGAAGAGCATCACATCGAGGTCTACGATGGTGACCGATGGCTGGGGCGGCTGTATCTCGATCATCTCGTTGAAGACTGCGTCGTTGTGGAGGTGAAGGCTTTCTCGCATACGCTCACCAATGAAGAAGTCGCCCAGGTCATTTGCTACCTTGCCGCGACTGGACTGAAGGTTGGGTTGCTGCTCAACTTTGGACGCAAACGCCTGGAATACCAACGTATCCTGCCGCCCAGGAAGCTCGACGGTTGGCAAGAGCGCATCCAGCGTTACCTGTGGAGGCCGAAGGATTCATAGGCGCGCAGCGGATAGCCTTTCAGCGGATAGGTAGCGGATAAGATGAGCAGATAGTTCAAGCAGGAGGATGACATGACCCTACGTATATTCAAATGCCCTTACTGCGGGTACAGGTTTCAGGATGACCCAGAGGGAAAGAGGCGGGCTGGTGAGGTAAAGATCATGAGGCGCGTGACGATAACTGAGATGCTGTTAGAAGACCATAGGCGCACCGTGGACCTGACCTGTCCAAACTGTGGGGAGGACTTTGAGGTCGAGGTGGAGGTGTGAGATGGGTGACCGCATGAGCGAGATAGAAGAACACGTGGCGCAGCAGGCTGGCCTGAGCGACGAGGAACTGCCCATCGCCCCCGACCCCAACCTCAAATTCTGGAAGGACACCGCTAAGGGATTGTTGGGCGAGTCCGTCAAATCCATCGAGGAGACGGCCAAGCAGATCGTCGGCGTGGCCGGCATCCTGGAAGGGCTCTACTTCCACGCCATCGCCTACTCGGACGTGCGAGGCAAGCTGGCTAGCGGCTGGCTGGTCCTGTTGTATGTGATGCCTCTGGCCTTTTGGCTGGGCAGCCTGTTGGCTGCCCTGCTCGTCTTCTTCCCCCGCACCTACGCCAGCAACATCAGTTCCTGGCGGGAGAGCAAGGCTGCCTTTGAGCGCATCGTGACTTACAAACACGCCGTGCTCAAGATAGCGGGCCTTTTCTTAGTCCTGGGCGCTTTGGCCCTGTTCGCCGCCATGGGTGCCTACCTGGCGGGGTAGAGCGATGTTAGCCTTGCGAAGGTTCAGAACCTTCGCAAGGCTTGCATAAAAGGCGCTATGGCGAAAGTGACACGTTGCCAACCAGTCGTCTGCGATCTGTCATTCTGAGGAGCGAAGCGACGAAGAATCTCGTTTCTGGCGAAATGGCAACATCGGCCGGAGCGAGCGCTGATTGAGTAGCGACTTGGGCTGAGTAGTGCAGCGTATCGAGGCCAGCGTATCGAAATCAAGCGAGCGGGACTGTATGCATAACCCGCTTGGTCTCGATACGTCGCTTGTTTCGACAGGCTCAACACAAGTCGCTCCTACTCGACCGGCGCTGGACTCGCCTCCCTGAATGGTTACCCTTTCGACAAGCTCAGAGTGACAAATCCAAGTGCGACTTTGGCCTCAATGCGGTAATTAAGGAGGTCGCGAACTTGGACTTACCTACCACCTATCTCCTGGCTTTAGTCGGCCTCTGGCTGGTGGCCTATCTGGTGTTGCGCTATCTGTACCAGCGAGGCCGACTTAGCGATGACTACCATCGTGATGCCCTCGCCCTGGGCGCTATCGCCCTGGCCACCGTCGGCTTTTTCTGGCAGTTGCTCTTTACGCCGAACACCTACATGCCAGCCGGAGGCGGTGACCTGGCCTCTTTCCTCTACCCGGTCTACCACTACGCCGCCCGGAACTTCAAACGGGGCGTCATCCCCCTCTGGAACCCCTACCTCTACGGTGGAGCCCCCTTTGTCGGCGATATCCAGTCGGGATTCTTCTACCCGGTCAACCTCCTTGTCTTCCTCCTGGTGCCGGAGCTGACTTATCCCGTCATGGAACTCTTGGCCGTCCTGCACTTTTTCCTGGCCGGGGCCTTTATGTACCTTTGCCTCCGGTCTCTGGAACGACGGGTGGTGAGGAGAGATCCCTTGTCCCTGCAAAAGATGAGCCGTCTGGCCGCTTTAAGCGGGGCCGTGGCCTTTATGTTCTCCGACCTCTTCATTACTCATTTCGGCAATCTGAACATGATTGCCGCAGCCGCCTGGTTGCCTCTGATCCTTCTGTTTTACCACAGGGCCATGCTAGAGCACAGGCTGAGCCGGGCGGCCTGGGCTGGCCTCTTCTTCGGTATCGCCACCCTGGCTGGCCACATCCAGATCACGCTGTTCATCGCTCTGGCCCTGACGTTACACACAGCTTATCAAATCTACGCAGCCCCCTCTCCAATCTCCAATCTCCAATCTCCAATCTCCAATCTCGTCCTGACCACAGCGGTGGCCCTCGGCGTTTCCGCCCTTGTCCTCTTGCCCAGCTACGAGATGGCCAGCCACACTCTGCGCGCCGCCCTTGACTACGGCCAGGCCAGCCAATACTCCCTGGCTCCCGGTCAGCTCATCGGTCTGCTGGCTCCCAACTTCTTTGGGCGGGACCCCAGCCACCACTGGAGCCCCTGGGAGCGGGTGGAGGTGGGCTACATCGGCATCCTGCCCCTCGTCCTGGCTCTGCTGGCCGTCCTCTTACGGCGCGAGAACCTGGTCCGCTTCCTCTTGGGGCTGGCCGTGGTCTCTCTGCTCCTGTCACTGGGAGGCTACGGCATCCTGCATGGCTGGCTCTACCGTTGGGTGCCGGGCTTCGAGGGACTGCGAGCGCCAGCCCGCTTTGTCTACCTGATGGACTTTGCTCTGGCCATGTTGGCTGCCCTGGGACTGGACGCGCTGCTGCGGCCTCTGGAACCTGGCCAGCGGGCCATCTACCGCCGCTTGCTGAAAATGGCCCCCTGGGTGGTGGTGGGAACGGCGCTGCTGGCTGCGCCTTTTGGCTACTTTGCCATCCTGGACGCCCAGAGCAAAGACGCCCTTGTCTTCTGGCGCGTCTCCATGGCCGTTGACAGCGTGGCCCTGTTCCTTCTTTTCCTGACGGCCAGCCTGGCCATCCTTTGGATGAGAGGTTACCGGTGGGTGCGGAGGAACACCCTGGGCCTTTTGGCAGTGGGATTGATCGCCGTTGACCTGGCCAGCACAGGGGCCTACGTTGACCTGGGCCATCAGGACCCTACGGTTGGATTCCATCATCCGGCGGCTGTCGAGTTCCTCAAAGCCGACTCTGACGATTACCGCATTGACACCCGGACCGATGTCTGGGAGCTCTGGCAGCCTGACCTCAGCCTGCTGTATGGGCTCCACGATGTCTGGGGGGTGGTCAACCCCCTGACTCTGGCCGATTACAACCGCTACTGGGAGCACATGGGCAGCCGCTCGTCGCCCCTCTACGACTTTTTGAACGCCAAGTACGTGGTCGGCTCCAAAGGGGTGGACCTGGACTGGGAAAAGTTCGTCCCCGCCTTCGATGGCGACCCCGGGGTCAACATTTACCTGAACACCAGGGCCTTCCCCCGGGCCTTCCTCGTTCACCAGGCTCTGACCGCCGCTGACCATGAGGAGGCCTTTGACCTCATCCATCAGCCCGATTTCGACCCGGCTACCGTGGTCGTTTTGGAGGGCGGTGGCGGTAAGGTCTTGCCTACGGACGAAACCGAGAAAGTCAACATCCTCAGCTATCAGCCCAACGAGATCCTCCTCGACGTGACTGTGGCCGCACCAGGCTACCTGGTGCTCAGCGAAGTCTATTACCCCGGCTGGCGGGCTTATGTGGATGGTCGTGAGGAGGTCGTCTGGCGGGCCAACTACACCTTCCGGGCCATATACCTGGAGCCGGGCTCCCATCGGGTGCGCTTGCTTTTTGTGCCTCTGGCCTGGAAGGTGGGGCTGGGCGTCAGCCTGGCGACCTGGCTTGGCCTGATCGGTTGGGGCTTGCTCTCGATGCGACGCTCCAATTCAAAGTGACTTTGCACCTTCATGCCAGCTATGATATAATGCTCATGGAGAAACGGTTATGGACATTCCTCCGGCCATTGCGGCTATCGCCCCTGATGGGCAGTTAACCCCCGCCCAGCGGCGGCGCATTTTGATTGACATCTGTCGGCGGCGCATCCGGCCCGGCACCGGCAGTTCGCTGGAATTTCTACGAAGGAGGACCGCCATGAACCCCTGGCCCGATTTGCGCCCGGTGCTGCAAGGCATCCCCTGGGTCGTCATCGGCGCTGTGGCCACCCGCGCCTATATGCCGGAGCGGGCCACGAAAGACCTGGACATCCTGGTGCGCCGTGAAGACGGCGACGAGGTGCGGGAATGCCTGGAAGCGGCCGGCTATACCTTTGTCACCCGTCTGGCCGTGCCTGGCTTTCTGGCCCATTCCCCGGAGGGGGTGGAGGTGGACGTGGTGCTGGGCGATGACCCCTGGCTGGACGAGGCCCTGGCCCATCCCCGGCAAGACCCGGCCGGCTTCCCGGTGCTGGACCTGCCTTACCTGGTGCTGATGAAAATGGAATCGTCCCGCGCTCAGGACGTGGCTGACCTGTCTCGCATGCTCGGTCTGGCCTCAGACGAGGAACTGGCGAAGGTGCGGGCTGTCGTAGCCCGCTACGTACCTGTCGAGATGGAAGACCTGGAATCGCTCATCTACTTGGGTCGCTTTGAGACTTCGACAGGCTCAGTCGAGCAATGAAGGACATCCATGAAGATGCTGAATAAGGTGCCTTTGGTGCCCCGGTCGGCGTCACTCGTTCAGAGAGGGGCGGTGTTATCTAAATAGGAGAGATCCAATTGTTGCGTACAGTTTTGGATGAAAAACAAACGGAATGGCTCAGGGAGGAACGGCGCCGACTTCAGGAACTGAGCCTGACCCTGGCTCGTTTCGAGACCGCCCCTGAGGACATGGCCACCCTCCAGCAATCTATCTTGCAGCTCGATGAACTCTTCCTCCTGGTCACTGTCGGCGAATTCAACTCGGGCAAGTCGGCTTTCATCAACGCTCTGCTGGGCCAGCGGTTCCTGGCCGAAGGGGTGACGCCCACCACGACCCGGGTTCACATCCTCAAGCACGGTGAACAGGCAGCCACGGAACCCAAAGAAGAGTTCGTTGTGGTGGCTACCTGCCCGGTGGATTTCCTGCGGGAGATCAACATCGTGGACACGCCGGGCACCAACGCCATCATCCGCCGCCACGAAGAGATCACCCAGGACTTTGTGCCGCGCAGCGACCTGGTCCTCTTCGTCACCTCGGCCGACCGCCCCTTCACTGAGAGCGAGCGCATCTTCCTGGAGCGCATCCGCGACTGGGGCAAGAAAGTGGTCATTGTCCTCAACAAGATTGACATCCTGGAAAGTGAGGCCGACGTGGAGAAGGTGGTGGGCTTTATCACCGAGCACGCCAAAAACCTCCTGGGCCTCGCGCCGGAGGTCTTTCCCCTCTCGGCCAGGCTGGCCTTGCAAGCCAAGACGACCGGCGACGGTGCGGAAAAGGAGCGCCTTTGGGAGGCCAGCCGTTTCGCTCCGCTGGAGCGCTACATCCTGGAAACCCTCGACCAGGAGAGCCGCATCCGGCTCAAGCTGCTGAACCCCCTCGGCGTGGCCGAGCGGCTGGCTGGCCAATACTGGGAGGCGGTCAACGAGCGCCTGGGTCTGCTGCGGGAGGACCTGGAAACCGTTGACAACATCGTCCGCCAACTCGACCTCTATAAAGAGGACATGAGGCGGGATTTCGGATTTCGCCTCAGCGACATGGAGAATATTCTGTACGAAATGCTGTCGCGAGGGATGGATTTCTTCGATAATACCGTCCGCCTGAAACATGTCTTCGATCTCATTGACGTCGAGCGGGTGCGGCGGGGCTTTGAGCAGAGAGTGGTAGCCGATACGCCCCAACGCATCGAGGCCAAGGTTCAGGAGTTGATTGACTGGCTGGTGAAAAAAGACCTAAGCCAGTGGCAGGCGGTGATGGAATATTTGGATAGGCGGCGGGCTGCGCGTCACGAGGAGATCATCGGCACCCCCAGCGGGCCTTTCGAGTATAACCGGCGGGCGCTGTTGGACTCTGTGGGGCGGGCTGCCCAGGAGGTGGTGGCCAGCTACGACAAGGAGGCCGAGGCCAAAGAGATAGCCGAGTCGGTGCGGGTAGCCGTGGCCGGAGTGGCTTTACTGGAGGTGGGAGCCGTCGGCCTGGGCACTTTGCTGACCCTCGCTCTCAGTTCTACGGTCGCCGACTTTACGGGCATCCTGGCGGCCAGCGTTGTCGCTGCCCTGGGCCTCTTCGTCCTCCCCGCCAAGCGGCGTAGGGCCAAAGCCGACCTGCGGGCCAAGATCGAGGACATGAAAGGACGATTGATGGCCACCATGACCGCTCAATTTGAGCGAGAGATGGAGCGCAGCCTGCACCGCCTGGAAGAGGCCATCGCCCCTTACACCCGTTTCGTGAGGGCCGAGCGGGCGAAACTGGAGCAGGTGGAGGGGAGGCTGAAGGATACCTTGGAGGCGTTGAAGGTATTACGGGTGCGGATCACGAGCTCTTAGCCTGGCTCGTCTACAGGGAGAGCAAGCGATGGCCAGTGAGAAAAGAGTCCAGGCGCTCATTGACAAGCTGGAAGCCGCACGAGAGGAAATCCTTCAGACTATCGAGGGTCTGGATGAAGAGGCGTTGACCTGGCAGCCAGGGGATAGCCGCTGGCCCATCAAGGAGACCCTGGCTCACCTGGCCAGCGCTGAGGGGTCACACCGGCAGGTGGCCCAGGCCATCGCCGCCGGACAGACTGTGGATGTGCCCGATTTCGACCTGGATACCTGGAATGCCGCCCGGGTAGCCGAGCGACGCCAGCAATCCATTGACGAGATCCTGGAGGAAATGGCTGCGGAAAGGCAGCACACCCTGAGCGCTCTCCAGGATCTGGAAGGCGAGGCCTTTGACCGTCCGGGCTTGCATCCCGCCCTGGGTGAAACAACCGTGCTCAAGGTGTTTCGGATCATACCCATCCACGAGCGGTGGCGCCTGAAAGACATCAAACAAGTGCTGGAGGAGCAGAGGGAACAACGGGGCCAATGAAAAAGCAAGAGGCGACCATCGTCATTGCCCAGATCGCCTTTCAGGCCGTTGCTTGAAAAGACAACCCAAATCCGAACGGGCCTCTAGCCAGAGGCCCGTTTTGTTTGCCTCCCACCACCCCAACCTCCTCCGTGTGCGGGCCGATGCAGCCCGCTCCGGCAGTGGGCTACTCGGAGGTCAATTCGTACATGTAAGCCGCATGGCCGAACTCTCCAGGCGCTCCAATCAGGACTGCATTGCCTCTTCACGGGAGACCCCAGGAGCGAAAAAGCCTAACCGACGCCCGTCGGCCGTCTCAAAGGCAATGCAACGCACCCTCTGGCAGCTTGTAGGGGGGCCACTTCGGTGTCCAGCAGCCAACCGACGACCTCCTCTTCCTGCTCTTGGGAGGCCCATACCGGCTCCCATTGCTCATCTACCGGCCCCAGGGCATCCAGGGCGGTTCGTACACTCTGGGTCTCTTTACCCCAAGTCACTAGCCCTGACCCTTCGTCGTCTGCGTGGCTCAGACACTCCTTGGTGCTCCACCAGCGGTCGGTGATGACCCGCCCCAGGCGACGTAGCGGTTCAACCCGGCTCAAACCGCTATTGATCAGACTTTCCACCTGCCGGAGCACGGCCAGGGGCGTGATGTTGGAGTGGCTCAAGGGGCAGGTGACGGCGTGCTTGGTTTCGCAGGTTGCCCAGAATTCAAATGGCGCCCCCTCTGCTCTGCAGAGGGCCGAAAAATCATCTGTGAAACTTTGCAATACAACGCTGTTTTCTAGGAAGAAAATGAGGGTGGTTTTTCTGTCTGGGTACCAGCTCTTCCTGGATATTGTCTAGGAAGTGTTTTCAAGGTGCGACGCACTTCCGAAGTGCGTCGCACCTGCAGGGGTAGCTTACACCTGGAAGGCTTGACGGATGGCTTGAAGGGGGTCGGACAAGGGAACGGCGCGTAAGACGAGGCCGGTAGCTATGGCCAACAGGAAACTGGTGGCCATTTTTGTGATGAGGCGATTTCTTGAGGACGAACTGTGCCACTGGCTTCTCTGCACATAGATGCGGAGCAAGAAGGACACAGGAGCAAGGTAGAGGCAGCCAGCCAATACCAGACTGACGGCTGCTAGCCTTTCGAGGGTACCCAAAAGCCGGTCAATTGGCATGACACGCACGCTCTTACCCCCGACGTTGTCATTGCAACCAATCAGGGTAGCAACCATTTCTGCTTCGAGGATAGGCGCACTCCAGACCAGAAATATCAAGGCGATCAGGTAGACTATGAGCCGACTCTCGACTGAGGCTGTACCATTGAATAGGGAAGCCAATTCAGGGGGTCGCCAATTGACGCTTACAGCAGCAATGAAGACGATGACGCCGAGGTGAGCGGCCTGGTCCAGTAAGAAATAATAAAGTCCCCCTCGGTCCCCGTCCTTGACGTAAAAGGTGCGAAATTGCTCGATGAAAGCGTGGCTGAGGCCCAGAAGCAGAGTCCAGGCCCACCAATGGGGAAATTGCCCCCAGGCCAGAGCGGCCGTGAAGGCCGTAACGATGATTGAATGGATGATAATCCCTCGCCAACCTTTACGCTTCATGGATACCAGCACCAGGGGTTGGGTGACAAAGTCGCCTAGCATGTGGGCCAACAACAGGCGTAGCATAACCGACATAGGGCTATCCTTTCAGTTCGTCAGAGTCAGCTCCGTCGCTGGCCTGGAGAGGTACGATGAGCTTGACCAAAGTGCCCTGGCCGACGGCTGACTCAATGGAAAATTCTCCATTGAGCATCTCCGCCCTCTCTCGCATATTGAGCAAGCCCAGGTTTCCATACCGGTCGTAAGACCTATCCACTCGTGCTACGTCAAAGCCCTGCCCGTCGTCGCGTATGGTGACTACCAGATTTCCATCCTGCTTGGCCATTCTCAGTTCCAGATGGCTGGCGTGAGCGTGTTTCCTGGCATTGCCGACCGCCTCTTGCACAATTGAAAAGATGGCCGCCTCTGCCTTGGCGTCCAGCCTCTCGGAGAAATCCTTGATCTCCAGGCTGACAGCAAAGTCATTGGCCAAACGCAGGCGCTTGACGTACGATTCCAGGGCGGGTGCCAGGCCCTGGGTCTCAAGAATGACTGGACGCAGGTCGAAGAGCATGGTGCGTACCTGGTGGAGTGCTTTGGTAGCCAGGGGCTCCAACTCCTCCAGCTCTTCTCTCAATTTGTCCAGTTTTTCAGGGGTTCTGGCCAGGATTTCTTTGACGAACTGGACGCTCATGATGATGGCCGACAACAACTGGGCTGGCCCATCGTGGAGGTCGCGGGCCAGGCGTCTGCGCACTTCTTCCTCAAGGGCTACAATTCTGTCCCTTTCCTCCCGCAGGTCGCGATACAGGCGAGCGTTCTCGATAGCCGTGGCCGATTGGGCAGCAAAAGTGGTCAGGATGTCGAGATCCTCGTCATTAAAATTCTCCCCCGACCGCTTGTTCAGGACCTCCAATGCGCCAATGACCTTTCCCTTGGCCAGCAGAGGCACGCAAATGAGAGTGTCTGTTTTAAAGCCGGTGGCTGTCTCGATGCCTTTGTAATGGCGCTCATACTTGTCCACATCGTTGACAATGAGCGGGCGGCGGTTAGTCACTACCCAGCCGGCAATGCCTTTGTCCTTCGCCATACGCTGTCCTTGTAGGGCCTCTCCTCCGCCACCCTCAATGACCTCAAAAACCAGTTCATCGGTGGCTGGATCAATGAGGAGCAGCGAGCCTGCTGAGGCATCCATCACCTCGACGGCTGAGCCCAGGATGTTCTTGAGTAGAGGTTCAAGATTCAGTTCCGAAGCCAGCGACTGGGCTACCAGTTGCAGTGCGCGCAGGGCAGCGATACGTTCCCTTGCTGCTTTGTTCTCTGCCCTCAGAATCTCGTTTTCAAATAGCAGTTCCTCAATACTACGCTTTTTTCTTTCGCTCAAAACCATTTCCCTCGCTATTCCCATATCTGGCTAGCTGGTATCCCTGGTTCGGTTATCGTAACCCGTGAGGGCGTGTTGCCCCTAACTCGTTGCTCCCCTCTCCGCTGTGGACTGATCAGCTCTTTAATTCTGCCTATCTCCTCTTGAGCGGCCTCTTCGCCAAGGCGGATGAGCTTTTCGGCTTTGTCGTACTCCATAGCACTGTAGATCCCAACCTTGGGATTGATGACCACGTCCACTGGCATCATCCTGGTCTTGATGATCTCTCGCTCCATGATACCTATCATGTTCATCACCACCCCCAGGAAATTAGGAGGGGACCCTTCCTTTCTCTCTCGCCGACGACGGGCCTGTTCCTCCAAACTGGAAATGACGCTGGAGCCGATGATGATATCCGCACCCTTCTGGGCCAGGATGCCGGTGGGCACGGGGTTGACCGCTCCCCCAGCAATCAGGTAACGTCCCCGCACGAAAGCTGGCGAGAAGACACCGATAATGGAGATGCTGGCTCGCACGGCCTCGGCCACGGAGCCACTGTCGAAGATGACCTCTTCGCCGGATATGACATCGGCGGCCACGATGTAGAGGGGTACTTTGAGGTCGGAAAAGGTGCGGTGGCCCAGGGTCTTGTCAATGTAGTCCAGAGCCCGCTGGCCACGGATGAGCCCGGAACGAGGAGGGAGGTTAAAGTCCCAGAGGCGGCTCCTGAGGGCCACCTTGTCTTTCATACCTAGAGCGAAGGCGGTGATCTCGTCGAGGCTCAGCCCGGCGGCGTAGAGGGCGCCGAAGAGGGAGCCGGCGCTGGTGCCAGCCATGAGATCAATAGGGATGCCCTCTTCTTCGAGGACGCGCAGGACGCCGATGTGGGCGATGCCACGCGCCCCACCGCTGGAGAGGGCCAGACCTACGAGCCGCTGGGCGATGCGCCGGGCTGCGCGGTCAATGGCTGCCGGTTCATTGGCCACATGCCAGTGTCCCTTGATGGCAATCTGCTCTACCCAATTTTCTTTGCCTGGCCCGATGTGGATGGTCACATCGGCCAATTCGACCGCCTTGATAGCCACTTCGTCCTTCCGGGGGAGGATGCACAACAAAACCCGGTCGAATTTTTCGATTAAAGAACCCAGACTCTCCGCCAGGCCCCCTCCTTTGAGGTAGGGGCTTGACCGACCATCTAGCAGGGTGACGCCAGAACGGGACAGGGCCTCCAGGTCCAACTCAGGGCGGCGTAGCCCCCCCAGGTTGAAGAGCAGCACCTGTTCTCTTGTCTGCCGGGCCAGGCTGAGAGCCAGGTCTCCTATTCTCTCACCTATGGCGGCCACGACACGGTATTCGTGACGCCTGGTAGGCTGTTGATCGGTCTCCCGCAGGCGACGGCTCAGCTCCCGGCTGATAGTTACGGCAATAAATGGGTACTGCTCCAGCAATTCGTCCATGTCTGCCTTATGCAGAACCCATAGCTCAGCATCAATGTCTACTTTGACCGTGGCCGAACGCGGCTCGCCTAGCAGGAGAGCCATTTCGCCGAAAAAGTTCCCCGGGCCCAGGTAGGTGAAGAGCCTCTCCTCTCCATCCATATCGGAGACGACTTTCACCTGTCCAGACTCTATGAGGTACATAGAGTCACCCGAGCCACCTTCAACGAAGACTACCTCTCCTTTCCTGTAGCGTTCGAGATGCAGCCTGGCTGAAATGGCCTTCAAGACATCGTCTGGGAGTTGGCTGAAGAAAGGGATGCGTCGCAGATTCTGGTGCATTGCCGGTGACATTCTCCTTGCTATGCCTAATACTCTGCACAGCAGGCCCGGGGTACGGATACCCCCGGTTTCCTTAGATGTTTTCCCCCTTATGGTTCTCTTGCACCGCCTACTGGTTTGTCCGTAAATACAACTTACACTCTCTTAACGATTATACTATATAACCAAGGGATGTGCAATGGTACGAGAGTACCCTACACTAAATCTCAACCAACTCTCAACCGAATCTTCACACTCTTTGATTCCAAAGCCGAATCGTGGTAGAATATGACTATGTCTGGCATTCTTCGCAAGGCCTACCGCGACATTACCGGGCGTAAGGTGCGCTCGGCTTTAACCGTCCTGGGTATCCTCATCGGTGTGGCGGGTATCGTCACTATCGTCTCTACTTCTCAAAATCTGACCCGTGCCCAGGCCCAGGCTTTCAACAATAGCTCCCAGGCTGACGTGACCCTGTGGGTTCGGGATGCCCCAACAAGTTTGGAGAGAGCCCTGGAAGCTATTCCCAATGTGGCTGAGGCTGAGTTGCGCAACACCTATTGGACCAAGTGGAAGGTCGGTGAAGTCTGGCAGGATATCTATTTCATCGGCATCGCCGACTTTGGGGGCATGGAGGTCAACCGGATCACCCTCAAGGAGGGCCGCTATCCAGCCTGGGATGAATGTTTGCTGGGGGTTTCGGTCAAAGAGGTCGCACCGGTAGCTGTGGGCCAGGAGATCACCTACCGGGCCGGGCCAGACAACGCTGAGCATTACTTGACCGTCAGTGGCTTTGCCCAAAGCCCGGCCTATCTCTCCTCTGTTCTGACCAACCTCTCCATAGCCTACGCCCCAGCGGTCACAGTAGGCAAGATGTTGGGCATCACCGGCAGCAATCAGGTGTTGGTCAAGGTCAGCGATTTCAGCGCCATCGCCGAAACTGTGGAGGAGATCGAGCGCACCATCGCCAAGCGGGCTCTGTCACACGGCCAGCCGCAAGTGCGCGATCCGATGGACTATCCGGGGCGGCGGGAACTGGACGTTTTGATCCTGTTGATGTTCCTGTTCTCAGCCCTGGGTCTGGTTCTGAGCGGCTTCCTGGTAGCCAACACCCTTTCGGCCATCATCGCCGAAGGAGTGCGGGAGATCGGCGTCATGAAGGCCCTTGGGGCCAGCCGTGGGCAGGTAATGAGGCTCTATCTCCTGACGACCCTTTTCTACGGCCTGGCAGGCACAATCTTGGGCCTCCTCGTCGGGTCGGTCAGCCAGTGGTTCCTTACGGCTTACATCGGCCGCTTGGCCAACGTCGAGGTCCCCTTCCGACTTTCGCCTCAGGGGCTTCTCCTGGGCGCTCTGGTGGGGTTGGGTGTGACCCTTCTGGCCGGGCTGGGGCCAGCCTGGACAGGTATGGCCATCACGGTGGGGGAGGCCCTGGCCGGCTATGGCATTACCTCAACTTATGGCCAGGGGCTTTTGGACAGGGCTCTGCGCCAGGTGAGGGGGCTGCCTTCGCTGGCGGCCATGGCCCTGCGCAATCTGGCCCGTCGCAAGGCCCGCAACGCCGTCACCCTTGCCGTCATTGCTTTCTCCACGGCCGCCTACCTGGCCGCCCAGAGCACCAACGCTTCGGTCAGCCAGGCCATTGACGGGATTTTCGACATCTACTCCCCCGACGCCTGGATTTATTTCAACGAGCCGGTGGATAGCCGTTTCGGGGCGATGCTGTTGACTGTGCCTGGTGTGCGCAATGTGGAACCCTGGTCACTGGACGACTGCTGGGTGGGATATGCCAAAGCCCGCCTGTGGGGCCTGCCAGCCGACACCGCTCTCTATCGCTACCAACTGGAAGCCGGGCGCTGGTATCGAGAGGGTGAGACAGACGCCATCGTCATCTCCGCTGACCTGGCTGCCGCCCGCGACTTGCACCTGGGTGACGTGGTTGAGGTTCAGGTGGGCGATGCGGCCAGAGATTTCCGCGTGGTAGGTATCGCTGATGACTACAGCATCTTCCTGGGTAGCACGGTGACGGCCAAGGTCTTTCTGCCTGTGGACGTGAGCCATCGTATGTTGGGGCGTTTGGGCCGCGCCTCCTTCTTCGCCTTGCAGTTGGATGACTCCACCCCGGAGGGCGTAAATCGCATCCTGGGTCAACTGGAGCGCAGATTCCGTCGCTGGCGACCGGGCACTGTGGCTGCTCACCGCGAGTTCAAGAGCGCCCTGGAGCAGAGTAAGGTCCTGTCCATTGGCCTGAGTCTGATGGTGACCATCGTGGCCCTCATCAGCGCTGTTGGTGTGATGAACACCCTGACCCTGAGCGTGTTGGAGCGCCGCCGTGAGATCGGGGTGCTGCGAGCCGTGGGAGCCAACGACTTGCGGCTGTTCCAGGTGTTTCTGACCGAGGGCCTGGCCCTGGGTCTGGCTGGCTGGGTTCTGGGGACGGCCATCGGCTATCCCGCTGGTCGCTTCTTCGTGGCCCAGATGGGGAGACTTCTCTTCCAACTGAAGTTCGTGTTCACCCCTCGCCTGCTCTTGACCGGCTTCCTCTTCGCTATCCTGCTCGTTGCCCTGGCCAGCCTCGGTCCGGCCTTGGGGGCAGCCCGGCTGCCGGTGGCGGAAACGTTGAGATATGAGTAGAGTGAAGGGGAAAGCCTTTGATGAGGAGATTGTTTTTCGTCGCTCCTTTCCGAATGATCAGTCTGATCGCGCTGGTAGCTGTAGTGCTTTGCGGAGCACAGCCGGTTCGGGCCCAGGGCGGTTCCCCCGTCTGGACGACCTATACCACCCATCATGGGCTGGCTTCTAATGCTGTGTCCTCTATTGCCGTTGACAGCGATGGTCACGTCTGGGTGGGAACCTTTGGCGGAGGGGTGAGTCACTTTGATGGCCGAGAGTGGTTTACCTACAGCACTGGACATGGCCTGGCCGACGATTGGGTAACGACCATGGTCGTGGATAACAGCGGTGACGTGTGGGCTGGCACCTACGGTGGAGGCCTGAGTCGCTTCGATGGCGCACAGTGGACTACCTACACGGCCGCCGGCTCTCTGGCTAATGATTGGATCACCGCCCTGGCCATTGACCGCTCTGGCAACCTTTGGGTAGGCACCGACGGTGGTGGGGTGAGCCGCTTTGATGGCCAAAGCTGGCAGGCTTTTACCCCGGCCAACTCTGGCTTGGCCAGCTTCTGGGTCACAGCCTTAGCCGCGGACGGCGACACCTTATGGGTCGGCACCTACGATAGTGGACTCGGCCACTACGATGGCCGGGCCTGGGAGATTTACTCAACCGAGAACTTGGCGCTGGCTGATGACCACATCAACGCCATCGCCATTGATGGAAAAGGCTGGGTCTGGGTCGGCACCGACCATGGAGTCAACCTCTTCGATGGCCAGAACTGGCGGACGTACACCGCTGCCGACGGTTTAGCCGACAACCGCGTCGAAGCGATTGCCAGTGACTCTCAGGGCCGACTCTGGTTCGGTACAGCCAAAGGGGTGAGCGTTTTCGACGGGACCAACTGGGCGATTTACACCGCGAGAGATGGTCTGGCTGCGGATTTTATCAGCGCCATAGCCGCTGCTCCTGCTGGCGATTTGTGGTTCGGCACCCTGGGGGGTGGGGTCAGTGTGTTTGGTCAACGCAAAGAGTTGCCCCAACCTCCCCCACCTGTCGTCCTGATCCACGGCTGGCATGACAGCGAGATAGTGGAGGAGAGCCAGTTCAAGTACATGGCTCGCTGGCTGGAACGCGATGGGTTCGGTGTTTACTATGCTACGGGCATTGGCCCTGAACGAAACCTGTGCCGAAACGCTCAGAGGCTGAAGGAGACGATAGAGCATGCCAAAGCCGTTAGCGGCTCCTCACGGGTCAGCCTGATCGCTCACAGCATGGGCGGGCTTGTGGCGCGGACCTATGTCGAATCTGCGCTGTACAGTGGCGATGTGGCCCAGGTCTTTATGTTGGGCACACCTCAGGCCGGCCTTGACCTCTGGCACGGTTACCTGCTGCGCCAAGTCGTCCACAATCCTGGTATGCCCTCCCTCCAGGAACTGGCCCCAGAGCACATGCTACTTTTCAACCGAGCTCATCACCCTCGCCTCGATGTGCCCTACTATTTGATCGCTGGCGACTATCGGGAGATTGACATAAACGGACACGGCTCTCTCCCCCTGCATCTGCCCCCTGGGGATGGCATCGTCACCCTGGAAAGCGCCCATGCCCTGGCTGGGTCTAGCGTCTACCCCATCACTACAGCCGACCTGCACGGTTGGGGGACTGACATCTTATTGCTTGACCTTCCTTCCTATCTGTGGCCCGATGGAACTTACAATACCTACCTGAGAAATCAGTTAAGGAGTCGTTCAAAAATAACTTCGGTGTTTGGGCTGTGTTTCCCCAGGGAAAAGTACGAAGTTATTTCTGAACAGCTCCTAAGGATAGGGGATGGGGGACACGGGATAAAGGATGCAGTATCTGCACCTTCTGTCCAGCCACAAGTGCACACCCCTTTCATCGAGGGCCGTCTCTCGGCCGGTCAGACCGTCACAGAGACGGTGGCCGTTGACTCCAGGGGGCCAGCGCGCTTCTATCTCACCTGGGACGAGGGCGATTTGTCCCTGACCCTGATTGATCCCCGGGGCAGGCGCATTGACCAGCGCGAGGCTGTGCATCTGAGCCTCGGCACTGACATCATAGCCCATCTCGAAAGCTACATCATCGAGGAAGCCAGCCCCGGCCGGTGGCAGATGGTTGTCAAAAGGGACGATGATGGTTTGGCCCCTGTCTCCTTCAGCGCCTACGTTGCTCTGGAGAGCGAGCTGGTTCTGACCTTATCCACGACGGATGGGGAACGGCATGGGCGTGTCCAAGAGATCATCATAAATGCCGCGTTAGCTTCACCTGCTGGTCCTGTGCCAGAGGCGGCGGTTGAAGCTGAAGTAGTTGGGCCAGATGGTTCAACTCAGGTTATCCCCCTCTCCGACGACGGCGCTCACCGTGACCAGGCCGCTGGGGATGGTGTGTACGGAGGAATCTACTCCGATGCTGACGTTGACGGCTACTACCCGCTCTTTGTCTCAGCCCATGGAACCTGGCAGGGCCGAGAATTCGAGCGGGGGGCAGAGATGCTGGTACCCGTCTCTCTCCAATCGGCTTCGCTGGCTGGCACTTACGCCGACCGGGGTCAGGACACCGACGGCGATGGCCGCTATGAGCGCCTGCTGTTGGACGTAGGGGTCGAGGTAACTCAGGCCAGTGAGTTCGCTTTGGCTGGCATCCTGGTTAATAGCTGTGGGGACGAGATTGTCAGCACAGTGGCCTGCACTTCTCTGGATATTGGCTTGCATGTAATAACGTTGCCTTTTGATGGGGGGGTGATTCGCGCTCACGGGACCACTGGACCTTATCGGCTGGACCAGGTGATCTTGATGGACGTTTCGGGTGCAGCTATTGAGGTGGACGAAGCGAATAACGTCTACATGGCAGGAGGCTATGATTACGATGACTTCTAGGGCGAAGGCAATCGTTATTGGCATCCTGGTCCTGTCTGCTGTGGCCGGGAGCTATTGGTGGTATCGGGTTGTCGCGACCCGCCAGGTGGCGAGTGCTGTTCTCGTACGACGAGGCACTATCATGGCCACGGTGGAGACGACGGGCAAGGTGCGTTCGGCCCGGCAAGTTGAGCTTTCCCTGCCCTTCGGAGGTCGGGTGAAAAGGGTGGCTGTGTCGGTGGGCGATAAAGTTGAAGCTGGACAGCTCTTGCTGGAACTGGAAGCGCCAGATGCCGAGCGGCAGGTGAGGGAGGCGGAGCTGAATCTCGAGATACGACAACTCCAGTTGGATAAAGCCAGAGCCGGAGCAAGCCCTGAAGAGATCGAAATCGCTCAGGCTAATCTGCGCAAGGCTGCTCTGGCCAAGCAGGTGGCTCAGGCTGCCTACGATGAGATTGCTGACGAAGAAAATGCCGAGGCCAGCCCCAAGGCACTGGCTCTCCAGCAGGCGACCATTGACTATCAAATCGCCCAAAGAAATTACGAGAAGCTGGTTAGCGGCCCTCCAACCAATGAGCTTTCAGCCCTGGAAAAACAGTTGGAATCAGCCCAACTGGCGCTGGAGCGCGCTCAGGCCCAATTGGAGGAGATGCGGCTAATTACGCCTTTGGCGAGTACGGTAGTGCGTGTGGAGGCCAGTGAGGGGGAGATGGTGTCTGCCTACCAACCGGTGGTCGTCATAGCTGACTTGACCTCCCTGCAAATTATCGCTGAGGTAGACGAGATTGACGTGGCCGAGGTCGCCCCTGGCCAGGAGGTGACGATCCGTCTAGATGCCTACCTGGGGCAAACCTTGCCTGGTACTATCGTGAGCCTTGCCCCCGCTGCTTCGCCTCAACAGGGCAGCACAGTCTACGAGGCCGTGGTCGAGTTCGACGCTGAGGGCCTAGCCTTGCGTCTGGGCATGGGCGCCAATCTTAAGATTATCACTTTGGAGAAAGAAGGCGTGTTGCTGGTGCCCAATCGGGCTATCCAGCCCATCGGGCGGAGAAGGGTGGTGAAAGTTGTGGATGGGAAGAGCATTCGGGAGGCCGAGGTGGTAACGGGGCTTTCCAACGAGAGCGAGACGGAGATTGTGGAGGGGTTGGCAGAGGGGCAAAAGATATTGATAGAGTGAGGCAGTCCTCAGAATCCCAAGCCCCTTTCTATGTGGCAGTAGGCATAAACTCACGATTTCTTCATGCTAAAGTAGATTTTTCGTAGGGTAGCCGTAGGGCAGGCGTCTAGCAATAAATGCGGGGCAGTGATAGAATATAAGCAAAAGGCATGGTTCTTGGAGTGGCATCCTTACATTGGTTTAGCATCTGCGAGGGCAGAATGTTTCTTTCAATGTAAGGTCAGAAGAAACCATGCCGTCTAATAATCTCTTCTTCTCCTCCTTTTTTAATGAGAGCTGGGGTTGGGCGTCCCCGGCTCTCTCGTTTTTGGGAAAAAGGGAGAAGGTTTCCCTATGACGGTTGGTAGTTGACTTGCTTTGCCTTGGTGAGCGCTTCTCTGATCTGCTGTACTCTGGTAAAGGAAGCATCTCTGCTAGTGACTATGCTGACCGATATGGACATTAAGGGCACCAGCTTTTCCTCTCCTGAGGACTCTTCGACATATCTCTGAGCCAGTTCTCGATCCTTGATAGGATAGAAGTAATTGATCGCTCTCATCAGGCGAGTTACGACCTTATCTCTTAGTTCTTCTACCTTGGCGGGCACAGTGATAATGATAAAACTGGCCCCTCCAGGATGTCCTACGAAATCGTCAAGGGTTCCCATTTCCTCGACGGTGTTGTTCAGGATCAAACCCACAGCTCGTAATACATCATCTCCTGCCACGAAGCCGTAGGCTTCGTTAAAGGCCTCTAGTTCGTTGACGCTAATGCTCGAGATCGCCCATTCACTTTTTTCCAGCAAGAGCTCTAACTGTTCTTCGACCAATCTGCCGCCGGGTAAGCCAGTAATAGGGTTGACTAGACTCTCATATCCAGCCCGACGTAGCGCATTGCGTACTCTCAGCCGGAGCTCCTGTACATCGAAAGGTTTGGTGATATAATCAATGGCCCCTAGCTTCAAACCCGCTATCTTATCCTCTCTCTCCCTCTTTTCGGTCAAGAAAATGAAGGGGATTTGACTGGTGCGCAGGTTATCACGTAGCCGTCTGCAAATCTCATAGCCATCAATGTCCGGTAGTCTGATATCTTGGATGATCAGATCCGGCAGCGTCTTCTGGCAAATCTCCAGAGCATCGCTTCCCCAGGCTGCGGTGAGGACCTCGTATCCTTGGGCCTCAAAATAGACACGTAACATGTCAGAAGTGTCGAGATCATCCTCGACGATCAGGATCTTGTTTTTCTTCATTCTCCCACTCCGGTTTAAGTCAGAGTTGCCTGAACAAACCTTTACCTTAAAACATGGAGGCGAAACCTACGCGGGGGAAACTCATCGCCCCTTTTCTTGCTATGAGCTTCGGTATTGAGTGCTCCTCGCAGTTGCGAAAGGGCATCTTTCTGGCGGGCGGTATCATCTCCCGGTCTTGCGACAGGTGAAGCGATTGAGGCCAGATGGTTGCCAGCGCAGAAAACCGTTGCTCTATCCTGTAGGCTCTTTATCTATGATAAAAGTACAGGTGGGGTCTCCTTTGGCTATGCAGAGGGTTTCCTCCACTCTGAAGTCCTTTCCTCCACTAACCCAGCGTAAACCCTCCTGTAGAATTCCGGCGGCCTGAAAGCACACTGGTTTGTCGGTCTCTCGTCCCCAGCATACCGGACAACGCTCGATGATGTAGGTGAACTTTTCCTTGTCCTCTTCCACTCGTGAAGTTTGATCGCTGACCTTGGTGAAGGCTTCGGCCATAGCCCTGATGCCTACTTTTAACTTTGTGCTCAAGGGCAGCACTTTGAAAGCGAGGTCAGCCATGCCTACCATGGGACCGAAATCTCTGATCACGTGGGCGAAGGCGGCTCGACCCATGCGCAGGGCAAGGCCGCGAGCCCCGCGCGGACCATACATGTCCTCCAGAGCCTGGTTGAGAGCTCCGAAATCGGCGAAGTCGAACCCGAGCTTCAAGTCGTCAGGGGGATAGTTATCAATAAAATAGCCCAAGCCAGCCATATTGAGGACAGCGTTGATGCCGTTTTTGCCCATCACTTCTTCCAGAGCGATAAGTGAAATGCGGCCCCCTTTATTGGGATAGTAGAATCCGCTTTTATCTGACACAGTTGTTACCTCCTAGCTTAAGAGTCCCTGACCTTTGCCAGGCCCATTAGACGATTTTGGCCAGTTCTTGTGCCGTGCGCTTCATATCCAGGAAGAGTAGGCCCAATTTCGCTTGCTGACGGGCCAAAACTGTCAGGACCGCCTCTTCTCCTACGGACATCAGGAATACATAGCCGTTCTCGCCCCTGATATAGACCTGATCGAGCAGACCTCGTCTCAGCTCAGTGGCGATGCGCTCACCCAGGGAGAGCATAGCTGCCGACATGGCCGAGACTCGATCCTCCTCCACGCCAGCGGGCAGCGATGAAGCCATGATCAGACCATCAACGCTGACCACCGCCGAGGCTTCGATGTCGGGGGTGCTCACCTGTAGATCCTTCAGACAATCTATCATTTGCTCTGTCCTTGACTTCGTCATATTAGTGTTCCTCTCCTCGTTGATTTTTGTCGGTCATTGCCCTAGGGCTGGAAAGAAACCGCTCGTTTCCTACCTATTTTACCCGCTTTTGGCTCAGACGTCAACATCTTATAAAACTAATAAAATTGTCCGTGCATCCCATCATAGCTTTCCTTATCTGATAGCAAGATAGGGGGGGCTTTAACCATCGTTTGCTTGGTATAGTATACCATAAAAACGCCTAACTGTGAACTAAGCCATGATTTCTCTCAATTCTTTGTTGAGTAAAGCCACCTCTCTCCCAAAAGAAAAGGGAGAGCCTTTTGCTCTCCACTACGATTCCGTTTTTCAACAATTTCCTTTGAGCCAGAAGTCTACTATGGTAGAAGCGCTTCCAACACGCCTTCTCCATTTCCCTCTGCCGCTTTCTCTACCACGTGTAGCTTCACTTCACCATCCTCTAAATCGGCCAGGACAGTATCGCCTTCCTGGAATTCACCTGCCAGCAGTCCTTCTGATAGCGGGTCTTCAACCAGGCGCTGGATGACCCGCTTGAGGGGTCTGGCTCCGAAATGAGTGTCATAGCCCTCTTGGGCCAAATGCTCCTTGGCTGCCTCGCTCACCTCCAGTTCAATTTGCTGCTCCTCCAACCGCCTCCGCACCTTGTTTAGCTCCAGATCAACAATCCGTTTGATCTCCTCTCTAGTCAAGGCTTTGAAGACCATCACGCCATCAACGCGGTTAAGGAACTCTGGTCGGAAAGTCCGTTTCAACTCGGCCAGCAGCTTCTCCTTCATCTCTTCATAGGCTTCTTCTTGCGTCTTGGCCTCATCGCGGCTCACGGCAAAGCCGAGGGACGTCTGACGGCTGATAAGTTCAGCCCCAATATTGGAGGTCATGATGATGATGGTATTGCGGAAGTCAACCTTATGTCCTTTGGCATCCGACAAATGGCCGTCTTCCATGATCTGCAAGAGCATATTGAAAGCTTCAGGGTGGGCCTTTTCCACCTCATCAAAACAGACCACAGAGTAAGGGCGGCGACGTATGGCTTCCGTAAGTTGTCCAGCCTCTTCGTAGCCAATGTAACCCGGTGGAGCACCTACCAGGCGCGACACAGTGTGGCGCTCCATGAACTCGGACATATCCAGTTGTAGCAAGGCCTCCTCCGTGCCGAACATGAATTCAGCCAGGGCCTTGGCCAGTTCTGTCTTCCCTACACCGGTTGGTCCCAGGAAAATGAAGGAGCCAATGGGCCTCTTAGGGTCTTTTAGCCTGGCCCGGGCGCGCCGCACGGATTTGGCAATGGCTGTAATAGCCTCCTCCTGGCCGACTATGCGTTTGTGCAGGACATCTTCCATATCTAGCAGCCGCTCGGTTTCCTCGCCGGCAATGCGCATCAAGGGTATTCCCGTCCACATGGAGACCACTTCGACGACATCTTCGGCCGTGACCTGGGGGCCATCGGTCATGGGATTCCAGCTCAGGCGTAACTGATCCAGCCTTGCTTCGAGTTCCTCTTCCTGTTCGCGCAAGCTGACCGCATCCTCGTAGCGCTGGGCGTTAAAAGCTTCTTCCTTCTCCTTTTGTATAGCCTTGAGATTGGCAAAGGTTTCCTTTAAACCAAGGGCCTGGGGGGCTTTGTACATGCGTACGCGGGAGGCAGCCTCGTCAACGAGGTCAATGGCTTTGTCGGGCAGATAACGGTCGCTGATATAGCGTGCCGAGAGGCGGGCAGCCGCTTCAACGGCCTCATCGGTGATCCGTAGGTTGTGATGGGCCTCGTAGCGTTCCCGGACACCCAGCAGAATATCAATGGTTTCCTCGACAGTTGGCTCATCAACGAAGACAGGCTGGAAGCGCCGCTCCAGGGCCGCATCGCTTTCAATGTACTTGCGATACTCATCCAGGGTGGTAGCTCCGATACATTGCAATTCCCCTCGAGACAAGGCTGGCTTCAGGATGTTGGCTGCGTCAACGGAGCTGCCAGCCGCACCAGCTCCAACAAGCATGTGGAGTTCGTCAATAAAGAGGATACTCTGCGTGTCTTTGATCTCTTCGATGACCTTTTTCAACCTTTCCTCAAACTGGCCACGGTACATGGTGCCAGCCACCAAGGAGCCTACGTCCAGCATTAGGACACGCTTGTCTAAGAGGGGCTCTGGTGTCTCACAGGCTACGATACGCTGAGCCAGTCCCTCAACGATAGCCGTCTTTCCCACACCTGGGTCGCCGATGAGGGCTGGGTTGTTCTTGGTCCGCCGTGAGAGTATTTGGATAACCCTTTCGATTTCCTTCTGGCGGCCGATGACAGGATCCAGCTTGCCCTCTTGGGCCTTGGCTGTCAGATCGGTGCCTAGTTGATCAACCAAAGGGGTTCGCTGTTCTTTTCCCTTTCTCCTCTGGCCGGCGTAAACTGGGCTTTCTGCCATCAAGCGCCCTGTTTGGTCGCGGACCTTTTCCAGATTGACCCCCATGCTCCTGAGGACGTTGACGGCTACCCCTTCACCTTCGCGCACCAGACCCAGAAGGAGATGCTCGGTACCGATGTAGTGATAGCCCATGCGGCGCGCTTCATCGAAAGCCAGCTCAATCACACGCTTGGTACGCGGAGTTAAACTGAGCTTGGAACTGAACATAGTCCGCTGGCCTTGCCCCACCGTTCTCTCCACCATGTCCTTCACCCGTTGTGGTCTCACTCCCAGTTCCTGGAGCACTTTAATCGCTACGCCGTTCTCCTCCCGTATCAGACCGAGCAGAAGGTGTTCGGTACCAATATAATTGTGATTGAGACGCTGGGCCTCCTCCTGAGCTAAGATCAGGACTCGTCGCGCCCTCTTGGTAAATCTATCAAATTTGTCTGCCATAGCTTGTATCCTCAGATTTGTTACTATTACTATAACACATCATTGCTCTCCGGTCAATAGGCCTACCAGGGAGATAACGTGAATTCATGCAAGGCTGAAAAAAAGGCGCTGGCTGCCAGGGTAATCCGGATGACAGGGCCTTCACTTCTAACTCGATTTCCCCTTCAACTTCTGAACTGAAGTGCCTCTTCAGTCGGGGTCTCTAATTCAACCTCCCCTTGTGGGTCAGCTTCCTGCGTGGATTTGGCCTGAGCCTCTGCCTTTGCTTCCAGAGTGGCCTCGTATGGGGCTGCTATCTCCTCCGCGCCAGCTTCTTCGACTTCGGGTGACAGCTCGTATTCCGCCTCCGGCCCTTCCAACTCTGCCTCTCCCCCGGCCAGGTCTGGGGCGTATCCCTCGCGCCAATCCAAATCAACGTATTCCCCCTCTTCAACCCGCTTGAGGCTCAGTCCCATACGCCGTCGGTCGGCATCAATGCGGATGATCCTCAAAGCGACAACATCTCCCTCCCTGAGTACTTCCTTGGGATGAGCTATGGGGTCTTCGGAGAGTTCTGAAATGTGGATCAAACCTTCGATGTCATCATTGTCTAGCCGGGCGAAAGCTCCAAAGTTAGCCAGTTTGGTGATGGTGCCCTGCACCAATTGACCCACAGAATACTTTTCTGAAACGAGGCTCCATGGTTCAGGCTGCAGTCGTTTGATGCTCAAGCCGATGCGGCGTTTCTCCCGATCCACGTTCAGGATGTAGACATCTACCTCATCACCGACCCGAAGCACTTCTTTAGGGTGAGACAAACGTCCCCAGGAGAGTTCAGAGAGGTGAACCAGGCCATCAGCCCCACCCAGGTCAATGAAAGCCCCAAAGTTACAAAGGCTGCTGACTCGCCCTCGTCGTACATCACCTTCCTGAAGCTCGTTTAATAACGTCTCTTTCTGTTGCCTGCGCCATTCTCGCATGGCCGCCCGCTCGGAAAAGATAAGACGGTTACGCCGCCGGTCTAACTCGATGATCTTGAGCCGCAACTGCTGACCGACCATCCTGGCCCAGTACTCTTCATTGCTCTGCGGCTCCTCCTGGGACTTCTGGTAGGGGGGCACCAGTTGAGACGCTGGTACGAAACCCCGCACCTTGCCCAGGCGAACGATGAGTCCTCCTTTATTATAACCGCTTACCGTGGTCTCAAAACACTCTTCAGCTTCAAACATTTCCTGGGCAGCCTGCCAATCCTTTTGCAACTGGGCCCGGCTGAGGGAGAGGATAACGTTGCCGTTCTTATCCTCTGGGTTGAGGACATAGACTGGCACTTCGTCGCCCACCTTGAGCCTCTCAATCGCTTCCGGGCCCATTCGCTCCAATTCACGGCTGGACACGAGCCCCTCCGTTTTGGAGCCTATGTCAATCAGGATTTCGGTGGGGCTGACGCTGACGATCACTCCTTCTAGGATGTCACCTCGCTGGAACGGTCTGTAGGCATAACTTTCTTCCAGGAGTTCGTCCATAGAATAGACGCTATCGTTTTCCTTTGTCTCCCTCCCTTCTTCTGGTAAAAGGATTTCCCCTTGATTTTCCATTGAGATTTTCCCTCTCCCCTCGATTTGGTTTACATTATACCCAATTTCCCCCTAAAAAGCAAACAGAGGCACTGTGGCCGAGGCTTTTGGCCACAGTGAGGAACAGGGCCATTTCATTTTCAAGCGATTGAAATGGCCCTGCAGTGGGGATGTCTTACGCCGCTAACCGGAAAGGAGAAGCGCTCGTTCTTTACCCGACGACGGCTATGGCCTCGATTTCCACCAGAGCGCCAAGGGGCAGGGCTATCCCGATGGTCGAACGAGCTGGCGGATCTGAGGGAAAGAACTCGGCATAGACAGTGTTCATGGCTTTGAACTGGTCCATATCCTTCAGGAAGACCGTCGTCTTGACCACGCGGTCCAGGGAACTGCCTGCCGCCTCCAGCACAGCCGAAAGATTGGTCAGCACCTGGCGGGTTTGGGCAGCCGCGTCGCCCTCGATGAGCCTGCCCACGGCCGGGTCAATGGCCACCTGCCCGGCGGCGAAGACAAAATCGCCAACGCGCACCGCCTGGGAATAGGGCCCCACGGCTGCTGGCGCTTTATCGGTGGAGATGATCTCTCGCTTCATGGTTTATGTCCCTCCTCTCATTTCAGTGCCCTCTCTGGGGCGTTTGGGGTTTCAACTGGCGTCGAGGTTTGCCGGTTCGGGGTTTCAGTAGAGTGGCACAACTTGAACGGCGCAAGACCACTGTTGCGGTCATTAGTGCCCTCAGATACATTCTACCACAGGTCGGCCATAGTCACAAGGGGCGGGCGATAAAGCGACTCTTTGGGGGTTCGCAACCAACTCTTTACAAACACCTTGGGTTGTGTTACAATACTTATAGTTCATATCCCACTCCCCTCCCCCGGAGGACAGAGAGAAAGCGATGATGAATGATGAACGAACTGGAACAGGAAATCGCCCACCTGCAGGAGCTGCGAGCCAAGCACCGCAAGAACATCCGTACCTTGGAGGAGATGCTGGCCAACTATGGCCTGGAGCGCCCGTTGCCTCTGCTCAATAACCTGGAGTTCGAGCGGGAGCAGCTCCGCCAGGTGGAGGAACGGCTGGCGGCCCTGGCGGGGACAGAGGAGACCCCCGCTGCCCCTGGTGAGCCTGTGGCTGCCCCTCCCGCGGTCCGGGTCACCGTCACTGGCTCCGGAGCCGGAGCGGTGGGGGAAGGAGCCACTGCCGCCGGCGCGGGTGGCGTGGCGGTGGGCGGCGATGTGCACGGGAATGTGAGTCTGGATAGAGCCCGTCAGGACAGGGGGGACTCATGAACAAGAAACTATCTCGCGAAGAACTGGAAGCCCAACTGGCTGAGTTACAGCGACAGATGGGGGCGTTGCAAGCCCGCCTTGGCACCCGGCAGGCCAACGTCTTCGGCCCCGGGGCCCTTGCCCTTGAAGGGGGCACAGCGGCCGGTGAGGGCGGCATCGCCGTCGGACGCGACGTGTTGGGCTCCATCTTTCACGTCTACCAGGTTGCGCCCGGCCGGGGCCAACTGGACGAGGCCGAATTCGAGGGGGTACTGAACGACTACCTGGGCTGGGTGCTGCGCGAGCACGGCCGCGCCCGGCTGCACGGCCTGCAGAGCTTGCAAGGCACGGGAGCCATCAGCCGGCCCCTTACGGACGTCTATATCTCCCTGGTCGCCCGCCGCCGGCCGGCGGTGATGCCGGGCGAGCTGCCCCGCCGCGAGTGGTGGACGATGGGGCGGGAGCCGGATGAAATGGCCGAGCCCCAGCCGGTGGACATGGCCGAACTCCTGACCCTGGGCGACCGTGCGGCCATCGTCGGCGGGGCCGGTTGCGGCAAGACGACCTATCTCTCGTTCGTGGCGGCCAGCCTGGCTGCGGCTTTAGCCGGCCGGCCGCTGGATGCCCGACTCAAACCCCGCCGCCCTGGCGAGCCACTGCCTATCCCCCTGGTCGCCCCCTGCGGTTGTGGAAAGCGTACCGGGACGCCTGCGCCGACCGGCGAGAGCGCATCCTCGACCACCCAGACACTGGCACGCTGGCTGGCTTCCTCCTGTGGTACCTGCGCTACCGCTACAAGAATTTTGAGGCCGCTGGCGACTTCTTCGACCGTCTGCTCAAGGGCCGGGGATGCCTGATCATGCTGGATGGGCTGGACGAGGTGGTCAGCGTTTCCGAGCGGCGGGTGGTGCGCGATGCCGTGGGCCGTCTGCTGGACACCCAGTACCTCGGCAACCCCTGCCTGGTGACCGCCCGCGAGGCCGGTTACCGAGATGCTCCCTTTGGCGACGACTTTTTGCGTTGTGACGTCCAACTGATGACTGAGGAACAGATCGCTGCCTTGGTAGGAGCTTGGTGCGCCCAGATCTGGCCGCAGCAGGCCGACTGCGATGCTGCCTGCGACGAGTTGTTGCGGGCCATCACCGCTCTGAACGAGGAGCGAGCCGAGCGCAAGCAGGAACCCCTCATCGCCACCCCACTGCTGGTGACGATGGTGGTCAGCGTCAAGTACAGCCGCCGGGAACTGCCCCGTGAGCGGGCCAAGCTCTACGACGCCTGCGTGGACGTGGTGCTGGAGAGCCAGTACACTGGCTACGAGGATGAAGCCGGAGCGCGGCGGGCGGTGGTAGATTGGGGCGGGCCGCCCGACAAACAGCGGGAGTGGCTATCGCAACTGGCCTTCGAGATGCACCAACGCGGCGCGGCCGGAGCCACAGCCGACGAAAGCCAGGTACGGTCTGTGCTCTCGCCACTGCTGGAACGGCGGGGCGAACTGCCTCTTCTGGAGCGGTTCATCGCTGCTGTGCGAGGGCGGGGTGGGCTGTTCGAGGAGCGGGGCGACCGCTTCCAGTTCATGCATCTGACCTTCCAGGAGTTCCTGGCGGCGCAACACTTAGCCCGCCAATGGGCCACCCTGCCCGACCCAGCCAGGTTCCTGGCGGCGCAACACTTAGCCCGCCAATGGGCCACCCTGCCCGACCCAGCCAGGTTCCTAGCGCAGGCTGTGACCGACGAGTGGTGGCGAGAGGCCCTGCTCCTGACGGTGGGCAGCCTGGGTGCGCCCGCGCCCTATGAACAGCGCGAGGCGTTGGTCGCCGCCCTCTGTGAGCTGCCCGGTTCGCCTGAGGCCCAGCTTGTGGCTGCGGAGCTGTGTGCCACAGGTCTGCTCGACCTGACCGAACCGGAACCGACGCTGTTGGACAGCGCTCGCCGATGATTGACGGCCCTGCTCACAGCTCCCTCTTTGAACCGGGTCGCACCACCAAAGCGAGCTGCCGCTGGTGACGCCCTGGCCCGTCTGGGCGACCCCCGCCCCGGCGTGGGCCTGCGTCCCAATGGCCTGCCCGACATCGTGTGGTGTAAGGTACCGGAGGGCCCATTCATCATGGGCAGTCTAGATGATTCGTTGGCCCTCCTCGGCAAAGAGACGCCACAACGTGAGGTCAAGCTGCCCGCTTTCCGAACTGGCCAGTACCCCGTCACCAACGCCCAGTATATGGCCTTCGTGACGGCCGGTGGCTATCAGGAACGTCGCTATTGGACCGAGGCTGGCTGGCAGTGGAAAAGGGATCGCACCGAGCCGAAAACTTACGGCGGCGCCTTCGACCTGTCCAATCACCCGGTGGTGGGCGTCTCCTGGTATGAGGCGGTGGCCTTCTGCCGGTGGATGACAGAGCGTCTGCGCGAGGCCGGCGAGATCGGACCTGATCAAGAAGTGACGCTCCCCACCGAAGCCCAATGGGAGAAGGCAGCCCGAGGCGGCGATGGCCGCGTCTTTCCCGTGGGGGGATGAGTTTGACGCGGCCAGGTGCAACATAGCCGACACCGGCATCGGCACCACCAGCGCGGTGGGGATGTTCCCGGCCGGGGCCTCACTCTATGGGGTGCACGATATGAGCGGCAACGTATGGGAGTGGTGCCGGACGAAGTGGCGGGATAGTTACAGAGAGCCGGCCGACGAGTCGCTTGACGGGGATGTCCTCCGTGTGTTGCGTGGGGGGCGTTCCTCGACGATGAGGGGGACGTCCGCTGCGCCTCCCGCGTCGGGGGCAGCCCGGTCTACCTCGGCGGGTACGGCGGTTTTCGTGTTGTGTTGGTGGCCCCCGGCTTTCCCTCTGGGCTCTGGAACCTCTGGCCTCTGATCCTCTGGGGGGAAGGGGTCAGGGCCTGTCCTGAGCCGAAGCCCTGAGCGCAGTGAAGGGACAGCCAAGGGGAAGGGGGCGCGCCCCCTTCCCCAGAGAGCGAATCCGCGCGCCTGTCCTCAGCCCTGCCCTGAGCCGAAGCCCTGAGCGCAGCGAAGGGACAGCCGAAGGGCGAAGTCGAAGGGGCAGTCGAAGGGAAGCTTCGTTATTCCCCCACCAGAATGTCCACGTAGGCGGTCATGCCCCAGCGCAGGCTTGCCCCCGCCCCTTCTTCCAGGTCAATGGTCACGGTGTAGACGATGTCGCCGTGCTGCTCCTCGGCCATGGGAGCGATCTCGCTCACCCGGCCACGCAGTTCCAGGTCAGGCAAGGCATCCACGGAGACCTCCACATCTTGCCCCACGGCTACCTTGACGATATCCACCTCGCTCAAGTCGTCGGTCTCAACCTGGAGGGCGCTCAGGTCGCCGACCACGACCACCGGCGTGCCCGCCATCACCGTCTCGCCCTCCTCGACCATCACTGCGCCCACCGTGCCGGTCAGGGGTGCGACGAGGACGGTTTTCTCCAGGGCTATCCGGGCACCCTCCAGGGCGGTCTGCGCCTGCCGGACCTGGGCCTGGGCCACAGCGATGGCCTCGGCCGTCGGTCCGGCCAGCGACTGGTCTAACTGGGCCTTGGCCTGCCCGGCCTGGGCCTGAGCCACGTCAACCTGGGCGCGGGCCGCTTCCACCGCCGCCCGGGCGATGTCCAGTTCCTCGGCCGTCGCTCCCTTCACCAGGGCTTCGTAGTTGGCTTTGGCGCTCTCATAGTCGTCGCTGGCCTGCCGGAGGGCCACTGCCTGTTGGGTGGCCCCGATGCCGCTCTGCCAGGCAATCTTGTCGTACTCGCTCTGAGCCAACTGCAAAGCCACGGCTGCTTTGTCCATAGCCGCCTGGGCTGCCGTTAGCTCCTCCGGTTTGGCCCCTACTTCCAGCCTGGCCAACTCCGCCTGGGCGGAAGCCAGATTGGCTTGGGCGGTGGAGACCCCCGCCTGGGCTGCGGCCAGGGCCTCCTGAGCCGCGGCGATCTCCTCCGGCCTGGCTCCGGCTTTGGCCTGCACCAGTTGAGCCTGAGCCAGTTCCAGGGCGGCCTGGGCCTCATCCACCCGCTGCTGCCAGTCGGTCTGGGCGAGGCGGGCCACCGCTTGACCGGCCTCGACCGTATCGCCCTCGGACACCAGCAGTTCCGCCAGTCGCCCTGTTACCTCAAAGCTCAGCGTGACTTGCTTCACGGGCACGACCTTTCCCTCAGCCGAGACGACGCTGGTTCTGCTCGTCTGGGCCGCCGCCAGGGGAGACGGGGTTGGCGTGGGTGAAGCGCCTATGGAGGGCGTGCCACAGGCAGTACTTGTCAAGAGTATCAAAACCAGAATCACGAAAATGGTGATGTGTTTGACTTTCATCTCATCCTCCTAATCATTTTATTCTTCATTCTTCATTCTCCGTTTCTTCATTCTCTATTCTCCATTCATCACTTTGTCCAGGAAACCATTCGCTCGGCGACGAAACCGTACTCGATCGGCAAACCATCCAGAACCGCCTCGAACATGGGGCGCTGGTTGCTGCCATCGGCGTTCATGACATACAGCTCCCATTTGGGTTCGCTGCCTTTTTCTTGTTCGCTGTTGCTGTTCCGGTCGGTGAAAAAGGCGATGTGACGGCTGTCAGGCGACCAGGCCGGAGACACGTTGTTAGGCGGTCGTCCGGCAAAGGGCTCCTCGTGGGTCAGCCGCACCCGGTTCGACCCATCGGCGTTCATGACGTAGATCTCCCAGTGGTCGTGCTGATTGAACATGAAGGCGATTCGGGCGCCGTCCGGGGACCAGGCCGGCGAGGTGTCACGGACGTCCGTGGAGAGGGCATAGAGGCTGCGGTTGTAGGACTGGCCTCCTATGGACCCATCCGTAGCGGTCAGGTGAAGGCCGTAGTCGCTGTCGTAGGCGATGACCTTGCCGTCGGGTGACCAGGTGGGCGAGAAGCTGTGGTCGTAGCACAAAAGGTCGGCGAAAGAGCGGTCTTCAACCCGCACCAGTCCCAGCTTCCACCAGGGGTGCGCCGGCAGAGTCCAATGGAAGCCCCAGACGGACACGTCTACGTCCTCTTCTCGTCCCCCGTACTGGCGGGTGAAGACGATGTGGCTGCCGTCGGGTGACCAGGCCGGAGCTTTGGCCTGGCTCCAGCCGAAGAGGAGGGTCTCGTTGCTGCCATCCTCGTCAATGACGTAGATGCCCCGTGGGTCTCGCCAACGAGCAAAGGCCACCTTCTTGCCGTCAGGGGACCAGGCGGGGTCCATGCCGTCGGTCAGGCGGCGCAGGCCGCTGCCGTCGGCGTTGATGACATAGATGTCGCACCCGTTGCACACCTGGAAGACCAGCTTGCCTGTGAACTCGGAAGCGGGCGTAGGGGCGGCCTGTGCCGCGACAGTGGCGCTTGTCGCAGTCGTCGCAGATAGGGCCGGAGCAGAGACCACCGGCACCGTCGCCAGAGAACCGGACAGGTCAACGTAGGCCGCCGCGACCCAGGCTCGACCTTCAGCGGCATCCGAGTAGGCGATCTGCAACCAGGTGCTTTGCCCTGAGTTTATCGAAGGGCTGGCAGCGTTCTTCCCCACCACTTCCACCACATCGCCCCGGCTCAGCGCGCCGATGATGGGATAGGCTACGCCGGGCCCGGTCCTGACGTTCAGGCCATAGGAAGTCACCTTCCCCTCAACCCCGCTCACCCCGCGCCCAAAGGCCACGGACGTGCCGCTGACCAAGAGCACAAGAACAGCAATTCCGATAATCAACCTTTTCATCTTCATCAGGCATCTCCTTTTCTATGTTTCAGTTCTATGTTTCAGTGAACAGTCATTCTCAGGTTGGAAGCTCTCCCACCAAGCCCCAGCTATTCGTAGGCCAGGCTTTCCCGCACGCTAATACGTGTGGCGTTGCGGGCGGGCAGGATAGAAGCCAGGGTAGAGATCATCAGGACAATCACCAGCCAGATGAGGACACCCTCGGAACTGTACCGATAGTCCAGATTGGCTGAAAATATGGCCTGGCCCAATGCGTTGGCCATCGGTTTGCCTATGACGAAAGAGATGGGCACGGCGATCGCCCAGCTCAAAAGCCCTTGCAGCACGCCTTCCATCACGAACATGCCCACCATCGTGCCCGATCGAGCACCGATAGCCCGCATCACCCCAATCTCCCTGGTCCGCTCGACCACGCTGATGGACAGAGAGCCCATCAGCCCGATACCGCCTACCAGGGCCACGATGATTGCCAGGGCCAGCAACATGTCAATAATCATTTCGAACTGGGTTTCGCCTCCCCGCCTGTCTTCATAGAAGGTCCGGGTGACGAACACATCCATGTTTCGCGCTTTGTACAAACCCTCTAGCTGATCGGTCATCGCCTCGACGTAGGCTTCGCTGTGGAAGCGCGTGCGCACAAACAGTTGCTCGCCTCGGTTATACTTTTTGGTCGCCGCGAATACGGCCTCCTGGGGAGCGTAAATAGAGTCGGTGGCAAAGCCGCCACCAAAGATGACCCGGTAAAAGCCAACCACCTGCCAATTGTCGTCACCCAGTTCACCCAGGTCAAGGGTAACTATATCTCCCAATTGGATGTGATTATCGTCCGCCGTCTCTTGGCTCATAACGATGACCCGGTCATCGCCCGGTTGTAACCAGCGACCGGCGACGATGAACGGTTCGTACATGTCGCTGCCGATGGGCACACCGTTAATTTCTGTGCCCAGGCCTGCTTCTTTGGTCCGTTGCCCCTGGCGTAGGATGGAGGCCGGATGGTTAAACCAAACTTCGGCTTTCTCAACCCCATCCAGCGACTGAGCCATCGTCACTGCCCGGTCAATGTGCACCCTGTCACGAAAGGAAATAGCCGTGTCGTAGCCACGCCGCTTGAACTCGTTGTCCAACGTGAACGTAATAGAAGCGGACAGGCTCATGATGATCAGGAACATGGCCCCGGCTGTGACCAGCACCAGTTGGGTGAGGGCCAGACGCCCCTTGCGGCGGAACATGTTGCCCAGGGCTACGGCATAGTGTGAGGGGAGAAGGCGTCGCCCGATCCCTTCCACGGCACGGTCAAGCCAACTGGAACCGAAATCACCGCCCAGGCCGTAGCTGGCAATGGCCTCCCGCACGGTGATGGTCGCCCCTTTCAGCACCGGCCACAGAGCCGCAATCAGCGGAGCGGCAATGGCCGCAACCACCTGAAAGGTGACCGCCCGGTTGGAAAATTGAAACACCTGGTAGTCAATGTTGAACAGGCCCAGCATCCATCGGCACAAGCCAAAGGCGGTCAAAGTGCCCAAGGGCAGCGAGATCAACAGGGCCAGCAAGCCGTAAACCAATACCTCGGCCAGGTAGATTTTGAGGACGGTGGCAGTACCGCCGCCAATGGCTTTGAGGACGCCGATCTGATTGGTTTGTTGGGTGATGAGAGCGGTCAGGGTGTTGAGGATCAGGACCACGCTCATAAACAGGGAGACCACGGCCAATATCTGCATGACCAGGTTAATGCCCTCCATAAACGGGCGCCCCCAGTGCTTCTTGGGGTCCTGATACATAGTCACTGAGACGCTAACGCCCTGCTTGGCCAGGCGGTCCTTGATTTCCGAGGCGATGTCTTTGGCAAACTCGAGGCTGTACGGCTTTACGCGGATCAACAGTTGGGCGAATTTCCCCTGGGGGAAGCCAAAGCGCTCCAGCCCTTGAGCATCCACGAAGAAAAAGGCCTCGCCGCCAAGTTCCGGTGGAAGCACAAAAGGGTGACGGATTTTGCCGGCAATGGGTAACGCCCGATCGGTTCCTTCCAACTCAAAGATGACTTTATCGCCAATAGCGATGTTGTAGAATTGGCTGGATAGACGCTCGATCCCAATGTGATCTCCTTCCGGCCACTGTCCCTCTTTGAGTTGGACCATGTCATACTTCTGATGCTCGTAATCATCCCGCATGACCACCATGCCGCGCTTCCACTCGCCCTGCGGGTTGATTTTGTAACGCACCGTGAGGGTGTTCAGAACCTCAATATCCTCCACACCCGCAACCCGCTTCAGGTAGATGGCGGTATCACGGCCTATGTTTTCCGACAGATACACGCTGATGTGCGAGGGAAAGACGGCCTGGTGGGCCTGGTCCATGCCGCTGAGCAATTGGTCAACCATGCCGAAAATCGCACCGACGGCAAAAACACCGGCGGCAATACTCAGCACGGCCAGCAGAGTGCGGACTTTATTGCTCCATAAATCGGACCAAACCTTGTGCCAGATAACGCTCATCGTTTTACTCCAAACTCAAAATCGGTTATTCGTAAGCCAGGCTTTCGCGGACACTGATGCGGGTGGCACCTCGCGCCGGCAGCAGGCTGGCCACAACCGATAAAATAGAGACGATTAGAAACCAGTACAAAACTCCCCTCGGATCATATTTGTACACCAGCGACAAACCGCCAAGCGTAGCGCCCAGGGCACTGGTCATCAACTGACCCGCCGGGATGCTAAACGGCAGGGCGATGAGCCAGCTTAACCAGCCTAAAATCAGCCCTTCACCGATGAACAGGCCGGCGATGACCCCGGACGAAGAACCGATGGCTCGCATCACCCCAATCTCTCGCCGCCGCTCCAGCACGTTAAGCGTGAGGACGCCGCTCAGGGCCACACCACCAACCGCGCCAATAACAACCGCCATGACCCCAAATAACACGACGAACAATTGAAATTGGCCGACGATGTTATCTACAATTTGCGTGGCTGTATCCTGGCCAAAGGTCCCCTGGGGGTTTACCTCGATCTTTTTTTGGTCGTAGTATTCTCGCAGGCCTCTGGCTGTGGCTGCCTCCGTTTCGGCGTCATCTCGCACCGTCTGTATCCAGATCGTATTTGCCCTGTTGGTGCTGTTGATCTCCTTCTGCAAGACGTCGCGTGGGACGTGGGCCGAGTCCTGTATAACTGGGTCGAACAGCAGGCCGACGACCTGCCAATCCGATTCTCCCCTAACGCCGTGGTCAAAGGTTACCATATCACCCAAGCCGACGCCAACATCTTCGGCCAGTATCTCGTTGAGCACCACCGCTTGAGTGTCACCCGGTTGCAGCCATCGCCCTGCTCGCATCTGGGGACCATAAAAGTTCGTGGGCAAGGGAACCCCAAAGACGCTGACCGATGGGTCATCTTCCGATTCTTCCTGGCCCGCTGGCCGTATCGTGGGGCCATCAAGTGTCCACATCTCTACTACTTTCACTCCAGGGTATTGCAAGGTAATCTCTTCGACCTTGCTGACGCGTTCAAGATCCTCAAATTGGAGGCTGATATTAAATTTGAGTATTGAAAACAAAACGTCCTCGAAGGTATATCTGACCGATTCACCGACACTCACGACCGCCATGAATATAAGGCCGCTCATCACCAGGGTGATTTGAGTCAGGAATACCCGTTCCTTGTTACGAAAAGTGTTGCTAACTATTAGTGAGACCAGGCGCGATATAAACCGGAATTTAGCCAGAAGGCGCTCTAGCAAACCGGAGCTGGCGCTCAACCCGTAAGTGCTGATGGCCTCGCGCACGGTGATGCGCGCCCCGGATAAGATGGGTTTCAGGGAAGCGACTAAAGGCGCCAGGAGGGCAATGGCTACCTGGGCCAGGATGGCCGATGGTGAAACCGCAAAGGGTTGGGGCGTGGCGTTGAAAGAAGTGAGCAGGTAAGAATTGAGGAGGTACCCTCCGATAGCCCCCAGGGGAACAGCGATGAGAAGGGCCAGAAACCCGTAAACGAAAATGCCGGACATGTAAGTGAAGAATATCGTCCCGGTGCTTGCTCCAATGGCTTTCATAATGCCAATTTGATTGATCTGCTGAGTGACAATGGCGTTGATGGTGTTGTAGACCAGGAGTAAGCCCAGAATCAGGGCTAAAGTGGACATAACTCCCAGTATGAGGAAAATGCCATCCATAGTGTCCTGGAAAAAATGCTTGTTGGGGTTGGAGACGCGTGTCAACTGGCCCTGGGCAGGAGCGGCGCCGCCAGAGTCCACGCCTTGTTTTTCCAACTTGTCCTGCATCTCGTCGGCGATGCCGGTCAGCACCGCTTCATCGTATTTGGCGGCGCCGGCCATGATCCGGTTAAAGTCCCGCTCGCCGGTCAGGTCTTCATATCTGTCGCGGGTGGTGTAAAAATTGGCATGACCCCCGAAGCTGGGCGGCTGGACATATTGGTCGTAGAGGGTACCCCCGATCTCAACGACGTGCTCACGATCATCAACGCGGATGGTGACCTGCCCCCCTTCCTTTATGCCGTAAACGGTATCGCAACCCTGCCCCACCGCCAAAACTTTCTCTTGGGGCCAATTGCCGCTTAACAGTTCCAGCTTGGAATAGCGTTGCTTTTCGTAATCGTTGCGGGCGGTCAAGAATGCCGGCTTCCATTGGTCTTCAGGGTGGAGTTTCCATTCAATGCTTCTAGTGAGGTAGCCTTCTACCTCTTCAACCCCTTTGATGCGTCTCAGGACTAACAGGGTATCATCATCAACCGGGGGGTCGGCCCACAGGACGATCATCGCTGGTGAGGAGCTTTGCCACAGCTCCTCCATGGCCGGTATGATCAAATTTCTGGTGCCGATGATCATGCCGATGGCGAAAGCGCCCATAGAGATAATCAACACCACCTGAAACGTGCGGCCCTTATTATCCCACAAATCACTCCAGATTTTTTGCCAGAGAACGCCCATAATGAACACCTTTCAAGAAAAGAAACCCGTTTTCTCTGAGAAAACGGGTTTCTGAACCTTAATGCCCGGCCCAGTCTCCGATTCCCAGGTACTCGTCGCGGGTGATGTGTCCATCCATGATTTCAATCTTGCGCGGCACCTGGTGCGCCAGTTCTTTGTCATGGGTGACCATCAATAGCGTTTTACCCTCGGCCACCAGTTTGTTAAAGAGTTCAAAGACCATGCGGGCCGAAGCAGAGTCCAGGTTCCCCGTGGGCTCATCGGCGACGAGCAGAGGGGGATCATTGGCCAGCGCCCGGGCAATGGCTGCCCGTTGTTGCTGGCCGCCGCTGACCATACCAGGCAACTTGTGAGCCTGATCGGCCAGCCCCACTATCTCCAGCAGGTGCATAGCCCGCTCGCGTCGCTCTCTGGGTTTGTACTTACCAGCCAGATCCATCGGCAGAATGACGTTGTTGAGCAACGTCAGCGCAGGCAACATCTGGAAGAATTGAAAGACGATGCCCACGTTCTCTCCGCGCCAGCGGGCCAGAGCGTTTTCGCTCATTTCGTGGACCTGGTGGCCCAACACTACGACCTCCCCATCGCTGGGACGGTCAATGCCGGTAATCATGTTGAGCAAAGTGGACTTGCCGTTCCCCGATGGCCCTACAATCGAGAGAAACTCCCCCTCGCGCACATTGAACGAAATCCCATTGAGGACGGTGATTTCGGTATCACCCACTGGGAAACGTTTAATCACATTGTTGACATCTACAACCAGCCCGTTGCCATTGTGTCCAGCCATCTCCTACCCCCTAAATTCGCGATGCCCACAAGATGCCCGGCTTGGGACAGAATGTGGTGGCATCATAGTAATCGGCGACGTTGATGTTACCCCCCGGCTCAGTAACCGTCTCGATCGGCAGGTCAACATAGTTTTCCTGCTGACGATAGGCCGCCAGTCGCCCTGTTTTGCCCGCGGCCAACAGGTTGACGGCCAGCGTGGCAAAGTTCATCGCCCCCAGTAAATCCTGCCCATCGGGCACAGCGGTACGTAGCAGGAGCGAGAGCGGTTGGAAGATAAAGCGTTGGCCCGCCAGATTTTCCAGAATCTCGGTGACCATAGCGCCGCTGCCGCTGACGCGGGTGCCCATTCGAGATAATTCGGAAGCATACTTGAACGCTTTCTCCGGAGCGATTCTGGAGGCCTCGCTCATCGTGAGAATGGCATAGTTGTTCGGGTTAATCTTTTGATCCTCCATCAGCAACGAAACCAGTGCTTCTGGATCGAAAGCCACTTCGGGAATGAGCGTTCGATCAGAGCCGGCCAGGAGAGCGGTGAGCAACGTGACCAGGCCCGTGCTTCGGCCCAGGACTTCGACGACCGCGATTTCCTCCCGTGACCCGGCCATGGCCCGGACCTCGTAAATGAATTGCACGCCGCGACCCAAAGCCGTAGAAAAACCCAGAGAGTAATCACTGCCGCGGACGTCGTTGTGAACCGTTTTGGGAACGCCAATTATGGGTACACCTTCCCCACTTAGGCGGGCGGCGTAATTCAGAGCAGCGTTGTCACCTAACACCACCAGGGCCTCAAGCTGCAGCTTTTCCACCACACACTTAATGTGGGCCGTTAAATCTACGGGCCTGCCCTGAGCCAAGCTTGCTCTGAGCGAAGTCGAAGGGTCGAAGGGTTGGTTTCCCTGCTTCACCTGCCGCAAAAATAATGGTACGGCTTCCGGGCTGACCTGGTGCGGATCCAGGCGGCTGGAATGCAAAAAAGATCCGGCGGTCCGATCAATATCGCGGATCCTGGACTTGGTCATGATCATCACATTAGTGGCGTGGGTGTCTGGATTTTCGGGATTATAGTATAGCAGGCCTTCCCACCCTTTACGGATGCCGATGACTTCGTAGCCCCGGTCAATGGCGTTGTAGACTACCGCTTTCAGACAAACGTTCAGGCCTGGCGCATCGCCGCCGGCCGTGAGTATACCGATTCGCTTTGCCATAGTTTCACCTCTTTCATAAAGTTGATGGTCTCCCATTTAAGTGTTGCTGATAGGGGGGAGAGGGAATTTATCGCTCAAAATTTTATTATACAACTATTTGCAACTTATGTCAAAATTCAGTAGTTTGTGGAGCAAGGCGCGGGCCAAGGCCAACCGCTTGCCCGCGCCGTTGTGGCCCAGTAAGCCGAGCACTTCGCCAGTGTAGACATCCAACGTCAGATGGTCCACAGCCAATATGTCGCCAAAGCGGCGGGTGAGGTCATTGGTGATGATGACGGGATTCGTCCTCATGCTCGTACCTCCCTTCTAGTCCGCCTGTTGTAGACCAGTTGAAGCAATAAGCCAACTAACCCATACAAAACTATGGAAGCAATAACATAGACTTGCGGAATTCTTAAAATCCAGGGGATGGTATAATGAGCTTGAGGAGAGCTCATATCTCCAAAGTATTGGATTGACAAATTGTAAACCTGATCACCAAGAAGTGTGGCGAAAACATTAAAGTAAATACTCGAGTCTGTGGGCCATACCCAAGCTGTTAAGAATCCTGTTACCATCCCAAATACCAAGAAACTGAGGAGGATTGCCTTCTTCACAGAGACCTGCATTTTGCGGAGAATCATAATCAGCCCCAAAATAACAAGCCCATATATCGCTGAAAGAATGAAGAGCGGTAATATAATGCCAAAGATTATAGCATCACCTCCGGATGGGCTCTTACCTAGACTGCTTATGCCATCTCGTCTCATCTCCGCCCATAGTATAACATAAACAACTCCCCGGCGCATCGGCCAACTGGATAGTCTTGGGACTGGTCAGGTGGCTAGTCTTTTCCCTGGTCAGGTGACCAGGTTCTCAAGTATTACCTCTGTAGATGCATAATAGAGTTACTGACCCTTCAACGACAATGGACAAAATCATGCCGCCCCCACTTTTGCGATGTACCCGCCAGACGCATCCCCTCTTGTCTAAAAAGTAAGCTTGTGATATAATATGTTAAGTGCGTGAAACTACCCGTAGGACTTGTAGGCCTGGAACGGTGCCTGAACACCTAGGAGTGAGGTGAGCAAACATGAAAATGATCGTGCAGATAATGGGGCTCGGACGCAACCTGATTATCGCAATTGTGGTGGGGCTGCTGGTGGGGTGCCTCTTCGGCTGGATGGTCATGGGTTGGATCGTTATGCCGGTCAAGTGGGAGTTGACTCCGGCCGAGAAAGAACAGTATATCCTCATGGCCGCTGATTCCTATTCCCTCAACGGAGATGCCGAATTGGCCAGAGCCCGCCTGGCCGATTTGGATGACGAGGAAATCGGTGGGATAATCGCCAGGCTGGCTGCCATCCATCCGCAGGAGAAGCAAAATCTACTTAGTTTGAGCCTGGCCCTGGGCCTGGAAGTCACGGAGGCGATACCTCAACCAGCAGCCGTGGCCACGACTCCACCGACAACGGTCAAGCTGACTTCTTCACTCAGCCGCACATTGCGCCTCGTCTGCGGCCTCCTCCTGGTCCTTGTGCTGATCACCGCCGTCGGCGGTCTGCTGGTAACCCGCTTGCGTGGTCGTCGGGAGGAGGCAGAAGCACCGGCACCAGCCTGGCGGGCCGAGGTCCCCGCAGCGGCAGAAGCTATGCCTCCGCTGGTGTCCACTGGCCCGCCTCCCCTGGGGCACTTTGTGACCACCTATAACCTGGGTCACAATACCTACGACGAGTCTTTCAGCATCGAGACCCCTATGGGCGAATTCCTGGGCGAGTGCGGGTTGGGCATCTCGGAGACCCTCGGGGCTGGTGAGCCGGCTAAGGTCACTGCTTTCGAAGTCTGGCTCTTCGACAAAAGCGACATCCGTACCATCACCAAGGTGCTGATGAGCCCATATGCCTACAACGACGATGCCCTGCGAGCCAGGCTGGCTCCCAAGGGAGATCCTGTGTTGGCTGAATTGGGCAAAAGTATTATCCTGGAGACGACCTCCCTGCGAGTTGATGCCAGAGTGGTGGACATGGAATACGGTGGCGTAGCCGTGCCGCCCCAGAGCCACTTCACAAAGCTGACTGTGGAATTGGTGGCCAGACCCATAGAGTCAGGCGAAGAGCCGGAAGGATGGTAGAGGTGATCACTTGAGATCACCCCCACGAATGGGGAGATCGAAAGAAAAAGCAGGGCATCGGTGATCAGAGCTGATGCCCTGTGTCTTTAATAATCAAAGTTTCCAAGCCAAGGACCGCCTTCTCACCCCGTCCTCCCCATCGGTCGAGGCCCTCGGCGAGGGGGTGAGCCAGGGCAAAGCTCTGCTCCTTGTAGCGTCGTGCGCCCGCCGGGTCGTCCCGCCGCAGCAGGCGGATCACAATGTATTTCTGCACCTCGTAGAGCAGGTAGAAGCGGGCCCGAATCCGGGCCTCAGGCGAGGTGTCCTGACTCCGCCCGTACCCTTCCCAGAAGGCCGGCTCCGAGATACTGCAGTAGTCCAGCACGGCGAACTCGATCTCTGGATCGCCCCATAAAGCCCGGTCCAGATCCACCAACCCGGTGACTGTGCCCTCGGCATCCACCAGGATATTCTGGTGCCATACATCCATGTGCAGCAGGCTCGCTGGCACCGACCGGTCGAAGCAGGACCGGTAGACCAGCAGCAGTTGACGCATGAAGGTTGCCTCCTCGACAGTGTAACCTCCGGCGGCCACGATGTCGTCGAGGATTAGGTTCCACATCACGACGAAAGCCTCCCACCAGCTTGCTTGCGGCTCCATCGGATGGTGGGCTCCCAGGTAGCCATAGCTTTCGGCGGTCAGGGCGTGCATCTGTCGCAGGTAGCCGCCGACCTGGTGGAGGACGTGGGCGTAGAGGGGTCCTGTTACCCGCACCTCGGTCAGGGGGCGACCTGGCAGGCGTTCCATCAGCAGGTAATCGCGGTCAATGAGGGTGTGGGAGTCGTCGTAGGCCAGGATGCGGGCCACGGGGACGGTGGTCCGTTCCCGTAGCAGGGCGTGGATTTCAGGCTCCTGGGCCATCATGCGCCGTTCGTAGAAGAGGAAACCGGCGTCGTCGGGCGGGGCGATGCGCAGCACCAGTTCCCCATCGCCGGTGCCGACGAAGTAGGAAGTGTTGTGTTTGCCGGTGGGGATGGGTTGGAAGGTCAGGGCAACCCGGTCCACCGGCCGCTTGGACGTAATCAGGGTTTGCAGCAATTCAACCGGAAAGCTCTCAGCCACTTGTCGGACTCCTCACTCAGGGCACAGTATACCATAAAATCTGAGTTTGTGCACTAGAGCGTGCAGCATAGAGATTGGCACTAAACTATTGACAAATTCTCTGAAATGTGCTAAAATGTTATTGAGCTTGTGGCTCTAGAGGTCTGTTTAGCTATGAAAGACTTTCCTGGAATCGCCCTGAACACCCTTATTATTAGCGTAGTGGTTGTGCTCCTTAGCATTATTAAGGAGCTATTGGCGGTTGGGGCGGTTTCAGGGCGAAAAACATAGTATTAATCCAGGTCTACCTAAAACCTCCCAACCGGGAGGTTTTTTATTTGGAATTTGACAAAGGAGGAGGAAATGACAGACTTTATCCGTTTCGTGCCAGGGGATCACCGATCTCCAGTCGCTCGCCAGGAGCAGCTTGAAGTCGTTTTTCAGGCTCTGCGCAGGCACTTTCCCCACCAGGTGAGCTGGGGTCCGTCCTCAGAAGAGGATGCTTCTCTCAGGGTGACTTTGCCCGAAGGGGTCAGTGCCAGAGAGCTATCGGAGTGGGCCAGGCAGGAGAAAGTCATCTTCAGCTTCGATCCCGACGCCAAGGATCAGGCCCATGAGCGCGGAGTTGAAGGTGCACGCGATG
>Ga0315309_1000121_pt1 | contig 44807 bp, 43 predicted proteins | sample TDP4_MG_FD_203080 | JGI IMG/M metagenome (GOLD analysis project Ga0315309, IMG submission 203080) | Freshwater sediment microbial communities from Lake Towuti, South Sulawesi, Indonesia - TDP4 | ecosystem: Environmental > Aquatic > Freshwater > Lake > Sediment | place: Indonesia: South Sulawesi... | reverse complement strand
CAGTGTGTATCTACTCAATTTTGGGGTTATCACAGTGCGCGGAGTCCAGCAGCTGCAGCCGCGGCGCTAACCGCCCAGCAGACAGCTATAAGGACGACCGGTGCCAGACGGTAGAACCATGTATTCCCAGAAATCAAGGGTGAGATCTTCAACTGTAGCTTCGGTGCCATTAAATATCCCATGGGTGAGGTTGCGGCACTTATCGCAGTCCAAACCATGCCGTTCGTGGCGATGTACGCAAGCTGACCATCTAACCCTGTCGCTTTTAGGATAGGTGCACCTAGCGCGACCACCGTGTAGATGAAAGCTATCGAACTCAAAAATCCGGACAACGCCCCGGCCCCGACGAGAACCGGGGCGGTCATCTCGAACCTTCTCATCATCAAGGTAGCTGTCAGAGAAAAGATGATCGAAGAGAATATCATCGCTATAACTGGGTTTATGATTGGATAAGTTGTGGCTGGCGTCGTGAATGCCGGTATGTGCTGGATCGGGATGACGAGGAAGCTGAAGGGTATTGCGGCTAGGCCTATGCCGACCAACATCGCTGGCCTTTTGTAGATGGCCAAAGCTGCGGTCATGATCGGGATCCCTAGGATTGCCCCCACTATTGGGCAGGGGCAAATGTGCAGTTGACCCTTGAAGAAAGAATCTAACTGTCCAAAAGCCGCCCCTATCGTGCCTTGGAGTAGCCCCCAAATTGAGCCGAAAATCAGTATTCCTATCGGCGCTGGGTAGCTGACTATAGTTTTTCCGATACTAATTTTTCTCGGAATATCACGCACCCTGAGTTCACCACGATTTTGAACATTTAAACCTTACTAATTTTTTCACAACATATTCGATTGTAGGGATGATGCTACTTCTCCATCACAACGAATTCGATTTCTCCCCTACAATTTTTCGGGCTTACCATCCCGCCACTCTGGCTGATTTTCATCATTATCTGCGCGGGCTTGACCACGTCGACGCCAGCGAGCATGTCAGCCTCGTAGTCGAACAGGACATCGGACATCGGGGTGCTCGGGCCCAGGACAAGGGTGTAGGCGTCCTTGCTGAGTTCGAGCAGGTGTTCGAGGGACTTGTTGACGATGGCGGACCCTGTGATAGCCACTAGATCGCTCCGAGGTATTTTGTGTTCGGCCGCGGTCGCCGGAAGTATCCCCTCCCTCGGGTTGACCAAGTTAGGATCCAGCTCCAGGACCCAGAGTTCCTTCGAAACCTCTCGCAGCTCGGAGAGCCTCGGGAAGGCGCCCACCACCGTGATTTTCTTGTTTTTGCCTTCCCTGATGAGGAAATCAAGCGCGTTGAGGCCCCGCTTGCCCTTCGGCTTTATCATGGAGTTTATCGCCGCGACACCTATGGCCGCCTCCACCAAATGCCAAGACCTCGCGTACTCCGCCAGCTCTAGGGTCGTCATTTCGGTCAGCTTCCCAAAACCCTTGACAGTAGCGTGTGCGGTGGCTGGGCTAGCGTAGGTCCTGCCGAGCCCACAGCGTTTGCCCCATACCCCAGTCCAAGTGATCCCGACCCGGACATCCCTCACAGGGGCATCATTTTTCCTTACCGCGTGGATGAGATCGTTTAGGAGTTTCATCCGCAACCCATCTTCCTTTTTCCCGTAACCTTTATAACTTCTCGAACGCATTTTCACCGAGGAGGTTGGAAAATGGACAAATTGCTCGAACTATTCGAAGGAAAGAAGGTGAAGATGTACGACCTCTCACAGCCGCTCGGAATCCACACACCCTTCTGGCCCTACTACCCGCCTTTCGAGGTGAAGTACTTCAAGCGAAAACCTGAGCATGGGGTGAACGCCCAGTACATCCAGAGTTCGCTTCACATCGGGACTCACCTCGACGCCCCGAGGCACTTCATGACAGGGGGCAAGACAATCGACCAGCTACCTCTGGAGTGGATGTGCGGTCCGGGGGTTGTCGTGGACCTCACCGACGAAATGGATGACTTGGCCATCTACACCCCGGAGATGATCGAGAAGCGAGTCGACGTGCACGATGGAGACATCCTCGTCCTCCACACTGGCTGGGAAAAATATGCTTGGTGTGGGTCAGAAGCGGATGAGGAACGTTACATACATCGACATCCGGGAGCCGACAGACGAATGGTGGACTGGCTGATAAAGAAGAAGATACGCATCTGGGGAATGGATGCAGTTTCCACCGACCACCCGATGAACCTTCCGATAGGCAGATTTCTGGGGAAAGGCACCTTTGGTCAGTGCGATAGGGTTCGCGCCCTCGCCGAGAAAAAATTCGGCGGCAAGGAAGCCGTAGACAAGCTCTTCCCGCCGGAGGACTACCAGCTGACCCACAACAAACTATTTCCACGCGACTGCATCCATCTAGAGAACCTAGGTGGTCAGATCACTGCTTCAGAGATCCAAGATAAAAGGCTCGTCATCAGTTGTTTCCCGTGGATGTTTGAGGGCGGAGAGTCGGCCTGGTGCCGAGTGGTCGCATTCCTCGCGAAAAAATAAGCTCCCTCCCCGCGTTAACGCAAGGACACGGGGCACCTTTTCATTTTACTGTATCACTATTTTTCTTTAGCGGCATCCAAGATCGCATCTATGATTTGCCGATAACCAGTGCACCTGCAGAGGATCCCGCCGACGGCCTCTTTTACTTCCTCCTCAGTCGGGTTGGGGTTTCGCTTCAACAAGGCTTCCGCGGCGAGGATTAACGCAGGAGTACAGAAGCCGCACTGTACAGCCCCGTGCTTGATGAAAGCTCGCTGGACAGGGCTGAGTTGCCCTTCCTCAGCTAGCCCTTCAATGGTCGTCACATCCCTCCCGTCGACCTCGACTGCCAGCACTAAGCACGATTTCGTCGGTACCCCGTCGAGCAGCACCGTGCAGAGCCCGCAGTCCCCTCGCTCGCATGCCAGCTTGGTTCCGGTGAGATCAAGGTCCTCCCTCAGGAGCTGGAGTAGGGTCCGATTCGCCTCGACCTCGACCTCGTAGCGCTCGCCGTTTATCGTGAGTGAAATCTTGTGCCTCGACATCAGCTCGCCCCCAATAGCCCTTCAAGGATGCGTTTGGTGAGCACACCCGCCATGTGTATTCGGTACTCCTTCCCACCCCGCACATCCGTGATCGGTGAGATCTTCTCCCTGACAATTGAAACCGCTTTACCGATTTGCTCAGCTATGGAGCCCCCTTCCTTTGGAATTTTCTCGACCTCAAAAATTCGTAACGGTGTTGGAGCCACCGACGACAAGGCGATGCGCATGATTTTTTCCCCTGAATCTGCGATCAAAGCCGCTACCCCTACGACGGCTAAGTCCTCACCACGCGTGCGCCCCCACTTGAGATAATCTCCCCTAGCACCATCCGGTGGGTTCGGTATTTGCACGGCCTTGACGAACTCCCCCCGCTCGAGGGACGTGCGCTTGACTCCCATGAAGAACTCTCGGATGGGGATCACCTTTCTGCCCTTCGCGCTCACAACTTCCACCTCGGCATCGAGCACCAGCAATGCGGGGGCGGTGTCAGCTGCCGGCGATGCATTGCAGATGTTCCCGACGAGCGTCGCGCGGTCCCTTATCGTCGGGTCGGCAAGGGTGCCCGCCGCCTTCCAGAGTGCACCGAAGCGTTCCCTGACGATTTCCGAGGCTAACAACTCGTTCAGCGTTACAGCAGCACCTATCGTCAGCCCCCGCCTTTCGTCCCACGAGAGCTCGCGCAGCTCCTCGATCCCCTTGACGTCGATCACGTACTTCGGTCGGACGAGCCTGTCCCTCATCAACACGAGTAGGTCGGTGCCTCCCGCCAACAGCTTTGCATCCATCCCATGCTCTGCAAGCGCAGCGGAGAGCTCCTCCGTCGTCTGAGGCTTGAGGTAGTCAAATTTAGGCAGAGGCACCTTTCCCACCTCTCTGTTTGAGCGCTCGCCAAACCCTCTCCCGGTTCATCGGGATCTCGAAGAGGTCTACGCCCGTCGCATCGTGAATTGCGTTCGCTATCGCTGGCTCGACGGATATGCGTGGATGCTCGCCGATGCCCCTCACGCCGTAAGGGGCGTTGTGCTGGGGATTCTCGATGGGAATGAACACGAACTCGTCAGGGATGTCCTGCGCCCTGCAAATTTTGTAGTCGGTGAGGTTATTGTTCAGCAGCACACCCTTTTCGTTGAAGATGAACTCCTCCGTGAGCGCGCTCCCGATGCCCTGAACGATGCCGCCGTAGACCTGACCATCCAGGATGACTGGGTTAATGCTCTTCCCAATGTCGAATGCTGAAACCATCTTAAGCACCCGCACCTCTCCCGTCTCTGGGTCCACCTCCACCTCTGCCCCTTGGGCTCCGAAGGTCCACATGAGCGCAGGGAGCCCTTGGCCCGTCTCCGGGTCTAGGTTCGTCAGCCCCTCGGCTGTGTACATTCCGTAGCCGAGCACAGGGCCTCCTATACCCCTGCCATCCGGGAAGACGCCTGCCGTGGCAAGCTTCGCCAGGGGTATGCTCTTGTCCGGCTTCCCAGGCACGAAGACCTTCTCTTCCGCCACCACGAGCTCCTCCTTCGGAACCCCAAGCAACTCCGCCGCCGTCCCCCTGACCTGCTCCTTGAGCTTTCGGACGGCATCGAGCGTGGCGTTCCCATCCATGAAGAGGCCGCGGCTCGCGACGGTCTGCCAAGAGTATGGGCCGAAATCCGTCTCCCGCTTGGTGACGACCTTGACCTTTTCGATAGGCATCTGCAGTTCCTCCGCCACCATCTGGGCTAAAGCGGTCGGGGTTCCTTGGCCTATCTCGGTGGAGCTGATGGAAAGGGTGAGGGTCCCGTCCTCGTTGAGCCTCAGGATCGCGGAGGATGAGGTGTATGAAGGCATCGCAGGCGCCTTCCAAAGCGCGGCTATCCCCTTCCCCCGGAGTTTTCCGCCGACCTGCTTCGGTCCCGTCTTCCCCCAGCCTATCGCCTCGGCCACGGCTTTGATGCACTCGTCCACCTGCCCAGCGTCCTCGCGGAGCCTCTCCCCGGTTGCGGTGATGCTTCCAGGCAGCGCAGCATTTTTAAGGCGGAACTCGACGGGGTCCATCCCTATCGCTCGGGCAGCGAGGTCCATCTGCCGCTCCGTCGCGAAGTGGAACTCCGGGTGGCCGAACCCCCGGTAAGCCGTGCCGTAGGGATGGTTGGTGTAAATGGTAATGCTATCGCACTTCACGTTCGGTATCTCATAGGGGCCCGTGCACGAGTAGCCAGCCGCTCGCCCTATGTTAACTCCGTAGTCCGCGTAAGCTCCAGCATCCCATAAGAACAGGAGCTCCTCGGCGACTATCTTTCCATTTCGCTTGACCCCTATCTTGATGTGCGCATAGAATCCCTGGCGGACGGCAGTCGTGTTGAATTGCTCCTCGCGGGTCATAACTAGTCTTACCGGCCTTCCGCCGGCCTTCCTCGAGAGGAGGACCACCAAAGGTTCCCAGTGGAGCCCAGCTTTTCCCCCGAACCCGCCACCGACGTACGGGACCACAACGTTGACCTTGTGGATGGGGACGCTAAGCCCCGCGCTCAGGAGGTGTCTGACGGCGAAGGGCGATTGAGCACTCGTCCAGACGTTTATCTGCCCGTCCGGGAGCCACTGCCCTATGGAGGTGTGGGTCTCCATCTGCACGTTCTGGACTTGGGGCTGGTAAAACTCGTTCTCCACGATCACATCGGCCTCCCTGAAGCCGCGCTCCACGTCGCTTTTGCGGAGCTTGAAGTGGTTGGCTATATTCGTGTTGGGTTTAGGGAAGATGAAGGGGGCATGCTTGTAATCGTGAAGGCGTTCGTGCACCAGCGGCGCGCCATCCTTCATGGCATCGCGCTGGTCGAAGACGGCTGGCAGCTCCTCGTACTCCACCTTTATGAGCTCGACCGCCCGTTCCGCGATCTCCTCGGTGTCGGCTGCGACCGCGACCACGGGCTCGCCGACGTGATGGACTTTTTCTTGGGCGAGCACCTCCTTATCCTGCATGTAGATCCCGAACTTGTAGGGCACCTCCTTTCCGGTGAGGATCGCGCGAACGCCCGTGAGCTTCTCGGCCTCGCTCGTGTCTATGCGGATGATTCGAGCGTGGGCGTGGGCGCTCTTCAGCAACTTGGCGTAGAGCATCCCGGGAAGCCTTAGGTCGGCAGTGTACTGGGCCGTGCCAGTTACTTTTTCAAACCCGTCGATGCGGGGGACGCCCTTGCCGACGTACGAATATTTTTTCATTCTCGTCCTCCTGTCCGCCTTCGTTACAAAGTGTTAAAAAGTTTTTCTCATACTGACATTTGGGATTTCGTGAAAAAAGTAAGGGTAGAGGATGCCGTAGGAGAGCCTCTGGCCCACGACGTCGTTCGATACGGACCTAGGGTAAAAATTGTTCTGTTCAAACGGGGACATGTGGTTCGAGCGGAGGACGTGGAGCAGCTGAAGGATGCTGGGAACTACTTTGTCTATGTCGGGGAGGAAGAGGGAGGAGTTCATGAAGATGAAGCGGCGATAAGGATGGCTCGAGCCGCGATGGGCGAAAATATTTCCTATAAGGGGCCTGATAGAGGAAGTGTAAACCTGACGGCTGAAAAGCCCGGGCTCTTGAAGGTCAAGGTCGATGTCATCAAGCAGGTCAACCTCATCGATGATTTCATCTTCGTCACCCGCATGAACAACACGGGCGTGAGAAACGGGAGCGTGGTTGGGGCCGCCAAGATAGTCCCCTTAATCGTAGATGAGAGTCGGATGAGGAAAGTGGAGGAGATCCTGAAACGTAACAAACCTGTCCTCGAGGTGGTCCCCCCAAAGATCAACAAAATCGGGGTCATAGTGACGGGGACCGAGGTATACGAAGGGAGGGTGGAGGATGCTTTCCTACCGGTTCTGAAGCAGAAGCTCGGAGACTACGGTTTGGATGTCCAAGAATCAGCCGTACTTCCGGATGATGAGGAAAAAATCAGGGAAAAAATTCTCGAGTTCAGGACAAAAGGTCATGAGCTCATCTTGGTCGCGGGCGGTATGGCGGTGGACTCTGGAGACTTGACGCCTGCAGCGATAAGGAAAACGGGGGCAGATGTCGTCTCCCGTGGTGCCCCAATTTTTCCGGGCGCGATGATCATGCTGGCCTACTTAGATGGAGTTCCCATTCTTGGGCTTCCTGCGTGCGTGATCCCAGATGCACGGACGAGTTTCGATCGTATCTTTTCTAGGATTCTCGCCAAGGAGAAAATAACTCGGGAGGAGATCGCCGAGCTCGGGCATGGTGGATTCGCGTGGTCGGGGCCGTGATTTTAGCTGCCGGGGAATCTCGACGGATGGGGGGACCGAAGCTCCTCCTTCGAATCGAGGGCAAACGGATGATCGAGTGGGTGGTGGATTCTTTCAAGGGCGTGGTAGATGAGCTCATCGTGGTTTTGGGACACAATCCGGAAAGTCTGATACCAACTTTGGAGGAGCTTGGAACGAGATGGGTGGTGAACGAGAATTATCGGGAGGGGATGGCCTCCTCCTTCAAGAAAGGACTCGAGCAACTCAAAAATTGTGATGCGGTCTTCCTCGCCTTGGGGGATCAGCCATTCGTGGATAAAAGTTTTCTTAAAAAAGCGATAGACATTTGGAGGAAACGGAAGGCGAGGATAGTGAGCCCGGTATACAAAGGGAAAAAAGGTCACCCAGTTCTCTTCGACCGAAGCTTATTCGGCGAGATTTTATCGCTCGGAAGACAGGAGATGATCCGAGATGTCATACATAGGCATGCCGATGAGCGTCATTTGGTGAAGGCCGACAAGTGGTCCATCATGGATACGGATACTCCCGAGGACCTTGAGAGGCTTATGGAACTCCAGTAATTTCGGCCCGTTTTCTAATTTTCCCAATGAGCTCAGCAACTATGCTGACGGCGATTTCCGCCGGCGTTTCTGCCCCTATATCGAGGCCTATTGGACCACTTATCCTTTTTATGATCTCCTCCGGTACTCCTTCCTTCCGCAAGATGCCCATCAACTTGCCAATTTTGGCCTTACTCCCCAAAATGCCGAGGTAAGCCGTTCTCTCGCGGATGAACCTCCTCAGGGCGGCAAGGTCATGTTTAGGTTCACCGTGGACGATCGCGATATAGGTGTTTTCCTCAGCATTCACTTCTTTCAACGCTTTTTCAAAGTCCTCATCGTAGATCAGCTTGGCGTTGGGAAATCGGTCTTTCGTCAGGGTGTCCTCGATGTCATCCACCACGGTTATATCAAATCCAAGGAGGTCAGCCACACTGTAGGTTGGAAGCGCTATGTGCCCTGAGCCGACTATCACCAGCTTGGGCTTGGGCTCGATTACATCGATGAATACCGTCATCGTCCCCCCGCACCATAAGCCTGTGTCCAACTCATCCTCCTTCGCCCCCCCATAAAAGGAGAACTTCAAGCTCGTGGATTTGCCCTCCCTGATCGCCCTCACGGCCCTTTCCTTGAGCACCCTTTCGAAACATTCCCCTCCGCCTATTGTTCCGATCATTTCTCCGTCCTCGGTCACCAACATCTTTCCCCCCTTTTCGGCAGGCCCGGAGCCGATCTTCTCCACGATGGTGCAAAGTGCTACTTTTTTCCTTTCCTTGAGGAATTTAGAGGCCTGTTTGAAAATGTCCGTTGGGCTAGACATCTGACCACCAAGCCCTCACTTCTTCTCGACAGCTAGGGGTAAAAGATTAATACTCATTCTTTATACAAACCGTCGATATATCCACAAGCTGAGAGGCAAAAGACCAAGTTTTCTGGATAGTAATAAAATAATGTGGGTTTAAATACAAATCGCTCGAGAGTGATAACGGAGGTCGAATATGAAAGGAGATAAAAGAAGTGTTGGGATTGCAACTACTACTGTCATAGCACTGATAATTATCGTTGCAATAGTTGTGGGAGCAGGAGTATACGTTGCAACCCGCCCAGCGCCCCCTATTGAGGTTGCGAAACTCAAAATTGGTGTACCATACACCACGCCAATCGAGGAGCCATGGGATGGTTGTTGGCACGAAGCTTTCACGTGGGCTGAGGAAGAATATGGGCTTACCTACGATTGGACTGATGATGTCGGTTATGCAGATCTTCCCGCCGTGCTCCGAGAATGGGCAGGAGAGTATGATATAGTGTGGGGCGACACTTTCGGATGTGAGGAAGCGGCACGAGCGGTAGCCAAGGATTTCCTGGACGTTCAGTTCATATTCGGTTCAGGGCTGGGGCCTGTGGATCCAAATGTTTGCGTCTCTGATGATTGGATCCACGAACCAACGTACATATGTGGGATGATAGCTGGCAAGCTAACGGAGACGAACATCATAGGTGTAGTTGGCGGTGTCCCCGTACCTGAGGTAAACAGGCTCGTCAATGCGTTCAAAGCTGGGGCAAAGGAGGTTAACCCTGATGTAAAGGTGAAAATCACTTTCATCGGGGAATGGTTTAACCCACCAGTTGCGAAAGAGCGGGCGCTGGCTCAAATTGAAGCGGGAGCTGATGTCATGTACGCTGAACGATACGGTGTCCACGAAGCGGCCTTGGAAAAACTCGCAGCCACCCCAAGCAAAGTTATCCCGGTATTCGGCAGTCTACTAGATCAATATGAATTGGCCCCGGGGCTCGTCATAACGGGCCCGGTTTGGGATCTGAAGCCCACGGTAAAGTACTTGATAGACACTTACACCATGCGTGAGGGTAAGCCGTTCTCTATGGATCTCGCTGAGTGGTCAATGGTGTCTAAGGGTGGAGCCAAGTTGGCGGGATGGCCAGGGTTGCACGATTGGGAAACGAGACTGGACCCGGATATTGTCGCGAAAATGCGAGCAGAAGGCATCATAAGCATGATTGAAACGAGATGGGCGCAGATCCTCGACGGCACGTTCAGGGTCGATATAGACGAATCGGTACCAGTTTCCGATTGAATACTGGGGTCCCATAAAATTTCTTTTTCTTTTTTTTGAGCAGTTTAGCGTACAGCATATTAAGCTCTGAAGCACATTGATAATGAAAAAATGCAAGAAGGTTCAGCATGAGACGACCACCTGTTGTCGTAAAAATGGTCGGCATAACGAAGAAATTTCCGGGGGTAATTGCTAACGATAACATCAATTTTGAAGCAAGTAAAGGCGAAATTCACGCTTTGTTAGGGGAGAACGGAGCCGGCAAAACAACGCTGATGAACGTTCTGTACGGGCTATACAGGCCGGATGCAGGCGAGATCTACATACGTGGCAAGAAAGTAATAATGAGATCACCTAATGATGCGGTTGGTCAGAAAATAGGCATGATCCATCAACACTTCACACTTGTACCGCCGTTCACCGTGACTCAAAATATAATCCTAGGGCTCAGGTTTCCCAAGGGGGTGTTAAAAGTCGAGCAGGCTGAAAAGAGGGTCGTTGAACTGTCTAAGAAGTACGGGCTGAAAGTCGATCCCCGAGCACAAATATGGCAATTGTCGGTGGGGGAACAGCAGAGAGTAGAAATTCTCAAAGCTTTGTATAGGGGGGCTGAAATTCTCATCTTAGATGAGCCTACCTCAGTGCTCACTCCCACAGAGACTCAGGACTTGTTCAAGACCTTAAGATCCTTAGCAAAAGGAGGGGCTACAATTGTGTACATCAGCCACAAATTGGACGAGGTTATAGAAATTAGCGATAGGGTGACCGTACTCAGGGATGGGAAAGTCGTAGCCACGAAAAGAACCTCCGCCACTAATAAGAGAGAGTTGGCCAGGCTGATGGTCAAGCGTGAGGTAATTTTTAGATTAAAGAGACCGAAAGCGAAATTAGGTAGGCCCGTACTCGAGATTAAAAAAGTATCTGCTTTAAGCGACAGGAAATTGCTGGCGCTTAAGGAGATTTCTCTTTCGGTGTGCGAGGGAGAAATTTTAGGGGTAGCGGGAGTTGCGGGCAACGGGCAAAGGGAACTCGCCGAAGTCATCGCAGGTGTTCGCAAGGCTGCTGGAGGGAAGGTAATCATCAAGGGGGAAGATATGACCAACCGTTCGCCCTCAGAAATCGTTGAGGCCGGCGTGGGGCGTATCCCGGAAGACCGGATAGGTATGGGGTTAATCACGGACCTTTCCGTTAAAGAAAATCTCGTCATGGAGACCTTACAGGATTTTTCAGATCGGGTATTTTTCTTCCCAAAGGGGGTCTTTTTGAACCACGCAGCAATTGACAATCATGCGGATGAGCTAATATCTGAATTTAAGGTGATTACCCCAAGTAAAGAGGCCCTGACCAAGACACTCTCCGGCGGCAACCTACAAAGACTCATCTTGGCGCGAGTATTAGCTCGAAATCCAAAAATCCTGATAGCCTCAGAGCCGACTCGAGGATTGGATGTCGGGGCGACCGAGTACATTCGGCGGAAATTGTTAGAACAAAAGAAGGGAGGGGCCGCTATCCTTCTGATCTCTGAAGACTTGGAGGAGATTTTAACCTTAAGCGATCGGATTGCGGTGATGTACGAGGGTAAGGTGATGGGGATTGTTCCTGCCAGAAAAGCAAAAATCGAGGGGATAGGCATGATGATGGCAGGGACGCCCTTGAGCAAAATTAAGGGATAGGATGAAACTTTCTCCCAAAAATTGGTTAGGAAAGTTGAGAGAAAAGTTTCCAAAATTAGGGGTAGAAAAGAAACCTTATCCCTCCTTAAGGATGAGGATTCTATGGCCTGTTTTATCCATACTGATGGCCCTAGGGATTGGGGCCATCCTCATCGCTGCCGCGGGAGTTAACCCGTTGACCGGTTATTATCATTTATTTTACGGTGCCCTAGGAGATATTCACGCCATCAGCGAAACGCTCTGGAGATTTACCCCTCTATTGTTGACGGGTACAGCCGTGGCATTAGCTTTCCAGTGCAAGTTTTGGAACATCGGTGCGGAGGGACAAATGCTTATTGGTGCAACCGTTGCAACATTTTTCGCCACTTCGTTCATTGGCGCGCCGAGCTGGTTTCTCATCCCCCTCGTCATCGTGGCAGGGTTTCTCGCGGGAGCGCTGTGGGCGGCGATCCCAGCAATACTCAAAGCGAAATTTGGGGTGGATGAGGTCGTAACCACCCTCTTGGGAAATTGGATAATTCTTTATTTCGTGGCATACCTAGTTGAAGGTCCCTGGAGGGACCCAACCTCCATGTGGCCAGAGTCGCCAGCCATCGCAGATTCGGCGGTGTTTCCCAGATTGGTGTCTGGATATCGCATTCACATCGGATTTATAATAGCTATCTTCTTTGCCATCCTTTTTTTCATCGTCCTTCGGAAGACCACGTGGGGCTCCCAAATCAAAGCAGTAGGAGCAAACCCGCGGGCAGCCGGCTTCATGGGCATAAAAGTGACAAGGGTCCTGATAACAGTTGCAATTCTGAGCGGCGGAATAGCCGGCGTCGCGGGAGTGAACGAACTCTGCGGAACCCACTTCCATATGAAGGGGTTGGGATTTTTTGGAGGAACGGGTGAACTCTCTTGGGGATATGGCTATGCAGGCGTCTTCATCGCGATGCTGGGGGGGCTGAGTGCAATAGGGGTACCACTGGCTGCTTTTTTCATGGCGACCATGATCCAAGGATCGCGGGCGATGTACCGTGCAACCGGAGTCCCTTCACCCTTTTTCTACGCTATGGAAGGGATAATCCTAGTTTGTCTATTGCTGGGTATATTTCTCACCTATTATCGAATTAGGAGGGTGAAGGGATAATGGAGATCCTCACATATACATTTTTTGTAACTTTCTTAGCTATGACATTTCGAATGGCAACTCCTATCCTGTTAGGGACCTTAGGAGAAGCCTTCTGCGAGCGCTCCGGAGTCTTGAACCTTGGCATTGAAGGTAATATGCTAATGGGGGCAAGTATTGGCTTCATGGTCGCCTACTTCACGGGAAATCTCTGGCTTGGGGTTCTAGCTGGAGCGTTCATAGGCATGCTCATGGGTTTACTCATGGCATTTTTATCTGTGACTCTCGGCGCTCGACAACATGTCGCTGGGTTGGGCATAACTTTTTTGGGCATGGGGCTGAGTTTTTTCTTATACAGGCTCTTTGTTGCTCCTGAGGGGGGAGTTCCGCCCACCATAACTCCCTTTCGCCCCATCGCAATCCCAGGCCTCAGCGGAATTCCCGTGCTTGGCCCTACTCTCTTCACACAGCCCGCTCTCGTGTATATAGGATTGTTATTAGTTCCAATAGTTGGATTTGTCTTTTACCGGACAACCTTCGGCCTGAAAGTGACCGCCGTTGGGCAGAACCCCAAGGCCGCGGACACGGCTGGAATAAATGTTTTTCGTATCCGTTACTTGTGCCTCCTCGTCGCGGGGGCACTAGCTGGAATCGCAGGTGCTTGGTTCTCCATGGTGCAAAGCAGCCAGTTCTTACCAGGCATGACTATGGGACGCGGGTGGGTATGTATCGCGCTGGTCATATTTGCCAACTGGAGTCCTTATAGGATCTTGGGCGGGGCCTTACTCTTCGGAGGAATAGATGCGCTTCAAACGACGTTCGCCGCTTTAGGGATCGCATTTCCGTATCGAATCTTGCAAATGCTTCCATACCTCTTCACGATAATTATTTTGGTGGCGGTAGCAAGGAGGGCAACTTATCCTGCCGCGTTACTCCAACCTTACCGAAGGGAGGAGTGATAAAAAATGCGAAAAATTAAAGATATTTTCCTGCACCTCCGCCGATGGATAAGTAAAGTTAAAGGAATTAGGGAAATTTTACCGCGCATTTGGCGATGGATGGGCATCGCCGGAATTTCGCTCACGATAATGAGCATATTCGTTCTTGCTTCGGTTGTTTTTTACTACGCGACCGGGATGGGAGAAGTTCCCCCAGTGGAAGTGAGTGTGGCAGCACATGATAACTCTATCTTGTTGAATGTTCTCAATGGGAGGATCCCGGCCGAGGATTGGGAATATCTTGTGTTCGATGAGCGCGTTAACCCGCCGACAACGTGGACTCCAGCCCCCGCAGATATGGAAGCTGGGGAGAATATCGTGCTGGAATCCGATCTCCGCCCCGCAACTTACCGTGTGCAGATAAGGCATAAGCCAACCCTTAAATTCATTTTTGAAACCAAAGTTAGGGTCGGAGGATGAGCATGGCAAAAAGGATTGTATTAGTTGAGGATCCTCCTCTTAAGACTTGCGTGGGCTGCAGAACATGCGAGCTAGCTTGCTCTTTTTTCCATGAGAAAGTGTTCAATCCCCAAAAGTCGCGCGTCCAGGTCATTCGGGAGGAACTCGCCATTAGCCGCCCCATTTTTTGCGTTCAATGTTCTGACCCTCCCTGCGCGGCCGCCTGCTCACAAGGTGCGATTGTACGAAATACAAAAATGGGGGCCGTAATCATAGTTGAGGACCTGTGCACGGGTTGCGGTGCCTGCATTGAAGCATGCCCTTTCAGAGCGATATGGCTTCACCCAGAAAAGAAAATTGCCATAAAGTGCGACCTCTGCGGGGGCCTCCCGGTCTGCATCAAATATTGTCCCCAACGAGTTCTCCTGTATACTGAAGAGGGGGGTTGAAATGCTGTTCGAATACTCGGGCTACACGGGCAAATACCTCCGGGTCGACCTCACCCGCGGCAAGATCGTCGAGGTCCCGACCGAGGAATGGCGTGCTCGCCTTTATCTAGGCGGCAACGGCTTTGGCACGAGAATCATCTGGGATGAAGTCCTCGCTGGCACTGATCCCCTAAGCCCTGAAAACAGGCTCATCTTCGCCACGGGGCCGTTGACCGGGACCATCTGGCCCTCGGCTGGTCGACTGGAGGTCATAGGCAAGAGCCCCCTCACTGGTATTTACGGCGACGCCAACTCCGGCGGGCATTTCGCCCCCGAACTCAAGTATGCTGGCTATGACATGATTATTTTCCAAGGTCGAAGCGGGAAGCCCCTCTACCTTTGGATCGAGGATGACAGCGCCGAGCTGCGAGATGCTTCCCACCTCTGGGGTAAGACAACCTGGGAGACCGAAGAAATCATACATAGGGACCATGGTGACGATAAGATCGAGATCGCGGGCATCGGGCCAGCGGGGGAAAAAAGTGTCCGCTTCGCCTCGGTCATCACGAGAGGTAGGGCAGCCGCGAGGACTGGGCAGGGAGCCATCATGGGCAGCAAAAACCTCAAGTGCATAGCTGTCCGAGGCACTAAGGATGTCAAGGTCGCAGATGACGAATTTTACGACTACGCATACGAAATCCACCAGCAAATCCTCGCCAATGATTATACCCCAAACGAATCCCGATATGGCACCCCCGGGCTAGTCACTCTAATGAACGAGATCGGGCGCTTTCCGACCAAGAACTTCCAGAGAGGAGACTTTGAATTTGCTAACGATATCTCAGCTGAGGTCATCGAAAGGGACTTCTTAGTCAGGCGGGTCGGATGCTTTGCTTGCCCCATAGGCTGTGGTCGAGCTGCTGAGGTCAGGGAGGGCCCATACAAGGGCATCTATACAGAAGGGGTGGAGTATGAAACAATCAATGCGCTAGGGGCTCGAAGCTGGAACAGGGACATGGCCTCCATCCTCAGGGGCGATTTCCTATGTGATTCCTACGGCCTCGATACCATTTCAACTGGCGGGGCCATCGCTTTCGCAATTGAGTGCTTCGAGAAGGGCATCATCACTAAGAAAGACACTGGCGGCTTGGAACTCAAGTGGGGAGATCCAGAGGTAGTGCTCCAACTCATAGAAAAAATTGCCCGGAGGGAAGGGGTCGGCGACGTGCTGGCGGAGGGGGTAAGAAGGGCCGCCCAGAAGTTCGGCAATGGAGCTGATTATTACGCAATTCACGTCAAGGGGATGGAGACTTCAGCCCAGGACCCTCGCGCCCAGCAGTCCTACATCCTGGCCCACATCACGAGCACCCGTGGGGCTGACCACCTAAAGGGCTTCCCGTGCATAGACGAGAGCGGCTACGTGGACGCGGCGGTCGAGAGGTACGGAAGGCAGTACCTTCCGGAGATAGTCGATGGAGTTTCTACAAAGTACAAGCCCATGGTCGTGAAGGATGGGGAGGAGCTCGGGGTGATAGCAGACAGCGCGATAGTCTGCAAGTTCGGGACTCAATTTCCCCCCTGTTATTACTGGCCCGAGCTGGCGAGAGGGATAAGCTTGGCCACCGGGATGGAGCTCGACGTCGCTGAACTCAAGAAGATCGGGGAGCGAATTTACAACCTTCAGAGATGTTTTAACGTCCGAGAGGGGATAAGCCGTAAGGACGACACGCAACCCAAACGGATCTTGGTCGAGGGCGGAAGCGGGCGCGCGAAGGGGTATTCCGCAGGGCCGCTCCAAGATCCGATGCTAGATGAGTACTATGAGCTGAGGAGATGGGATAAGAAAACCGGCTGGCCAACTCGAGCAATCGAGGAATTGGACCTAAAGGATGTAGCGGATGCTTTAGAAAAGATTGGTAGGCTTCCCGAATCTCAAAAGAAAAAGTTTTAACGATGAGTGCGCCTCGAGCTTGATGTCTTAAAACAGCGAGAGGATGAGGTGACCTATCCCAAACGCAAAAATTGGGATGTATACGTACAAAATCTCTATGCGTTTGAGAATTACTCCACATGAAGCCACGATCGCCGACATGTTGAAAATGAGGGCGCCGGTGGACCTGTAACTCGAGGACTCACTCAATGCAGCCGCAGCCTCCAGTGCTCCTTCGTAATCGTCGTAATACGATTGTGCTCTATTCTCTCTATTTTCCGCCACGCCAATGTAGAAATTTGACATCGCCAATGACGTATCCCCCAAGTTCTCCAAATAGTGCTTCAAATTCTCGTTATTCTCCCTATCGGCGTACGCGTAGTACATCCCTGCCTGCGTCAGATAGGTTTGCGCCTGTACTCGCGCGGTAGATGCTTCCGTCGAGGACTCCAAACGCAATATCATAAAACCAAGAGCCGCCGTTTTGCGATCGGTCGCCCCGCCACCTGCCTTACCGGAGGAGATCCAGCTCACCGCTGCAAAAAACGAGGCTAATGTGGCGAGTATCGCAGCAATGCTGGTTATGCTCAATTTGCCTTTTGATCTCTCAGCCATCCGAAAACCGATTTCATAGATACCATAGAAAGATGTTTAAAGTTTTGGTTCACATGCCCGTTGCTCAAGGTAAAACGAGGGGAGCAAAGGCGTTCCAGAACATGTGGGAGAGGATTGGCGCCGCTACGCAAACCCCCGTGAGAATTTCAGCCCGGCGCCCCTTCCCGACCGCCATGAATCGAACCCCGAGCGCAAACGCCATCGTCCCCAAAGCGTGTAAGAGGGCCGTCAGGGGCCTGTAGATGCTCGGCTGCGCTAGTCCCTCGCCCACGCCGAAGACGAGGCCAGAGAGGAACCCACAGATAGCTGCGGCGCGCCAGGATTTTAGCAATTTCCTGCGCTTGAGGGCAAGGACGTAGATGCCGCCCGCCTTCAGGAACTCCTCGTAGAATGGAGCTGCAATGATTGCTATCGCGCGCTCCGACATGGCCCCAGAGAGGATCCCATAAATCCCGCCTGCCGCGGCGAGAGAGAGGAGCCCAAAGGAGATCCCAAGCATACCTGAAACCAAGGGTATCCTGCGGGTCGGGATTCGCCTCGGGAGGCGGGAGTGGAAGAACCCGATGAAGGCGATGAAAAATATCACTGCCATGGGGCCCTGCGCTGGCTGGTAGGAACTGCCGACCGCAGCGGCGACGATTGCGAGGGTGAGCCAGGCAAGAGCCCTGAGGTTCATTTTTATCATGGTTGTGATTTTTGCCTGAGGGAGGTTAAAAGGTAAAGATCGGGTGAATTTTCGCCTTATGGAAGCCCCGATCTAAAGCATGCCAATCTTCAACTCTTTGATTATCTTCTTTCTATAGGAAACAGCCCCCGAGACAGGGTCTCTCGCTTGGGATGGTAGGGATTTTGGCAATCGTGTTATCAGTTTTCTGATATAACCAAAATCTGATAGTTAGTGAAATCGATCGTCCATTTACTCTGAGATTTGCGACATCACTCATCCAAAATGCCCTTAACACTCATAAAAACTTGTGCTGAAAAGGTCCAAAATTATTTAAGACCGCAAAGCCACGTTTTTTGGGGTGAATGTATGCCTGAAAAAATGCCGCCTGGCCTTGCTTCCAGAGTCGCAGTGAGCATCGTGGTCGGCATCGGATGGCTGTTATTCCTCGTGATCTTCTTGGCGTTTTACGCAGAGGGTTTTAACATCTACAAGAATCTAGCGATAATACTTGCATCGATCCTTGTTGTGGCCGCGATACTCGCCCCGATGTGGGCTTATTGGGGGATGAAGTACGGGCCCCGCTACGCCAGGGAATGGGAGCGTCCCCCACGGAGAAGGCCCAGGCGAAGAAAGTAAGTTTACGGTTTAAATTAATTTCTTGAGCGAGCTGCTCTCGGCGATGACCCTTCCGCCCTTGATCACGTAGTGCCGGTCCACCTGCCTGCGGATCGCATCCTTCGGAGATTCGGCATCTAAAATGACGATGTCTGCTCGCTTGCCTACCGCGATGCCGTAATCATCGAGGACTCCGAGCGTTCGAGCCGCATTCGTCGTCATCATCCTGAACACGGTTTCGATCTCGGCTGGGGTCGTCAGTTGGGCCGCATGTGCAGTTATGAGCGCGACCTCGAGCATGTCCGCGTGCCCGAATGGGTAGAAGGCATCATCGACACAATCCTGCCCAAATGTCACGTTCACACCCGCCGCGAGCAACTCCTTGACCCGGGTGATGCCTCGGCGTATCGGCTGTCTATCCCCTCGACCTTGGATGACCAAGTTCGTCGCTGGATTGGTGATCATGTTGATGTCCGCCAGCTTCACCTTGCGAATGACCTCGCGCGCGTAGTCGTCCGGATAAGCCGCGAGCGCACACGTGTGACCGGCGGTAACCCGCCCCTGGTAGCCCTCCGCGATCGTCTTCTCGGCTAGATACTCGAGCGATCTTGAGTTCGGGTCGTCGGTTTCATCGACGTGCATGTCTATGTCGGCGTCGAATTCCCCTGCGATGTCGAACGCAATGTCGATGTGGCGCTTCGCCTCCTCGTGGGAGCGCTCGTGGTGGGGCATGCCTCCGACTAGGTCAGCTCCAAGCTCCATCGCCTTCCGCATGAGCTCCTCTGTACCTGGGTCGCGAATGATTCCCTCCTGGGGGAAGGCAACGATCTGAATGTCTATGAGGCCTTTGAAGACCTTGCGCGTGGCGAGCAGGCCCTTTAAGGGCATCAGCCCTCCGATGGTGTCGACGTCGACGTGCGTGCGCATCCGAGTCGTCCCGTTGAGCGCTGCCATCCGGATGACCTCTCCCGCGCGTCGCTTGATGTCAGCAACCGTGTACTTGCGCTTTCGCTCCCAGATCAGCTCGATTGCCTCCCGAAGCGTCCCGGAGACGTTCGGGCGGAGATCGTCCGCAATCAAAACTTTGTCGAGGTGGATGTGGGGGTCTATGAAGGCTGGAGAGGCCAACATGCCCTTCGCGTCGATGGTCTTCCGCGCTCGCTTCCTTATCTTTCCGATTTTGACAATTTTCCCAGCCTCGATGTCTATGTCCTTCAGCCCCTTTTGGCCGATTATCTTGGCGTTTCGAATCAGCAGGTCCATTTGCATCCCCAAATTCAGCGTTAAAATTCTGTCTTAGCTTATTAAATAATGTCAAAACCCTATGGGTGGGGGATAGGGTGGTCGTTGAGAGCTCGTTGCTTTGTCAACGAGGGTGTTGACATGCCTTATAAGCTGCTGCCCTTTGGTGTCAGCTACGGAGATGGTTGAGTTAAATACGTGCGGCATTTAATTTTTCCCGCTTAGTTTCATCGACAGCTTTTCCCTCAAATCTCGTCCATCCTTGAATTCGATCAAAACTGCGCCGGGCAAACCCCTGATCATCCATGAAAGCCTAGTGCCCTGCCGGTAGACGCAGATCACCTCTTTTCCTAGGGTATGCGCCAACATGACCTCCATGCCCACGCCGTGGCTGGGTATAGATACATCCGCGACGATCGTATCGCATTTCCTTACACCGTCTGCGTCGCGCTCGAACACCCCAGCTGCATCCAGCCCGCCGTTCGGGTCTTCCTTGAGGACCCAAGTTGAAATTAGCTCATGACCAGTTGACCCGATGACTCCCGCAATTTCTAGAGCAGTTCGCGTATCCCGGTTGGAAATTATTGGCACCGATAGGTAGACCTTCTTGGCCATTCGATCCCTCCTCGCTTAGGGCCTTATATCAGGACTTGCCCTTCTTCCCTCGCTTGGATTTGTCCATCTTCGCAAGGATCTTAACGGCTTCAGTTGCCACCTCGCCGCTCGCCATCTCCCCGGCGCCCGCCTTGAACTCCCCGGTCACGCGGTTCGCGAATACCGCGCACACGCTGCCTGCCCGCAGACCGTAGACCCCGGCGATCGTGAAGAGGGAGGCGGTCTCCATCTCGAAGTTAAGCACCCGAGCGGCTTGAAGGTCCGAAACGATGTCCTTCAGGTACGATTGAGTGTAGCCCTTCAAACCCGGCCTGCCCTGCCCAGTGTAAAATGAGTCGGTCGAGGCAGTTATGCCGACGTGGTAGCGATGGCCTAGCTTCTCAGCAGCTTGGATGAGCGCGAGCAGGACCTCATAATTGCTGACCGCCGGATATTCGGGACTCACGTACTGCTTGCTCGTCCCCTCGAGCCTCACCGCCCCGCTCGATATCACCAAATCACCTACTTTGACATCCCGCTGGATTCCCCCACTGCTCCCAACCCTGATGAATGTGTCTGCCCCTATCGCCGCGAGCTCCTCCACAGCTATAGCTAGGCTAGGACTCCCTATGCCACTTGAGATCGCGCTGATCGGCGCCCCATCCACCTTGCCAGTGAAAGTGCGGTACTCCCGATGATATGCCACTTCTTTGGCCTTGTCCCAAAGGCTCGCTATCTTGGGCACCCGCTCAGGGTCGCCAGGGATGAGCACGTAGCGCGCCACTTCACCGGGGGCGCATGCGATGTGATATTGGCGCTTCTCCTTAGTTGCAGGCCGTTCCGCCGAGACGATCTTCATGGGGTCACCCATGAGCGGTTTGATGGCCCCCGTTAATAAACATCTGCGAGTTACCTCCGAAGCTCCTTCACAGCAGCCATCAAAGCCTTGACGCGTTTTTCATCAACGGGGTTATCCACCACCCCGCCCGATTTAAGGCTAGTCCCGACTATCGCGCCATCTGCATGCTTCAACAACTTGGCGATGTTTTCCTTGTCGATACCGCTTCCGACGAGAACTGGTCTGTCAGGGACTGCCTTCTTCACCCTCATCAGGTTCTCTAGCTTTGGCTCAACGCCCGTCCTCGGCCCCGTAACTATCAAAGCGTCCGCAAGTCCCCTGTAAGCTGCGTCCATGGCGGACTCCTCGATCGGCCTCGGAGTTAAGAGTGCTCCATGTTTCACATGGATATCCGCAAAAATCTTGATCTCCTCGGCCCCCAATTGGCGGCGATACCTGATTAACTCCGGCGCGCATGCCTCGATGATGCCTTGATCACCCACGATGGCCTCCGCGAAGACATTTACGCGTACGAACTTGCCGCCCGCGGCACACGCTACCGCAAGCGCCGCCTTAGCATCGTTTCTGAGCACGTTGATGCCGATGGGGACCTCCACCGTGTCTATCACTTCTTTGGCTATCGACGCCATCGCCGAAATCGTCTCCGGGCCGACGTTCGCCTTCAAGTACGGGGCATCCCCAAAGTTCTCGACTATCAGTCCGTCGACGCCTCCGCTTTCCAAGTGTTTGGCGTCTTGGACCGCGCGCTCCGAGATGCGGTCAAGGCCCAAGCCTTCGTATCTGGGGGAGCCGGGCAGCGGGAGGAGATGGACCATGCCCACGATGGGCTTCTTGACCCTGAAAAGCTCCATCAGATCTCCTCCTGAAACCCTTTGATGTTAAGGTTTATTACATAAAATAGCGATGCACGATGAGCGGTTTGAGCCGCTCGGGGTGTAGCATGAGGCTCGGTAGGGACTATACGAATTGCCTAGTCTACGATTACTTGAGTGACGATGAGAAGCGGATGGTGGCATCGGGCCGAATAGATTTGGCATCGATGAATGCCATCGTGTTCAAAAAAGCGAAAATGGACGTCGAGCGAGAGATCGAACTCACGCGGAAGCTCGGGTTCTCACACGTTGAGCTAGACGCCGACGTGCCCAGCCCCTACCTGGACTACGATGCCCAGCAAAAGCGAGCCATCAGGGAGTCAGCGAAATCCCACGACGTCACACTCTCCCTCCACCTACCCTACAGCTACATCAGCGGCAGCATATGTTGCCCGCAGGAGAGCGACCGCGCGCTCGCAGCCGAGCTGCACAAACGTTACATCGAGTTCGCCTCAGGTATCGGAGCCAAGTACGTCGTGATGCACCCGGGCAGCATGCCGCCATATCAAACCGTCGGCAAGTACCGCGATTACGCGCGGGGAGCCCTGATCAAAAGTTTGGTCGAACTCGGCGAGCTAGCTTCCGACCGCGGCCTGGCACTCCACCTTGAAAACAATACCGCTTTTCAGGGCATCTTCTTCGAGGTGGAGGAGTGCATGGCGATGGTCAGAGAAGCCCGGGATCGAGGCGTCGATGTTTACTTCAACTTCGACATCGGACACTGGCTGACAAGGGCCGACGTGGGCAAGCCGATCCCCGAACCCCCAGAAAGCGTGCTTGAGCCATTGCCCCCCGACATGCTCAAGGAGCTCCACCTGAACGATTATTTGCCCGGCGAGCACAAGTTCCATCCCCCGCTCCACCTCGGGTTGGGATTCCTCAAGTGGGGAAACCTCGAGCGGTACGCGAGGCTTGTGAAGCGGAAAAATGTTGAAGTGGTTGTGGTGGAAACCGCCATGCAAAGCGTGGAGCAGGTGCTCGACCGCGAACGGATTTTATCTGACGAAAGCAAGTACATAAAGGAAGCATTCGGGCTTTGACATGTTCTCCTACGTCTTCCTCCTCGGGCGTCCGGGCTGCGGCAAGTCGGTTGTGTATCAGCTGCTGGCGGGCCGAATTCGCCGAGAAAAGCTCGTCGATGAAGTGATGCGCATCGATGATTTCCCGGTCCTGAAGGAGATCGCGGAGCAGGACAAAGAATTTAAGAAACACGTCCGCTCTGAAGGGGGATTTACGATCACGGATCGCTCGATCTACGACGATGTCCTGAAGGAGATGAACCGCAGAATTAAAGTGCTCCGGAGGCCAGGCAGGTTGATCTTCGTCGAGTTCTCGCGGAGCGGCTACGCCCAAGCGCTCAAGAACTTCGACCACGAGGTGCTCGGCCGATCCCTGATCGTATACATTTACTGTCCGTATGAGGTCTGTCTCGAGCGGAACATCAGGAGGTTCAAGGAAGGGGCGAGGAACCTCGACGAACACATCGTGCCCAGAGATCTGATGGAGGAGTATTATCGCTACGACGATTACGAGGAGTTGTTTTTGAAGTCCGAGGATGATCTAAAGAAAAGGGCTCCCGCACCTATAGTCGTGATCAGGAACGATGCCGAGGGATTGGAGAAGCTAAAGCGTGAAGTGGAAAAAGTTGTGCTCGCGCTGAAGACATCTTCAAATTAGGCGTACCTAATAGTTTTAATAGGAGTTAGGCACACCTAATTTATGGGACGTTTATGGTATGCCACCCGATGCACGTCGATGATCCGGGCCTGACCCCATCCGAGGAGGAGTACCTCGAAGCCATCTACATGTGTTGGCAAAAGACCGGCGAGAGGATTAAGGTCAGCGAACTCTCCAAGTGCCTCCATGTCAAAGCCCCTAGCGTGGTGCAGATGCTCAGGAAACTCGGAAAGAAGGGCTTAGTCGACTACGAGCGTTCAGGCGTCGAATTGACGAAGAAAGGGGAGGATCAAGCCATCCGGGTCGTGCGAAGGCATGAGCTAGCGGAAAGGCTGCTCAGCGATGTGTTCGGGCACGAGCTGCCGAAGGTGCATGAGTGGGCATGTAAATTCGAGCACGTCTTGGACGACGAGCTCACAGATAAACTGGACGAGGCCTTAGGGAAGCCAACCACCTGTCCCCATGGGAGCCCCATCCCGACGTCGGAGGGGCAAATGTCTAAAGTCATGGCTAATGAGCTGATCGACGTGCCCGAAAGTGGGGAGTGCGTTGTGATGATGATCCCGGAGGAGAAAGGTTCTGTTGAACGCTTGCTATCGTTGAACATCCTGCCCGGGGCGAAAATCAGGGTCATCGAGAAGCTACCCCGGGGCGCCCTAATGGTACAGTGTGGGGACTCCCAAGTAGCGTTGAGCCGTGACATAGCATCCAAGATCTTGGTGAGGGGACCCCGTAGGTATCGCTATCGACGAGGCCGCCCCAAGCGCTAGCTGTTTTAGGGTTTCGAAGAGGTTTTTGTGATGCTTGGTAAGAGAAGACCGAGCGGCGAGATCGTCATGGCGCTTGCCGGCACCCCAAATGTCGGAAAGAGCGCGATTTTTCACCAGATGACAGGCGCGGACGTAATAATTTCAAATTATCCCGGCACCACCGTTGAGCTCACAGAGGGAAGGGTAAGGCACGATGGGTACGATGTCCGGGTCATCGACTTGCCAGGTATTTACTCGCTCGGGGCGGTGTCCGACGATGAGCTCGTAGCCCGCCGGATGATCCTCGAGCAGAAGCCGGAGGTCATCGTCAACATAGTCGATGCCTCCAACCTCGAGCGAAGCCTGTACCTGACGCTTCAGCTCCTGAGGCTGGGATATCCGATGCTCGTGGTCCTGAACATGTACGATGTCGCTTTGAAAAAGGGGACAAAGCCGGACCCGGACCTCTTGTCGAGGAAGCTGGGGATACCTGTAATCCCAACGGTCGCCACCAGGGGAGAAAATGTTTTAAAGGCGTTCGATGAGGCCGTCAAACTCGCGCTGAGGAAAAGGTCTCCAAGGAAGATAATCCGTATGGGCAGAGATCTGGAGGAGGCGATAGAGGAATTAAGCAGGACCATCCGTAGGAACCTCGTTCCCATCCCCCTTGAACTGTCGGCTAGAACCCTAGCCATAAAACTCCTCGAGGGCGATGCTCACCTCACCGAGGTTGTGGCCCGCCAGCCTGGGGGTGATGTGGTCCTCATGAAGGCGGATGGGCTGGCGCGGGAGATAAGGGCTAGGCACGGTGAGCCAGCGGCGTTTCGGATAGCTAGGGAGCGCCACGGCATAGCCAGCCTGATCTCAAGGGAAATCACCGAATATGTGGCTATCAAGCCCACCTTCTCGCAAAAAATGAGTGAGCTTACGACAAACATGAAGACCGGCGTCCCGATAATGATCGCAGTATTCGCCGCCCTGCTTCTGCTGATAATCTACGTCGGGGGTTTTCTCGAGGGCCTGCTCGTGGACGGGTGGGGGGCCGCGACATCTGGGTTGAGTTCCACCCTTAAGAATTCTGGGGCTGTAGGACAGGTGCTGGAGATAGGACTAATCCAAGGGATTTCTGGCATCCTGGCTGTGATGATCCCATATATTCTGGTCTTCTTCCTAGCGCTCGCGTTTCTCGAGGACACCGGCTACCTGCCGCGAATGGCATTTGTCATGGACTCTGCGATGCACAAGATCGGGTTGCACGGCAGGGCGGTGGTGCCCATGCTGGGGGGCTTCGGCTGCAATGTCCCCGCGATAATGGCGACGCGCGTGCTGACCACCCGACGGGAGCGGATCATCTCATCTTTCCTCATAACCATGATACCTTGTTCAGCTAGGACAGCCGTCATCCTTGGGACGGTTGGCTTCTTCATCGGCGTGAGATACGCATTGGTAATCTACGGCATCATCCTCGCCCTCATCTTCCTGGTGGGCCTGATGCTCAACCGGATGTTGCCTGGGCGGGTCCCGGGAATGATCATGGAGATGCCGCCGCTTCGAGTGCCGATGCCCAAACCTGTCCTGTATAAAACGTGGGTGAGGATGCGGAGCTTTTTGCACATTGCGGCTCCACTTCTGATCGTGGGCAGCCTCATCATCGGGGCCCTGCAGGTCTCTGGAGTCCTTCACAATATTGTCGAACCTATTTCACCCATCACGACCGGGCTGCTCGGCCTCCCTGCGGTCGCGATAATCCCGCTAATCTACGGTTTCATACGGAAGGAAGGGGCGATCGTGTTGCTGACAGTTGTCGCAGGTACTTCGAACTTGGCGACATTCATGTCCCCACTCCAATTGTTCGTGTTTGCGCTCGTGGTGGCCATTTACATTCCATGCATAGCGACGATCGCAGTCCTAGGCAGGGAAGTTGGCTGGAAGTGGGCAGCCCTGATCACGGTTATCACGTTCTCACTAGCCTTAGTCGTTGGGGGCCTTGTTTACCATATTAACCCCCTCGGTTTAGCAAGGGTTAGTTCTTAATTGTTTGAAAGATATCGTGTGGAGGGGTAATGGGTGAGTCGTCTTGAGCATATCGCGAGCGAGCTAAAGGATCATGCGCCATTCACGGCATTTGGGGCGGCTGTAGGAATAGTCGTCATGGGTATCGTATCCATAACGAAGCTTGCTCAGGGAATATCCCAAGATATCTTCCACGTTTTACATCCAGCCCACCTATTATTGAGCTCAATCGTGACCTCGGCCGTATACAGACGACATGAAAGAAACCTCGGAGCCACGATGGCGGTTGGGTTTGTGGGCTCGGTTGGGATATGCTCGATAAGCGACGTTGTAATGCCTTACGTTGGGGGTGCTCTACTTGGGGGTTCGATGACTTTTCACCTCTGCATCTTGGAGCACCCATGGCTCACGGTTCCTGCAGCACTCGTTGGCGCTGCGATCGGCACCTTCGTGCTGCGCTTGACCAAGTGTCCCCACGCGGCGCACGTGTTGATAAGCACGTTGGCATCGCTGTTCTATTTGATGGCGTTCGGAGTGGCAGACTGGCTTCCGAGGTTCCCGCTCGTGTTCGTGTTGCTCTTCTTGGCGGTGTGGATCCCCTGTTGCACGAGCGATGTGGTCTTCCCCCACCTATTTACGAGGAGAGTTAAGCACCATTAGAAACTTGACAACTCATGTGACAATTGTTAGGAGGAGAAGCAAAGGGAATTGTCGGCTAGACCCATCCCCTATCTTCCATCGTGCCGACCAAACGTTCCGCCGCGAGAGCTAAAGCCGACTTCCTCAGTGAAACCCCATGCTCCGACGAGTAGTCCAGGGTTTCCTTAAATGCCTCAAGGAGGGCCTTCCTTATCGTCGAGTAGGTCTCCTCCTTGTTCGTCCTGCTCCCCGACTTCGCCAACATCCACTCGTCGTAGCTTGCGACTACCCCGCCAGCGTTAGCGAGGATATCCGGCACCAGAGGTACATCCTTCCTCGCGAGGATTTTATCCCCATCCCGAGTGGTTGGAGCATTTGCGCCTTCAACGATGAGCTTGGCTTTGATGTCGCCAGCATTTTCGCCTGTTATCACGCCCCCGATCGCTGCGGGGATGAGGATATCGACATCTAACTTGAACAGCTCCTCGTTGCTCAGGTGCTGCCTATAGCCTTCAACACCGCCGTACTCGGCGATGTGCTTTTTCAATTCCTTCATGTCTATACCCTCCCTGCGCACCGTCCCACCTGTAGCATCCGTGACGGCGATGATCTTCGCCCCCAATTCAGATAGAAAAGTACATGCCCAAGAGCCAACATTCCCGAACCCCTGCACTCCTATGGTGAGCCCCGAGAGCTCAGAATTCAGGAGTTCTACTGCAGCTTGTTCTACGACGACCGCGACACCGTAGCCCGTGGCCTCCATCCTGCCCGGCAGCCCGCCTATACCAACCGGCTTGCCCGTGACGCATTCCCTCATATGGGTTTCGCCAAATATCACCGCCATCTCCCTCGGGCTCGTCCCTAAATCAGGGGCAGGGACAAATGCACCTGAAGTTAGCTCGCCCCGGATCTTGTGCGCAAACTCCCTGACTAAGATCCCCTTTTCCTGAGGGGGAAGCCCGCTGTCCGCGACGATCGACGCCTTCCCACCACCGAATGGGAGGTCCATCAATGCCGCCTTGTACGTCATTATCTCGGCGAGCTGGATGGTCTCCTCCAAGGTGACCTCGCTTGACATCCTTATCCCTCCCTTGCACGGGGGACCTCTGGCGGCATTATGGTAGACCACGTACGCGGGGATACTCACGGGCCCCTTGCTCGGGAGGTGAGCATGGAGCCTGAGGTCGATTATCCTATCGTTTTCGCTCAGGATGGCTTGGGCTCTGTCGCTTATACCAACGAGGCGAATGATTTCATCGTCAAGCAACATCTTATCAGATATCCATTACACCAAACTTCTTAATGCTTATTTAGACATGGGTGATAACGAATTTTAATGACTGTCGGAGTGTTTTAGATGCCGCGGGCTTTCGTAGCGATCGATATCGACGAAGTCATCAGGCAGAGGCTGGTGGCTGTGCAACAACAGCTGACCGCGACAGGAGCGCAGCTCAAGCTCGTTGAGCCGGAGAACATACATGTGACGATGAAGTTCCTAGGCGATGTGCCAGATGATAAAATCAGTGCAGTAGCGGATGCCCTGCGCGTAGCCGCTGGGGGCGCAAAGCCGTTCGACATAAACGTGCGGGGAATAGGGGTCTTTCCGAACCTACGCTACATGCGGGTGATTTGGGCGGGTGTTGTAGATGGTAGAGATGCCGTCATTGCCATCCAGCGGAGCGTCGATCGGGAGCTCCAGAAGCTCGGCTTTCCACCTGAGCGAGATTTTGTGCCTCACCTGACGTTAGCCCGGGTTAAAACGGCGCATCGTAAGGAGCAGCTCGCAGCGTCGATCAAGGAATTGGGCAACATGGAGTTCGGCGTCACGCGCGCCCAGGCAGTCGAGTTAAAGCAGAGCACACTGACCTCGAAAGGACCCATCTACAGCACGCTCTCGCGCATCGAGCTAGGCCGACCTCAATATGGCCAAGCTAACGATACCAAGGTAAACAACGCGTCAAGTACTTAGAAACGAACCCGCAGATTTTTTTGTCATCGCATAACTTTGTAACACGTTTCCCTTCGTAGACCTTGTAACCCTTCGCCAGAGCTCCTGCGACATGCCTGCCAAAGGCCGTCCGCTCGACCAGTGCCCGCTCCAAAGCTCGCCTCGCGTCTGTCTGCCTGCGCTCCACCTCAAATGCCAGCCTACCGGAGCTATCTATAAATGGTCCTGCAAATTTTCGTTTAGACCTCAAATGCTTCCGGACAAAATCGCCGACATCGACCTTTATCGGCGGACCGACGTGAACTTGTACCCTGGGTAACTCCGCTATGGTTAACTCAAGCAGGATGATCGACTTATCATTCGCCCATACATCGCTTCGAAGCACCCTGAATCCGGAGCGCTCGAGCCCTGTCACGAGGGCTCGTTCCGTCTTACGTAGTTGGGGGTAGAGTATGTCGGGCACGATATCCGGCGACTTGAATGTAATGCAAAAGAGGCGAGTCCCCCGCTGCTTCAAGATTCTTTCCACATCTCTTTTGCTCAACAGTTTAACCCGCCTCGGGAAGAAAAATCGCATATTCGACTCCCGCGTGAAATCCTGACATGCCCTAACGAACGTGGCGAAGTTCTGCATGGAAACGGCTGCAGCCACATTGCGATTTGTATCCACCGGGTCAATGACGATCAGTGGCTGTCCCTCGAAAAGGGCCCTGACCTCGGCTTGGTCGGGATAGCTGCCCTCTAGGTCGATGATTGCACCTGGCGCCCATTTGCTCGCTGCATTTATCGCCTCCTTAAAAGATCGATAACATAAGATCAGGAGCTCGCAGAGGTAGCCGGAGAAGCCCTGCACTTTGAGCTCTGCCCCATACGTTCCAGCCCCAAACATGAACTGCTTTAGGAGTAGCACCTCGTCCGCTAGCCCGGGCGTGAGCCGCTCGCTGATGTAGCGATTGTGGTATGGTGTGCGGTCGACCGCGCTCTTGATCTTGCTCGCATCGGCAACATCATAACATGGCACCAAGTCGACCTCAAACCCCCCAAACTCGGTCGTGACATATGGGTGCTCCGCAAACTGCTCCTTGCCCCTCTTTCCAGCCACCTTCCTCGCGACCGCCAGCCCCTTCTTCTCGAGCTCCTCGCGTGGGAGGTCCTCTGGGAAAAGGATGAAGATGTCTATGTCGCGCTCTGAGCGGAGCCAGGTGCCCCTAGCGGCCGAGCCGACCAGCATGGCCCTAGCCGGCACGTTCAGCTCGTCACAGGCACGATTAACCCGCTTGATAAGCATGTCGGCAATTTTTTTCAGGCGCTTGCGTTCAGCCTCCCTCGGCTTGACGCGTTTGAGAACAGTTTTCAGGATTTCATCCATGGGCTCGCCAAGGGTTGATTTACGGCGGATGTTAAAGATTTAGCGTCATATCAAAAACCCCAATAGCTGGCCAGCCTACGCTTGAGTTCGTCGATTATGTTCAGGCGTCGGGATCTGGTAGGCAGGGCTGGCCTTTCGCCCGTTAGGACTTTTACAATTCTGACCGCCGCGTCAGCCAAGGCATCCAATGCATAACCGCCCTCGAGCACCAGCACGCCCCGCCCACGGCAAAGTTCCTCCGCCTGATCCACGACATATCGCGTCAGCCATCCATAAGCATCTGCCGAGAGTTCCAATTGGGTTAGGGGATCATCGGCATATGCGTCCATGCCGACCGAGACGGCGAACAGTTCAGGTTTAAATGACTCCGTGAGAGGGACGAATAGTTCCTGCATCACGCTGGCATATTCGGCGTCTGAACTTCCAGGGGGCATGGGCACGTTAACCTTGTAACCCTCACCCTTACCCGATCCGATCTCGTCGACGAAGCCCGTGCCCGGGTAAAGCGTTCGCCCATCCTGATGTATGGACATGTAGAGCACGCTTGCATCGTCGTAAAATATGTCCTGTGTACCGTTGCCGTGGTGGGCGTCGAAGTCGAACACGAAGACTCGCTTGAGCTTGAACTCGCGCTTGAGGCGCTCTACCATTATCGCCAAATTGTTGAAATAGCAGAAGCCTCCTCCGAAAGCTCTGCCGGCATGATGTCCTGGCGGTCGGACCAAGGCAAACGCATTCTTCACTTCACCCGACATCGTCGATCTGCCGGCTTTGATAGTCCCACCGGCGGCCAGCAGCGCGAGCTCGAAGGTGTTAGCGTTGACGGGTGTGTCCCCATCCAGCGGCCTCCTGAACCTGCTCAGTTTCTCGATGAGTTCGACATATTCAGGGTCATGAACCAGCTCAATGTCATCTCGCCCTGCCGGCTCTGGCTCCATCACCTGAACATTTGGCGATGACCAGTAGCCCGCTTGCCTCAGCGCCTCGACGATGGCCTTTAAGCGCTCGGGCCGCTCGGGATGCCCTGGACCTAGGTTGTGCTCGAGGTACTTATCGGAGTAGATGATTGCGGTGACCATCCTATCAGCCACGATTTTTGCTCAACCCCGATTTATCCTTAAGCTCAGCTTTCCTGATTAGCAGGTAACCGCTGTCACCTTTCCAAATTCGCTCGGCCTCAAGGACTTCAATTCGCTTGCGGAAAAATGGCGCGTCCAAGACAAGGCTCTCATATTCTCCGCCCTCGCCCAACGTGTTGATCCCATATTTTCGGTTTAGCTCTAAGAGATCCTTGACCGCCGCTTCGTCGAGCTTCCTGCCAAGCCAACTTTCGTCGAACCCGTAAGCTGAAGCGCTGGTGATGATAATATCCATACCCACCCTGAGCATTTCCCTTAAAAGTTGCTCAGGCTCACGTCCCCATAGGGGTGCTAGGTGTTGAAGCCGGAGTTCACTACAAACGCGATCGACGCGGCTCCGCTGGTAGTTTGAGGCCACAGCGCCGCTCACAACCCCATCGACCTCTAGCCTTCCCAAAGCGAGCTTCAAGTCCTCCACCTCCCGCTCTGGTTCACCGCTCGTTTCAGCCTTCAACAAGGGCAGGCCAACACATTCGGCGAATATGTCGATAAGGCGTATGTTTTTGGTGTGAAACATCCAGGAGTCCTCCCGCGCAGGGATCATCGCGACAACGTGAGTTACCTCGTGCCCTCGTTTAACCGCGAGCCAAAGTGCATAGGAGCTGTCTTTACCTCCTGAACAAAGGGCAGCTACCCTCATACGCATCGAAAAAGGATTGCTCTAAAAGTAGTTATACATACACCTATTAAGCGGCGAGATGATGGGAGCTGGCAAAATCGGGCTGGCGGTCATCGCCCTCCTTTTGGGCATGGCTTTACTGTTTGAAGGCGCGACACCTGTACCGGAAAGCGCGAGAGATGGTGCAGCAATTGCGCTTGGTGCTGCGCTCATCCTCATGTACTTCATGTTGATCGAAGACAACCTTAACCGTCTGTTCAGGACCAAGTCGAGTATTGTGATACTTATGCCGGTGATCCTGGTACTTGGAATTTTAATGTTGATTCAAGCCATCACCAGTGTTGGGCTGACTTCCCTGTCGAGGTTTTCCCTGCTGACCCTTGGCGGGGCACTTGTCGTCGTCTCCTTAGCCGCATTCATTAGACGATAGCTGGGAGCGGGAACTTCGATTCACAGTTTAAACAAAATCCATGGGTTTCCATTTTTAGAAACTGTTTATTTGTTAAACGCAAAAACACTGTCAAATTCGGATGCATCTTGGAATCTTAGACGCCGTGTTTCGAAAATCCATACCTCAACTAAAAGATTTAACCCCTTGGCGCTTAAATCACTGTGGCAATCCGTGGGCCGACCTGATCTCGCTCAGCGAGTTGAGGTGTCCTGCGGGCCGCGCGCCGCCCTCGTGAGGTATTGAGGAACTTCACCTCGGCGGCATACAAAGGCTTATTTATTCTTTTTAAATGTGTTAAACACATATACAGATAGGCAATCCGTAGGTCGCTTGTTGAGAGTTGACTTACGGGCCGCGCGCCGCCCCTCTAAGTGGGTTTCGATCCCACTTTCAGCCTCCTGGGCGGCGCGTAAAGGGAAAATGGGGTGGAGGATAAATCTAGAGGATAGTTTCATAAGTGACTTAAACGGGCCGTTCGCAGGTTTTAAACGCGGGTCGGTCCGGCGGTCCTCGCTGGTGCCTCCTTTCCAATCTCCAGGTGATCGCCACTTCCACCTGTTTTAAAGCCGGCCCGCGATTTCCATTATTTGGAAAACTTTCTTAACCAAAAGCATCACACGAAGTTACCAACCGAAGATGTGATATTTGCATCTTCGTTTAAGCGATCGTATCCTAATGAGGTTGAGGAGCATGAGAGCATATCCACGATTCATCAAGCCGGGCTTCGAGCCGTTCGACCCCGTCGAGCTCGCCAAGGAGACCGAAAAAATCGTGTGCAGGGGAAACGAGCGAAAGTACACCGCATTTTATGCAACTGGAGTATACCGAGGCATCGGCACAGGATACACGTGCGGTTGCTGCCTGCGCTGCGTCTTCTGTTGGGTGGATTGGTCGCGAGATTTTCCAGAGCGATATGGCGAGTTTTACTCACCAGAGGAGTCCTTCGAGAAGCTGAGCGAGGCTGCCCGTAGCTACGGCACCACAAGACTTCGCATTTCTGGGGCAGAGCCAACGTTAGGCAAACAACACCTGCTCGCACTTCTAGAGCACGTCGAAAACTCCGAATTCGACCTGTTCATCCTCGAGACAAATGGCATCCTCTTCGGCTTCGACAGGGATTACGTAAGGAGGGTCTCAAAATTCAGGAAGCCCCACATTCGAGTCTCGCTCAAGGCGGGGACACCGGAAGCCTTCGCTCGAAAGACTGGTGCAGTGCCAAAGAGTTTCGAACTTCCGTTCAAAGCGATCAAGAACTTGCTCGATTTTGAGGTAAGTTTCCACGCGGCCGGGATGTTGGATGATCCGAGGATCGTCGAGCCCCAGGAAAGGGTAGAGCTCGCCCGGAAACTTGCGGAGATAGATCCCAAGCTAGTGGTCAATTTTGAGGGCGAAGTCGTCGATCCCTATGATTCAACTCTAGCAAGGTTGAAGGCGGCCGGACTTGACCTGGAATGGCCGTTAAGGCAGCGTTATAAACCACTTTCCGATTTGCGATTTTTTAAACAGTGAGAAAATTCGGTTCTTTTTCATCCCTTTCATCCCCCACGAAACACAGGATGCACGGAACTATGATGACCCCCATGCAAGGGTAACACCTACAAAACAACAACCTAGTTATGAAAGTGTAGTTCAACTATCTCTCCTGCTCGTGTGATCGATTTACGTGATAGGTTGCGAGTTATGTTTCCTATTCACTCTTTCTTTCTTCTTTGCACGTCATCCCGTCGTGCTTCGAATTCATCCCCAGCAGCAAGCCGTGTAGGACATATGATTTTGCCATTAAGACCAACAACATGAAGCTTACCCTCAGAGAGCCAAGTTCCACAGTCGGGGCAGCGTTCGGGGCGTTTTTGGGATTTCCTCACTTTTTCCCCTGTTAACGTGCAAACAGACGGTTTAAGCCGCTTATGAAACTATCCTCCATATCGGATCGGGAGGCCTAATTCCCTTGCTAGATATCATAATCCAATAGCTGATATCACCGCATCTTTCAACCCAGCAAAGTACAAAATGCATGGCAACATTATGACCCCCATGCAATGAGTTCTTTTAACTCCCGTCGTCGCTGGCAGCAAGCCGATCGCGGTAGCCGTCGCGAGTATGGGCAGCCCAATCAAGCCCGAATACCAAATCGTCAGCCCGATTATGCTAACCATAACTGCGATGCACGTGGCGCGGTAGGGCATCCTGCCTATGTGCTTGGAGGCTAGCTTGCCGAGCTGCAGCTGGAGCACGGCCGCAATCCCTCCCGCGAAGAGGGCAACCCCGATCAGAAAGATGAGCTCCCTGAGCCCGACTTCCATGATCTGCCCGACTGCGACAGCTGCCCCACTCCTAGGCCTGCCTATGGCGTAAAGCGCTACAAACGAGAAGAGCGCCTTAGAGGTATTCACCCCGCTCACCGCCACGAGGAACTCTCGAGCGCCCTTTGATCGAGTAGCCAGCTGGGCGAGCACCGTGCCCTGCGATGGCCCTATACCAGGGATGACTCCCGTGAGAATGCCAGCCGCCGTGCCAGCACAGAGTGGGCGGACATTGGGGCGAAGCTCGAGCGGCTCGTCCTTGATCTGCTGCTTTGGCAAGCCGCTCTTGCTGAAGACACTCGGCAGGAGCACGCTGATGCCGAAGAGCCCGGAGAGCAGGGGCATGAGCGCGACGTCGCCCTTACATAAGTTTGTATCGAGCGCGAGCAGGCCTAGCAGGCCGGAGAGGAAGAATGTCGTGACCGCCCAGAGGATGCCAGCCTTGGAGCGCTCGAGCGCGATCATTATCGCTACGACTGCGATGAGCAACCAGTGCATTTGGGGTTGGATGAGCCCGTAAGCGGGGGTGATGGCGAGCAAGAGCGGCCATAGTAGGACAGCGCTGAGCATGAGTGAAGCCAAGCAGCCGAATGCCGTGAGCTTGACCGCCTCGTAACCGTGTCCTTCCAGCAAGAGGCGGTGCGCGGGCAGCACAGAGAGCTCCGTGCCCTCCTCAGGAGCCCCCAGGAAGGTCGAGGGGATGTAGCTGATGAAGGTGTTGACGAGCGACATCGCCACGATCGCAGCTGCCAAGCACATCGGAGAAAGCGATGAACTTAGCGCGAGCGCGGCGAGCATAGGCGTCAGGTTATTGACGTGAATGCCCGGCACCAGGCCCGTGAAGACGCCTAGGCCTATGCCCAGCATCGCATAGGCGAGCACATCGAGCATCACGCCGCCTCGATGATGCGGATATTGCTCGCGTCCTTCAGCTGGAGCTCCAAGTTATCGTTGTACAGCTGAAGCCAGCCATCCACGCGCACGGTGTAACCAACGTGCACCTCCGGGAACCCGTCTTTGACAACCGAAGCCGGCACGAAGACGGGCAACTGGCCGCCATCGTCGCGCAGCGTCAGGATCATGCTGCCCTTGCCCACTATCGCTCGCTCCGCGACCACGCCCTCAACTTTCACGAGCTCGCCGATCTGATTCTCGCTCAGGCTTGAAATCCGCGTGGCCGGGGCGTGGACGATACGTAGGTCGCTCGCCTTATCCGGGATGACCTCGAGCTCGTCTTGGTATTCCTTGACCAAACCTGTGACCTGCACCACATCGAGCAGTTCGATAGGCTCATTCAGCTGCGATCGCACGCTGGCGAATACGGGCACCGAGATCACGCCGCCGGAGTCATCCTTCAGCTTCATGAACAGGTGGCCGTCGATATGCTCGCGCAGGTCGATGAGCCGACCGGAGATCATCACCTTGGTACCTATGAAATCGTCGTTTAACCTGGCGATCGCGGTGACGGTTGGGCGCGTATTTGCTGCTGCGATATAAAGTGCAGCTAAACCGGTCAGAGAGCAGAGCAAACTCAGCCTCGTCACAACCTTTTCCGACATCTACCCATCGCGCACTTGGCCGGAGGCGGTTTATAAGGCAAAAACAAAGAGGTTCAGTTTCATTTTCGGGATATAAACAACGATGAAAATTTTTGCGCTCAACGTGATCAACCCGAGCCATGTGTTCCGCTTGAAGTTGAAACATATGCCCGCCGCCTCGGCGGGCGACTTGCCCGGCGATGAGGTTTTATAGGAGCTGTCCAAATTAGGTTTGATAACATGTATGGCTTCACGGGCACCGTTGTCGGCATTCGATGCAAAGATGGGATTGCCCTCGCGTCCGACACGAGGGGTGCAGCTTACTACCTCGTGCTGAGCAAGCGGGTGCGCAAGATATTTCAGCTCGAGGATCGCATTGGTGCGGCCATCTCAGGCAGCTCAGGCGACGTCCAGAGCTTGGTGAACCTGCTCAAGGCGGAGGCAAACCTTTACCGCCTCAACCACGAGCGGCCGATATCTGCTAAGAGCTTGGCACAGGTGGCGTCGAACTTGTTGCATGGGCGCCGTGTCTTCCCATATATCGCCGCTGGCATACTTTCAGGCGTTGATGATGATGCTCCCCATCTGTTTTTCCTTGATCCGATCGGAGGGAAACTCGAGGAGGAAAAGTTCGCCAGCGCGGGTACCGGATCAACCGTTGCGTACGGTGTACTCGAGCAGAACTACCGCGACGATATGGAGCTCGATGATGGCCTCAAATTGGCGGCGCAGTCCATAAAGACCGCAATCGAGCGGGACGCGGCGACCGGTGACAAGATAGTCGTTGCAGCGATAGACGAGAGGGGATACCGAGAGCTTCCGGAAGAGGATGTAGCAGAGCTCGTTAAATGAGGCCGAGCTTGCCGGCTAGCTCCACCTGATTTAACAACCTTTTCTGCGCCAAGTCGTAGACGCGCATGGTGTCGCCGCTGAGTTCGTCCACCACCAATAGTTTGCCGTCGATCCGTCCAAACTCGAGTTTCATGTCGATCACCTCGAGTCCACGGGCGGCAAGCGCCTTTGACACAATCGAGGCAACTTTACGGGACGTCGCCTCCATTTGTTGAAGTTCCGATGTGCTCGCGATCCCAAGTTTGACTATGGCCTGAGGAGTTACCAACGGGTCGCCCAAGGCATCATCCTTCAGATCGAATTCGATCAGGTCGAGCGGCGACATCTGTTTAACGTGGCCATGATATCTGGTGAGAAAACTCCCGTAGGCCTTTGCACGATAAATGACCTCCAAGGGGATCCTCGTCGCCCGTAGGACCTCGATCTCGGTGTCCGAGCGCAGCCCGCGAAAATGCGTCTCAACGCCCGCCTTGCCCAATAGCTCGAAGAGAAAGGCAGCGACTTTCGCCGACGCCGCGCCCTTGCCCTCGATATGGCCGACGATGAAATTTCCGCCTGGGTTGATGTTGCCATTGGCATCTCCAGTTACATCATCTTTGAACCGAAGTAGTACCCGCTCGCCAGCGCTAACGATTCGTTTCGTCTTGCCCTCGTAAATGATCTCCATCGAGCTACCCCGGCCTTAAACCATCAAATTAAGTTTTGATGAGCCTTTCAAGCTGATCGAGTTCCGGCTCTATTGTAGGCGGCTCCTTGACAAGTTGCATCGCAATTTTTTGGTCCTTTAGTCCCCCTCCGGTGATCTCCACGACCACGACATCCGAACGGTCAACTAAACCCATGTCCAAAAGCTTTCTCAACCCGGCGAGGCCAGCCGCCCCCGATGGCTCAGCGAATATCCCCTCAGTTTCCGCGAGCAATTTTTCGGCGGCGAGTATCTCCTCATCGGATACGACTTCAGCGGTGCCCTTGGATGTCTTGATAGCAGGTATCGCTGTGTCCGCATCCCATGGGTAAGGATCGACGAGGCCGCCCGCAACCGTCCGTGGATTTTTCCAAGTTGAAATTTTGTAAGGTGACGTGCCTTTCTTGAAGGCCTTTACGAGGGGGGCGCATCCCTCGGTCTGGATTGCGGCCAAACGAGGCATCCTATTGATAAAACCTAGCTGCTTGAATTCGAGATAACCCTTAGCATTGCCAGAGAGCAGGGTTCCGGCCCCAACAGGCACCACCACCCAATCCGGCGCCTGCCAGCCGAGTTGCTCGCATATCTCATATGACATGGTCTTTGACCCCTCTGGGTGATATGGGTTGAACGCGCCGCAGCTCGGTATTGGGTGCCAGCCGTAGCGCTCGTGCGCCATGCGCATCAGCTTGTAGGACGGGTCCCCGATGCCTTTGGGCTTGGCCCTGATCACGTGAGCCCCGTAGATCAAAAGCTGGGCCAGTTTGGGGGATGGCACTTCCGCTGGGACAAATGCATAGCATTCGATCCCGGCCTTGGCGGAATACGCTGCAAGGGCGATAGCGGCGTTCCCGCTCGAGGCGGTCACCACAACTTTTGCGCCGAACTCCACTGCCTTTGACACCCCGACGCTCATGGGGCGGTCCTTGAAGGAAGAAGTTGGGTTCCTCGTCTCGTCCTTGAGCCACAGGTACTTCATACCCAGCTCGCGCGCGAGGTTTTTTGCCTCAAGTAATGGGGTGCCACCCTCGCCGAGTGTGACGATATTTTTTCTATCGGCAATCGGCAGGAATTCTGCATACTTCCAGACCCCAGGCGGGCGCTTTGCGAACCCTTTTTTGTTTATTTTGTCGGCAATTGCATCGTAATCGTAAAAGATTTCAAGTTTACCACCACATTTTTTGCAGACATACAGCCCTTTCGTCGGTTTTTGCTTCTTGCCACATTTCAGGCACTTGAGCTCCTTGACGAACACGTGAGCACCGAAGCTACATCCTTTGGCCTCTAATTAAGGTTTGGCGGACGAGGAAAGAAACCTTAATAACTTGGTGGGATTTTGTTTGATGGAAAATGGGTCAACGAGGCTGATTCATGCCATATTTGTACGGGGATTCGCTCAAGTGCACGGGCTGTCGAATATGCGAATTATACTGTAGCCTTTGCCATGAGCGCGTTTTAAACCCGAAAAAGGCGCGGCTCAGGGTGGTGCGCGCGGAGCCCGCCATCGACAAGCCCATGGCCTGCCGACAATGTGCTGACCCGCCGTGCGCTAAGGTATGCCCGACCAGCGCCATAACGCGCAACGAGAAGGCTGACATAGTCATCGTAAGCGAGCCCAAATGCATAGGCTGCGGCGCCTGTGTCGAAGCGTGCCCATTTGGAGTGATCTGGCTTCACCCCGACCGAAAGGTTGCCATAAAGTGCGACCTGTGCAGGGCCTGCGTTACCCGTTGTCCCGTGGATGCGCTGAGCGTGGTAACATCGGAGCAATTTGCAGATAAAAAGCGAGTTGATCTGGTTTCTCGATTGAAACCAATCTTGATGGAGCGAATTCCGGTCCCGAGGGGTTAAGATGGCGTTCAAATACGGTGGTTACGCTGGCCAAGTACTTGAGGTCGACCTGACTCGCGGCAAAACATTCAATAAACCTCTCGATGCCGGTTTGGTCCGGGATTACCTCGGCGGCGCTGGGTTCTGTTCTCGCGTACTCTACGACGAAATCGGGCCGAGGACAAGGCCCTTGGGCCCGGAAAACGTGCTGATAATCGCCGCCGGACCGCTCACCGGAACACTTTTCCCCCAAGCTTCAAGGCATGTCGTCGCCGCAAAATCACCTCTGACAGACATCTGGGGTGAGGCACATGCGGCGGGCCACTGGGGGGCCGAACTCAAGTTCGCCGGCTTCGACGCGATAATTGTCAGGGGTCGCTCGCCCCGTCCAGTTTACCTGTGGATAGATGATGGAAAAGCAAAGATCAAGGATGCCAAGAGGCTCTGGGGCCACGACGTTTACGAAACGGATGCCATGATCAAGGAGGAGTTCGGCGACGGTTCGATCAAACTCCTCTACATAGGCCAAGCGGGGGAGAACCTCGTCAGATATGCGGCCGTCATGAACGACCTCGATCGAGCGGCCGCGAGGACGGGCATGGGTGCGGTGATGGGCTCGAAGCGCCTTAAGGCGGTGGCCGTTCGAGGCACTCGAGACATCCCGATAGCGAAGCCTGAAAACTACATGAAGCTAATGGACGAGTTCCATGTCAAGATGCTCGCCGACCCATTTACACAGGGACGGGCAGACTACGGGACGCCGAGTTTGGTCGAGCTCATGAACGAGATCGGGAGATTGCCGACGAGAAACTATCAAACCGGAGTCTTCGAGCATGCCGAGGAAATCGGGGGCAAGACGATAAGGCGCAAATATCTCGTCAAAGCTCGAGCAGATTTCGCCTGCCTCCAGCGATGTGGCCGATACACATGCGTGCCAGAGGGGCCGTACAAATACATCGGGGGCAGCCCGGAATATGAGACGCTCTCGTGCGTCGGATCCAAGTGCGGCATAGGCGATGTCGAGTCTATCCTCTACGCGCATCACCTCTGCAACCGCTACGGCATGGACACCTGCAGCTTCGGAGGGACGGTGGCGTGGGCGATGGAGTGTTACGAGCGAGGCATCATCACCCCGAAGGACACAGGTGGCTTAGACCTGAAATTTGGAAATCATGGGTCGATGGTCCAGCTCGTGCACATGGTCGCGTTCCGAAAGGGCTTCGGGAACTTGCTCGCGGAGGGCAGCTACCATGCGGCGCAGAAGATAGGGCGGGGAACCGAAAAATATGTGATGGCAATCAAGAAGCAGGAGATCGCTGGACAGGATGGTCGGGCCCAAAAATCCATGGGCTTAGGGAATGCCACGGCTGCTCGAGGCGCTGACCACCTTTACGGTTTTCCAGTGCTCGATGAAGTTGGATTCGATAAAGCCATTCGTGAACGGTTCGGGGCCAAGTACCTCCCTGAGATAGGCCAGAAGCTCAACCCCAAGTACAAGGGCCTGATGGTCAAGGAGTGCGAGGACTTCGCCGTCGTGGTGGAGTCGGTCGGGGTATGCAAGTACGGCACGATGATACCTCCGACCTTCTTCTACCCCGATATCCTTGGGGCGCTGAACGCGACGACCGGAATGGGTTTGAAGGGACGGGACCTGCGAAAGATTGGGGAGCGAATCGTCAACCTCAACCGAATGTTCAACGTGAGGGAGGGAATCAGGCGCAAGGATGACACCCTGCCTGAGCGGTTGCTTAAAGAGCCTTCTCCAGAAGGCCCGCCGAAGGGTCACGTGGTAGAACTCGATGAGATGCTGGACGAGTACTACAAGCTGAGGGGCTGGGACCTTAAAACTGGAATACCGACGCGAGCCAAACTTCGGGCACTTGGGCTTGAGTTCACGCTCAAGGACCTACCTCGTCGCGGGGCGGCTTAGTAAAATTTTCACGTTGTTTGAGTTTTTGTTTTAGAATTGAGATATCTCATTTATGTAAAATAAAATTTTTATATAAGTGTTAAACACAAATACAGTTGGCGGGGATGGAAACTCACAGGAGAGGCCGAACCGGAGCCTACGGGCAACGGGGAGCTGCGGAAAAACCTGGGCGAAAAACTGGGGAAGGTCGCAGAAAAGCATCCGGGAGCAGGGTGCGAGGCAGTGAATGTGGGAGAAAGACCCCTACGCGAAAAAGCAGTGGACGACGGAATTGGTCGAGGTCCGAAGTTCGCTGGAAGATTAGCGGAAGGGCCGAAATCCCCGCCAATGTCGTTTACTTTTTGAAAGGTTTATTTGAAAACCCGACGATATCCATCTGATGCGGATGGAAGGTCTGCTGCTCGATAACGACTATGCTGAGGAGGAAGCCAAACCATACGTGAGGCTTTTCCTGAAGCGAAATGGGGAGGCAATCATAGCTTTAGACCCAAACTTCGAGACATACCTCTACGTCGTCGCGGACCAGCCAGAGCGCGCGGCGAAGATGGTGGGAAAGCTTCAAGTTCGCGACCTCAGGCCGAAGTCGGTTGAGCTCGTGGGGCGGACCTTTTTGGGGAAAAAGGTAAACGCCATCAAGGTCGCATTCCATCGCCCAGGGGATATGCCAGACCTCAGGCATGCGATCCGCGAGCTGCCCGGGGTCAAGGAAATATACGAGTTCGACATCCCGCCTGCGAGGCGCTACCTCATCGACCGCGGCCTGACGCCCATGAGCGGCATCAGGATAAAGGGCAAAACCCTCGATCAAGGTGGCATGAAAGTCGTGCTGCTTGAGGAGCCCCCCGTGCCGACCAAGGTGCCTGAACAGGACCTCAACATCCTGAGCTTCGACATAGAGGTGTTAAATCCTGCGGGCTCCCCTCGGCCGGAAAAGGACCCGATCATCATGATCAGCTTGGCGGACAACCGAGGGCTCAGGAAGGTCCTCACCTGGAAGGATTTCAAGCCTGGGCTCGACTTCGTTGAGGTCACGAGGGATGAGCGCGAGATGCTCGAGCGCTTCGTCGAGATCGTCGAGGAGCGCGACGTCGACATCCTGATGGGTTATAACACCGACCTCTTCGATTTCCCATACATTCGCGAACGCGCGAGGCAGCTCAAGGTAAAATTGAAGCTTGGGCGGGATGGTTCAGAGGTCATCGCTAGAAAAAGGCGCTTCGCGACCGCGGCGAGGATCCGAGGGCGGGTCCACATTGATGTCTACACCATGGTCAACTTCCTGGCCACCATAGGCCACATCAGGCTGATCCACTACACCCTCGAGGACGTCTACAAGCATCTGCTGGGCAAGGAAAAGCCCGATTTCGAGTTCACCGAGTTCGTCGACGCATGGGAGCGGGGCGGGGAAAAGGCGAGGAGGCTGCTCGAGTACTCGTTGTCGGATGCCGTGGCGACGCTGGAGGTGGGGCTAGAGTTGCTCCCCCTATTTTTCGAACTCACCCACATCGTCCGGCAGTCACCCTTCGACGTGAGCCGGATGACGCCCGGGCAGCTCGTGGAATGGCTCCTCATCTCGGAAGCACACAACGTCGGCGAGCTGGTGCCAGCTAGACCAGTTGGCGAGGAATTCGAGGAGAGGCTCGAGGAGACCTATGTAGGTGCATACGTCATGGAGCCGGCTAAGGGACTGCACGAGGATCTTGTGGTCTTCGACTACAGAAGTTTGTATCCAAGCATAATAGTCACCCACAACATCGACCCGTCCGCGATGAACTGCGATTGCTGCAAGCCGAGCGAGGCCGTCACAGTGCCTGAACTCGGCTATAAATTCTGCACAAAGAGGAAGGGCCTCATCCCGACCACGCTCGAGAGGCTCATCCAGGAGCGCGTGAGGCTCAAGAGGGAGATGAAGAAGCACAAACGAGGGAGCAGGGAATATCGCTCGCTCGACGCACAGCAGTGGGCCCTGAAGATCACGGCCAACTCATTCTACGGGATGCTTGGCTACCCTCGCGCGCGCTGGTACTTCAAGCAGTGCGCCGAGAGCGTGACAAGCTTCGGGCGCCACTACATCAAGAGCACCATCAACATGGCTAAGGATTTTGGATTTGACGTGATCTATTCGGACACCGATTCACTTTTCGCCAAACTTAACGGCAAGGGGCACGATGATGCCACGCGATTCCTGAAGCAGGTGAACGAGAGTCTCCCGGGCATCATAGAACTCGAGCTTGAGGGCTTCTACCCGAGGGGGGTATTCATCACCAAGAAGCGCTACGCGATGATAGACGAGGAAGACAGGATAGTGGTGAAGGGCCTGGAGTTCGTCAGGAGGGACTGGGCGGCGATCGCCAAGAAGACACAGGAAGCCGTGCTGAAGGCGGTGCTGCGCGACGGCTCCCCTGAGAAGGCGGCTGGAACCGTGCGCAAGGCAACCAGGGACATCGTCGATGGACGCGTCAGCTTGGAGGACCTCATAATCTACACCCAGCTCACTATGCCCATCGAGAGGTATCGCGCCATAGGTCCTCATGTCATCGCGGCGAAGAAGCTCCGGGCCAAAGGGGTGGAGATCGAGCCAGGCATGATAATCGCGTACATAGAGGCGAAGGGGGCGGGCAGCATAAGCGACCGAGCCGTGCCCGTCGAGGATTTCAAGGGGATGGAGTACGACGCCGATTACTACGTCGAAAATCAGGTGCTGCCGGCAGTCATGCGGATCATGGAGGTGCTCGGCTACAGGGAGGAGGACCTCAGGTACGAGAGGGCGAAGCAGGTGAAGCTGGCGGAGTTCGTGGGCGATCCTAAAAATTAACCTCAAACCCAAAATTTCCCCTTTATAAATAATCCCCACCCAAAGCCTCGGCGGGAAATGTGCGGACAAACGGGATGGTAAAGGAAGATGTCCGAACCTTCTTTAAAGACCCCAACCATTGGGCCTATCGATACGGGAGCCAAACCCCCAGTTGCAACCCTAATTCCCCCTATCACCGAAAACAAATCGAGGTACTCTTCGAGGACAAATATTTTCATTGGGTCACGAGCCGGGCGGTCAACGAGTTGATAGATGAGGGATTTTTAAAACAAGAGAAAATAGGCATCGCCCATTTCATCTACCGAGCTGACGCAAAAGTTATGGGAGACGAAATTTACAAGAGAGTTGGGTTGATCGAGAAATACTCCGACCC
>Ga0315309_1000120_pt1 | contig 45137 bp, 35 predicted proteins | sample TDP4_MG_FD_203080 | JGI IMG/M metagenome (GOLD analysis project Ga0315309, IMG submission 203080) | Freshwater sediment microbial communities from Lake Towuti, South Sulawesi, Indonesia - TDP4 | ecosystem: Environmental > Aquatic > Freshwater > Lake > Sediment | place: Indonesia: South Sulawesi... | reverse complement strand
CGACGACCCTGTGGCAGGGGGCATCTACCGCCGACTGGGATTTAAAGAGATAGGCTATTGGCGTCTGCTGTTGCTGACGCCAACGTGAGAGATTGGGGGGAGAGAGGGGAGGCACCAGCTAACATCATAGAAGGAGGGATCGGGATGATGAAAGCGAGTGCCAGGCGACGCCGTGGAAAATGGGATTGGGTGGGGGGGGTCAAGACCTCGCGCCAGGAAGGACAGGACGGCGTCGTAAGTCTGAGCTTTGACCTCTCGACTCTGGTAGAGAAAGGTTACCTGGCGAAGAAGGCTTTCGCCCAATTCAAGGAAGCCACCGGACTGGCCGATTTCGCCTGGCGGGTGGTCTACAACCGACGCTCCTGGGGAGGGCCCATCGCTCGCAAGGAGGTACTCCGTCGCGCTCAAGGCTTCGTCGTCTTCATCCATGGCTGGGACGGAAGCGGCGAAATCTGGGAAAGCCTGCCGGCCATGGTCTGCCAGAAGAATCCCAGGTTGGTTGCTTTCGTCCTGGATGTCAACGGTTTCGGGGGCTCGCCTTTCATTGAAGCCGAGATGCCCGAGGTGGCAAAGTGCCATCCTGAAGGCTGTATGGGGGCGGTGGAGAAATGGATCGAGACGATGAGGCTCAGGGGCCGGAAAGGGACGAAAAGGATTTTCACTTTCGTCGGCCACTCTATGGGCGGGGCAGCTTTGTTCTATATGAATGACAAAGGTTGGGCGGAAGATAGATATGCCCGTTGCGCCGTCGCTCCGGCCTTGCTTTGCAACGATACTCTGCGCCAGGGATTCTACGTGGGCCTGGGAGTGGGCATTGGCGCCGGACTACAATACTCCCTGTTGGACAAGCTCAAAGAGAGGCTGGCCCCATGGCTAATCAAGGAGTTGATTGGCGGAGCCAGCGAAGCAGTGAAAGCAGAGCACCTGAGGATTTTCGAGAAAACGAGCAAAGGGACGCTGGCGCAGACCTTTTACGCCCTTGGCCAGGCCGAAGAGCCTGGTCGACGAGGGCGGTGGAAGAACTTTCGGGTGATCCTGGGACACAAGGATAGGTTGGTTGGCGTAGCCCCCATGTTGAACTTGTTGGAAGACCTGGGATTCAGAAGCGAGAATGTCAGAGTGGTGCTGGGCGACCATTACCTCTTTTCAGCCGCTCTCAAAACCCGGCGGAGCCACGGTGAGAACAGAGACATCCTGCTGGAAGAAATATTGCAATTGCACGAAGGTTGCCGCACCAGGCAAAAGGAGTAGAAATGAGACTGGCTGAAAAGGTAGCGATTGTCACCGGGGCAGGGCGGGGTCTCGGCCGGGCCATCGCTTATCGGCTGGCCAGCGAAGGAGCCAGGGTGGTGATAGATGATATGAACCTCGACGCCGCTCAGCAGGTGGTTGAGCGGATCGTTGAAGCTGGAGGCGAAGCCTGGCCGGTGGGGGCGGATGTCTCCATCGAAGCCCAGGTGAGGGACATGGTGGGCGAGACGTTGGAACGCTATGATCGCATTGACATTCTGGTCAACAACGCTGCTGTGATCAAGACCGGTGCCCTGACCGAGTTTGCCGACCGCGATTGGGAGCTGATGCTAGGCACCAACTTGAAAGGTGTCTATCTCTGTTGTCGGGCCGTCATCCCTTTTATGGCCGACTGGGGGTACGGGCGCATCATTAACATCGCTTCGGTGGCTGGCATTGCCGGTGGTGCTCGCAACATCGTCTACTCGGCCAGCAAAGGCGGGGTCATCGCCTTCACCAAGGCTCTGGCCCGCGAGGTGGGCGGGCTGGGGGTGCTGGTCAATGCTGTGGTGCCGGGCTGGGTCGCCACAGAAGGCAACCCTCCCCGGCCAGGTGTGCCAGCTTGGGAAGATTACGTCCGCCGTTGCCCTTTGGGCCGCGCTGCTAAGCCCGAAGAGGTGGCCGCCGCCGTAGCCTTTCTGGCCAGCGACGAAGCCAGTTTCATTAACGGTCACTCTCTGGTGGTGGACGGCGGTTGGAGTTAACTCCGCTCACTTTGTTTGTTGGTCTCTTCCGCCTCCTTCCAGTTCTCCGTCAACATCCCTACCATATCTCTCACCTCTGCCAGGAGATCTTCTTTTGAGAAGAGGGTCTTGGTCAAATACCTGGTGGTACCCAGTTGGAGCGCTTCGCGCTCCTTTTCGGTTAGATCTTTGGCCGTCAGGATGATGACCGGGATGTGATGAGTAAGAGGATTGCCTTTCAGGGCTTCAATGACCTCAAAGCCGTCCATCTCAGGCATGAGGATGTCCAGGATGATGAGGTCTGGAATTTGCCCTCTCACTTTCTCTATGGCCTCCCGTCCGTTGTAAGCACAGATCGCCCAGAAGCCTCCACCTAGCAGGTGGATACGTAGCAGGTCCACCAATTCTTTATCATCGTCCACGATCAGGACGGATGGGAACGTACCTTTGAAGCTTTTTGTCCTGGTGAGCGTGCGCACGCTTTTCAGGAGACGCTGGCGGTCAATGGGTTTGGTCAAGTAGTCCACTGCTCCCAGGCTAAGGCCCTTCTCCTGATCGGCTAGGATAGAGACGATGACCACCGGGATGTCCTGAGTGGCGGTGTTGGCTTTCAACTTCTCCAGTACAGCGAAGCCATCCAACTCGGGCATCAAGAGGTCCAGAAGGATGACGGCTGGCTGTAGCTCCACAGCCAATTGCAAGGCCGTCTCCCCATCGTGAGCACCGGTCACGCTGTAGCTCTTCGCTTCCAGGTATAACCGCAGCAGATTGACCGCATCCGGGTCGTCATCAACCACCAGGATCACAGCCGTGCTGGCTCGCGAGGCTGGGGCTTCAAAGATCGGCCCTTCGATAAACTCAGGACGCCGCTTTATGGGTGCTGCTATCACCGGCAGGGCGAAGGTGAAAGTCGAGCCCTGGTTTTCTCCGGCGCTCTGAGCCCAAATCAACCCTCCGTGAGCCTCCACGATCCCGCGGGCTATGGACAGGCCCAGGCCACTGCCCTCACCACTGCGATCGGCAAAGCCTCCTACCTGATAGAACTTGTCGAAAATCCTGTCCAATTCTTCCGTGGCAATGCCCACCCCGGTGTCAGTCACACTGACCAACAGCCAGTCACTGGCCGTCGCCAGTTCTGGCCCAGGGGGTGGTGGCTGCTCGCCGGCTACCAGGCACCGGCCGCCGATCTCCACCCGACCACCCTGGGGCGTGAATTTGATGGCGTTGCCCAGCACGTTGACCAGCACCTGCCTGATGCGGTCCGGATCACCCTGAATGAGGGGCAGACCTTCGGCCATGGATACGGTCATTTCAATACCCTTGGCCTGGGCCTGGGGCTGCATGGTGACCACGGTCTCCTTGGCGATCTCGACCACATCCAGGGGAACCATCGCCAGGTCAATGTGACCAGCTTCAATGCGAGAGATGTCAAGGATGTTGTTAATGAGACGGCTGAGGCGTTCGGCGTTGCGCTCGATGACACCCAGGTACTGACTCTGTTCCTCGTTCCGCGGCCCAGTCTCCTCGTCCAGCATCAAATCCACGTAGCCTATGATGGAAGCCAGGGGGGTGCGCAACTCGTGGGAGACAATGGCGATGAAATCCGACTTGAGGCGGTTCAGCTCTTCCAGTTCGGCCTGGCTTTCCATCAACATGGAGTTGATCTCTTGCAACACCTGGTTGCTTTTCTCCTGCTGTTCGGCGTATCCCTTGACCTGATGGTAGAGCTGGACTTTCTCTACAGCAATGCCCACCTGATTGCTGATGGAGATGAGCAGGCGCACTTCGTGAGGAGCAAACGGGCGGGGTATATGGCTGGCCACGGCGATGACACCGATCACCCTATCCTTAGCCTTCATGGGCACCCCGGCGAAGGAACGGAGTCCCTCCTGCTCCACCACCAGCCTGGTCTTCACGTCACTTTCTATCAGGTCTTCGATCAGCAGAGGTTCTCCGGAGCTAGCTACCTGCCCATCCAGACCTTCACCCATTCTCACCCTGGTCATACCTCGCGCGAAGCGTTCGGACACCCCTCGATGGGCCTTCAGGAGCAACTCTGGCTCTTTCTCCTCCTGCGCTTCTACAAGATACACCCAACTGGCTTCAATGCCCATGACGGCCGTCAGTTTGCTGACAACGTTGCTGAGGATCTCATCCAGGTCAAAGGATTGGCTGACCGCTTCGGCCACGGCGTTAATGGTCCACAGTTCCCGGTTCTGGCGCTGCACCTCATCTTCAATTTCGATCTCCAGCGCAGCTTGCGTCAGATGTTCCAGGCCGCCTGTCCCTTCGATGAACTCAGGACGACGCTCATCTACTGGCCTGATATTCGCTTCCCCACCCTCTGCGATCTCTGCCGGCCATTCCTCTGATGCCCGCCCGATCTCCTCTCGCAACTCGATGTTCTCGATAGCCAGGCCAGTCTGACGGCCAACGATGATCAGAAAGTCCGCGTCGTGGGAGGTCAGATGGCCTTCCTCATCGGCAGCGATAATCATGGCCCCGCGGACCTTGCCTTTGGAGCTCAACGGAACACCCAACAGCGAGCCGACACCCTCTTTCTTCATCTCCTTTGACAGGCCACAACTCTCGGAGCCTGAAGAGGTTCCGTCTACCAATAGCGAGTTGCCTGAGAGGATTTTCCAAAGGAAGGTTCTCTCCCTGGTTTTGACGTCGGTGATAGCCTGGGCGAATTCCTCCGAGAGGCCGCGCTGAGAGGCGATGACGATCTTCTTTGCCTCTTGATCCAAAACCAGGACGGCTCCCATCCTCGTCTCTGTCGCCTCCAACACCTTGTCCAGGGCATTGCTGAGGACCTCGTCCAGTACGGAGGAGCGGCTGATGATATCGGCAATGGCGTTCAGGGCGGACATGTCTCTGGCCTGCTGGCAGACCTCGGCTATCGCTTGCTCAAGGGCACTCGCCTGGTTGTCAAATCTGATTTGGCTCTTTTCCAACAGGACGTTGGCCTCTTCCAGGGCCTTTTGCATTCTGGCTAACGCATCTCTGAGGGCCTCGTTTGAATCTGAAGGTAGCTCTAGCGTTGTGATCGTCTCGTCCTGGGGAGCCAAGGGGTGGGCCAATTTCGGCCCTTCGGCAAGCTCAGGGCTCTGCTCGCCCCCTCGCAGTTGCCGAAGCTCCGCCAGCAGGCGACGGCGCTGGTAGGCTTTTTCGACTACCAGGGGCAAAGTGGTCAGATAGGCTTCAGTCCGCACAATGTAATCACTGGCTCCTTCCTGCATGGCTCGCCTGGCCTCTTCCTCACCACCTTCGTCCGTCACCACGATCACTTGAGTGAGCTGGCCCCTTCGCTGAATGTTCCGCAGCATGGCCAGCCTATCCTTCTCAGGTTGACCGCAGTCCAGGATGACGTCATATCCGTCCCCTAAGAGTCGGCGCATCACCTCGCTCCCTGGGGCAGCGGCTTCAATTTCAAAGGCCGGGCCGAATCGTTCCAGGGCCTCAACGATTACCTTACGTCGGTTGGGATCACTATCTAAAAGTAGAACAGTCATCACCAATTCTCCACGAACTTTTTGCTCTTTGGCGTAAAGTTAGGGTCGTGAAAGCGACAGGGACTGGGTTGAGGAGCTACTGGCTTGAGCCAGGTTGAATATTTCCGCTGCAATGTCCAGGGTAGCCTGGGGACGGCCCAGTCTCTGGGCTTTTTGGGCCATGTGGGTCAAGGTCTCGTTTTCCGGTTGGAACCATTGGGCCAGGGTAGCTGCAATTAGTTGGGGCCTCTCAGCCAGAGTTCCCACCCTCCTGTCTATCACGTATTCTACATTGCCCTCCTCCTGTCCGGGGATGAAGCCGCTTAGCAGGATGGGCAGCCCGATGATGAGGGCTTCGCTGATGGTGGCTGGACCCGCCTTAGTGACGATGACGTCGGAGGCACCCATCAACTCTGGCATATTGGTTACAAAGCCGAAAACAGTGGTCGGGATTTCCCAATCAACTTTCTCCAGACGTCGCCGCAGTCTTTTATTGCGGCCGGCCACTACCACGAGTTGAGCGTTTACACGCGCCTTGGCTATGGCCCTGGCAATTTTGTAGACCTTGCCTATGCCCTCACCTCCTCCCACCACCAGAATGGTCGGTCGGTCTCGCTCTAACCCCAATTTATCCCGTAGGGCCTCTTTCTCTCCTATCCCTCTGGCGAACTTTAAACCGACAGGTAACCCCACAACCTTGACCTTTTCAAGAGAAAGTCCGCTGGCTAGGGCGCGATCCCTGGCTGGTTCGGTAGGAACCAGGCAGGAATCCGTCTCGGGGCAGAGCCAGAGGGGGTGGAGGCTGACGAGATCGGTGACCATGGTGACGAAAGGAATGCGAAGGTTGGCCTCTTGTAAGGCTCGAATGGAGAAATAAGTGAGTACGGGGTGGACGGAGACGATAACGTCGGGGTTACTCTGGCGAAGGAAATCCGTTAGACTCTTTCTGACTATAGGCCAAAGGATTTTCACGAGAGAATTCATCACACGCCGATTGCTGGTTGAGCGGAAAATCAATTTCCAAAGGATAGCGCCGTGATTGGCCAGGGGGCCGTACAATTGGCCAAGGCGGTTGATAGGGAAGGGGGTATGATTGGCCCAAGGATCGGCAATCTCGACTCGACAAGCCTCACCGTATAACTGGTGGGCGGCTTCAGCGATGGCTTCAGCCGCGCTGCGGTGGCCACCACCGGTGTCAGACATTACAATAAGGATTTTCTTGCTTGTCATTGGCTGTTCCCTCGCGATTCTAGCTGATTTCGTTTGGTGAGCGCGAAGTAGGTGCCGAGTCCACCTGTCATTGCCACTCCGCCGGCAATTAATAAGATTACTCGCGGGATGCCGATGCGGTCGGCCAAAGTCCCGATGAAGAGAGTGGGTGGCAGAACGGCTGCGTTAGCCACGAGAAATTGCACGGCGAAAACCCGTCCTCTGACCCCCAGAGGTGTTCTCTCTTGCAGAGTGGTTTGGGCAGGGATGTTAACCAAAGCGATGGAGAAACCGAGAAAGGCAGCCAGGACCATGACGGCTGTGGTCAGGCTGAAGGCTGCCTGGGGATAGGCCTCGAAAAGGGGTACACTCACAGTACGATGGCCCTGGCTCACCAATCCAAGGGAGGCCAACGTGAGCACCATTAGGCCCAGTCCCGTGTTAATCAGTATCTCTCGCCTGACCAGATAGCCGAAACGGCCCACCAGGTAGGTAGCTAACACCAAACCCAGGCCGGCCGGGGCGAAGATGTAGACAGCATCTTCGGGGTTCATCCCGAGTACCCGGGCGGCAAAACCGGGAATCAACATGGCCATGATCAGGGCCAGGGTAGCGATGAGGGTCACGCGCAACAGAGCGGCCAGAACGGGGCGGTGGGAGCCCACGAATTGCCAACCTTCTCGCACCTCAGCCCATGCGCGCCTGATAGCTGAGCTGGCATAGGAATTCCTCGAAGGGTGGGGATTGTCTTTGGGCAAGAGGGCAACCAGGATGGCGGCGCCAATATAGATTATAGCTATGGCTGCGAAGGAGCCTTCCACACCTAACAGCTTTATACCAAGGGGGCCAAGGAGTATCAAACCAACTACCGCTGTAGCGGTCAAGGTTAAGCTGAAGAGGGAATTAGCTGCCAACAGGTGTTGATGGTTGACTAAAAGGGGGATGGTGGCTGCTTCAGCGGGACTGAAGAATTGCCCGATGGCAGAGACGATGAAGGTGATGGTGTAGATAGCCAGCAAGAGGGAATATCCCCCCAGGATACGCAAAACGAGGATATAGCTGCCGACGGTTAAGGTACGCAAGACGTTGGAAGCTACCAGAATATCCTTATTGGAAAAGCGATCTACAACTACGCCAGCCACAGCGCTGAATAGCACAGCAGGCAGGCTCCAGGCCAAGATGACAATCCCCAACTGAGCGCTGGAGCGGGTAAGTTTCTCGATCAGCACCATCTGGGTGAAATGGATGCCATTCATGGCCGTCTGCGATAGGATTTGAGCGCCCCACAGGAATAAGAAGTTGCGATTGTTGAGAACGGCTGAGAAGCCGCGATGATTGGTCCGTGGCATTGGGATCCCAGAACAAAAAAGGAAACGTGGGAGAAGAAGCGCTCCTCTCTCCCTGTTTCCTTCTCTTAAAGGTCGGGGGCGAAGGTTTGGGGGATCTCTTCTCCCCGACTGACAAAAGTCTTGACGCTTTTCTCGAACTTGCGGCGAGGCAATAGCACGCGATGGTCGCACCGGCAGCATTTGATGCCGATGTCGGCCCCCAGGCGTACCACCCGCCACTCATAACTGCCGCAAGGGTGTGGTTTTCTCAGACGAACCACGTCGCCCAGCCTGATCTCCATGACCATCACTCTACTACCTCCCTCTCAATAAGCCAAATCATTATATCACAACCCGCCCGTTATGGCTAGTCGGTGAACTGTGGCCGTTACACACTTATTGAGAATCTGTCCTTAACTGCGAAAGTCCCCAAGTTTGCCAAAATCGTTACTTTGTGCTATAGTTGGGAACGTCGCCACCCCTTACTCCGATTCCAGGGGACAAACCAGCCCCGACAGGATGGGAGGCTTTGACATCGGCAGGCGTTCAACTGAATTCAGAGACCCCACCGGACAGGAAAAGCTGAGATCAGAGAAAGGAGACAAAGTACCGTTAGATGCGCAGTTACGAATTGTACTTCATTGTTTACCCCGAGGCTGATGAAGAAGAACTGACAACCATCATTGACAAGATCGCTCAAACAATCACGGCCTACGGCGGGCAGGTGACTGAGGTAAATTCAAAGGGGAAGCGAAAGCTGGCGCATCCGATCCGCAAATTCAAAGAAGGGTATGATGTAGTGATGCAGACCCGGTTAGAGTTCGAAGGCATCCAGGAATTGGAACGCAGCCTGAAGCTCTCTGAACCAATCATTCGCTATCTCCTTGTCAGGACCGATGAGTAGTTTGAAAGGGGGTTTGATTCTTATCACCTCGTTGAGTTAAAATCGCGGGAAAGGAGAGCTACGAGATGGGAAGGGGTTTGAACAAGGTCATGCTTATTGGCAACCTGGGGCGAGACCCAGAGATGCGTTACACACCGAGCGGCAAGCCAGTCACATCCTTCAGCCTGGCTGCTAGCCGCAATTGGGTCTCTGCTGACGGTGAACGTCACGATGAAACGGAGTGGTTCAACGTGGTAGCCTGGGGCAACCTGGCTGAGATTTGCAATCAACACTTGAGTAAAGGGCAGAAAGTCTATGTTGAGGGTCGTTTGCAGACCCGCAGTTGGGAAGACGAAAATGGTCAAAAACACTTTCGTACAGAGGTGGTTGCTAACGAGATGATTATACTCACTGGCCCTCTGGAGCAGTTTGAAAGCTTAAATAGCGCCGAGATAGGCGCTAGCGATATTCCTTTCTGAATTTAGATAGTAGGAGGTAATTTTGGTAGATAGAGAGAGAGAAGTGGAAGAAAGTACACAGGGTCAGAGGCGACCTAAGAAATTCACACCACCGAGCCGCCGGAGATGCGTTCTGTGCATGAATGGGATCGACGTCGTTGATTACAAGCAGGTGGAGTTTCTTCGTAACTTTCTGACAGGTCGTGGCAAGATCAGGCCCCGCCACAAAACCGGTACCTGTGGCAAGCACCAACGACTTTTGGCTGTGGCTATCAAGCGCGCCCGACACCTGGCCCTTTTGCCTTACACCGCTGAGCACATCCGCCGCTACCAGTAGTGTTGGTGCCGTAACCGTTCACCTGGTGCCCGATTTCGATCTCTTTTGCCGGCGTCTGACGCGAAGCAAGCTTCGCTATTCCAAAGCCCGGATCACGGAGCAGGTGTATCTGTGTGGCCAAGGGGTGAACAGTTACGTTGGTGCTGATCAGTGATTTCAAAGGGCATAGGATAGAGCGTCCTATGCCCTTCACTTGTAACTCGCACCCTCTGGAGAAATGGAATGGCAAAGAAAGCTAAGAAGCGAGCTGGCTTGACCAGGAAGCAAATAACGCGGAGCAAGAAGGCACGGCGAGAGCAGCGTATGATCATCATTGGCCTAACGGCCGTGTCTGTAGCGATTGCGGTTGTGCTGGGCCTGGGCCTATACCAGGAATACCTAGCCAAGCCAGCTTCACCGGTAGCTGTTGTGAATGGGGTGCCTATTCGCACCGACACCTATCAGAAGATGGTGCGCTACCGCCGCCTCCTCATCCGTAATTACATTGCTAATCTCCAGGCCCAGAAAGCTCAGTTGGACCCTGCTGATGAAAGCTCTCAGTTCCTGACTCAATACCTTCAGCAGGGCATTGATGAAGCTCAGAGACAGATGATTACCCTTGATACACAGGTCCTGGATGATCTAATTGATGAGGAGCTGGTACGTCAAGAGGCGGTCAAAAGCGATTTGAGTGTGACAGAACAGGAAGTAAACGATGCCATTCGACGGGAAGTGGCCAGAGGAACGGGCTTTGTGACCGCGCCGGACGCTACATCTACTGCTATAGCAGCGATAGAGGCCACGGCGACGGCTGCCTTTTTCACTCCTACTCCCTTGCCGACCGCCACTCCCACTTTAACGGTCACGGAGGCTGTTAGTCCTACCACCCCCACTCCCACAGTGCCTGCTACTCCCTCGCCAACGCCCCACGTCATGACCGAAGGCGAATTCTTGGAGCGCTATAAGGCAATGCTGGACACCCTGCGCCAGGAGGTAGGATTGAGTGAGGCCGACTACCGTAGGACTGTCGAGGCTGATCTCCTATATAGCAAGCTTCAGGACCTTTTTGCCAGCCGGGTGCCGACGAGGGAGGAACAAGTCCACGCCCGCCATATCTTGGTGGAGACGGAAGAAGAGGCCCAGACCGTGTTGGCACGACTGGAAGCAGGAGAAGATTTCGTCTCTCTGGCCAAGGAGTTCTCCACCGATGAGAGCACCAAGGAAGACGGTGGAGACCTGGGTTGGTTCCCCCGGGGGGTGATGGTGCCAGAGTTTGAAGAAGCCGCTTTCGCGTTGCAGCCAGGGGAGACGAGCGATATCGTGCAGACCAGCTTCGGCTACCATATCATCCAGGTCGAAGAGCGCGACCCTGACCGTGAGTTAGAGCCTTACCTTCTGGAGCGGCGACGGACCTCAGCTCTCAGTGACTGGCTGGAGGAGCAGCGGCAGTCGGAGGCGGTCGAACGCCGCTGGTCTCCGGATAAGGTGCCACCAGATGTAGAGCCGTAGCCGGGTGGAGATTGCTCCATTTGCCAAACGGAATGAAAAAGGATAAAATAGGAGTATCACTTGATCATGGTTTCGTGGTGACGACTTCAGTCGCCCTGGCACATACGCGACTAAAGTCGCTACTACAAACCCAATTCGTGATCTATTGAGTATCATTCACCTGTGATAGGAGAGGCGTTTCCCTCAACGTTAAATGAGAGGGGACCAAGGATGGTGGAGGATCTGATCATTATCGGCAGCGGTCCGGCTGGCTTCGCAGCCAGCATCTATGCTGGCCGTGCTCAATTGTCTCCTTTACTCATCACCGGCAGCGCCCTGGGGGGCCAGATGGCCCTTGCTAATGAGATAGAGAATTACCCTGGTTTCCTGGAAGCCATAAATGGACAGGAACTGACCCAGTTGATGCAAAGACAGGCTGAGCGTTTCGGCACCAGGGTGGAGATGGACGAGGTCACCGGAGTGGATTTCTCCGTGCATCCCTTCAAGGTCAAAACCTACGCTCAAGAGCACGAAGCCAAGGCTGTGATCATCTCTACGGGGGCCTCGTCCCGCAAGCTGGGTGTGCCCGGTGAGGAAGAGTTCACCGGCCGGGGCGTCTCTTATTGCGCTACTTGTGACGGCTTCTTTTACCAGAATCGTACGGTGATCGTTGTCGGCGGAGGCGATTCGGCCGTCGAGGAGGCCATGTTCCTGACCAAGTACGCCAGTAAGGTCTATCTGGTGCATCGTCGCAACCGCCTGCGGGCCGAGAAGGTTACCCAGGAACGAGCCTTCAGGAACGAGAAGATCGAGTGGGTTTGGGATTCGGTGGTCACAGAGATTCTGGGGGACCAGGGCGTGGCGCAGGCCCGCATCAGGAACGTCAAAACCGATGAGGAGTTTTTTCTCAAAGCCGACGGGATATTCATCTACATCGGCAACGTGCCTAACACCCAGTTCCTGAATGGACAGGTGGAGTTGAACGAGCGTGGCTACATTGTCACCGACCGGAAATGTCATACCAGCGTGCCGGGAGTCTTTGCCGCTGGCGACGTTCAGGAGTGGAGCTTGCAGCAGATTGCTACCGCCGTCGGATCGGGGGCTATGGCGGCCATGGAAGCCGACAAGTTCATCGCTGAACTGGAGGGTACGACCTATCCGGAGAGAACGTATAGCCATGTCTATTGGGGGAAAAGCCCCGATTTGACAAAATCGCTTAAGGAGGATAATAAGGTAATGGTTATCACTAAGGACATGCCCATTGGGCAGATTGTACAGAAGTATCCCAAGACAGTGGAGGTCTTCTTGCGTCACGGTCTGATGTGTTTCGGCTGCGCCATAGCTCAGTATGAGGATGTGGAGCAAGGCGCTATCGCCCATGGTATTGACATCGAGGCCCTGATGAAAGACCTCAATGCTGTCGTGCCAGAGGCTGCAGGGAGCGAATAGTAGCCCCGAGCCCGTACGCGGTGGCCTCCTATGGGTATGGGAGACCACCGCGCTTGTTTTCGACCCCCCAAGCTGATATAATGTCAGGGTCAAAGATCACTCAGGAAGGAGCTGCCAACTATCACGAGGTCTCAATACGAAGTGGATTTGCACATCCATTCCACTTGCTCTGATGGGAGTTTCACACCCAGGGAGATCGTTGAACTGGCCAAGGCCAAAGGGCTCAAGGCCATTGCCCTCGCCGACCATGATACGGTGGAAGGCGTGGCCGAGGCCGTGGCCGCCGGGGTGGGGAGCGGCATAGAGGTAGTACCCGCCGTCGAATTGAGCATCAAGAACGAGCAAGAAAAGGATTTTGTCGAGCTTCACCTGCTGGGCTACTTCATTGACCGTCAGGATAAGGAACTCAATGACATCCTCGACAGGATCGTGCAGGCACGCATTGAGCAGAAGATCAGACAGATCAAGGTATTGCAAGGCGACGGCATTGATGTAAACGTCGAAGAGGTGTTCTCTCTGGTGAGGGGAGTACCCGGGCGTCTCCACATCGCCGAAGTGGTCATGCGTCGCAACCCAGGCCGCTTCGCCTCCAAAGAGGCACTCTTTGCTGAGTATCTGACCGTGGGCGGCAAGGCTTACACCAAACGCAGTTTCTCCCTCACCCTGGCTGAGGCCATTCAGGTGCTGGTGAAAGCAGGGGGTGTGCCTGTCCTGGCTCACCCCGGTGCCTACGACAAGGTGAAAGATATCGAGGCCATGATCCGCCGAGCGCAGGAGATAGGGGTGCAAGGGCTGGAAATAGCCTACACCTATAACAAGAACCGCCCTCACTACGGCCTGGCTCCCGCTCAAATGCAAGCCCTGCTGGCCCGCTTCGAGGCCCTGGCTGATAAGTTGGGTCTGGTCAAGACCGGTGGCTCCGATTTCCATGGAGAGGGGAAGGACATCGAGTTGGGCGAAATGGGCATGACCTGCGTAGAGTTCCAGGAGTTGAAAACCAGTGCTCATTTACTGCCACGCTCGACCAATCGTAGGGGAGGCGTCGCACCATGGATCACGTCAAGGGGCTGAAGTGTATGATTTGCGGAGCGGAGTATAGGGTGGACGAAGTGATGTACGTCTGCCCTAAACACGGTGATGAGGGCATCCTGGACGTCGTCTACGATTACGGCCTCATTGGCCGGCGGCTGACCAGGGAGAAGCTGGCCACTGATCCTACAGACTCTATCTGGCGTTACAAGGCGCTGCTGCCGGTGAAAGCCGATAGTCCCGTGCCTCCATTGCAAGTGGGCTGGACGCCCCTTTACCGGGTCGGGCGGCTGGCAGAACAGTTGGGCTTGCAGCATCTGTGGGTCAAGGACGATGGTCGCAATCCCACGGCCTCTTTCAAAGACCGGGCCAGCGCCGTAGGAGTGGTTAAGGCTATGGAGTTGGGACGGGACATCATCATTGCTGCCAGCACTGGCAACGCTGCCTCGTCACTTTCGGGCCTCTCGGCCAGCGTGGGCATCAAAAATATGATCTTTGTGCCGGAGACCGCACCTCAGGCCAAGATCGCCCAACTGCTGGTCTTCGGGGCCACGGTGATCGCCATCAGGGGCACCTACGACCAGGCCTTTGACCTCTGTCTGGCTGCTACCAAGGAGTACGGCTGGTACTGCCGCAACACGGCTTACAATCCCTACCTCTCTGAGGGCAAAAAGACCGCCGCTCTGGAAGTCTGCGAGCAACTGGGATGGGACGCGCCGGACCGCATCTTCGTCTCGGTCGGCGATGGCTGCATCATCGGCGGACTGTGGAAGGGATTGAAGGACCTCGTGGCTTTGGGTTTCATTGAGAAGATGCCTCGGCTGATGGGCGTGCAGGCTGAGGGGTCAGCCGTCCTGCACACCGCCTGGCAGAAGGGCACCGAGGAGATCGAACCCATCGTGCCCCACACCCTGGCCGACAGCATCTCGGTGGGTATCCCCCGTGACCGGCTCAAGGCTCTCAGGGCGGTGCGTGACACTGGGGGCGAGTACATCACCGTCAGCGACGACGAGATACTGGAAGCTATGCGTGTCCTGGCTAGGGGGGCAGCCGTATTCGGTGAGCCGGCCGGGGTGACAGGCTTCGCTGGCTTGCAGAAGATGGTGCGCCAAGGCAGAATCAGTCCCGAGGAGCGCATCGTGGTGCTGGTGACCGGTAATGGCCTCAAGGATGTCGGCAGTGCCATCAAAGCCAGCGGGGCACCCCACATAATCGAGCCCTCTCTGTATGCCCTGAAACGTCTGATGGACAAACTGGCCCGCGCCTGAAGTTGACAAGAGGCGATAAGACGTGTATACTTAAAAATTGTGGAGTTTCTCTGGCGGGCTGGTGGGTAATGCTGGATCATTTTCAGCCCTCTGTATGTAGGAGATGAGGTTAGCAGGCGAATGTTCTTGGCGTCAAATAGATACTCTCTCTGGATATTTGGAGTTCTTCTGGCTGGCATCCTTATTGGAGCCTTGGTTGCTGCTCGTTATGCCAGAGAAGCGAGAGTATCACAGTTCTACTTTATCCGCGAGCAGGCAAGGATCAAAATGGGTCGAGTCATGATCCTTGTCGTCTTTTTAGGTGTTGTAACCGTCGCTCTGGGTATACTACTGTTCGTGTCCAACAAATTCACCCGCGTTGCCCCGGCCAGCCCGACGCCAACACCGACGCTGAGCCCCACCACGCCAGCCACTGCCGTTACCATTGCTACCCCAACCCCTGTACCGACCCCCACGCCGAAGCCAACTGCCACCGCCTCTCCCAGCCCCACTATGATTCCCACCGTAGGCACCCCATCCTCGGCTCTCACTCCCATCGTGGGAGTTAAGACCCCTTCGCCTGAGGCAGCTTTTGGTGAAATCACCCTGGCCCGGGGTATAACCGACGACAAAAAGCCCAAAGACCCTGGGACGGTCTTTCCGGCTGGCATTTCGCAGTTGTATGCCTTCTTCGACTATCAGAATCTATCCGATGGCGTACTCTGGACTTGGGTCTGGTATCGGGAAGGGAAAGAAATCGGCAGCGAGAGCAGCTTATGGGAATGGGGTTCATACGGGACTGCCTGGGTCTTTCTGAAGCCCGTCAGTGGATATTCTCGGGGAAAGTACGAAGTCAAGCTATACATCGGCGATGAATTGAAACAAGCGGCTACTTTCACCGTGCGCTGACGCTTGGACGGGTTCCCTCTCTTGTCATAACATCTCAAAATTCAGGGAGAAGCGGACATGAACCACGCCTGGAAGACATTGCCGATCCTTACCCTGTTGGCCATGCTGACCGCTTATTTCTCCACCGGCTGTGGCCCCTCGTCCACTCCTTACCCCACCTATACTCCGTATCCTACCTACACCCCCTATCCGACCTGTCCCCCGGCTGCTTTGGAGAGCGGACCCGTCTGGCCTGGCGGCCCCCGTGAGGATATAGTATCCTGGCAGGATGCAGCTCAGTACTATGGCCAGATGGTCACAGTGGAAGGCACTGTAGTTAGAACGTATAATTCAGGCAGCGCCGTCTTTTTGGATTTTCACCAGGACTATGCCAATCACTTCAAGGTAGTCGTCTTTCCCGACGACTGGCCGAAATTCCCAGAGCCGCCAGAAGAGCTATTCACGGGTCGGTTGGTACGGGTCACGGGGGTGGTGCAGGAGTACGAGAGCGCGCCGGAGATCATCGTCGAGGAACCGGGCCAGATTGAGATGGCTCTGTCAGCGTATGACCTTGTCCGTCCCCCGGGTTGTACCCCTTGTGCTCCTTGCCCCCCTTGTCCTGATGGCACTCCAGAGGCTTCACCTGTTGCCGTCGCCACTGCTACCCCTCTGACTTCTCCAACCCCGCCAGCCGTCGTCTCCTGGCAGGATGCAGCCCAATACTACGGCCAGACCATCACCATTGAGGGCACAGTAGTGGACACCTACAATTCGGGCAAAGTGGTCTTCCTGAACTTCGACGAGGACTACAAGAGCACCTTCAAGGTGGTCATCTTCCCCGACGACTGGCCGAAATTCCCAGAGCCGCCGGAGGAGTTGTTCCTGGACAAGAGGGTGCGCATAAAGGGGCTGGTCAAAGAATATCAGGGCGCGCCAGAGATCATCGTCGAAGAGCCAGAGCAGATTGAGGTGGTGGAATAACAAAGTATAACTGTAAGGTGATCTCACGGCTTTGCAATTAGCACACCTTAAAATTTTGGAAGAGTATTGACAAGTAAATAAAAGTATGGTATGCTTATATTCAAGATTGAGAAGGGTATAATCTGTCCGTGAATTCGACATTGCTTCCCAATACCATTATTATTAGCAGCCTGGTTCTGATTGAGCTCCTCATTGTAGAGGAGCTAGTGGTGGTTGGGAGCAAGTCGGATTAAGCACATATAGTTACATTTTCTTTTAAGGAAGCCTCCCAACCGGGAGGCTTCTTCGTTTATCAGGAGGAGAAATGAGAAGCGACGTTGTAAGACGAGGCGTGGAGCGGGCTCCCCATCGTTCTCTGCTGAGGGCGCTGGGCTGTACAGAGCGAGAGATAGACCAACCTTTTGTTGGGGTGATCAATTCTTTCAGTGAGGTCATTCCAGGCCATATCCATTTGCGCCAGGTTGCCGACGCGGTAAAGGCTGGCATCCGCGCCGCCAGTGGCACGCCCTTCGAGTGCTCTACCATCGGCGTGTGCGATGGCATTGCTATGAATCACCCGGGTATGAAGTTTTCCCTGCCCAGCCGCGAACTCATCGCCGACTCGGTGGAAGTCGTGGCCCAGGCTCACGCCTTCGATGCTCTGGTACTCATTCCTAACTGTGACAAAATCATCCCCGGCATGTTGATGGCCGCGGCGCGTCTCAACATCCCAACCATTGTGGTCAGCGGCGGGCCGATGCTGGCTGGCCGGCTGGACAACAAACTGGTTGACCTGGCCGATGTGTTCATGGCTGTGGGAGCCGTGACCCGTGGAGAAATGACGGAAGAGGAATTAGAGCAATTAGAGAGGGTGGCCTGCCCGGGCTGTGGCTCCTGCGCCGGGATGTTCACTGCCAACACGATGAACTGTCTAACCGAGGCCTTGGGGATGGGGCTACCCGGCAACGGCACGATCCCGGCCGTGCACGCGGCCCGTATCCAACTGGCCAGGCAGGCTGGCCAGCAGGTAGTGAACCTGTTGGCTCAGAATGTAAAGCCCCTGGACATCCTGACCGAGGCCGCCTTTCGCAACGCTTTTACCGTGGACATGGCTCTGGGTGGCTCCACCAATTCCATCTTACACCTGTTGGCCATTGCCCATGAAGCGGGAGTCAGCGTGTCCCTGGCCGAGTTGAACGATTTCAGCGCCCGTACCCCCCACCTGTGCAAGATGAGCCCGGCTGCCGGTGGGCATCATATAGAGGAATTGGACGCGGCGGGCGGCATTCCAGCGGTGATGGGTGAGTTGCTGGCGGCTGGTCTGCTGGACGGCGAGGCCCTGACCGTGACTGGCAAGCGTCTGGCGGAAAATCTGACCACGGCTCACGTCCGTGACCGTCAGGTCATCCGTTCTCTCGATAACCCATACTCGGCCAGCGGCGGACTGGCTGTCCTGTTTGGCAATCTGGCTCCGCGGGGCGCAGTCGTCAAGCAGGCCGTCGTTGCTCCCCAGATGCTCACCCATCGTGGGCCGGCCCGGGTCTTCGATACTGAGGAAGACGCCACCCAAGCTATCACGGACGGGCGATTCGAGGACGGTGATGTTCTCATCATCCGCTACGAAGGGCCAAGGGGCGGCCCCGGCATGCGAGAGATGCTGACACCGACCTCGTTGTTGTCGGGGATGGGACTGGACGACAGGGTGGCCCTGTTGACCGATGGGCGTTTTTCTGGAGCCACGCGGGGTGCGGCCATTGGTCACATTTCGCCGGAGGCGGCTGCCGGCGGGCCGCTGGCCGCTGTGCAAGATGGTGACCTCATTTCTATTGACATCCCCGGCCGCACCCTGACTCTGGAGGTTCCAGAGGAGAGGATAAAGGAGCGCCTGGACCGTCTGCCTTCCTGGGAGCCCCGTATCCAATCTGGCTACCTGAAGCGTTACGCTGAGGCGGTCTCGTCAGCCAGCACAGGTGCGGTTTTCAGAAGATAGTGTGTAACAAATGAAGAGGGAGTTGTGAAACTAAACGGTGCACGCATTGTGTGGGAGAGCCTGGTCCGCGAGGGAGTGGAGGTTGTATTTGGCTTCTCAGGAGGGGCGGTTCTCCCTCTCTATCATGCCTTGCCTGAATACTCTGTCCATCACGTCCTGGTGCGCCACGAACAAGCTGCAGCCCACGCTGCCGACGGCTACGCGCGGGCCACGGGCAAGGTAGGGGTCTGCCTGGCCACCTCAGGGCCAGGAGCCACCAACCTGGTGACCGGCATCGCTACGGCCTACATGGACTCTTCGCCGGTGGTGGCCATCACCGGCCAGGTGGCCACACCTTTCATCGGCAAGGATGCTTTTCAGGAGGTAGACATCACTGGCATTACCCTACCCATTACCAAGCATAACTACCTGGTGACGGACATCAACGGGTTGGCCATGACTATCAAAGAGGCTTTTTACATCGCCCGCACGGGACGGCCCGGCCCGGTGTTGATTGACATTGCCAAGGACGTGCAGATGGCTGAGCTTGAGTATGAGGAACCCCCCGAAGTCTCCCTGCCTGGCTATCAGCCTGTCCCGATGGGCAACCCCCGCCAGATCAAACAGGCCGCCTACCTCATCAACCGGGCCGAAACCCCTTTGATCCTGGCTGGCCACGGGGTAATCCTGGCCGGAGCCGAGGCTGAGTTGAGGCAACTGGCAGAGAAAGCCCAAATTCCTGTGGTCACCACCTTGCTAGGCATCAGCGCTCTGCCCGAAACCCATCCTCTCTGTCTGGGCATGGGCGGTATGCACGGTGAGGCCTATGCCAACAAAGCGCTTCAGCAGGCTGATCTGGTCATCGCCCTGGGCAGCCGTTTTGACGACCGACTGACGGGCCCGGTAAGCACCTTCGTCCCCCGAGCCAGGATCATCCATGTTGACATTGATCCGGCCGAGATTGGCAAGAATGTGGAGAGCGACTTGCCCATTGTTGACGACGTCAGGGACGTCTTGCAAGCGCTCCTACCCATGGTCGAAGAGGCCAGCCACTCGGCCTGGCTGGAGCAGATTAACGAGTGGCGTCGCGAATCGGCTAGCTGCGATGTTCTGAACCAGGAGACCGATGAACTGATCCCCCAGTATGTTATCCGTCAAATCTGGCACGCCACGGGCGGCCAGGCTATCATGGTCAGCGATGTGGGGCAGAACCAGATGTGGGAGGCCCAGTACTTCCTCCACAATAGACCCCGCGGTCTCCTTTCCTCGGGTGGCCTGGGTACGATGGGATTTGCTCTGCCGGCGGCCATCGGCGCTCAGATAGGCCATCCCGACCAGATGGTCTGGGCCACGGTTGGCGATGGCGGTCTCCAGATGACCATCCAGGAACTGGCCACTGTCGTTCAAGAGAGGTTGCCTTTAAAGATAGCCGTTTTGAACAATGGCTATCTGGGAATGGTGCGCCAGTGGCAGCAGTTCTTCTTCGAGGGCCGCTATTCTGGTTCGACTCTCCTGGGACCGGATTTCGCTAAGGTGGCCGTGGCCTACGGCATCTCCGGTCTCACGGTTACAGAGAAAAGCCAGGTCGTTCCGGCTATCGAGCAAGCTATAGAGATAGACGGACCTGTCCTGATTGATTTTCACATCGTACGGGAGGAGAACGTCTATCCCATGGTTGCACCGGGGGCTGCTATCCACGAGATGATCCGCCGGCCCCAGTCGGCATGAGTGCACTACACAGTTAAGTCCAATACAGTTTGGATAAGGAAGCGAGCGCCGGTTGAGTAGGCTCGGAACGCAGCGGAGAGCCATATCGAAACCAAGCGAGCGGCTTTTCAGAAGATTCAGTCGCATTTGAGCCAGCGCCTTGGTCTCGATACGCTGCGCTACTCGACCAGCGGCGCTTAATCGAATGGGCATTGCAATTAAGCCCACATTGGTCAAGAAGGAGGAGAAAATCATGACGAAACATACTCTAATCGCCCTGGTGGAGGACGAGCCCGGCGTGTTAAACCGGGTAGCCAGCCTTTTCCGTCGTCGTAACTTTAACATCGAGAGCCTGACGGTGGGCCATAGCGAGACGCCTGGTATCTCGCGCATGACCATTGTGGTGAATGCGGACCATGCAGGCATTGAGCAGGTGGAAAAGCAACTGTATAAACTGATCAACGTTACCAGGGTTAGCAACGTCAGCCATGAGCCAACGGTAATTCGGGAACTGGCCCTGATCAAGGTACACGCTACAGCCCCCACTCGTGCAGAGATCATGCAGTTGGTAGACATCTTCCGTGCCAAGGTGGTAGATGTGGCTGCTGAGTCTTTAACGATCGAGATCACTGGCCCGGAGGACAAGGTGGACTCTCTAGTGCAGCTTCTGCGTCCCTTCGGTATCAAAGAGCTGGTGCGCACGGGCCGTGTGGCGATGGTGCGGGGCAGCAATGGGCAAACGACTCAATCAGCAAGTAAGCAAATTGGATTATGACCAAAGGAGGTTCAAACACTGTGGCTAATATTTACTATGACACCGATGCAAATCTGTCGTTGTTGGAAGGCAAGACCATTGCCATCATCGGCTATGGTAGCCAGGGCCATGCTCACGCTCTTAATCTCCAGGACAGCGGTTGCCAGGTGGTGGTGGGGCTGCGAGATGGCAGTTTTTCGTGGGGCCAGGCTGAATCAGCCGGCCTGAAGGTGCTTCCCATAGCTGGAGCAGCAGCGGCAGCGGATGTGGTGACGATCCTGATCCCGGATCTGGCCCAACCGGCCATCTACCGCCAAGCTATCGAGCCAGGGCTCAAGGCCGGCGATACGCTGATGTTCGCCCATGGCTTCAATATCCGCTTTGATCAAATCGTCCCACCGGCCGATGTAGACGTGAGCATGATCGCGCCCAAAGCACCTGGGCACCGTATGCGTGAGGTCTACCAGGCAGGGGGTGGCGTGCCAGCTCTGTTGGCTGTCCATCAGGACGTTTCGGGCAAAGCCAAGGAGGTAGCCCTGGCCTATGCCAAAGGGCTGGGCTGCACTCGTGCCGGTGTGATCGAGACCACCTTTGCCGAGGAAACGGAAACCGATCTCTTTGGAGAGCAGGCTGTGCTGTGCGGTGGGATCTCGGCCCTGATTAAGGCTGGATTCGAGACCCTGGTGGAAGCTGGCTACCAGCCAGAGATTGCCTATTTCGAGTGCCTGCACGAGATGAAGCTCATCGTAGACCTCATCCAGCAGGGTGGGCTGAGCTACATGCGCTACTCGGTCAGCGATACGGCCGAGCACGGCGATTACACCGGCGGCTCACGCATCATCACCGAGGCCACCCGTGCTGAAATGCGCCAGATACTCCGCGAAGTCCAGGATGGCTTCTATGCCCGCTCGTGGATTCTGGAGAACATGGCTGGGCGGCCCTTCTTCAACACCATGCGCCGCCGGGAGCGAGAGCACCTTATCGAACAGGTGGGCAGAAAGCTGCGGGCCATGATGCCCTGGCTCAACCCCAAATGAGCCAATAGAAGATGAGAAGGGGGATGGTGTCATTGACAGACGATAACCTTGCTGACCTTAAGGACTTGCAAAGATCGGTAGAATCAGGAGGAATACTGAACACCAATGGACAGAGTCATGATTTTCGACACTACCCTACGCGATGGAGAACAATCACCCGGCGCGGCCCTCAACGTAGACGAGAAGGTTGAGATCGCCCATCTATTAGAGCAGATGGGTGTGGACATCATCGAGGCCGGCTTTCCCATTTCCTCGCCGGGCGACTTCAGAGCCGTACAGTGCATCTCCAAGGAGATTCGCAACTGCGTCATCTGCGGATTGACGCGGGCTAACCAGAAAGACATTGACGCAGCCGCCGAAGCGTTGCAAGGGGCGGCACGACCTCGCATCCACACTGGTCTGGGCGTGTCCGACGTCCACATCAAGTACAAGCTGCGGACCACGCGCGAGAAAGCACTGGAGCAGGGTGTAGAGGCGGTCAAGTATGCCAGACGCTTCGTCGAGGACGTGCAGTACTATACCGAGGACGCCGGCCGGGCTGACCTTGAGTATCTCTACCGTGTGCTGGAGGCAGTGATTGATGCTGGTGCAACCGTGGTCAACATCCCCGACACCACTGGCTACACCACTCCTCAGGAGTGGGGTGCGTTGATCCGGGGCATCACGGAGAACGTACCCAATGTTCACAAGGCAACCATCTCTGTGCACTGCCACAACGATCTGGGGATGGCCACGGCCAACTCGCTGACAGGTATTGCCAACGGCGCTCGCCAGGTGGAGTGCACTATCAACGGCATCGGTGAGCGAGCTGGCAATACCTCGTTGGAGGAAGTGGTGATGGCTCTGCGCACCCGCCGTGACGTCTTTGGCGTGACGACCGATATCAACACCCGCCTGATCTACCCCGCCAGTCGGCTGGTGAGCCATCTGACCGGCATTGTGGTACAGCCCAATAAGGCCATCGTGGGGGCCAACGCTTTCGCCCACTCGTCCGGCATCCATCAGGATGGCGTACTCAAGGAGCGCACCACCTACGAAATCATCAACCCGCGCGATGTCGGCGTGCCCGACTCGGAAATTATCCTCTCTGCTCGCTCAGGGCGACACGGTCTGCGCCATCGCCTGGAACAACTGGGGTACAGTCTGGACGACGAGGCCCAGTTCGAGAAAGTGTACCAGCGCTTCTTGGAAGTGGCCGATAAGAAAAAGACCGTGGACACCCGCGACCTGGAAGCCATTGTCGCCGACGAGGTACAGACGTTCTTTGAAGAGACCTATCACCTGGAACACGTCCAGGTCTCCTGCGGCGACCACAGCATCCCCACCGCCACCGTCCGCATCCGGGGGCCAGATGGTCAGGTCTTCTGCGATGCCGACCATGGCACCGGGCCGGTGGACGCCGTCTACCGAGCCATCAACCGCATTATCGGTGAACCGAACGAGCTCATCGAGTTCTCCATCCAGGCCGTGACCGAAGGAATTGATGCCGTGGGCCGGGTGACCATCCGCATTGAGGCCGACGACCCTGTGAGCGAGAACGGCGTCGAACGGCGGGTCTTCAGCGGTCGTGGTGCAGACACCGACATCGTGGTAGCCAGTGCCAAGGCCTATATGTTTGCTCTCAATCGGTTGTTGGCCGCTCGACGCGAGGCTGCACTTCAGACTTCCGAAGTCTGCCAGACTTCGGAAGTCTCAACCTGTGGGAGGTCGTAAATGGGGATGACCTTGGCTGAAAAAATCCTGGCCGCCCATGCGGGCCTGAAGGTGTTCCCCGGTCAGTTGATCCGTGTCCCGGTGGATCTGGTGCTGGCCAACGACATCACTGCGCCCATTGCCATCCGCGAGTTCGAGCGCATCGGGGTGAGAAAAGTCTTTGATCGAAGCAGGGTGGTGCTGGTCGCTGACCACTTTGCACCTAATAAGGATATCCAATCGGCCGAACAATGCAAAGTGATGCGCGATTTCGCCCGTGCCCAGCAGTTGACGCACTACTACGATGTGGGCATAATGGGCATTGAGCACGTGCTGCTGCCGGAGCAAGGGTTGGTGCTGCCGGGTGATTTGGTCATCGGCGCCGACTCACACACCTGCACTTACGGCGCGCTGGGTGCTTTTGCCACTGGCATGGGCTCTACCGACATTGCCGCAGCCATGGCCAGTGGTCAGACCTGGTTGAAGGTGCCGCAGACCATCAAGTTCATCTATCACGGCCAACTCTTATCCTGGGTGGGGGGCAAGGATCTCATCCTGCACGCCATCGGCCACATTGGTGTGGATGGAGCGCTGTATGCGGCAGTGGAGTTCAGCGGCGAAGCCGTGGACGCGCTCTCGATGGCCGGACGGTTCACAATGGCGAACATGGCTATCGAGGCCGGCGCAAAAGCTGGCCTGTTCCACGTGGACGAGAAGACGCGAGCCTACATCCAGCCCCGTGCCAGGCGCGAATACACAGTCTATGAGAGCGACTCTGACGTCGCATACGCCCGGGTGATCGAGATGGATGCCAGCCAAATTGAGCCCCAGGTGGCCTTTCCCCACCTCCCGGAAAACACCCGCCCGCTGAGCCAGGTAAATCATGTGCCCATTGACCAGGTGGTCATCGGCTCCTGCACTAACGGCTGGCTGGAGGATTTGCAGGTGGCGGCGCGGGTGTTGGCTGGACGCCAAGTCCACCGTGACGTGCGCTGTATCGTCATCCCTGCCACCCAGACGATCTACCTGGAAGCGGTGCGGCAGGGCTTGGTCGAGACTTTCGTCGAGGCGGGGGCGGTGGTGAGCACGCCCACCTGTGGCCCGTGCCTGGGTGGATACATGGGGGTGCTGGCAGCAGGAGAACGAGCCATCGCCACCACCAATCGCAACTTTCGCGGGCGGATGGGTCATCCCGAAAGCGAGGTCTACCTGGCCGGGCCAGCCGTGGCGGCGGCGTCGGCAGTGCTGGGCCGCATCGGGGGACCGCAAGAGGTGTAGTAGGACGAGTTGCCAACTCGTCCTACGAGGGACCGGAGGAACTGATGCTCAAAGGCAAAGTCTGGAAATATGGCGACAACGTGGATACCGACGCTATCATCCCGGCCTGCTACCTGAACCTCTCTACGGGGGAGGAGTTGGCTTGGCATTGTATGGAGAACCTGGACCCTGCCTTCGCCCAAGAGGTGCAGCCAGGCGACATCATCGTGGCCACGACCAACTTTGGTTGTGGCTCGTCACGAGAACACGCACCGCTGGCTATCAAGGGAGCGGGGGTGTCGTGTGTCATCGCAGAAACCTTCGCTCGTATCTTCTATCGTAATGCCATCAACATCGGCCTGCCTATCCTGGAGTGTCCTGAGGCGGTGACAGGCACCGATGCTGGACAAACTCTAGAGGTAGAGTTGGAGACGGGCACTATCCGTAACCTGGATACAGGCCAGGTCTTTCAGGCCGCGCCCTATCCGCCTTTCATGGTAGATATCATCTCTGCTGGCGGGCTCATCGAATTCACACGAAAGGAGCTAACGACATAACTATGCAAGCCAGAATTGCTGTTCTGCCCGGCGACGGCATCGGGCCGGAAGTTGCCGCTGAAGCGGTCAAAGTGCTGAAAAAGGTCGCTTACGTCTATGGGCACGAATTTGTTTTTGAGGAAGCCCTCATCGGCGGGGCGGCTATGGACGTTGGTGGCAACCCCTTGCCAGACGAGACCCTCCAATTGTGCCGTGCAAGCGACGCCATTCTGCTGGCGGCTGTGGGCGGCCCCAAATGGGATGATCCTGCCGCCAGCGTGCGACCCGAACAGGGTCTCCTGGGACTGCGCAAGGAATTGGAGCTTTTCGCCAACCTGCGTCCGGTCAAGCTTTATCCCCAACTTCTGGATGTTTCACCCATCAAGTCTGACATCGTCGCCGGTGTAGACCTGGTGGTCGTGCGTGAACTGACGGGTGACATTTACTTCGGACAGCCGCGTATCGAGGGCAACGACGGCCGGGCGGTGGATACAATGGTCTACACGTCAGCCGAGGTGGAACGGGTAGCGCACCTGGCCTTTCGCCTGGCGCGTGGGCGACGGGGCAAGGTCACCTCGGTGGACAAGGCCAACGTGCTGGCCTGCTCGCGGCTGTGGCGGCGCGTGGTAGATGCTGTCGCAGCTCGATACCCAGACGTGCAGTACGAGCACATGTTGGTGGACGCCTGCGCCATGCATCTCATCCGCCGGCCCACTACTTTCGACGTCATCTTGACGGGCAACATGTTCGGCGACATTCTGACTGATGAAGCGTCCATGCTGGCGGGCTCGATGGGTATGCTGCCCTCCGCCTCGTTGGGTTCCATCGAAGGCCGAAGGAGCCTGGGCCTCTATGAACCCATTCACGGCTCGGCGCCCGACATAGCTGGCCAGAACATGGCCAACCCCATTGCGACCATTCTCAGCGCGGGCCTCCTATTGCGATACTCGCTGGGCCTGGAGGATGAGGTTGCTGCTGTGGAAGCTGCTGTGGTTGCTGCCCTGGGGGCAGGCTATCGTACCAGGGACATTGCCGAGGACGGTGGACGACTGGTCGGCACCCGTGAAATGGGGAACTTGATCGCTGATAGAGTGATGAATGACGAATAGCGAATGGTTGGGATTTGATACTATGACCATAGCGCTCTACGACACAACCTTGCGGGACGGTACCCAGGGGGAGGGCCTTTCCTTCTCTGTGGATGACAAGCTAAAGATCGCTCGCAGACTGGACGAGTTCGGTCTGCATTACATCGAGGGCGGCTGGCCTGGCTCTAACCCCAAGGATATGGCTTTCTTCGCCCGTGTGCAAGACCTGCCATTGAAACAGGCTGTCATCACCGCTTTTGGCAGCACCCGGCGGGCCGGTGAGGCTGTCGAGGAGGACGACAACATCCGCTCGCTGATAGCGGCCGGCACCCGGGCGGTAGCCATTTTTGGCAAGAGCTGGGATCTGCACGTCCACCGGGTGCTGAATACCAGCCTGGACGAGAACCTGCGCATGATCGCCGAAAGCGTGGGGTATCTCAAGGCGCAGGGGCGGGAGGTCATTTACGACGCCGAGCACTTTTTCGATGGCTATCGTGCCAACCCGGCCTATGCCCTGCGCACCCTGGCGGCTGCCGAGGAGGCCGGTGCCGATGTCCTCGTCCTGTGCGATACAAACGGCGGTACGCTGCCCTTCACCCTGACGGCTATCATCGAGGAAGTGAAGAAGGCCACGTGCACCCCCTTGGGTATCCATGCTCACAACGACAGCGAACTGGCCGTGGCCAACTCGCTGGCCGCAGTGCAGGCTGGCATCGTCCACGTACAGGGCACTATCAACGGTTACGGCGAGCGATGTGGCAACGCCAATCTCTGTTCCATCATCCCTGCTCTTAAGCTCAAGCTGGGTTACGACTGCATCACGGATGAACAACTGCGCAGCCTGGCCAGCCTCTCCCACTATGTCAGTGAGTTGGCCAACCTGAACCCGAATGTCCACCAGCCCTATGTGGGGCGCAGCGCCTTTGCCCACAAGGGTGGCACGCACGTCAACGCCCTGGTCAAATGTGAAGAGAGCTATCAGCATATTAATCCCCAGTTGGTAGGCAATTGTAAACGGGTCGTCGTCTCTGAACTTTCGGGTAAGAGCAACATCGCCTACAAGGTGCAGGAATTTGGTCTGAATCTGTCCCTCAGCAGTGATCAGACGCGACAAGTCTTGCAATACATCAAGGAACTGGAGAATCAGGGTTTTCAGTTTGAAGGGGCCGAGGGCTCAGTGGAGTTGCTCATCCGCCGTGCCCAGCCAGGGTACGAATCCCCCTTCGAGTTGCTCGATTTCCATGTTCTGGTGCGCAACGGCTATGATGGGGGTATGGCTGCCGAGGCCACGGTCAAGGTGCGGGTGGGCGATCAGATTATACACACTGCTGCCGAGGGCAACGGTCCGGTCAATGCCTTGGACGTGGCGGTGCGCAAGGCACTGGTGCCCTTCTACCCTGAACTGGCTGACGTCCACCTGATTGACTACAAGGTGCGCATTCTGGATGGTGAGGCCGGCACGGCAGCCCAGACCCGTGTGCTGATTGATTCGGGCTGCGGGACCCGCACTTGGAGCACAGTAGGCTCGTCTACCAACATTATTGAGGCCAGTTGGCAGGCCCTGGCCGATAGCCTGGAGTATGGCCTGTTGATACACAACGATCGACGCCATACCCCGCTCTAGCAGGCCGTTGATTTTCTGATGCCGACGGAGGCTTTCAGGCGAAGTAATCAAAGGCATTGGGGGTGAAGCGGAAGTGATGCAGGCGCAGCAGGCCGATGACACTTTTCGGCAAGGCTGGTACTGATGGGGGGCGTTGTGCAGTTGCGTCACCACTCCAGGTTGACGTCAATCATATAGAACCAGTGGGTGACGTCGGCCAGGCGCGGACGGCCGGCTGTGGGCGGGGTTGCTGTTTCCTGCTCGATGGCAGGAGCAGCAATGAGCCACAGGGCAGTCGGTGTGTCTTCGTCCCCTGGATGTGATTCAAAGGCAATCCACTGTCCATCGGGCGACCAGGAAGGCGCGCCGTCATGGCGGGTCTCGTCGCGGGTGGCGCGGATCGGTTCACCGCCACTGGCCGGGATGACAAAGATGTTTGGTACCGGCAGCCCGCCATAGTCAGAAGAATACACGATCCATTGTCCATCGGGCGACCAACTGGCGTCGGTGTCGCTAGAGGGGGCGGTTGTTACCTGCCGGACGTCGCTGCCATCGGGCGCCATGGTGTACAGGTTCCAGTCGTCGCTGTCTTGCCCTGAGCCTGTCGAAGGGTCGGGCGCACGGCGTTGGAACAGGATGCGGTCGCCGCTGGGGGACCAGTTGGGCTGGCGGTCGTCGGTGTCGCCACTGGGGCCATCGGTCAGTTGCGTCAGCCCGGTGCCCTCGGCGCGTACTTTCCAGATGCTGCCCTGCTGTTGGTCGTCGGGCGCGTCGGGATCGGCCTCGAAGACAATCCACTGTCCATCCGGCGAAAAACTCGGTTCGATGAAGTAGCTGGCCGTTCCTTCGACTTGGCTCAGGACAGGGGTGTGGGCGGTGACGCGGAACAGGTCACTGCCGTCGGCTGCCATCGTCCACACCTCGTCAGTATCCTCACGGTCGGAGGCGAAAGTGATGCGCTCGGTAGCGGCGTTCCAACTGGTGCCGGGTAAATTGACATTGTCGCTGCCCGGGGCTGCGGTAAGCAGGCTGACAGCGCCACTGGTCAAGTCAAGGAGATAAATGGCCGATGGCCCTTCGTTGTAGCCGTTTTCGAAGCGGGTGAAGAGCAGGCGCGTCCCGTCAGGGGAGAAGGCCGGGTTCTGGTCGCTGGCGTCGGGGGGCGGGTTGGTCAGGCGGAAGGCGCCATCCGGGCGGGTCTCCGGCTCGTGGCCGGCGTTGATGGTGAGTTGATCCAAGTCGCGCACGGTGGCAAAGGGGACGTAGCCACGAGCGCGAGCACGGGCGTATTGATCGTCAATCTGGGTTGGGTCGGTGGTGTAGGCGGTGGCCAGTACTGTTTTGCCGGCTTTGACAAACAGGTCGAGGTTGGGCTCAACCTCAGCCAGAAAATCAGGCGAGCTAGGGTCACCATCATCGGGATAGCCGTAATAGACTTCCTCTTGGCCGATGCCGTCTACGGTGGTCAGATAGTCGGGGAAGTCCGCGGCCAGTTCGGCCGCGTTTTGGGGGAAGATGAGAAAGCCAGGCCGCCGGGCGCGGGCATAGCCAGCCAACTTGATGACGAAATCCACCATTTCTCGCGCCGCCGAGTCGTGGCCCTGCTCTTCGTAGTATCCGTAGGCGTCTATGATATCCAGGTACACGCCGTCGAAACTAGCAGCGATGATCTTATCCAGGTAGCTGTCGGGACTGCCGTAGATGATGGCCTGCCAGCCAGGGTCCCAGTAACGGATTTTGTAGTTGCCTTTCCAGTCGGGATTTTCAGCGTCGAGCCAGGCGGGCGCGCCTGCGTCCGGCTGGCCATCGTCGTCAGCGTCCCAGTCGGGGGTCCAGTAGAAGCGGTAGTCTTCGGCCTCGCCGATACTTATGTAGGCGAGGAGGATTTTGGGGCCGCCGGGACTGTCCTTGAGAGTGGCAATCTGATCGGCGGTGAAGGCGGTCTCATCGTCGCCAGCAGCGGAGTAGTCCATCACGATCAAATCGTAGCCGGTCTGGCCGATGGCCTCCAGGTCGAGGTTCTGAAGCTGATAGAGAAAGTCGTGAACGGTGATAACTCGCATTGGAATGGGAGGGGGCGTAGTGGCCTCCGAGGTGGGAGACGCGGTGGGCGGTGCCTCCGTGGATGGTGGGGCGGCGGTCGCCGGCACCTCCGCAGTGGGGGGGAGAGGGGACGGTTCGGGGCCGCCGCAGGTGACTGCAGACAGCGTCAGCGCCAACAACGTCAGGATGGATATTCGTTTGAACGTGCGCATGGGGCACCTCCTTGCTTGGGGTTTGCTATATCTCCATAGTTGGCTAGTGGTACGACAGTGGAAAAGCAAAGCCGCCCTGATCCCGGGGCGGCTCTTTAATGCATGGCGTTACTTGGTCAAAAAGGTTTGTCGCCTCCCAGGATTCCGCCTAATATGTCACCCCCGATACCAGCCACACCTTTCTGCTCCCCTCTTTGTTGAAAACGGGCTGCGGCAAAGATGCGATCGGCGAGACGGGAGAAGGGGAGACTTTGTAGATACACCGTTCCCGGGCCGGTCATCTTGGCAACAAAGAGCCCTTCTCCACCAAAAAGAGCGTTTTTAAATCCTCCGACAAATTGAATATCATAGTCCACAGACGGAGGAAAAGCCACTAGACATCCGGTATCTACACGTAAGGTTTCATTGGGCGCAAGCTCTCTTTCAATAATCGTCCCTCCTGCGTGGACAAAGGCCATGCCCTCCCCTTCCAGTCGCTGCAAGATAAAACCCTCACCGCCGAAGAGCCCTGCTCCGAGCCTTTTGGTAAAAGCTACTTCAATTTCAATACCTCTGGCCGCACACAAGAAGGAGTCCTTCTGACATAGAAACCTCCCTCCAAGTTTGCCCAAATCGAGAGAGATGACCTTGCCCGGATAAGGAGCTCCAAAGGCAACGCGGCTTTTCCCACCCCCGTTGTTGAGGAAAGTCGTGATGAAGAAACTCTCCCCGGTGATCATTCGCTTAAAGCCTTTGAACAAGCCGCCGCCGGTAGAGGTTTGCATGACAATGCCCTCATCCATGTACATCATGGCCCCGGCTTCTGCTCTCACTCCTTCACCGGGATCTAATTCCACCTCAACAATTTGCATATCGTCCCCATAAATCTTGTAGTCAATAATATCAGCCATGTCAATGCCTCCTTAGATTTGTTGGTTAATCTTTGATGTGATGCTATTATACCACACAGCGAGTCAAATGACAATGCGCGGACAACCACTACATGCAGAGGTAAGCGCGCGTTTATTTGCCCCACAGCATGGAGCGTTCCCCTATTCCCGTGTCCCAACCGTGTAACGCTCACCCGGTTCGGCTCTCCTACTCTCCACCGAAGCGGTGGCGGAACTCGGCGGCCAGGGCGTCACCCGCCGCTTCCGCCAGTTTGCCCACGATGGGATGGACGACGACGCTGGTCACGGCTCCGGTCAATCCTGGCAGGTGCTTGACGAACCAGCGCTTGACGTATTCCATCGTGGTCAGGTCGGGTTCTTTGGCGGTGATGGCCTCTTCCAGTTCCTCCAGCCACTCCAGGGCGGCGTCCTTCTTCTCGGGCGGAGCCTCGGCCTCCACCTTTGCCTTCAGGTCGGCTAGCGCCTGCCGCAGTTTGGCCAGGTCGCCCTCTGTCACCTCCGGCCGGGCCGCGCCGACGGTCTGGGTCTGGGTGATTCCTTTCCCTACCGCCACCTGCCCGCTGATGTCGCCGGAAATGGTGGCGCGGATGACATCACCAGACTTTTCCTGTTCGCTCATGGTTTCCTCGTCAGCCTCGGGAAGCTGGCCGGACTCCAGAAGGGCTTCCAGGCGCGCTATCTTCTCCCGTTCCATATCCCGCTGGGTAACCAAATGCACTGGCGCTTCCAACTCGGTATACAGGGCTATTTTCTCTTCCAGGACAGCGAGTTGTTTTCGGGAGATGGTCAGCTTATGTTCTACAGATTGTCTGGTCTCAGGCATTGGGAACTACCTCCCCCAGCACCTCCCCCAAGTGGTTTTGCTGCTCTGAAACATCTTATCCCTAACCATACCGGTGCATGTCTCAATTGTTTCCTCCTCGCATCAATCTGGATGCGTCACGTAGTACAGCCACTTCGACCAGCCGCTCCAGTTCCACGCTCCATCCTGGGCGCGGACGCGCCAGCGGTATACCGTTTCCTCCTTACACTGGGGATAGGATACCTCGAGCTCAGAGCCGGACACCGGATACCAGCGACCTGCCCATTTCCATCCCTCGCTGAAGTCATCTCGCCTCTCCAGGATCACTTCATAGACCACGCCGCTGGGGTCGGAGACCGGGTCCCAGATCAGGGTCACGGGGCACTCTACATCTTCTTCGGGGTCAGTGGAATCGGCTCTCCCAGGTTTCAAGGGAGTTGGTATCTGGGGGGGAATGTGGTCAGGACATTCAAAATAGAGCCATGCAGATGCCTCACCTTGATTGCCAGCCTTATCTCTTGCCCATACACTCCAGCGGTATCTCCCAATGGATAGCCACTCTGCCACATCTATGGAAGTCTCATAGATGTAAAAGTATGGCTGGATACTCTTCCAGGTGCCATTGTCGTATCGTTGAAGATTGACGCGGTAGTCCTGAATGCCGCTTCCATTGGGGCCGTCGGATGCGGCTTCCCAGCGGAGCACGACCTGGTCGCAGGACTCGAGAACGGCGGGTTGACTTGCATAGGGACTTCCCGGTTCCAAGGGAGTTGGGGCCTGAGGAGGAGTCTGGTCGGTCTCCTGCAAAGTGAGGACCCGGAAATGCCATGACCCGGACCACTCTCCTGCGTTCCCTGCGCCATCCGTCGCCCGCACCCGCCAGTTGTAGCTCTCGCCACACCCGCTGCTGATGATGGTCTGAGATTGGCCGCCTTCGATTTGCAAGGTGGACGTGATGGGAGCAGGGGGATAGTTGGGTGTCTTGACCAATTCCACATCGTATCGGGCGATGCCGGAAGGGTCGGTGATTGGGTTCCAGCGCAGGGTGATGGAAACAGATTGCTCTGTTGGACAAGGAATCTCTGTGCCGTTTTGTGGGTCCAGCAACGTGATGGCCGGTGGCGCTGTCTTATCTATCACAGAGAAGACGCGCTCCTCCGACCACACTCCGGGGTTCCCTGCGCCGTCCACCGCCTGCACTCGCCAGCGGTAATCCCGGCCACAATTCAGGAGGATTTCAAAAGTAGTCTCTTTCACAGGGCCGATGTAGATGGGAGCTGGCGTCGGTCCCATCGGCGTGGTGTAGACCACCGCTTCCAGTTGGATAAGGTAACCGACGATGCCCGACGGATCTTCCACTTCGCTCCAGCGCAAGGTGACGGTGGTAGGATCCGCGGGGCAAGGAATCTCCGCCCCCTCCTTCGGCTCCAGCAACTTGGGAACTGGTGGCTTTGTCGTATCTATCACAGAGAAGACGCGTTCCTCCGACCACGCTCCTACGTTCCGCGCATTGTCTATCGCCCGCACCTTCCAGAAGTACGTTTCGTTACAAGGCACAGGGATGTCCACAAAAGGCTCACGGAGGAACCGAGATGGATAGATGTAGGGACTCCGTTCGAGGGCCTCCAGGTGAACCTCATAGCCCTGGATGCCGGAAGGATCAGAGACAGTGGCCCATTGCAGTCGGATCTGCTGTTCCTTTTCATCGGGCGCACAGGATATCCGTGCCCTCTGTTCAGGAGCAAAAAGTTGCGGGGCCGGCGGGCCTTCCAGGTCAGGTGTCGAGGTGGGCGTCGGTGTGTTGGTCGGCGTGGGCGTCAGTGTGTTGGTCGGCGTGGGCGTCGACGTGTTTGTTGGCGTGGCGGTGGGCGTCGGTGTGCTGGTTGGCGTGGTCGTCGGCGGGGGTGTGGGGGTAGGCCAGAAATACAGGACTCCTACCAGCCCGCCCAATACCAGGAGCAGGACGGACAAGAGGACAACGATCTCTTTGGACAGAAGCGAGGCGACTGGGATCGCCGGGCCGGTCGGTGAGGGCGTCGGAGGAGATTGAGGAGGTCGCCGGGGTGGAGGAGGTGGACCCACGAGGAGATCCAAGTTATGGCGGGTGACTGCTGCCCCGATTCGATCGCTCAGGGTCTCTCGCAGGCGGAGGGCCTTGATCAGGGAGGTGCGGGCTGTGGCGGTATCCCTCAAGCAGAGGGCACGGGTTCCAAGCTGGTGCAGAGCCCAGGCTTCGGCCGCCTGGTCCCGCAGCGCGCGCGCCGCCTGGAGTCCCCATTGCAGCGCCTGAGCCCACGCGCCCCATCGCCCGCCCAGAGCCAGTGCGCCTTCCACCGCCTGCCCCAGGCGTAAAACCTCCGTCCAACGGCCCGCGCTGACCCCCCACTCCAGCATTTGCAGGATGGCGTCGGCTTCTTCCAATAGATGGTCAGGGGCCAAGCGGTACTGTTCCGCCCAGGCTGTGAAGTAGGCCAGGGCTCGCTCCGCCAACGGGGTCAGGTCCCACACCTGCTGCAAATGCTTGCCCAATGTACCAGTCGGGCTGTAGTGGGGGCTTTCGGTCTGCACCAGGCCGCGCCGCAGCAACGTCTCCAGGACAGGCGCGGCATCGGCGAGTCCCGTCAGAGCGCTCAGATGTTCGATGGAGAGGGGCGCGCCACCCAGCGTGGCTAGTGCCGCCAGAATCTGCTGTTCCGGTTCCGAAAGCGACGCCAGAACCTGCGCCATCAGCGCCTCGCTGGGGGAAGCGGACTGCACCTGGCGGGCCACCTCCGCCAGTGGATAGCCCGCCTCCCGCGCCAGCGCCGCCGCCTGAATGAGGTTCAGGGGATGACCGTCCAGGGCGGTGCAAAGGGCCTGGGCGGCGGGACGTTCTTCCGGAGTCAGGGCCCGGCCCAGTTCCCGTTTGATCAGCACCAGGGCATCGTCCGGGGGGAGTCCGTGCAGGGCCATAGCGCGTCCTTCTCCCCAGAGGCGGCGCTCCGGCGAGGCCAGGAGGAAAGTGCAGCTCGGCGCGGTGTCCATCAGCATCTCTGTCTCATCCCGTGCTAGTTCCACATCGTCCAGCAGGATGAGGGCCTGCTTGCCCTGTAGGGCGTGCCGGATCTGGGCATCGGTGGGCTTGAAGGGGATGTCGCTCTCGTAGAAAGCGTCGAAGAGGGACTGGAGCAAGTCGGCTAAAGGCTGGTGGCGGGCTGAGAGGTAGACGACGCCGTCCGGGAAGGAAGCGGCAGTGGGATGGTGGGATAGGTGGCGCAGGAGGGTGGTCTTGCCCAACCCCGCCTGACCGTAGAACTCTACCGGCAGAGCGGACTGGAGGGCAGCGGTTGCGGCGCCGATCTCGGCCTCCCGGTTCAGCAGACCGGGAAAGGGGCGTGGGCGCAGGAAGACGGGGGTGGGACGAGGCCGCGGACGGGGTTGTTGCTCAGGCGGAGCGACATTGACCATGCCGCCGTGGATGGCGCCAATCTGGATGTTGTAATTCCCGACGGCAACCTGGCCGCTGATCTCTCCCTGGATATGCGCCTCTACGTTTTCGTCAGGGAAGGGTTGAGCCATAGAGCCTCCTTGCCTCCTTACTATCTTGGCATTTCGGCTAACTGCTGACTGGGACTATTTGGGCTCTTGTTGCCTCTCTTCTACGCAAAAGCAACAAAAGCCCCCCCTCTCCTGACCTGTCTCACCTCCTACAATTAGCTATCTGCTGCAATGAAAGCAACGGTGACGAAGTATTGGTTGATGTGATACGATTATACCACACAGTGAGTCAAACGGCAAAGCCTGGTTTGGCAAGCCCATTGCCAAAAATGACCGCTTGTGGTATAGTAATGGCACATCGTGCAGGAGGAGGAACATGAACGCAGTTAAACGGGTGATCATCATCGTCCTGGACAGCATGGGGGTGGGGGAGTTGCCCGACGCGGCGGAATATGGCGATGAGGGCTCCAACACCCTGGCCAATACGGCCCAAGCGGTGGGTGGCCTCTCGCTGCCCCACATGCAAAAGCTGGGCCTGGGCAATATCACTGCCATCGAAGGGGTGCCATCCTGCGATGAGCCGTTGGGTGCCTATGGGCGCATGGCCGAGGCTTCCAAAGGCAAAGATACCACCACAGGCCACTGGGAGATAGCCGGCATCTATTCGCCCCGGCCCTTGCCGACCTACCCCAATGGCTTCCCCAAAGAGCTGATCGAGGAATACGAGTGGCGCATCGGGCGCAAGACTCTGGGCAACTACCCCCGCTCGGGCACGGTCATCATCCAGGAACTGGGCGAGGAGCATGTGCGCACCGGCTACCCCATCGTCTACACCTCGGCCGACAGCGTCTTCCAGGTGGCGGCCCACGAGGAGGTCATCCCCATCGAGGAACTGTACCGTATCTGTCAGATCGCCCGCGAGATGCTGGTGGGCGAGCACGCCGTGGGACGGGTCATCGCCCGGCCTTTCGTCGGGGAACCGGGGAACTTTGTCCGTACCGAGCGGCGCAAGGATTTCTCCCTTTCGCCTCCAGAGCCCACTCTGCTGGATCGCCTGGTGGCAGCCGGGCACCCGGTCATGGGGGTGGGCAAGATCGAGGACATCTTTGCCCATCGGGGTCTCAGCCAGTCGGTCCACAGCCCCAACAACATGGCCTGCATTGACCAAACCCTGGCCTTTATGAAGGAGAGCCAGAGAGGGCTTATTTTCACCAACCTGGTGGACTTTGACATGCTGTGGGGCCACCGCAACAACCCCCAGGGCTACGCCAATGGTTTGCAAGATTTCGACCGCCGCCTGCTGGAGATCATGGACGCCATGATGGCTCAGGACGTCCTGTTTTTGACCGCCGACCACGGCAACGACCCCACCACCCCCAGCACCGACCACTCGCGAGAGTATGTGCCCCTTTTGGCTTACGGGAGCGCGGTCAAACCGGGTGTGAACCTGGGCACAAGGGAGACCTTTGCCGACCTGGGGGCTACGGTGGCCGAGTTATTGGGCATCGAGCCGCTGCCCTTCGGCACCAGCTTTGCGGGGGAGATCCTGCGTGGGTAAGGAGAATCAATGGGGCGAGCTGAGGAAGCGCGCCGGACGGATTTACACCTCCGCCGTCGGATAGGCATTAAGTGGAGGAAATAGCAATGTGGGATGATCCATGGTTGATTGTTGCTCTCGTTCTGATGTTCATTGGCCTGCTGGGGGTGATCTTGCCTCTGGTGCCTGGCATCGTCCTCGTCTATCTGGCCGCCTTGCTCTACGCTGTCATTGAGGGCTTTGACCGGATAGGGCCCATCACCCTGGCCGTGCTGACCGTTTTGGCTGTGGTGGGTGTCACCGCTGACCTTTGGGTCAGCAGCCTGGGGGCCAAAGTTGGAGGGGCTTCTGTGTGGGCGTTGTTGGGGGGACTAGTCCTGGGTTTGGTGGGGCTCATCTTCTTCAGCCTGCCTGGGGCTATTGTGGGCTCCGTCGTTGGTGTCATCGCTGTGGAGCTGTGGCGGGTGGGAGACTGGCGGAAAGTGCTCAAGTCTGGTGGAGGCTGGCTCCTAGGCTGGCTGCTTTCTACGGTGGTGCAGATCTCCATTGCTTTGATCATGATCGCCATCTTCCTGTGGCAGGTGGGGCAGGGCTGACGTACGTGGGCAGGTGCAAGACCTGCCCCTACAGAATGATCGCCATCTATTGGCCATCTGCTCATGAGACAACTGCGTGGCACTGAACTGAAGCGTTTTCTCCGCCAATATCGCAAGACCTATCCGACGACGAAGCAGATCGTCTTTCTGTTGCAGAGCGTGGCGTATCCGGTCAACGTTGGTTCTATCTTTCGCATAGCCGACGCTTGCAAAGTCGAGGAAGTCATCCTGACTGGCATCACTCCAGCTCCGCCCCATCCGACCATCAGCAAGGTGGCGCGGGGCAAAGAGCAGCGGGTGAAGTGGCGCTACGCTGAAAATCTGGAAGAGGTGGTGGCTGCGCTGAAAGGGGAGGGGTACACCATCTGCGCTCTGGAGATCACCGACCAGTCTGTCCCGTACTATGCTTTCGATTATCCGGCCCGGGTCTGTCTGGTGGTGGGGCACGAGGACCACGGAGTGACCCGCCAGACCCTGGCCCTGTGCGATGCGGCTATCTTTGTGCCCATGTATGGCAAGGGAAGGTCGCTGAACGTCCACGTCTGTCTGGGTGTGGTGTGCTATCACATTCTGCACAGCGCTGTTCCCGAAGGGGGTAGGGATGAGAAGTAAGATATGTCTGGTGCCCGTCGGGCCAGTGGATGAGGATGTCCTCTCTGTGGTGGGTGAAGGGTTGGCCACGGCCCTGGGGCGGGAGTGGGATGTGACCGATCCATTGCCCCGTCCAGCCTACGCCTACCACCAGCGGCGGCAGCAATACTTGTCAGACGCTATCCTGAGCCAGTTGCGGCAGATGGCGTTGCCAGCCGAGCGGCTGCTGGGGCTGGTGGACCTCGACCTCTATACCCCTGGCCTGAATTTCGTCTTTGGCCAGGCCTCCATGGGGGAGCGGGAGGCTCTCATCGCCTTGCCCCGCCTGCGGCAGTCTTTCTACGGCCTGCCAGACGATGAAGCCCTCTTCCACGAGAGGGCTGTCAAAGAGGCTGTGCACGAGTTGGGCCACACCTACGGTCTGGGTCACTGCCCGGACGCGACCTGTGTCATGCACTTCTCCAACTCCCTGCCAGATACAGACTTTAAGGGGAAAGCGTTCTGCCCGGTGTGCCAGGCCGCTTTAACCAGGTAGCTGGACGTTATGTCTTTTCCATCTCCGCCACTTTGGCTACCCGTCGCCGGTGTCGCTCCTCGCCACTGAAGGTCGCACCGATAAAGGCCTGCACTAGCTCCAGGGCCAGCGCCACCCCGATGACCCGTGCCCCCAGGCACAGCACGTTGATGTTGTCGTGCTCCACGGCCTGGTGGGCCGAGTAGGTGTCGTGGCACAGGCCGGCGCGGATGCCTGGCAGCTTGTTGGCCGCCACGCAGGCTCCCACACCGCTCCCGCAGAGAATGATGCCTCGTTCCGCTTCACCTCGTAGCACAGCCTCGCCCACCGCTTTGGCATAGTCGGGATAGTCGTCCTCTGGGTCCATGTTGTAGGCTCCCAGATCCAGCACCTCATGTCCGGCCATAGTCAGGTAGTCCACGATGGGACCTTTGAACAGGAATCCGCCGTGATCCACTCCAATGGCAACACGCATGTCTGGTCCTCCGTAGATAGATAGGCTACCGCCCCAGCAGGGCCAGGGCCCGCGAGGTGATGCTCTCCGCTGTGAAACCGAACTTCTCCATCAGAGTCTTGTGAGGGGCCGAGGCTCCGAAACGGTTCAGGCCGATCACCTCCCCGGCTGGACCGACGTAGTGGTGCCAACCCTGCGGTACGCCCGCTTCAATAGCCAGGCGAGCGGTCACCGTGGGCGGCAGTACCTGGTCACAGTAGGTTTGGGGTTGCTGTTCGAACAACTCCCAACTGGGCATCGAAACGACCCGCGCTTTGACACCCTGCTCAGCCAATTGCTCGCGGGCTTCTAAGGCAAGGTGCACCTCCGAGCCAGTGGCGATGAGAATGAGGTCCGGTTGCTGGCCGTCGGCATCAGCCAGCACGTAGCCCCCCCGCGCCACTTTATCGGTGTCGGCCAGTTCCGTGCGATCCAACACGGGCAGACTCTGGCGGGAGAGGGCCAGGGCTACCGGGCCATCGCGGTGGGTCAGAGCTACTCGCCAGGCTTCGACCGTCTCGGTAGCGTCGGCCGGGCGGAGCACGATCAGGCCGGGGATGGCTCGCAAGGCGGCTAGTTGCTCGACGGGCTGATGGGTGGGTCCGTCCTCGCCCAGCCAGACACTGTCGTGGGTGAAGATAAAGATCACCGGTAAGCCCATCATCGCTGCCAGGCGGATGGGCGGCCGCATATAGTCGGAGAAGACGAGGAAAGTGCCGGTGTAGGGAATGAGCCCTCCGTGCAGGGCCATACCGTTGGCGATGCTGCCCATAGCATGTTCGCGAACGCCAAAGTGCAGGTTGCGTCCGCTGAAATCGTCGCTGGCGATGTCGCCGTACTTTTTCAACAAGGTGTTGTTCGAAGGTGCCAGGTCCGCTGAGCCACCCAGCAGGGTGGGCAGATAGGGCGCAATGGCGTTGAGTACCTGGCCTGAGACCTGGCGGGTGGCCAGGGGACCGTCGGCCGGGACGAAATCGGGCAGGTCGGCATCCCAGCCAACCGGCAATTGCCCGCCCGTGGCTGTCTGCCACTGGGCAGCCAGTTCGGGGTACTCGGCGGCGTAAGCCTCAAAACGGGCCTGCCATTCGGCTTCCCAGGCTCGGCCTTGCTCCACCGCCTCTCGGAAATGGGACAGAACCTCATCAGGGATGTAGAAGGGGGGCTCAGTGGGCCATTTCAGGTTCTCCTTGGTGCGCCGCACCTCTTCCTCGCCCAGTGGTGCACCGTGGGCCTCTGCTGTATCCTGCTTGTTGGGGCTGCCGTAGGCGATGTGGGTGCGGACCATGATCAGCGATGGTTGCTCCGTTGTCGCCTGGGCGGCCTCGATAGCGGCCGCGATGGCTGCCAGGTCGTTGCCGTCGTTCACCCGCTGCACGTGCCAGCTGTAGGCTTTGAAGCGATGCTCCACGTCTTCGGTGAAGGTTAAGTCCGTACTGCCTTCGATGGAGATGTGGTTGTCGTCATAGAGGTAGATCAACTTACCCAGGCCCAGGTGGCCGGCCAGCGAGGCAGCCTCGGACGCCACCCCCTCCATTAAATCACCGTCACTGACAATGGCATAGGTATAATGGTCAACTATCGTATGGCCAGGCCGGTTAAAGTGCTCAGTCAGAAAGCGCTCGGCAATGGCCATACCCACCCCGTTGGCGAAGCCCTGACCCAGGGGGCCGGTGGTGGTCTCTACGCCGGGTGTCAGGCTGTATTCCGGGTGACCGGCGGTGCGGCTGCCCCATTGGCGGAAATTTTGCAACTCTTCCAAGGGCAGGTCATAGCCGCTCAGATGCAACAAGCTGTAGAGAAGCATGGAGCCATGGCCAGCCGAAAGGACAAAGCGGTCCCGGTCGGGCCAGTGGGGATTGGCGGGATTGTGCTTGAGGAAGCGCGTCCAAAGGACGTAGGCCATGGGGGCGGCTCCCATGGGCATCCCCGGATGGCCCGAGTTGGCCTTCTGGACGGCATCCATGGCGAGGGTGCGGATGGTGTTGATACACAGTTGGTCCAGTCTGTTTTGGTAGGTCATTGTTCTTTTCTCCTACGATCCTTTCGACATTAAAGAGTTGAGTCTCATTATAGCATCTCAGGGCTTCTTTGTCTAACTTTAAGCGTTCAGCAGTCAGTAATCAGCTTCGTAGCAGGCGAAGAGCGTGGATATTTTACATAAATAGGTTGAGAGAAGGGTATCTGGCTTGCTCTGGCTGGGAAAGTGCCAGTGGTGCGGAACAGGCTGTGGTGGCTGCCTTGATATGGATAGTAGGGCAGGGGGCAGCTTGTGACGACCATTGCCATGCGTGGTAGCGATGACTGCGTTGAAGTTGAAGGCGCTTGACAATCTGGGAGGGTTGCGATAAAATTTGAGTGTGCCCCTGTAGCTCAAAGGACAGAGCAACTGCCTTCTAAGCAGTGGGTTGTAGGTTCGAGTCCTGCCAGGGGCGTTACATGACCATAGCAGGGAGGGAAGCAGCAAGGTTGGGGAGCCCTCCCTGTGTTATTTCGTGTAGTCATTAGCCTATCTACCAAACCAACCACAACAACCTACCTCAAAGCAAACAGAAACTATGCGAAATTCTCCTCTTGCAAAATTATTCAGTCTCATTGCAAGATTGGGCTGATCTTGAGATGTAAGCACAGATCACATGAGAAGGAGGGGACTGGATAGCCACATTTGGGGCAGCGCACATGCTACTATGTCTTAGACTCTGAATACGGAGCGAGGCTGGAATGAGCCACGAGGTGGAGAAACCAACCTATGAGGTCGTCGGCCCGTTGGAGCGGTTCGATGAGCGGGACAATGTCTTCGCCCGGGAACGGCTGACCCCAGGCAGCCTGGAGGAGCGGGCCTATCATGCGCTGCACCCGGAGCTGGTGGAGGTGGATCGCCGGCTGGCGGCCTTTATTGAGGGGAAGGCTGGTGACCAGCCTCAAGATGAGGATCGGATGGGTGCGGCTTTCTACAGTGCGACCTTTGGCCCCGTCGCTGCTCTGGCCCAGCCAGACGTGGTGGATGGGCCGGTCAGCCCGCAGAAAGTGAAAGCCGACCCCGCGGAGATGGCCCGGCGGGTCAAAAGGCTGGCCCGCTACCTGGGTGCCGACTTGGTCCGCATCGGGCCCCTCAACCCGGCCTGGGTCTACTCCCACCGGGGGTGTCCTCCTTTCTTTGAAGGCTACCGGGCTAACCCGCCTCTCTTCGACGGCATCCCCGACGGTTATCGCGATCTGAAGTGGGGCGATCCCATCGAGATCTCTCACCGATACGCCGTCAGCATGGCCTTCGCGCAGGACGACCGCTTGATGCGCACCACTCCTTCGCCGGTGTCGGACCTGGAGGTAGGGCAGGTGTACGCCCGGAGCGCCCTGGCTTCGGTCCAACTGGCTCGCTACATCCGTGCTCTGGGCTATCCAGCCCGCGCCCACCATCTGCGCAACTATGGTGTGCTGGTGGTGCCGGTGGCAGCGGATGCTGGCCTGGGAGAGTTGGCCCGCAGCGGCTATTTGATCACCAAGGAATTGGGGCTCAACTTCCAGCTGGTCTGCATCACCACCGACCTGCCGATGGCATTGGACAGACCGGTGGATCTGGGCGTGCAGGACTTTTGTCAGAAGTGTCTCAAGTGCGCTGAGACATGCCCTCCGAGAGCGATTCCCCGAGGAGAAAGGGTAGTGGTGCGCGGAGTGCGAAAGTGGAAACTGGACGAGGTCAAGTGTCTGCTGTACTGGGGGCACGTGGGCTCGGCTTGTGCCATCTGTCAGGTGGCTTGCCCGTGGAGCAAGCCCCGTACGCTGTTCCACCGCTTCGTAGCCGAGATCGCCACCCGCGTTCCGGCGGCCCGGCGGTTCCTGGTCTGGGCAGACGACCTGGTCTACGGGGCCAGGTTTGAGCCCAGGCCGGTTCCGGAGTGGGTGAAATAACCCCCGAATTTTGAGCGATCTCCACAGTCGGGCCGTATCGGCGGGCGTTATCTTGACGTAGTGCTCATGGAGCAAAGAGAACCCCAAGCTGTCGTAGAGGTTGGCGAGTGCGACGAGGAAAAGCTGAAAGAGCTCGCCCAAGGCCCTCCACCGCATGATGTTTATCATTGGTCATATGAAGAGGAAAAGCCACGCCGCGTTGTCATGTAGCAGTGGCGTTTTTTACTACAGCCAGAAGGATAATATGTGAAAGAATATTAAAACTTAGTGGTAACTTGACATAAATATAAACCCGACCTATTCCTCTTTTTACACTCCGCACTTGCTAAAGTAAGGAGGACGCGAGACAAAAAGGAGAGCCCCTCCAATGAAATTTGACTAGCAAACCACTAGCCGGGCTCTCACATAGATTTCGCGAAAGCGTTGGCTGAGTAGACTCGGAGCCCTTCGACGGGCTCAGAATAAACTCCGCGGAGAGCCGTATCGAAGCTAAGCGGCACACTCAGCCAGACAGACCCGCTCGCTTGATTTCGATACGCCTACGGCTACTCAATTGGCGCTCGCTTGTCCTGCTGGCAGCAACAGTCTCTTGACTAACGCCGAGAAAACTAGCCTGGGTCGGAGGATCGCTATCTACAGTAGATATCTGACAGGAGGCGCAGCATTTCAGGCCCTCACTTAACTTCCGACTATATATATTATGGTAAGTACTATGGCCCACTTCGCATAGTAAGGAAGAGAGAGAAAAGCGCTTCAAATACCTTTGGGCTGTGATAAACGCTGGTCAGGTAACAGACGCACCCGCGCAATGCGCGCCGGTTAACAGCTATATGTCAGTGTCACAACCAGGGCGACTACACTGATCCAAAAGTATACGTCGCCCCACTGCCTTTTACTCAGCCCCAGCAGCAGGAGCCGCTGACCTGACCGAGATCCAGAGGGCACAAGCCACAATAGGAAGCCGGTGAAGGCTAACGGACTGCAGACGACGATCGGCGCTATGGCCACCCAGGCCCGGCCCCCTGCCCTCTCAGATACATTGGCGGTTCTTCTGAGAGCTTTTCCCGCTCCCACCACCTCATGGCTATCGGCCCCAACAAGGGGATACCGAACAGCCAGGGCACAGTCAGTGTGTGCATGATGGTCCAGTAATTCCAATATGGGCTCAATGGGCCCAATTTGCCCCAGGGCAGGTCCCGCAGCCACCAGCGCCAGACGACAAAGTAGTTAATAATGGAGAGCTCGGCGGTGAGACCAAAGAGCAGGGTGCGCCAGAAGGTGGCCGGAGTGAGATAAAGCGCCGCCAGCGGCACCAGCCAGGTGGGATACCATATCCGGAAGGTGCGACCCAGCATCAACTGGCTGAAGTAGGCCAAAAATCCGGCAGTGACCAGGTTGAGTTTGTTGCGCCAGAGTTGCACCAGCAACCAGGCGTAAAAGATGAGAAAAATATAGCGACCTGTGGTGCGGGGCAGCGTTTCAGCCACATCGCGGGGAATGATCTCACGCAGCACCATGCGCAGACCCGAGGCTATGGCAAAGCCACGCCGGGTGGTCAGCATGGCCGACACGCCCTGAAGCGCTTCTGAAATCGGGCCAAGCACGGAGTATATCAGATAGGCCGTCACCAGACCGATGAGCGCCGCTCCTAGCCCCTTCATGATGCGCTGTCGCCAGGTGGGTTCGTTCCTCAAAAGAAGTACCCCGAAGA
>Ga0315309_1000119_pt1 | contig 45268 bp, 35 predicted proteins | sample TDP4_MG_FD_203080 | JGI IMG/M metagenome (GOLD analysis project Ga0315309, IMG submission 203080) | Freshwater sediment microbial communities from Lake Towuti, South Sulawesi, Indonesia - TDP4 | ecosystem: Environmental > Aquatic > Freshwater > Lake > Sediment | place: Indonesia: South Sulawesi... | reverse complement strand
CTCGGACGCCAATGCTTTTGCCTATCCGCGCACGGCCCTCAAGGCCCTACGGAATGCTGCACGATTTGTACACGACGGGGTTTGCCAGCTTTGCGTGAGTGCTTAATATGTCCGGCAACAAGATCACGTATGGAGAAAGTCAAAGACCTCTTCGTAAGAGGCGAACCGGCCGTGTTTCATATTATCAAGGCCACGTTTCAGAGATTCAATGAGTTCTGGACTTAACTCCAGTTCCACCGTCGCCTGCCAGCCGCGCAGATACTCGTTGAGAGCGTCCATAAGAGTGCGCTGCCGCCCGTCGGGCAAGGTCAACTCGGGCTTAGCCAATACCTCAAGGAGCCCGGCAAAGAAGTCTATGCGTTCCTGGACGTTTAACTCGTTGAACCAGACGAATTCGGGTGGGAGATCGAACTTGGCCACCAGAAGCGAATCCTCTGGCAGGGGTTCACCGGCGATGTAAACCGACGAGGCTTCCGAAAGTCTTTTCATGATGTCATCTCCCTACTTCTTCATTTCTTGCCATAGGCTATCTCGTGAGGGGCAACGATGAGGAACACAACGATGTCATCTGGTTCCTCTTTGGTGCAACCTGCACAATTGTTGAAGCCCCGGCGTTTGAAACCGCGCAGAAGGCACTCTTCACAGACAGCAAAGACGATGCGGATGTTGCGAGTGACACGCACACTGCGTTTACCTCGAAGATCGCTCGCACCTTTCTTACCCAGAAGCTCGGAGTCGTAGGGGTTGTCGAGCACACGATTGACTTTGGCTGCGATCTGCTTTCGCAGGCTGGCGTATTTCTTGACCCCTTTACGGAAGGCATGGCTGTCAACGTAACGATAGCGAGTGAAGCGGGGTTCAAAGGTCACCAAAGGCCTCCTCTGCGGAGGAGTAAGGCCCTCTGAACGGTCCCTCTTCTGCAGCGGCTATCTCCTCGACTACTGCTGGGTTAGAACAAAGCTCCACCGTCGCCTGCCAGCCCCGCAGATACTCGTTGATGGCGTCCATGTGGGTGCGCTGCCGTCCATCAGGCAGGGTCAACTCGGGCTTAGCCAATACCTCAAGGAGCCCGGCAAAGAAATCTATGCGTTCCTGGACGTTTAACTCGTTGAACCAGGCGAACTCTGGCGGGAGATCGAACTTGGCCACCAGAAGCGAATCCTCTGGCAACGGTTCACCGGCAACGTAAACCGACGAGGCTTCCGAAAGCTTTTTCATAAGGCTATCACCTCCAGATCTTGAGAAAGCCTTGCGAAGTTTGGGGAACCTTCGCAAGGCTCCCGTACGATATTATTATACCACGAAACCGACCCCTTTGCCATTCAAGGAGAAAGTACATGATCCGTCTGCTTCACTTCGCCGACCTCCACCTGGGCGTGGAAAACTATGGCCGCATGGACCCGCAGACAGGGCTCTTCAGCCGCCTGACGGACTTTTTGCACTCGCTGGATCAGATCGTTGACCACGCGCTGGAACAAGAGATGGACCTGGTCATCTTTGCCGGGGACGCCTACAAAAGCCGTGACCCCAGCCCCACCTATCAGCGAGAGTTCGCCCAGCGCATCCGGCGGCTGTCAGCGGCAGGCATCCCCACCGTTCTGGTGGTCGGCAACCACGACACTCCCAGTGCCCTGGGCCGGGCCAACACGGTGGAGATCTTTGCCACGCTGGAAGTGGAAAACGTTGTCGTGGCCAAACGGCCCGCCACCTATCGCCTCGAGACCAAGAGCGGCCCCATTCAGGTCGTGACCTTGCCCTGGGTCGTCCGCAGCACCCTCCTGGCCCGTGAGGAGTACAAAAACCTGAACCTGGAGGAGATCAACGCTCTCATCCTGGAGAAAATAGAGAACATCATCGCCGAAGAAATCGAAGGACTGGACCCGGCTGTGCCCACGGTGCTGGCTGCTCACGGCAGCGTCTTCGGAGCTACCTACGGCTCTGAGCGCAGCGTCATGCTGGGCCAGGAAGTCATCCTGCCCCGTAGTATGGTCACCAACCCGGCCTTCGACTACGCGGCCCTGGGGCACATTCATAAACATCAGGTCCTAAGCGAGAAGCCGCCTGTGGTCTATGCCGGCAGCATCGAGCGCATTGATTTTGGCGAGGAGAAGGAAGACAAAGGGTTCGTGGTGGCTGAGGTGGAGAAGGGCCGCACGAGCTACGAGTTTGTGGAGTTGGCGGCTCGCCCCTTTGTGACTGTGGAAGTCGAGGCCAGGGGGGATGACCCCACAGCCGAGGTGCTGGCGGCCATTGACGAACACGACATCACTGAGGCGGTGGTCAGAGTGATCATCCACATCACCCCTGACAAAGAGCCTCTCATCCGGGAAAATGAGATCCGCCGTCGCCTGGCGGACGCCTTCCACGTGGCCGCTATGGTCAGAGACGTGGAGCGCAAGACGCGCCTGCGCCTGGGAACGGATCAGGCCGTGGAAGAGATGACGCCCCGCCAGATGCTGGAGCGCTACCTCCAGGTTAAGCAGACGCCGCCTGAATGGGCTCAAGTGCTCCTGGAATACGCCGATCGGATCATCGAAGCTATCAGCCATTAGCCATCAGCTATTAGCTATCAGCCATTCGCTAAAGGAGTCAGGATCCATGGGCCAGATCAAGGAACCAAAGCCGGTGAAACTGATCTCCAGCTTGTTCACTGCCGACCTGGAGCTGCTTGGGGTCGCCTGCAACAAGTTAAGCGAGACTTTCGGCCCCACCGACTATGAAAGCGATCTCCTGCCCTTTGACCATACGAGCTATTACGCGGCCGAGTTCGGGGAGGGGCTGATGCGCCAGATCGTCGCTTTCGCCGAGCTGATTGATCCGGGGAGGTTAGCCGAGATCAAGAGGCTGACCAACGACCTGGAAATGGGCTGGGCAAAGGAAGGGAAAAGGCGCATCAACCTGGACCCCGGTTACGTCTCCCTGGCCAAGTTGGTCCTGGCCACCACCAAGAACCACGGCCATCGCATCTATCTGGGTCAGGGCATCTACGCTGAAGTCACGCTGTGTTATCGTAACAAGACCTTCCGCCCCTGGGAATGGACCTACCCTGACTACGCCAGCCCACCCTACATCGCCATCTTCAACCGCATCCGTGAGCTGTATCTGGCGCAATTGCGTCAACGGGGTCAATTGTGATATAATCCCCAAGTAGACCTTTAGCCACAATATGGTTTACTTAAGGGCGACCACCAAGGCCGTCAGACCCTTCACACGCCGAAATTAGACCCGATCACAGCCATTTGGCGCTCTTTTTCGGTAAAAACTGGCGTCTGGAGAGAGGCTTTTCTTACACGTCTCCGTTTAAGTAAACCGTATTGCCTTTAGCCACCCTTGCGAAGGTTGCGGAAACCTTCGCAAGGATTTTGAAGACATGCGCATTGAACATCTCTCCCTCACCAACTTTAGAAACTACGCCCGTCTGGAACTGGACTTTCCCGGCCACACGATCCTCCTGCAGGGCGACAACGCTCAGGGCAAGACCAACCTTCTGGAAGCCATCTACTATCTGGCTACCACCCGCTCACCCCACGCTGGCGCTGAACACGAGTTGGTCAACTGGCTGGCCGAAAACCAGGACCTGCCCCACGCCCGCCTGGTGGCCCAGGTGCGGAAAGGCGATAGCTCGCTGCGCATCGAAATCACCCTGGTCAGGACCCAACCCTCGCGGGCGAACAGCCTCGCCCTGAGCCCCTCGGCCCTGAGCCTCGGGACGAAGGGCGGGACGAAGGGCCCCAGCTACCGCAAACACATCAAAGTCAATGGCGTCCATAAGCGAGCCCTGGATCTCATCGGACAGGTCAATGTGGTCCTCTTCCTACCCGATGACATAGACCTGGTGGCTGGCTCACCCAGCGGACGACGCCGCTATCTGGACGCCACCCTCTGCCAGATTGATCCCCGCTACTGCCGCACCCTCCAAAAGTACAACCGCGTCCTTACCCAACGCAATCATTTGCTGCGCAACTTGCGCCAGCGAGAAGGTGGCCTCGATCAGCTCCTCTTTTGGGATAGGAGCCTGGTGGAGAACGGAGCTTACCTGGTAGTCCGCCGCCAGGAAGTGGTGAGCGAACTGGACAGACTGGCTCAGGCCATCCACCTCGAACTGACGGGGCAGAAAGAGCGCCTGCGTCTGCGCTACGAGCCCAGTTTCGATCCCTCTCGGCTTCCTCCACCTGACTACCAATTGCCTCTGGAGCTGGACCTGCCTGCCGAGCCGGGTATCCACAAGTCGGGAACCGATCTGGACCAGGTCGCTGAGGCCTTTCGAGCCCAATTGCATGAGATCAGAGGACGGGAGATCCTGCAGGGTATGACCCTCATCGGCCCTCACCGCGACGACCTGCGTTTCTCAGTGGGTGGCATTGACCTGACCATCTATGGCTCCCGTGGCCAGCAGCGCACCGCTGCCCTGACCCTGAAGCTGGCCGAGGTGAAGCTGATCGGCCAGGAGGTGGGAGAGCAGCCCATTCTCCTTCTGGACGACGTGATGTCGGAACTGGACGATGCCCGTCGGGGATACCTGATGCGGATGATTGACGGCGCACAACAGGCCATCCTGACCACCACTGATCTGAAAGCCTATAGCACCGAGTTTCTGGCTGAGGTGACTTTGCTGCGGGTGAGAGAGGGGAGAATAGAGGAGATAGTCAACGAGTCAGTGAGTCAATGAGTCAGAGGGTGTCTGAAAATTCAGTCATTGCGAGGAGCGGAGCGACGAAGCAATCTCTTCGAAGGGCTGAGATTGCTTCGCTTTGCTCGCAATGACACTCCAATAGCATAAGCAACGGCCTGACCGCCATTTTTTCAGACACGCTCTCAGTGAGTCGGTGAGTCAATGAGGGAAGGGCCGAGCTAGAGCCCTTGTTGACTCGGTGACTTGCCCCTCACTTGAGCGGCCGTTTGCCGGGGATGCCTGGTCGGCGAGGGTATTTCTCAGGAGTCAGGGCCGCCTTCTCGATAACCACCAGGGAACGCGGCTGGGCCAGGCCAGGGAGTTCCACGGTCACAATGCGGCGCAGACGTCCCCCCAGGATGGCCATGGCCTGTTGGGCTGCGGTCACCTCCGCCTGCGCCTCGTCCCCTTTCTGGGCCACCAGGATCCCGTTTCGACGGCAGAAGGGCAGGGCATATTCCACCAGAACCGGAAGCTCTGCCACGGCCCGGGCCAGGGCCACGTCATAGCGCTCCCGATGCCGTGTGTCGTGTCCCAATTCCTCGGCCCGTGCCTTGATGACCGTCACGTCTTTCAGGCCTAGTTCTCCCACCACGTGATCCAGGAAGGTTGTCTTCTTGCCCGTCGCTTCCAACAAAGTCAGTCGAAACTGAGGGTACATGATTTTGAGGGGCAATCCCGGAAAGCCCGCACCGGCTCCGACGTCAATGACCCGGGTGGACAGGCGGCCCAGGGACGTGAGCAGGCTCTCATCAGAGAGCAGGCAACTCAATGAGTCCAGGAAATGTCTGACTTGTACCTGCTCATAGTCGGTGATGGCCGTCAGGTTGAAACGCTCGTTCCAAGCGATGAGCTCTTCGTAATAGGTTTGGAAGGCTTTCAGGCACCTGGGCGACAGCGTCAGGCCCAGGCGGTGTGCCCCCTCAGACAGTAGCTTCATGTTGACGAACCACCCGATGATCTTTTCTCCATACGGTTTCTTGAGTTCCAGACTACTGGTCTCGGTACTGGTCTGTAACCTTCGTAGTCATGAACGCTATAGCTTATCCGAGGGGATTATATCAAGAGTCTGAGGGAGTGTCAAGAAAAATTTTAAGGTGAAAAAACGAAAGTTGTGGTATAATTAGAATAGAAGAGACGATCACTCTTAATTGCATTGAAGCAGCGGAAAACAACGAAGGTCCTCAGTAACTGCCGAATGTCTCTTGCGTGGGCCACGTCTGACGTGGTAGGCCAGGATGGTGCCCTCGGCTGTTTGTAGGGCGAGATTTCTTAAGGACGGGCAGTTGTGCTGGAGCAATGGCGTGCTCTCAGAATCCGCTGGACAGCAGCGTTAAAGGCCAGACCGACCTTGGTGCGCTTGACCACAGGCATAGGCGTAGTGGTAGCGGCTATCCTAGCTGTAATTCTCCAACTGCTCTTTTGGGGCTGGATCGCCCGCCACACGATCGCTGTGGATCTACCGGAATTGCAGGTAGAGAGCGCAGACCGCTACTATTCGGCTGCTGAGCAACGCTACTACGAATTAGTTTTCACTTCATCGGTCCCTGTGGTTATCGAGCGCACTGATGCCCCCACGACGCCGATCCAACCCCTGCCCCAGGTCAGTGTGACGTCTAACAAAGACACGGCCCAAACGTGCCCTCCCAACACTTCCTCGCCTAACCTTGCACGCCTTAGCTACACCTGCCCCTTGAGCCCCGGCCAGAGCACTATCGTGGTGACGGGGCAAAGAGGCAGCCGGGGCAGCGCTTACGTATGGTATCTTGACGACGGGCGTCTCGCTGGTACTGATGTGCTGTCCAGGGCCGTCCACCTGACGCTGCGCCCCCGGCTCGCTCAAGTGGAGTACACGGCCTGGATCTCCCCGCAGGCTGCCGTCTTTGATGCCCTTCGTCGGAAGGATATCCCTCCTGGCCTCTTTGTGAAACTGGTCTTCTACCCTGGTCGTGAGGGGTTCACTGGGGGCGAATTCTATTCGATATCGGAAGCTCTCACCACCATCGAGGAGAACACGGCCACAGTCACCATCAGCGGTACGTTGTCCGGTCGCTGGTACATTGCCAAAAATGTGCTCGACGTGCTGCATCTGTCGCCTCCGGTTACAGGCACGCAACACCCGACCCACACCCTGCTCGTCGTGCAGGCGGAGGGTGTGGCCGTGACCGAGTTTGACCCATGCCCTAGTCAAATGACAGGCACGTTGCTCACCTGGCAGAACCCCCTTACCATGCCCTCCATCGTCTACGAAGAAAGCGGCCGACCCCAGACCATCGCTGAGCCTGTGCCACGTCTACAGAAAGGCATCGCCGATCTGCGCTCGAAGGTAGGCGCCTTCTTTGGTGTGCTGTTTATGCTGCTGATCCCAATTATACCTGCCATTTGGCTCTATCGCCTGGCGCGGCGTGGACGTTACCCGGCTGCTTTCGGCTGGGATCGTGCGAAGTATACACTGGCGCTGTCAGGGCTGCTCTGGGTAGTTCCGGCCGCCTCAATGGTGTTGGCGCTCTTCTCGCAACTGGGAGCATCATCGGCTGCGAAGACTGCGTTGGGGCACTTGGCACTTTGGGCTTCGTCTGTGGCTGTTGCGTGGCTGGCGTTGCTGGCCTACTGGCGACTTACCTTTGTAAAAGGGACCGGGGCCGGAAGACCGATGTGGCTGCAAGGGGTGATAGCAGGGCTGGTTCTGTATTGGCTGATAATGGTCCTGGCGCTGAACTCCAACTATCTGTTCCGAAGGGATGCTATCCTAATCCTCATGGGGATGACTCCCTTACTGGCGGCGTTCGCTCTGGCCTGGCTGCCAGGCCGGACCGAGACGAGTCTACGGGGGGTCCTCAGGTCCCTGGGACCAGTCACCTGGGTGCTGGTCATAGTTACAATTGTTGTCCTCGCTTATCCAAGTTCGGCTATGCAGCCGCTCTTCTACCCGCTCAATGGTTGGTCGGTCGCTGTGTGGCGAGATTTTCTGTTGCCTTTTGCCGTCTACCTGCTGCCATACGTGCCGCTGATTATCATTCTGGCTCAGATGCATGCCCACAAGGCGGACCGTGAGCCATCAGGCGCCCAACTGGCCCAGGGCATCGGCCACCTGTTGTTCGCGTTCTATCTGGTAGGAGCCACGCGGGGACTGGAGATGGGTGGTCTCGCGCGCGATATGGGTTCAAGCGCGCCTTCGATAGAATTCAATGTTGTGCCGGTGGCGTTCGTCCTAGCCTGGCTCGTGGCCTATCGCTGGCTCATACCCACCGGAGGTCAAAATACCTCGATGACTGACCAGGCAGACGCGATTCATGCCAATCGGGACGAATTGATCAAGTACGTGCTGGACGTTGAGTGGGCGGAGAAGGCGCGCAACAAACGGTTTGACGAAAGCACTGACTCGCAAGAATACGAAGCGGCCAAGCAGCAGTTCGAAGAGTATCTGATCAAACGATGCCCTGCTTGTCTCTCCAAGGGGCAATCTCCGCAGGAGGTTCTCTTCGCCTTTGGCCCTCGTTCCTGCGACTGGGAGAACGCGATGCTCGGTGTACGTCGCGGACTGGTTCTCATGGTACCCTTGTTCGTGATCTATTCTCCGCCGCTGTTGGCCCAGGCCATCCGCAGCGTGGAAACCGTTTACTTACCCTTGCAGTTGATCACCCGTTACTTTGTCCCCATCTTCTTGAAGTGGATCTTCTACGCTTTCTTCCTGGGCTATTTCTTCCGTCACATCCGGGGCCAAAACGGTTGGCAAAAGGGTCTGTCGCTGGCCGTGGCTATTCTGTTTTGCACCCTAGTGCACGACGTGCTGGTGCGGGTGAACACCAGCCAGGACCTGTTGGCACTGGCCCTGGATGCAGCGCAGACTGTTTTGTTTCTCACCATATTGGGGCTTTGGGCCTTCGACTACCAGACGCTGCGGGATCACGGCTACGGCTGGCGGGGGTTGCTCATCGTTCACAATGTGGCCTTCCTGGGCAGCTACGTCTCGTCCGTGCTGGTGGCCCTGGGCACCGTTATCACTACCACCATCACCGGCCAGTTGACCTCGGTGGTGATAACCTTACTGAATCTGGTCGTCCCTGGTGTTGAGGCCCCGTAGACCGATTAGGTGGATAGCGATGGAAAGAAAGTTGATCAAGAATTTCAGTTGGAACAACAGCAAAGGAGGATGAAGAATGAAAAGCAAGAAGCTAGGGTGGGGGTTGATTGCGATGACCATGGCACTTGTCATCAACATGGTCTTTGTATCGTGCAGCCCCACACCGACACTGCAGGTGGTCAAAGAGCCGGAGGTGGTCAAAAAGGAGGTCGAGGTCGAAAAACCTGTCGAGGTCGAGAAAGAAGTCGTCGTGATAAAAGAGCCGGAGGAAGGACGCATATTGCCGGCCGACGGTGAGCTCCAGGCAGCCATCCACAAAGTGGTCGAAGCCAGCAACCAGGCTCAGATCGAAGCCTTGCGCACGCTGTCGCTCGATCCCTTGCTGGAAACTAACATAGGTGAGGCCTTGCAGTCGAACGAGAAGTGGATCGGAGATCTGTGCGCGGACAACCAGTATGTGGTGGCGCAGCTTAAAAGCCTGGAGATCACCTCAGTCGGCATCCTGGAACCAGGGCAGCGGGCCGTGGCCACGACGATTGAGAATTGGGCTGAGATGGAGTTCCATAACTTGACGGACGATACCCTGGTCGACACCCGGCCGCCGGTTCTATACTACGAAACCTACTTCCTGATCTTTGATGGCGCGCGATGGAAAGTAGAGGGGATCATTCTCCGGGAGCAACTGTCCCTCACCTTGGTGAACATTGTGGGCTCGGTGTTTGTTGACGGCGAGTTGACGGTGGAGAGTCGAGAGATTTTCCCTGGCAACAAAGTCGAGACAGGCAGTGACGGCTACGCATCGTTGCTCTATCCGGACGGGGGTATCACCCACCTCGGCTCTGGCACGAGCCTGCAATTGCTCAAGCTTGAGGCGGTCTCAGCGAGGAGGGCGCCTGGCCTGGCCAGCCCGCTGGCGGTCGGTGGCTCTTTTGCCGAGTTCTGGCAAGACATAGGCGACACGTGGAATTATGTCAAAGAAATAGTGGTCTGTGGCCTGACTGGATGTACGGGGACTATAGAGACCAACTTTGCTGTGCACGTAGCCGCCGAAGATAGGAGTATGCACGTGGAGGTGTTCGAAGGTGTGGTCAAGGTCACGTCGGTCGTTTTTCCCGACAAACCAGTGGTTATCAAGAAAGGAGAGCAAACACTGATTCGGCCGGGACAATTGCCGTTAGAGCCAGTCCCCATCGGCGAACCGCTGCCGGAACCTCAACCCACACTACCGCCCGACTTGGTGGTGACCGCCGTGGAGACGGGCCCTGCGACTATCAACCCCGAAGGCGGAGTTGAAGTACCTATCCGCGTCGTCGTCAAGAATCAAGGTGACGCTGAAGCCGATATCTTCAAGGTCTCAACAGAGTACACTGGACCCAGTGGTACATTTTTGGTTCCCTTCACTGTTCCGGGGCAGGGTGATATCTGGTATCCTTACTCAAGTGCTCCGCTTGGTCCAGGGAGCGATGTGACCTTCGCAGGGAATGTGACTTTTCAATCTGCATTACAGGGTCAGACTATCTCCTTGAAGGCACTGGCAGACAGTTGTGCCGGGGAAGAGTTTGTGCCTGACTTTTGCCGCGTCGAAGAGAGCAACGAAGGCAACAATGAGTCCGCTCCGATATCAATGTCACTGCCTTCTATCCGCCCGCCCAAGGTCACAATTACCAACCCGGACGCTGACTCCGGCACGAGCGACAATGAATATGCCTATGATAGTTTTGACGAAGCACTTGGACTCTGGTACAAGGATGTCGTGCTGCAAGGCAGTGCCATTGACCCGGAGGATGGCGTCCTCAGTGGCTCCTCCCTGGTCTGGACTACCGACCGCAAAGACATCCAGGATCCTTTTCTCGGCACCGGAACGAATGTGACCGTACGCCTATATTCGAACCAGTGTACCGGGGTTTGGCACGAGATTACGTTAACCGCAACGGACAGCCATGGCAATGCGAGCAGTGCGGTAAGAAGGATTTTCATCTGGACAATTTGCTAAAACAAGTTTGACACATGGGCATCAGAGCGATATTGACTCCGCAAGCGGAGTGACTTAACACTGTCGAGGAAAAATATGCATCACCATCAAGCAGGGCCTCACCGCCCTGCTTTTGTTTTCGTGGCAGTCCTCACCATCTTGCAAAACCAAAGCCACCCCATTCTGCCAAGGGTGGCTTTTGTTGTTTCTAATCCCAGGGTCTGTAATCTAGCGACTGGTGTCGGAAATAGGTGTTGTACAGCTCGGCGTAATGGCCGCCTTGGGCCATCAGATCGTCGTGCGTCCCTTCTTCAATGATCCGGCCTTGCTCCACGACAACGATTCGATCGGCGTTCTTGACGGTGGATAGCCGGTGGGCGATGACAATGGCCGTCCGGTCACGCATGGTGGTTTCCAGCCCTTCCTGGATTTGCGTCTCGGTAAAGGGGTCCACGCTGGCCGTCGCTTCATCCAGGATAAAGATGACCGGGTCTTTGAGCAACACCCGCGCCAGGGCGACCAGTTGTCGTTGCCCCATGGAGAGGTTGGCCCCGCGCTCGCCCACGTCGGTGTCCAGCCCGGCCGGCAGATCGGCCAGCCAGTCGCCGTGGCTGATGCGCATGGCCGCTTCGCATACCTGTTCGTCGCTCGCCTCCGGCCGGCCGTAGCGGATGTTGTCCCGCACGCTGCCGGAAAAGAGGAACGGCTCTTGCGGAACTACCCCAATGTGTCGGCGGTACTGGCTCAGGTCCAGGCGGCGGATGTCCCGGCCGTCAACGAGCAGTTGCCCTCCCTGGAACTCGTAAAAGCGGGCCACCAGCCGGCCCAGGCTGCTTTTGCCCGCACCGGTGTGGCCCACCAACGCCAGTTTCTCTTTGGGGCGGATTTCCAGAGTGAAGTCGGGCAGCACGGTCTCCTCACCGGTGTAGGTGAGGGTGAGATGGTGGAATTCTATGTGGCCTTGTAGGGGCGAGGTGACCTCGCCCCTGCCTGTCTGGACCACCTTTGGCTCGCGGTCAATCAGCGCAAATACCCGTTCTGAGGCAGATAGCCCGTCCTGGAACTGGCTCCAGAAAGAAGCGATGCTCATCAAGGGCCACCAGTAGAACCCCACCGCCTGCATGAACAGGTACCAATTGCCGGGGCTCATCATCCCACCACGGGTCGCCAGCCCGCCGGCATAGATCAGCGTCGCCACCCCCAGGCCAGAAGCCAGGCCCATGACCGGGAAGATCGTATTGAGTGTCAGGCCGCGCCGCAGCCCCACCTGATAGGCCTGTTTGTTGTTGGCATCAAAGGTGGCGTAGATAGCGTGTTCCTGCCGAAAGCTCTTGGCCACCATGATGCCGCTGACCGACTCCTGAATTTGGGCGTTGATTTTGGCTGTCACACGCCGGGCACGCTGGGTGACCATCCGTGCGATGCGCCGGAAGCTGAGGGCGATGGTCACCGTGATGGGGGTCATGCCCAACAGCAGCAACGTCAACCAGAAGTTGATGCTGAACAGCCATAAGGAGAGGATGATGACCAGCAACACCTGGCTGATCAGATCCATGGTCAGGGCGACGACATCGGAAAAGTCCTGGGTGTCGGACGTGACCCGGCTGACAATTTTGCCGGATGGGTGCTCGTCGTAAAAGGAGAGGTCATGTTGGATGGTGGCGTCAAAGACATCCTCCCGCAACTGGAGGACCACGTTGCCCACCACCCGGGTGGAGACCATCTGCCGGGCATAGTTAAAGGTCCAGGCTGCCACGCCCAGCAAAAGCACTCCCCCCGTCAGAAGCAGCATTTTCTCAGTGGATGGATCTTGCGCCAGGATGTCAATGGCTTTGGAGATCAGGATGGGCCCGCCCGTCCCGGCCGCCGAGTTCAATGTGATCATGATGGCGACCAGGATCATCTGCCGGGCGTATGGCTGGAAATAGCCCATAATCCGGCTGAGCAGTTCCCTATCGCTGTAATGGCGGTCGTAGGCCTCGGTGTCGAGGCCGTCAAGGATGAAGGCCATAAAATTCTCCTAAGCCTTGCGAAGGTTTGGGAACCTTCGCAAGGCTGTCAATCATAACGGGCAAAGATACGCTGGTAATCCGTGCAGCGTTCCATCAACTCCTCGTGCCTGCCCTGGTCCACCAACTCGCCCCGACGCAGGACCAGGATGCGGTCGGCCCACCGGATCTGGCTGAGCCGGTGGGTGATGAGAAAAGTGGTCCGCTGGCGGCTGATACGCCGCATGGCCCGCTGAATCTGGTCTTCGGTGGCGCTGTCAATGGCGCTGGTGCTATCGTCCAGGATCAGGATGCGTGGGTTGGTGAGAAAGGCGCGAGCGATGGCGATGCGCTGCCGCTGTCCGCCAGAGAGGGTCACGCCGCGCTCGCCCACCTCGGTGTCGTAGCCGTCGCTAAAGCTGGTGATAAACTCATGGGCCTGGGCCTCGCGGGCTGCCTGCTCGATCGCTTCCTGGCTGGCGTCGGCGCAGCCAAAGGCGATGTTTTCGGCCAGGGTGCGGGAAAAGAGAAACACGTCCTGCTCGATGGTGGAGATTTGTGAACGGAGCGACTCCAGGCTCCAGTCGCGCACGTCCACGCCATCCACCAGCACCCGCCCGCTGTCCACATCAAAGATGCGGTTGATGAGATGGGTGAAGGTGGTTTTGCCAGAGCCGGTTTGTCCCACGATGGCAATCGTTTCTCCTGGCCGGGCGGTAAAGCTGATGTTCTTTAATACCGGCTTATGGCCATCGTAGCTAAAGCGGACGTTTTCAAAAACCACTTCTCCCCGGATTGGTTTTGCGATGCCGGCCTCGTTTTCGTCCAGCTCTGTCTCCGTGTTGATCAATTCCAGAATCCGCTCGGCGCTGGCTACACCCAACTGCACCTGGTTGAAGGTGAAAATGGAGATAAACGTGGGAAAGCGGAGCGTGCCGAGCAATCCCATAAAGGCGATCACCTGGCCCAGACTGAGGCCGCCTGCCCGCCAGAGCAGCAGTGCGTGCAAAAAGCCGCTGGCCCAGGCCAGGCTGAATACCAGCACTGGCAGGTAGCGGGCCTGGATTTCTCCCTGTCGCACAAAGTAATCGCGGAACAGGCGGGCGTTGCCGATAAACTTGTTCCACTCATACCGTTCCTGGACGTTGGCCTTGACGATTTCAATCCCGGCGATGGCCTCCGCCAGCCCGGCGTTCATCGTCCCGAACTGCTCGCGCTGGGCAATACTGACCGGCTTGAGCCGCCGGTTGTAATCGGCCACCGTGACGGCTAACAGAATGAGAAAGATGACCGGGACCAGCAACAACTCCAATTTGAACCGGGCGATGAGAACGATGGGAACGACGACGGCCATAGCTGAATCAATGATCAGCATCAGGCCGGGACTGAGCATCAGGTTGAGCATACGCACGTCGTTGGTAGCACGGGCCATGATGTCCCCGATCCGCTGCCGGCCATGAAAGGTCTGACTCTTGCCCAGCAGGCTGACGTAAAGCTCGTCGCGGGCGTCCCGTTCAATGCGTTGGGCCAGGAACTCGAGGGAATAGTTGCGTGCCAATCCCGTCAGGCCCTGCCCGAGAGCAGAGCCCATCACGCTCAAAGCCAGCACCAGCAACTCGCCCGTGTCCCAGCCGGGTGTGGCAATCAGGTCAAATCCGCGGCCGATAAAGACCTGGATGAAACTGTAAAACCCGTTGTTCAGGATGGCCGCCAGGATCCCGGCCAGCGGGAAAAGCGGGTAGCGCATCAGGTGGGAGATGATCCAGCGCACTGGCCCGGAGCGATTGTATTGATATTCGTTTTCTAGCCTGAATTCCCTTTTCGTCAAAGTGTCACCTTAGTCAGGTTTGCTCTGAGCCCAGTCCCCGGGGCGACTTTGACCAGAGCTGTATCGTCAGGGACACCCCGGGACGGGGCTTTGAGCATTTACCAAAAAGGATCAAGTTTCGAACCAGAGCCGTCCCAGCCGTCGCGCCTCAGCTACAAAAAGGTCTTTGACCGCTTCCCAGGATACCCTCTCGAACGTTTCCACAGCCACGTCTCGATCCGCGTTGTCAAAGTCGGTCAGAGAGGTCAGGGCCATCATCTCGTAGTCGTGGGCGTCGGGGTATTTGATAGGGCCCTGGTGCAGCATCTCCTCCAGCGGGACCTGCCGGGCGATGAAGTAGAGGTCGTAATAGTCCTTGCGCGCTCCCCGGCTGATAAGGGCGTCCAGCTTCATCATGCCGATGTCTAACAGGCCAGCCAATCGCACATCCAACACCTCGGCAGGTGGTTCCAGCAGGGGATAGCCGTAGCTGAAAAAGCCGACGTGCGTGCCTTCGACTTTCATGAGCAGGTTGCCGAAGACATCTTCCAGCACCTCGGTGGCACGGCGCTGTTTGAAGGCGGCCACGATTTGGGCCCGGCTGTCGTCACCGACTTCATCCACATCAGAGAAAAAATCCAGGTCCACCGAGACGCGATGGCCCAACTGCAAGGCCAGGGCACTGCCGCCGGCCAGATAGAAGCGGTTGGCGAGGGGCATCTGCCCGATTTCCGCCAGCAGGTCGCACAGCAAGGGAGGGATAGCTTCCCAGTGAGGATGAGTCAGTGAGGCCATACGCCACGTCCCAGGGGATTGCGTCGGTAATCGTGGATGTCGAAATAGGCCAGCCAGAAGCGGAAGCGGCGGCGGGACAGCCGCCACCAGCCAGCCTGGCACACCCACTCGGCCAGGCGCTCCCGTCCGTAGCGAGCGAAAAGCCAGCGCACTTCCCGGCGGTCACCCCGGGCCAGGGTGCGCTCGATGACGGTGAAGGCATCGCGTTCCGGGTCCAGCTTCTCCAGAGTGTATTCCTGGAAGCAGGGGCGCAGGCTAATGGGGATGCCGTTGGGGGTGAGGGGCAGGTTCTCGTCAGACAATTCAGCTTTGTTGGTCGCGTTGGCCTTAGGCGACATGGTCGCGCACCTCCACAGTTATGGCTTTAGGCTTCCGCACGGGCGAGCTGTGCCAGGCGCTCTGGGCCAATGGCCACGCGTAGAAAGCATGAAGCGTTCAAGATTTCCACACCGAGCAATTGTCCCTCTTGGTCTAGCTCCACATTGACCCCTTCAGCCACCTCCACAAATCTCTCTTCCTCTCCATCCTGCACCAGGAAATAGAGTACGTCGCTTTGGGGGTCGTAATGAACTGTGGGCTTATTCATGGTTCCACCATCTTGGCCGGAATTCGCCTCGCTCGCAAACGAAGTTTGAGATGATCGGTGTAGACGACACGCATGCCTCTCTCCTTCTGTCTTCATGATACGGCAAAGGGGCCGATTTGTCAAGCACGTCTCTGTGTCAAGGTCACCGGCTCGGGGAGGGGGCCTTGATCAGCCCTGGCCGCGGCGTACCCATGCGCAGCATCAGCGCCAGCGACAGCAGCGCGATGGCAACCCCCGCCAGGAAGGTGTACTGCTTCGACGCATTGGAACCTCCGTCTACCAGTGGGCCAGCAGGGCAGCAAGGACTGAATGGCCACAAAAGAAAAGGGATCAACAGAGTCGGCACTCTGTGAGATCCCATACTAATGCCCCACTTCCTGTTGCCCGGGAAGGTTGGCTCAATGGCCTTACATATTATACCACATAAGCCGCTTTCTGTGCAAACGGGAGCAGAGTCATCCTTGGGGTCGCGGGTCACCCCCGGCAGACGGAGCCGGCCAGAGGTCACCTCCGCTTTGGACAACAAAGCGGCCAGAATCGCCGTCAGTTCCTCCTCGTCCAGGCGGAGGCGCTCGGCGATGCGGGGATAAGGCTGCCGACCCCAGACATCCTTCCTGTCTCCAGCCCGCTTTCGGCGGAACGGCGTGAAGAACTGGCCCACCTGTTTGCTGCCGGGTGACCGCTCTCCGAGTTGATCATCGAGGAGCGGGAGGGCCGCTGATGGCTGACTACTATGTTGATAGAGAGCAAAAAAGTCACCGCCGAGACGCAGAGATGGCAGAGATTTCCTCTACGGACAAATGATGCCGGACCTTGCCCAGGCCGGAAAAATCTGTATCGATCGCATGGGGTGATGTGATGAACTCAATTACGCTCACGACACCCTCCGAGTGGTTGGAGGGATTGTGCAGGGCCTCACGGCGCGCACCCGGCTGAGGGAACGATTCAGGTGGACCGTGATCGCCTGGTGCGGGGCAGCGAGGAGCGCCTGGCTTGCTTCCGCCAGGTGCATCGGGAGTGGGGGTGAGGTAGGGTCCATCAGAACCCCGCCAGGCCGGGCAGAGTCGAAGCGCCGACATCCAGGGCCTGTACCGCCTGCACCGCAATCACCACTGTTGCGGTGCAGGAGCGCCACTATTGCGGCACAGGTGGTGCAACAGTGGTAAGTGACCGCCTCGACCTTGGCTTGCCATAAAAGGCATTGTCTGGTATAATACTGCAAAATGGTAAAAAACGCCCTTCAGTGCAAACAAAAAGGGGATCAACAGAGATGCCGCTCTGGTGAGATCCCAATATTAACGCCTCACTTCCTGTAAAGGAGGAAGTAAGGCTCGTTGGCATTATACCATACAAGCCGCTTTCTGAGCAAACAGGAAGCGGCTTCTGTGCTCTTACGCCAATATCCTCAAGGAAAGATGACTGAGAAATAAAATGGGGTCAGCAGCCGAAACTTCCACAAGCCAAATCGCAAAAGACAGCATCCTCGAAGGCCCTTTCTGGCCGGGACCGGTGCGGGTGATCCGCGTTGAACCCGTCGGCGCGACGCGGATCAAGATCGAAGCCGTCAGCCTGGACGGAGAAGAGAGGCTCATTACCCGGCTGCTGAAGCGGGAGGACCTGACGCGGGTGCAAACCGTGAGTACTGTTGGTCAGCTTGGCTTCGACGGGGACGCGCTGAACTTTCGCCTGGCCGCCGAAGCCACCCGCATCCGCCTGGCCTACACCCACGACCCCCAGTTCGCCGTCAGCGTCGCCCGCATTGATCCCTTGCCCCACCAGTTGGAGGCCGTCTATACCTACATGCTGCGCCAGCCCCGCCTGCGCTTCCTGCTGGCTGACGATCCCGGCGCTGGCAAGACGATCATGGCCGGGCTGTTTTTGAAGGAGCTCAAACTACGCAGGGCGATCACACGAACCCTCATCGTCGCCCCGGCCAATCTGGCACCCCAGTGGCAGCGGGAGATGACGGAAAAGTTTGACGAACCCTTCGACCTGGTGGACCGGGCCGCCCTGACGGCCAGGGACAGCCGTGCCTGGGAGATCACCGACCAGTGCGTGGTCTCGCTGGATTTTGCCTGGCAAGCTGACGTGCTGGAGAGCCTGGCCCGCGCTCAGCGTTGGGACCTGGTGATCGTGGACGAGGCGCACAAGATGGCTGCCTACCGGCGCGGGGATAAGCTGGAACGCACCCGTCGCTACCGCCTGGGAGAGTTCCTGACCGATCACACCGAACACCTGCTCTTGCTGACCGCCACGCCACATAAGGGGGACCCCGAGAATTTTCGCCTGCTGTTGCAACTGCTGGATCCGGACCTCTTTGCCGATACTGAGATCCTGGCCCAGGCGGTACAACGGCAGGAGAACCCCATCTTTCTGCGACGATTGAAAGAGGACATGAAGGGCTTTGACGGGCGGCCGCTCTTTCCCCGCGCCACGTCAAAACCCTGGGAGTGGAACTGACCGAGCCGGAGCAAAGGCTCTACGAAGATGTGACGCGCTACGTGGCCGACAATTTCAACCGTGCCCTGGCCGAGGACAACCGCAACGTGACCTTTGCCCTGATCATCTTGCAACGGCGGCTGGCTTCTAGCGTGCGCGCCATCCGTCGCTCCCTGGAGAACCGGCGCGACCGTCTGTCCGCTTTACGTGACGAGGTCCGGGCCAACCCCCACCTGCTAGAAGCCGCGCGCCAGTCTGCTCAAGGCGTGTCATTTGCTCAAGGCGGACCACAGTCCGCCGCCGCTGAACTGTGGTCCAGCGGGAAATCTGCTCAAGGCGGACCACAGTCCGCCGCCGCTGAACTGTGGTCCAGCGGAAGCATAGATATAGACGAACTGCCCGAAGACGCGCCCGAGCAGGAACGCTGGGAAGCCGAGGAGCGCGCCCTACGCTATACCGTGGCGCGCAACCTGGACGAACTGGAGGCCGAGATCGCTATCTTGGACAGTCTGGCCGCCCAGGCTTTGGCGGTGGAAGAGAGCGGCCCCGAACGCAAGCTGAACGAGCTGGGGCGGGTCATTGAGGAGGTCGGCCTTCCTTCGACAGGCTCAGGACGTAGCTTCCGCTCCGGCGAAAAGCTGCTCATCTTCACCGAGGCCAAAGACACCCTGGACTACCTGGTCGAGAACCTGACTGCCTGGGGGCTGTCGGTGAACCACATTGACGGCACGATGGCTCCGCCGGAGCATTATCGGGCTGAACAGGTGTTCCAGGACCCCCAGGGTGCGCAAGTCATGGTGGCGACGGAAGCGGCCGGTGAGGGCATCAACCTCCAGTTCTGCCACCTGATGATCAACTACGACCTGCCCTGGAACCCCACACGCTTGGAGCAGCGTATGGGACGCATCCACCGCTATGGGCAGAAGTACGAGGTATACATCTATAATTTGGTGGCCACCAGCACCCGCGAGGGGATGGTGTTCCATGCCTTGCTGGACAAACTGGAGCGGATGCGCAAAGGGCTGGGGCAGGACCGGGTGTTTGACGTGGTGGACCAACTCCTGGAGGGTGTGCCGCTGGAACGGTTGATCCGCGACGCCCTGGCCAACCGCCTGACCTTCGAGGAAGTACGTGACCAGGTGCTGGCCCGCCTGGACCGAGACCAGGAGCGCCGCCTGCAAGAGGCCACCCTGGCCGGGCTGGCCACCCGCTACGTGGACCTGACCCGCCTGCGGGCTGACCGGCAACGCGCCGCCGAGGAGCGGCTGGTGCCAGCTTACATCCGTGCTTTCTTTGGGCAGGCCATGGAGGCTCTGGCTCCCGGCCGCCTGGAGCGCCGCGACGACGGCTTTTGGCGCATCCCCTACGTGCCTGCCGCCCTGCGCGAGGTGCCGGAGCCACTGCGCCGCCGCTATGGCCCTCCGAATGAGAGTTACGCCGCCATCACCTTCGACAAAGCCGATCTGGAAACCCATTGCAGCCTCACCTTTGTCGGGCCGGGACATCCCTTGTTCGAAGCTGTAGTGCACCATGTCCTGGACCGCTTTGGCCCTGATTTGGCCCGAGGCGCGGTGTTGCGGGACCCAGCAGGTGAGGTTGAGGGGCTACTCTGGCTGTTGGTCGGAAACGTAGAAGATGGACTGGGACGCGTCGCGGGGCGGCGACTCTTTGCTCTCTTCCAGCCGCTGGACGGGGGCGAGCTGGTTCAGGTCTCACCCGCCCGGTTGTTGGATTTTGAACCCATCTCTCCCGCTCCCGCTGGACCACAGTCCAGCGACGACGGCGGACTGTTGTCCGCCTTGAGCGACGATTGGGAGACTTATCACAAGCGGCTGGCTGGGATAGACGCAGTGGTGGATTGGAGTCTGAACCACGTGCTCGATCCCTACCTGGCGGATCTTCAAGCGCAACGCCAGCAGGAGGCGGGCATCATCCGTGACTACTTGCGACGGTCTTTCGACGTGCTCATCGCCCGCTCCCAGGGCAAACTGATGGAATACGAACAAAAGGTGCAACAGGGTATGGACATGAGCCTCAGCATTCAGGAGGAACGGCGTCACCTGGAGGACCTGCGCCGGCGGCAGGTGGCCCGCCTGGCCGAGACCGGGCGGGCGGCCATGCTTTCCCTGGGCGCGCCCGAGGTACTGGGCGTGGCGGCCATCGTGCCAGCCAAGGCGTCTGCGGAGGTCACCCTGAGCCGGTCGCAGGGCGGCGAATCCCCGATGCGGCGCAGCGACCCGGTGGAAGATGCAGCGATGACCCACGCCATGGCCTACGAGCAGGCGCGGGGCTGGGAAGTGGAAGACGTGAGCGCCGAAGCGCGGGGCTACGACCTGCTCAGCCATGGCCCTGAGGGAGAGGTGCGCTACATCGAGGTGAAGGGCCGGGCCGGTGTAGGGGCAGTGGAAATCTCCGAAAACGAGTGGCTGAAGGCCGAGCAGTTGGGGAAGGACTACTGGCTGTACATTGTCACGGAGGCCCTGGAATCACCGGCCCTCTACCTGGTGCAAGACCCGGCCCACCGTCTGCCCCGTGAGGAAGTCATCCCTCAGGTACGCTACCGCGTGGCCCAGCAGGGCTGGCATCGCGTGGCTGAGCCGGCCGTCAAGTATGAAATATCAGAAGAGAGGATTGATGACCAAAAAATTCGGACGCAATGATCCCTGTCCCTGTGGCAGTGGGCAGAAGTACAAATACTGTTGTATGCGCAAGGATCGGCAGCGCCGTCGGATGCGAGCTTTCTCGTCTACACCCCATCTGGGCGTAAGCCAAATGGGCACAATCCAAGAGCAACTGGCCCAAATCCGTGGTATGGGGCAAGCGGTCATGGACCATGTCTCCTCCGACCAGGCGCAAGAACTTCAGCAATTGCTGGAACAGGTAGAAGAACTGGCCGCCTACGAGGCGTTGCACGATGAGATTGAGGCCGCTACGCAAGCCCTGGAGGCCCACCGCCCTGAGTTCGAGACGCTGATGAAAGACGGGATTGCTGCGATGGACCACGCACAGCGACTGTTCTCCGAGGAACGATTCCTTCCTATGCGCTACACCGCCGCCGATGTCCATCGTGCTTTCGAGGCGGTGGGCTACCCCAGCCGATATCGGGAGGAACTGACCGAAGAGGACATAGAAACGCTCGTCGCCGCCATCTTGCATCTGGCCGACGAGGATCAGCGCCTTCACCTGGCCCGGCAGTTGTTGATGCTGTTGCCCGAGTACGTGTCCGCTGAACGCTACCTGGACGCCTGGTTGATTCAGTACTCCGCCTTCCAGATGCTCGAAGCGCCTGATGAGAGCAACCCCTTCCTGTTTGTGATGTTCAACCTAGCCTTCGCCGAATGGGCGAGCCAGGTTGACAGCCAACAGGAGGCCCTGTTGCACGCGTTAGGCATGGATCGGTCGGCGGTCGCCGGGATGAACGTTGACGAGGTTGAAGCCTGGCTCCAGGCGCAGATGGCAGACCCGGCAAAAAAGGCTCAGGTAGAGGCCTACTACGCTGCCCATCCTATGATGAGCGACCAGGCCGAAGCGGAGATCATGGAACTGGAGCGCGGCACGCTATCGCTTCTGGAACGCGACGACGCCGACCCTCTTTACCTGTCGCCGGAAGAACTGAAACCCTGGGTACCAGTGCTCCTGGAGCGGCTGGCGCCGATTCAGGAGCAGGCTCGACAGGCAGCAGAGCGGGGAGAATGGAAAGACCCTGGTACGTTGCGGGCGATGGGCGACATACTTGTAGAAGTCGCCAGAGAGATGGTTCCGGTCGTTTTTACACCTGAGCGGCTCGACCGGCTCGTGGCTGAGTTGAGGGATTATCGGCGCAGATTGCTGGATGAAGGAGAGGGTCAAGCTGCCATGCATGCCCATGCCGCGTTTATGACGTTGGAGCGCGAAGAGACCCCTGCTGAAAACCCTTTGCTCATTGGTATTTGCTTTGCCTCGTTGCGTTTGATGATGATCACCCTGGCCGAAGAAGCCCGGGCAAAAGCCGGGGGCATAACAGAGACCGAGGAGGTGGAAAGTTGACGGCCCAGTCCAAACGCCTTATCGAAGTCTCCCTCCCCCTAAAAGCCATCTCCGAACAATCCGCCCGCGAAAAGTCCATCCGCCACGGGCATATCTCCACCTTGCACATCTGGTGGGCGCGGCGACCGCTGGCCGCCATGCGTGCCGCCATCTTCGCTTCCCTGATCCCCGCACCCGACCCTTCGACCGGGCTCAGGGCAGGCACCGACGAGGAACGCGAGCGCCTGGAAGACCTCATCGCCACCATCGTGGACTGGGACCAGGTCAAGGACGGCAGCAGCCTGGCCATCGAGAAGGCCCAAGACCTCATCCGGCAAGCCTTCCCCGACGGGCCGCCCCGCCTGCTGGACCCCTTCATGGGCGGCGGCGCCACCGGCCTGGAGGCCCTGCGCCTGGGCTGCGAGACCCACGCCGTCGAACTCAACCCTGTCGCCCACCTGATCGAGCTGTGCACGCTCGTCTACCCCCAAAAGTACGGCCAGCCGGAGAAGCGGATGGTACAGCAGGGAGCGATGGAGGTGGAGCAAGAAGTCAACCCGCTGGCTGAGGACGTGCGCAAGTGGGGCCAGTGGGTGCTGGAGCGGGCACGGGAGGAGATCGGCCACCTGTATGAGAACCCGGTAGGTGATGAGACGATTGTTGGCTACCTCTGGGCGCGGACGGTGACCTGCCCCAACCCGGCCTGCCGGGCCGAGATGCCCCTGGTCCGCCAGTGGTGGCTGGCCAATACTGGCACGCGCAAGATCGCCCTCAAGCCAGTGGTGGACCGCCAGGCCAGACGGGTCACGTTTGAAGTGGTGACAGGCAAGGCGCTGAAGGGGTTTGACCCCTCCCAGGGCACCAGCAGCCGGGGCCACGCCACTTGCCTGGTCTGTAATCAGGTCGCCGACGTGGAATACGTCCGCGCCGAGGGTCAGGCGGGGCGCATGGGCCAGATGCCCCTGGCCGTGATCTACGAGCAAAGCGGGGCCGGCAAGGGCTACCGCCCCTTCACCGACCAGGACGAAGCCCTGTTCCAGGAAGCACGAGTCCGACTGGCCGGGGTGGACGATGACGCGCCCAAAGAAACTGTCCCCCTGATGAGCGGAGTCTTCAATGTGCCCATCTATGGCCTCACTCGCTGGTGCGATCTGTTCAATGCCCGTCAACTCCCGGCCCTGCTCACCTTCAGCCGCCAAGTGCGCGCCGCCTATAAGGTCATGTTGGGCGAGGGGATGGACTCAGAGCGAGCCAAAGCCGTGGCAACGTATTTGGGATTAGTCATTGACCGGCTGGCAGACAAAGATGCAACCTTATGCGTGTGGAATAGTATTGGGGAGAAGATCGAACATGTCTTCGGACGGCAAGCTCTTCCAATGGTTTGGGACTATGTAGAGCTCAATCCCTTCAGCGATTCCACAGGCAACTGGGATAGCCACATTGACTGGATAGCACGTGCTGCCGAACACTGTAGCGCAGCCAGTGGGATACCAGCCATCGCCCAGCAAGGCACAGCCACCCGCCTATCTTATCCCGACAGTCACTTTGATGCCGTCATCACCGATCCACCCTACTACAATGCTGTACCCTATGCCGACTTGAGCGACTTTTTCTACGTCTGGCTCAAACGCAGTATAGGTTTTCTCTATCCCGATCTGTTCCGCACACCTCTCGCCCCCAAGTCAGCCGAAATCGCGGAGATGGCCGGCTGGGATCCAAAACGGTATGCCAACAAAGACAAAGCCTTCTACGAGCGAGAGATGACCCGTGCCTTCGCCGAGGCTCGCCGCGTGCTGTGCCCGGATGGGATCTTCGTCGTCGTTTTCGCCCACAAGTCCCTGGCGGCCTGGGAGACGCTGCTCAACAGCTTGCTTGAGGCTGGCCTAGTTGTCACTGCCTCCTGGCCACTGCACACTGAACGACCTGGCCGACTCCGAGCACAGGAAAGCGCCGCCCTGGCCTCGTCTATCTTCATCGTCTGCCGGGTGCGGGCTGCCGAGACGGAGGGCTACCTGGATGACGTGCGCCAGGAACTGGCCACCACCATCCGCGAGCGGCTGGATTTCTTCTGGAAGCAGGGCATCCGGGGGGCGGACTTTTTCATCAGCGCCATCGGCCCAGCGGTGTCCGTCTTTGGCCGCTACAGCCAGGTCTACCGGCTGGACGGAACGCCGGTGGGCGTGGGGGAACTGCTGGACTTGGTACAGGCCATGGTCGCCGAGTACGCCCTGGATCGTATCTTGAATAGCGGGGCTGCTCAAGTGGGCGGCGTGGACGCACCCACTCGCTACTACATCCTGCACCGCTGGGCCTACGGGCGGGGCAAAATCCCCTTTGACGACGCCATGCGGCTGGCCATGGCCCTGGGCGCCGACGTGTCGGCCTTGATGGAGCGGCGGGGCATTCTCAAACAGAGCGGCGAGACCGTGAGCCTGCTGGGACCGAAGGAGCGCGCCGGGCTGCCAGGGCTGGGGCTGCCCGACCGGACCGGGCGGTTGGCGCCGGTAGTGGATGTGCTGCACCAGGCGACGACGCTGTGGGAAAAGGGGGACCGCGAGGGGCTGGCTCGCTTCCTGGCGGAGGTGGCCCGCGGCCGCGAGGACCAGGTGCGCCTGGTGGCCCAGACCCTCATCAACATCCTGCCCGACGATGATGCCGAGCGTCGCCTGTTGGAAGGCTTCCTTGCCGGTCGGGACGTGCTGCCCGATGTGCCCAGACAGGAGCGGTTGTTATGACCTTTCGACGTAAGTCAAGGGTGCCTACGTTAGGGATGAGTCCCGACAAACCAGGCCCATTCTTTTCCGCCGAGTATGCGATCGAGGGCGAATACCAGGAGCACGTGATTTTCCGGCGTGAACAACTCAAAGCCTGGACGCGCGTCAACGCCAAGCGGATGCGTGGACAACGTGTTGCCGATCGCGATGTGAAGGCCATCGAACCAGCGGCTACACTGATCCTGCGGATCGGACCCGGGGAATTTGAGGCTAAGCTCCTGATCAGCACGGACATGGTTCCGCGACAAGAGGCAGAAGCATTGATTGAAACGGTGGGGAAAGCATTTCTATCTCCGCTGGATCGCGATGGAAAATTGCTGGTCTACTACACCGAGACACCCTACAACTACGAGTGGAGCTAACGGTGGTGGATTGTGATCCACCACGAGCGGGGTACAGGTGAGTCTCTTTTTCTGCGCTCAAAGCGGACCACAGTCCGCGTCCGGCGGTGTGGTGGTGGATTGTGATCCACCACGAGCAGAAAGTCTCAGTGCTCAGAGCGGACCACAGTCCGCGTTGTAGTCGGCGGATTGTGATCCGCCTTGAGCAGGGTATGGAGGGGGGAACTTTGACAACATGTTGGCGCCCCGATTTTGATCCAGGCCATCTCTATTTTGTCACCACTACGGCCGAAAATCGCGCTCACATCTTCCGGCGGGATGTTATCAAGCGCATCTTGGTGGACGCTCTATACTATGTCAGTCTGATGAACAAGGTCAGCCTCTATGCCTTTGTCATTATGCCCAACCACATCCACGTCATCATCCAGTGTCCGCAGGACTTTCCGCCCAAGGACTGGGCGCGGGCATTCAAAGCGGGTACATCCCGCTTGATTGTGCGCCAATATCAGGTTGAAAGTAACTTGGCGGCTCTCGATGCTCTCCGTGCGATGGTCAAGCGACCGGAGAAACAGGAGTACAAAGTATGGGAGGACGACTACCTTGCCAAGGATGTCTTAACTCCTGCTTTTATGGAGCAAAAATTGACCTACATACATAACAATCCTGTACAGCCCCACTGGCAATTGGTGGAGGTACCGGAGGACTATTTCTGGTCGAGCGCCAGGTATTATTTGCGGAATGAGCCAGCATTGATCCCACTGGAAGACGCGCGCGAGTTGCTGATTTGAGAGGATGGTTTGTGCCCAGAGGGCGGCGGATTGTGATCCGCCGTGAGCAAGGGTTAGGAGTAAGATCAGCGGCGGATTGTGATCCGTCGCGAACAAGGGACGAAGGACATTGGGATGAGCAACGAGCAAGAGTTAAGCCTGGATGAGTTCTTCACCCTTTGGGCGCGTTTTGAGGCAGAGCGCCGCCGGGTGGTTGAGGTTGAAGGTGAGATCGTGGGGAGGGAAGCGAAATGAGCAGAAAAAAGCGAAAAGCCAAACGCAGACTCGAACGGCCCGTGCGCCGGATCGAACGAGTGGAACCCGGTAGGTATCCCTCTCCGGCTGAGCGCGAGCGCATCATCCAGCGGCGCGACGATTTGCTGAGACAACTGATCTATGCAACGGTTGCGCATCCTGGGGATACCAGCCACATTGAACGACTGGTCCAGCGATACGGCCCCCAAGAAGTTGCTTTCGTTCTGAACGCCATCCAGACCAGGAGTGCTGAGACCGAGCTCATTAGCGACGAGGCCACAATCTATCGCCACTACCGGCGGGCCTTCGCTCGTTTTGGCGGCGACCGCCCCTTTCTGAGCGTGCAAGAGTATGGAAATCTGAGCTTTGAAAGCGCCAAGCTAACTGCCCCGCACATGGCTGTACCAGGCTTCTTCGAGGGTGTCACCTATACGCTCGGCCCCCGTGAACGGGAATTGCGCGATCTCCTGCTCACAGACGTGGGCTTGGGGGAAGACCTCATCCCACCGGCCGTGCCGCCCCGCCCGGCCGATTTCAAAGTCCCTCCGCCGGGCCACTATGAGGATCCAGTGCGAGAACTGCTCACCTGGGGCTGGGACCTGGACGAACAGCGGGCTGCACAGACTGCACGGAACGTTGCTTGGTGGCGCCCGACCATCCCGGACCTGGTGCGTATGGTTCTCGACGAGGGCCTGCTGCACGGCTGGCCGGGTGAGGCCCCGAGCTGGGCACCCTATCACACACTGCACCTGTTGGGATACCTTCGAGCGTACGAAGTGGCTGGTCAGTTGTTGGCGCTGCTGGATCAGGAAAACGATTGGCTGTCCGATCAATTGCCAAAAGCCTGGGCGCGAATGGGCCCCCAGGCCGAGCCACCCCTGTGGGAGTATTTGAGTAACAGCCAACATGCTCCCTCAAAAAGAGGCATCGTGCTCTTGGGGCTGGCAACCATCGCAGCGACACATCCTGCACGCCGGTCAGACATCGTGGGAAGATTCGTCCGCCTCTTACAACGCGCCCCTGCCGACGACGCCGAAGCGAATGCTTACATCGTGTACCTCCTGAAACGCCTGGAGGCTGTGGAAGCCACCCAGGCCATCTCCGCCGCCTTTACGCAGGGCAAGGTAGACACCAGCATCGTAGCACCCTACGACATAGATTTCCTACCGCCCGAAAGGAGTCAATCTCTATGAACTATCTTCAAACCCTGAAGAAAGCGAAAACCCTGCTGGCCCAAAAGCACCACGCTCAGGCCGTACAAGCTGCCGCCAGCACCTTGGAACACTTGCTGGTAGATCTCTACAACGAACTGTTAGGCCAATCCCTCCCGGCCCGCCAGAAACAACTCATCGAAGCCCAGGAAAAAGTCGGTGGCGGACAGCCTCTTAACAGGCTCACCCTGGGCAAACTGGTGGGCGTCTACCGGGTCAGCCGGGCCTACGAGGATTTACAGAAGACCCTGGGCCTGACGCTGACCTTCCTTAACGTCAATGCCCTGGATCCCCTGGTAGATATTCGCAACCGGGCTGCCCACGAGGGGCAAGAGCCCGATCCTGCCGAAGCAGCCTACATCGTCAACCAGGTCGAACTCATCCTGCGCGAGACCGGTCGCATCCCCCCCTCTCCACATAAGGAGAGGGGGCCGGGGGGTGAGGTCCTACGCCCCTGGTGGCATACGGCCATACCCCACCGTGACATCCGCGAGGGACGGCTCGATCTGAAGGTCTTTGCTGTGGATCTGGCCCAGGTAATCGAAGGCCAGGCCGTGCCCGAATACAAAGACCCAGACACCTTTTTCCGGCGCACCTTCCTCACCCGGGGCCTGCGGTCTACTCTCAAGGGCGTCCTGCGCCGCCTGGCTGGCCGGGAAGACGGCGTGGCCATCACCCAGATGGCTACCGTCTTTGGCGGTGGCAAAACTCACACCCTGCTGGCCCTCTACCACATGGTCGCCCACGGAGCACAGGTGGCCTACCTGGAACCGGTGGAGCAACTGCTGGCCGAGGCCGGGCTGGACGCCTCTTCCCCCCTGCTTGGCGGGGGGGACCGAGGGGGGGCGGCGAAAGTGGCGGCGGTGGACTGCGCCCAGATCAGCCCCAGCCAGCCCAGACAGGTGAGTGGCCCTTCCGAAGCGCCACTCACCTTACACACCCTCTGGGGTGAGATTGCCTACCGCCTGGCCGGAGTCAAGGGCTACGAAATCGTCCGCCAGAGCGACGAGGATCGTGTGGCCCCTGGCAGCGAAGTGTTGGAGAAGCTCCTCCAGGCCACCGGCCCGGCCCTTATCCTGATTGACGAGACCCTCTCTTACATTACCAAAGCCAGTGGCATCCCCGTGGGCAAGGGCTACCTCTCCGACCAGGCCCAGCAGTTCTTGCTGGAACTGACCCGCGCCGTCAACGCCGCCGACGACGTGGCCCTGGTCCTGACCATGACCTCCAGCCCGCAGGAGCAAATCGGTGAAGCGGCCGAACGGGCCGCTGAGGAGATAGACACCGCCATCCGCATCCTGCGCCGTACCCGGCAGGTCGAAATCAGCGCCGAACGGGAGGAGCTGTACGAGATCCTCAAGCGCCGCCTGTTCGACACCGACCCGGACCAGATAGAGGCCCAGGCGCGGGGTGTAGCCCAGGCGTATTGGGACTATTACCGCGCCCACCCGGATGACTTTCCCCAGGAAGCCCAAACTCCCGAGTACCGTGATCTGATGGTGCGCGCCTATCCCTTCCACCCGGCCCTTGTCGAGATTTTGCGTGACCGTTGGGGCAGCATCAGCGGCTTTCAGCGCACGCGCGGGGTGTTGAGGTTGCTGGCCCTGGCTATCGGTGACCTGTACCAGCAGAAGCATATCGCTCCCCTCATCCAACCTGCCCACGTCAATCTGGACAACGGCGAAATCCGTGCCGAGTTGCTGGAGTATGTGGACAACCGGGGAGGCTACGAGGCAGCCGTCTTCTCCGATATCGGCGGCACCGACGAGTCGAAAGCGCCGTTCCTGGATCGCGTCACCGGCAGCGATTACGCCCGCTACTGCATCGCTACGGGCCTGGCCACGTCCATGTTTATGTATTCCCACAGTGGGGCCACCCAACGGGCGGCCTCGGCCGAGCGTCCCCAGTTGTGGCTGGCAACGCTGCAACCGGGCATCGTGCCTGCCCTGGCCGCCGACGCCCTGGACAAGCTGCAAAGGCGCTTGTGGTATCTGGAAGTACGCGAGGGCACCTATCGCATAGACAGCCAGCCCAACCTGAACCAGATGCTCGTTACGCGGGTGGACGCTATCCGCCAGGAGCCAGAGCTCATCCGGGAGCGAGTACGCATGGCGGTGGAAGAGGTCGTGGGCCGGCGGCCCTTCCCCAACGACCCGGTGATCTGGCCCAACGAACCGGGCCAGGTGCCCAACCGCCGCACGTTGACGCTGGTCGTGCTCGATCCGAAGCATGCCTGGGGACCAGGCGAGGCGGAACAACAGAGAGCACGGGCTTTTATCGAGGACATTCTGGCCAGTGCTGGCAATACCCCTTCGACAAGCTCAGGGCACCGCTTCCGTCAGTTCAAGAACACGCTGGTCTTTGCCCTGCCCACCGTGGAAGGCGTGCGCGTGATGGAAGACACGGCGGTGCGCCTGCTGGCGCTAGAGGCGATCCACCGTCAATACAAGAGCGGCGGCCTGTCAGAGACGCAGATGGAGGAGCTGCAGACGAAACTGGATCAGGCAGGCAAGGGCCTGCCAGGGGCAGTATGGGGGGGCTACACTGTCACCGTCGCCCCCTCAGGGAACGCCAATGGGGAGACGACGCTATGGGTGCGGCAGGAGCACGGCTTCCCCGGCTACCGGCCCGGCGAGCACAGCGTGGCCGGGCGGGTTTGGACACGGCTGATGGACGACCAGCGCCTGCTGGAGCGGCTGGACCCCCGGCTGGTCAGCGAGGGCAAAGGCGATCAGTGGCGGCTGTGGCTGGCCGAGGACGAGCGCATCAACGTGGCGACACTGTGGGACTATTTCTGCCGCTTCCCCTACCTGCCGATGCTGACCGGGCCGGAAGCGTTGCAACAAACCATCGCCTGGGGGGTGCAGCGGGGGCTGTTTGCCTACGCCCTGGGCGACGGCGAGGACTTTGACACCATCTACTTCCGCGAGAGCCTGCCCACGGCTACGTTCCAGGTCATCGAGGGCGCCTGGCTGTTGCGGCCAGCGCTGGCTGAGCGGCTACTGGGGGAGAAGCCGCCGCCACCGCCACCACCGCCACCGCCTAAACTCGGGGAAGAGGAAGAGGGCGAAAAGATCATAACCCGGCCACCCCCGCCACCACCGCCGGCCGTCTACCAGCGCGTGAACATCGAAACGCCGGTGGACTGGCGGCAATGGTACGACTTTTACCAGGCCGTCATCAAGCCGCTCGTCGAAACTGGCGTAGAGGTCCGCTTGCACCTGCGGCTGGAAGCCAGCGGCGAGATAGATGCCAACCTGGTAGACCTGAGTGTGAAGGAGAGCGTGCTCCAATTCAACCCGCAGGGGAGCGTGACGGTCGAGGAGTGAGGGTGCTCGTCGTCTCCGCTCAGGGGAAGGAGCAAACGCTGAGTGTGTGGCCACGATAACCCTGACCATAGTCTCTGACGATCCAGCGTTGAAGGACCTGGGAGAGCGTGAGGTGGTGCTGGTGCCCCTGGACAGATACAATGCCCTGCTGGACAGGCTGGAGGATCTGGAGGACCTGGTAGATAGGCTAGAGGCCCCGAAAAAGCCACGGCGCCCCCTGGCCGAGTACCTGGCCGAGGTGAAGGCAGGAGCTGATGACTGACGATACAGCCAGGACGGTGGACATCGGCAAAGTGGACCGCCGCAAAGAGTGAACTTACAAAGATCTGAAAACTCTATCCAGATAAAGAAAAGCCCCCTGGGTGCAGGGGGCTTTTGGTGTCAGACTGTATTTGACAACCAGGAGGAAAAAAGTATAATGGGTTCAATTCTTGCAACATAGTCGTATAAAGAGAGACACACACTGACACCCTTGGGCAATACCCGTTACAGAAAGCTTTAACCAGAAAGGTGACAAGTTGGCAAAGCAGTGCAGCTCTGCCGTGCAATCCGTAAAACGGGCTATCGCCATCCTGAAATCGTTTAGCCTGGAGAAACCCCTGAGCAGGGCGTCAACGAGTTGAGCCGGGAACTGGGGCTGCACAAAGCACGGTCTCTCGATTGATGATCACGCTGGAGCGCGGTGGGCTGCTCTCCCGCAATCCAGAAACCGAGCGCTACCGACTGGGCGTTGACCTGATCGGCATGGCCGCGCAAGTGGTCAGTTTCATGGACGTCCGGCAGGTAGCGCGTCCCTTTTTACGCCAACTGGCGGGGACCTGTATCCTCTCAAAAAGTAGGGGCGGACCCTTGCGGTCGCCCCGCTGGGCAGGCGCAAGGCCTGCCCTTACCCCAAGTTATTGAGGAGATACGAGACTTGCCAGCAGACGGTCAACCTGGCGGTGCTGGACGCCGGGCAGATTGTCAACCTGGAGCAGTTTGTTCCCCCGGCGCGCAAGTGAAGAACATCGGCTGGGTGGGACCGCGCATGTGTCCTCATTGCACGGCCGCCGGTAAGGTGTTGCTGGCTCATCTTGCTCAGGACGTGACAACGAGTCTCGGTAGATCACGATTGTCACCCTGAGCCCTTCGGCTGCGCTCAGGATAAACTCCGCGAAGAGCCTGCCCTGAGCTTGTCGAAGGGGTCTCGTTCTTACAAGAGGAAACGAGATTCCTCGTCGCTTCGCTCCTCAGAATGACTAGCGGAGAAATCTGGATGGAGACGATTCTAAAGAGCGCACGCAAAACGGTCGTCATCAGCCCCGAAAAGCCGACCGTGCTCATCGGCGAGCGGATCAACCCCGCGGGCAACAAGCGTCTGGCGGCCGCTCTTGGCCAGGGCAACCTGGAAATCGTCCGCATGGAGGCTGAGGCTCAGGTGGAGGCTGGCGCCGACGTGCTCGATGTCCACGTCGGGTCAGCCGGGGTGGACGAAGTGGATTTGCTGCCCCAGGCCGTGCGCCTAGTGATGGAAACGGTCCAGGTGCCGGTGTGCATAGACAGTGCCAAAGCCGAAGCGTTGCGGGCCGCGCTGACCGTGCACAAGGAGTTGGCACCAGAGGGCAAGCCCCTCGTCAACTCGGTCAACGGCGAAGAGGCCAGCCTGGAACGGGTGCTGCCCCTGGTGGCCGAGTACAAGACGGCCATCATCGGCCTGACCATGGATGGCGACGGGATCCCGCCCACGCCGGAGAAGCGCCTGGCCGTGGCCTGCAAGATTGTCGAGCGCGCCCAGGCGTTGGGCATCCCTCGCGAGGACGTGGTCATTGACTGTCTGGCGCTGACGGTGAGCGCTGACTGGCAGGCCGGCCGGATCACCCTGCAGGCGATCCGGTTGGTGCGCCAGGAACTGGGGGTCAACATGGCACTGGGGGCCAGCAACGTCTCTTTCGGCCTACCGGAGCGGGAAGTGGTCAACTGGGCCTTCCTGGCCATGGCCATCCAGAACGGCGTGAACTGCCCCATCGTGGACGCAGCCAAAGTACGCCCGGCCATCCTGGCGACCGACCTCCTTCTGGGGCGCGACGAATATGCCATGCGCTACATCAAGGCCTACAAAAAGCGGAGCAAGAAGAGCCGATAAGCATGACTTCGGGTGCCAGGCACTTGCAAATCAGCTTTGGTGTGGAGGACAAATCTGGAAGTAGATTGCGCGTGCTTCAAGTGCTTCGTAAGAAGTGCCTGGCACCTTGCTGGCGGGAGGATGAAGCATGACGGTTGCCCTGGGCATTGATACAGGCGGCACGTATACCGATGCCGTGTTGGTAGACCACGCCAGCGGTGAAGTGCTGGCCGGGGCCAAGGCCCTGACCACCCGTCACGACCTGTCGGTGGGGATTGGGCAAGCTGTGGCGGCAGTCTTTGACCGTAGGGAGGCTTTCCATAGCTACCCCATGTTCCCCGCTGAGGTAGACCTGGTGGCCCTTTCAACGACGCTGGCCACCAACGCCATCGTCGAGGGACGGGGCAGCCCGGTTTGCCTGCTGCTCATCGGCTACGACCCGGCGTTGATCCAACAATACGGCTTCGAGCGCGATCTGGTGACCCGAGACGTGGTCTACCTGCGCGGCGGCCACGATGGGATGGGCAACGAAGTGGAACCGCTGGATGAAGCAGCAGCGCGGGAAGCCATCCTGGCCCGGCATGACCGGGTGGAGGCCTTTGCCGTATCGGGCTATTTTGGCGTGCGCAACCCGGCTCACGAACTGCGGGTGCGGGCCTTGGTGGAAGAACTGACTGCCCTGCCGGTTACCTGCGGCCACGAACTGACCACCCGCCTCAACGCCGTGCGCCGGGCGACGACGACGGCCCTCAACGCCCGGCTCATCCCGTTGTTGCGGGAGCTCATGGCCACCGTTCGCCACACCCTGGACGAACAGGGCATCGTGGCCCCGTTGATGGTCGTCAAGGGAGACGGCTCGCTGGTGCGGGCCGAGTGGGCCATGCAACGGCCCATCGAGACGATCCTGTCAGGGCCGGCGGCCAGCGTGGTGGGGGCCTGGCACCTGGCGGGCCGTCGCGACGTGTGGGTGGTGGACGTGGGCGGCACGACGACCGACATCGCCGTGCTGCACGACGGTCGCCCCCGGCTGAACCCCGAAGGCGCCCAGGTCGGCCAGTGGTGGACCATGGTCGAAGCGGTGGATGTCCACACCGTAGGGCTGGGCGGCGACAGCCAGGTGTACCTGAACAGCAAAGGCCATCCGCTGTCCAGTCCGCTGTCCGGTTCGTTGTCCGGTTCGTTGTTATTGGTCATCGGTCCCCGGCGCGTGGTGCCTTTGTGCCTGCTGGCCAGCGAGCACCCTGGGGTGGTTGGCGAACTACGGCGGCAGGTGGGGACGCGCCAGAGAGAGGGCCTGGCCGGGCAATTCGTGCTGGCGCAGCGCCGGACAACCCACGCTCTCTCGGACAGGGATCAGGACTTGATGAGGCACCTGGCCGCAGGCCCCCAGTCGTTGAGCTCTCTGGTCAAGAAGCTGTCCTACGGCGCGCTGGTCATGCGGCAGATCGAGAGCCTGGAAGCGCGGGGGCTGGTCCTGCGGGCCGGCTTCACGCCCACCGATGCCCTACGCGTCCTGGGGCGCTTTGAGCGTTGGGACGCCGAAGCGTCACGGCTGGGCGCTGAACTCCTGGCGGCGCAGACAGACCTCTCGCCCGAAGCATTTTGTGAGAGAGTGGTCGCTGAGGTGTCGAACCGGGTAACGACAGAACTGATCAGCAAGGTGCTGAGCGACGAGGCCACCCTGCCCGACGGCTCGACTGAGCTCGCCGAAGTCTGGGAGCGAGAACCTTCGGCGGCGGCGTTGCTGGCCCGGGCGCTGGGCAACGTCCCTGGCTCTGACCTGGATTGCCAGTTGAGGCTCTGCCGGCCGCTGGTCGCCGTCGGCGCGCCGGTGGAAGCCTATCTGCCCCGCGTGGCCAGCCAACTGCGCACCGAGTTGGTCATCCCCCCTCACGCCGAGGTGGCGAATGCCGTGGGCGCTGTGGCCGGCGGTGTGGTGCAACAACTGCGGGTGATGATCCGCCCATTAGACGCTGAGCAGCGCTTCCGCTTGCATCTGCCCGACGGGGTGCGCGACTTTTCCACCGTGGAAGAGGGCGTGGCTTACGCTCAAAAAGTGGTGCCGGTCCAATTAAAGGCTCTGGCCCGGCAAGCGGGCGCCAGCCAGGTCGAGGTGCAGATGATCCGTGTGGATCGTGAGGCGTCGGTCGTGGCAGGATGGGAGCAGCAGGTTTATCTGGGAACGGAATTGACGTTCACGGCCGTGGGGCGGCCCAGCCCTGCACAGAGAACGTAATGGCCGTTGATTCGTGGAGGGATCAATCATCAAAATAAAAGGAGGTTTGAAGAAATGGCAGACATTCTGCAACAGATCGCCTCGAACCTGTACGAGGGTAAGGACCAAGAGGTCGCCGCATTGGTCCAGCAGGCCCTGGACCAGAGCATGGAGCCCCACGAGATCCTGCAGGGCGGTCTCATCGCTGGCATGGACGAAGTGGGCAAAGATTTCAAAGCCGACGTTCTTTATATTCCTGAGGTGCTCATCGCCGCCCGAGCCATGCAAGCTGGCATGGATGTCCTGCGCCCGCTGCTGGCGGAGAGCGATGTAGCCGGCGCGGGCAAATACCTCATTGGCACGGTGCAAGGCGACCTGCACGACATCGGCAAGAACCTGGTCAAGATGATGCTGGAGGGCGCTGGCTTTGAGACCATTGACCTGGGGAAGGACGTGCACCCGGAGACTTTCGTGGCTGCCGTACGGGAGCACCAGCCCAAAATTGTGGGGCTGAGTGCCCTGCTGACCACCACGATGCCAGCGATGAAGGACACCATTGAAGCATTGGAAGAGGCTGGGCTGCGCGACTCGATCAAGATCATGGTCGGCGGCGCGCCGGTGACGGCCGCCTTTGCCGAGGAGATCGGGGCCGATGCCTACGCGCCCGATGCGGCCACTGCGGTGGACGTGGCCCGCGGTCTGGCGTAATGTAAAACGCAACAGCCGCGCATGACTCATTACTCCCTAAACCAATGTGGGGAGAGCCATTGACCACTGTTGCTACGGGTTAATCTCCCCCCACACTGAAAGAGCGGAAGCGACGGGATTCGAACCCGCGATCTCCGGCTTGACAGGCCGGCATGTTAGGCCGCTACACTACGCCTCCAGTTGCTTATATATTATCACAAAACTCGCTTCCCGTCAAGCTGATGCGAGTTGGAGAATCGTAACCATTCAGGTGCCAGGCACTTACATGGCTGCTTCGGCCTGAAAGTCGTCTTTCAACGGTTTGTACCTCTCTTTGGACGATTTGTTGGAAGTGCCTGGCACCTTTAGAAGAGATCGAGCTGAGAGGGCTCGACACAGGTGAAAGCTTATAATACCATTGGAGGTGGGGGAAAATCGAGTATGAGAAGCAATGGGCGTTCATGGGATGGAAGCGAGATCCAGTCGCCCCTGGTAGTCATCATTGGCCCTACCGCAGTGGGCAAGACCCGCCTGGCCTTGCGTCTGGCGGGGGAGTTGGGGGCCGAGATTGTGTCCGCCGATTCACGGCAGGTCTACCGGGGCATGGACATCGGCACAGATAAACCCACGGCCGAGGAACGCCAGCGCGTGCCCCATCACCTGGTTGACATCGTGGACCCCGATGAAGAACTCACCCTGGCTCAGTATCAGGACATGGCTTACGCAGCCATAGATGAGGTGCTGGCCAGGGACAGAGTGCCTCTCCTGGTGGGAGGCACGGGGCTTTATACAAAAGCTGTGGTGGAAGGTTGGAGCATCCCCAGGGTGAGGCCCAATGAAGCCCTGCGGGTGGAGCTGTACCAGGAGGCCGAGGTCAAGGGCGGGGTGGCCCTCCACCATCGTTTGCGCCAAGTTGATCCGGTCGCAGCGGAGAAGATTGACCCGCGCAACGTGCGGCGGGTGATCAGGGCTTTGGAGGTTTACCTGGAGACGGGCAGGCCCATTTCCGAGTTGCAGCGCCGGAGGCCGCCACCCTATCGGGTTCTACAGATCGGGCTGACCATGGAACGCGCCGCCCTCTACCAGCGCATAGACCAACGGGTAGATCGCATGATCGAGAGAGGTTTGGTCGAGGAAGTGAGATGGCTGGTAGAGAAGGGGTACGGCTATGAGCTGCCCGCCATGTCGGGGTTGGGATACCAGCAGATAGGATGCTATCTGCGGGGTGAAATCAGCTTGGAGGAAGCCATCCGCCTCATCAGGCGAGATACGCGGCGCTTCGTGCGCCAGCAATACAACTGGTTCCGCCTGGACGACGAAGGGATACGCTGGTTTCAGGCATTGGATGACCCCTATGAGCGCATCAAAGGGGTCATCCTGCAATTCCTGGAGTATTAAGCCAAGTGACAAGGGACGTGGGGCTGGTCCCTTGTCATTTCTTTTCACATCCTCTCGATGGACATGGCCACTGCCTCACCGCCACCCAGGCACAGCGTCGCCAGGCCCGTCTTGAGCCCGCGATCTTTCAGGGCATAGATCAGCGTCACCAGTATCCGTGTGCCGCTACAGCCGATGGGATGGCCCAGGGCGATGGCCCCCCCGTTCACGTTCACCCTATCCCAGTCCACGCCCAGTTCCCGGCCGTCGGACAGGATTTGGGCGGCAAAGGCCTCGTTGATCTCGATGAGGTCATAGTCGTCCAAAGTGGTGCCCGTCTTCTTCAACAGCTTGCGCACGGCAAAGATGGGGGCGGTGAAGATTTTGAGCGGCTCTACGGCGGCTTGATCGTAAGCGATGATACGAGCCAGAGGTTCAATGCTCAGTTCTTTGGCCTTCTCGGCGCTCATCACCACGACCGCCGCCGCTCCATCGGTGATGCCAGGAGAGTTGCCGGCCGTGACCATGCCGTCTGGCTTGAAGGCTGGGGCTAGCCTGGCCAGGGCTTCTATTGAGGTGTCGCGCCGGGGGTTCTCGTCGGTATCCACGAGGACGGGTGGTCCTTTGCGTTGGGGTACCTCCACTGGCACGATTTCCTCTTTGAATTTGCCGGCGTCTATGGCGGCAATAGCCTTTTGGTGGCTCTTCAAGGAGAACTCGTCCAGTTCCTGGCGGGTGAGGCCGTACTCGTTGGCGATCCATTCCGCGGAATTGCCCATGTGCTGATCCGTGAAGGCACACCACAGGCCATCGTGGACTGTGGCGTCCAGCAGCTCGGCATTGCCCAGGCGATAACCGGTGCGGCCCTTGGAGAGCAAGTATGGCCCCAGGCTCATGTTCTCCATGCCGCCCGCGACAAAGATCTCGCCGAACTCGGCCTTGATCATGTCGGCGGCCAGCATGACTGTCTTCAGTCCTGAGCCGCAGATCTTGTTGACGGTGGTGGCCCCCACTGTGGGGGGGAGACCGGCATGGATAGCTGCCTGGCGGGCCGGGGCCTGGCCTTGACCAGCCGGTACCACACAGCCCATCAGCACCTCAGCAATGGATTCCGGGGCGACTTTTCCAGCTCGCTTTACCGCTTCCTGGACGGCTACTGCCCCCAGACGTGGAGCCGGGGTGGTGGACAGGCCCCCCAGAAAACGGCCCACGGGAGTGCGGCAAGCGCTGACGATGACCACTTCGCGTTGATTGCTCATTGTTGGTTCCTCCCCGAGTTTGCTTTTGGTTGATGGTTCGTAGATGAGCCAACAGCCGTTGGACATTTTACCAGAAAAATGACCTTTTGACTAATATGAGTCTCCCCTCTGGCGGATAACTCTAGCTGTGAGGCTCAGCGGGTGCGGTTTTGCCGGAAGGCAATAGTCCATACAAGAAGCCTGCTCCTATCAGCCGTACTCCCCCGGCGATGAGGAGGGCCATTCTGACGCTGGACAGGTCTGCCAGGAAAGTGCCCAACAGGGGGGCCAGGAAGGCTGTCAAGTTGACCAGGCTCGTGTAGATGGCCACGTAACTGGGGCGGCGCTCTGGCGGGCAGATCTCCAGCATGAAATTGAAAGAACTCAGGTTGTAGCTGGCCGAGAACACTCCACCGATCACAGAGACAATGAGCAGTGGCTCGAGGCGGGGCGAAAGGCCCGTCAGCGTCGGGAAGAGCACCAGACCCAGGCTGGAGACGATCAACACCAGCCGGTTGCCGCGCTTTTCAGTCATCTTGCTCCACCAGAAGTAGCTCAGGATGGTGGCGGCGCTCGAGACCGTGGCCAGAAGCCCAACCCAGGCGTCGCTGGCGTGCAAATCCCTTACCCGATAAATGGAGTAGAGGGCCGTGGGCAGGTAGAGACCCCAGTGGAAGACAAAGATGGCCCCCGCAAAGCGCACGAAATCGCGTTGGCCGGTCACTGTCCTCACGAAGTGGCGGAGGCGTAGGGTCAGCAGTTCCTTGGGACGGGCCTGATAACGGGCAATGACGGCGTCGGGCACCCGAATGCGCTTGAGGTAATACAGGCTGAGTATGGAAACGCCAGTGCCCAGGCCAAAGAGCAATTGGTAGTTCAGGGGAAAAGGGACGAGGTCCAGAAACCTGCCGCCCACCAGCACCACGATCATGCTGACGAAAGAGAGGAGGACGTTGCGGGTGCTCACCATCCTAGCCCTTTTCTCAATGGAGGTGAGGTCAGCCATGAGGGAGATGATGGCCACGTTGATGATAGCGGTGGGTAGGGTGATCAAAGCGTTCAGGATGATCACGGCTTCGACGCGATGGGTGTGGATCAACAGGGGCATCAAAGCGATGAGTAGATAGCCCAGGCGTTGCAGGCAACCGGTCAGGAGGATGATGGGCAGGCGGCGCCGCTGTCGCTCGATGAGGCGGGCGGAGGGGATAAGCCAGAAAACGTTGATCAGGGCGGGCAGGGCGGCTAACCAGCCTATCTCCCTGTTAGAAGCACCCAGGCGGATGGCAAAGACGCTTACAAAGGTGGTGGCGATGCCGTTCAGGACGCCGAACCAGGCGGTATCAACGTAGAAGTTCCACAGGTTCTGCTCTTCTACAGTTGGCCGGGGTTGTCGCCACGGCAGACGGCTTGCGAGCCGGGCCAACGCGGTCCGCAGCGGCACTCTGCGTCCGGCGCCAAGGGATAGGCGGGCCAGGGAAGGACGAATTCGACGCCTGCCGGCCCTTCTACCAACTTTTTTGGGCTCTACGTGGATTCGAGGGGTAGCCATCAGGTACCGCCGCACTCGACCAAGACCTGCAAGCGGAAGAAGATTTTCACTCATCCATGATCAAATACGCTAGCAAAAGCACGGTCTCGGCAACTCTCGCCACTATTGCGGCACAGGCCTTTTACGAAAGGGAATCATCGTCTCTTCTTCGGCAGAGCATAACCCAAACGACGCAGTTCGTCTTCGTCACGACGCCACTTCTTCTTGACCTTGACCCGCAACTCCAGATAGACCCTGGTGCCCACCATTTCCTCGATCTCCTTCCGGGCCTCCCGCCCGATGCGCTTCAGCATCTTCCCCCCCTGGCCGATGACGATGCCCTTCTGCGAATCCTTCTCCACAAAGATGTTCGCCGCGATGTAGGTCATCTCTGGCCCCCGCTCTGTGAATTCCTCCACCATCACGGCTACGGCATGGGGTACTTCCTGATGGGTGTGGCGCAGCACCGCCTCGCGGATCAGCTCGGCAGCGATGAAACGCTCCTGCTGGTCGGTGACCTGCTCCTCGGGGTAGTAGCGAGGGCCTTCAGGCAGATGAGAGACGATGAGGCCGAGCAGTTCGTCGCGGTTGTCGCCCCTCGTAGCCGAAATCAGCATCCAGTCGGCGAAATCGCCCAGAGCCCGGTAGGCCTCGGTGTGAGGCTGCACATCTTCGGGGGCCAGGAGGTCAACCTTGTTGAGGACCAGGAGGACAGGCACCCGGCATGTCTCCCTGATGAGTTCGGCAATCTGGACGTCCTCACCGCTGGACAGGGTGGAAACGTCCACCAGGAAAACCACCACGTCGGCATCAGGGATGGTCCGCACGGCTGTCTCCACCATGAACTGACCCAGTTTGTGCCGTGGGCTGTGGATGCCAGGTGTGTCCACAAAGATGACTTGGGCGTCGGCGGGGTCCCCCTGAGCGCGTTGAAGGGTGAGGATACCCAGCAACCGATTGCGAGTGGTCTGGGGCTTCTCGAAGACGATGGCAATCTTCTGGCCCAGGTAGGCGTTCATCAGAGTGGACTTGCCCACGTTGGGTTTGCCGACGACGGCCACGAAGCCGGAGCGGTGGCCGGGGGGGAGTTCTTCAGGGAGAAGATAGTCTCTGTCATCCATAATCATCATGAGGTAATCCCCTTCCCCTGTCTCTGAGGAGCTATAGCAGGAGCCAGAGAGACTGATAAGGGGCAAGGGCAAGGACATAGGGCTTGGCCGCAACGGGTGGAAATGATGCCCCTGAGAGGATGTCCCTTGGAGAAGAGCCGGAGAACGAGGCCAGTTCCAGGGGAACCGATTGCGCAGAAGAGGACAGGTTGTTCACCACGATGATGGTCAAGATTCAACTTACAGTAGTTCGACGATGACCCCTTCGTGTCCGCGCAAAGAGAGAGCGGCCAGGTCAATTGTCCCTTCACGATCAAGGTGAGTGGAGATGAGCAACTGACCGGCGCCCAAATCAGGCAAGGACAATCGGTGCTCATCGTCAGAAAAGTTGAGTGCCATCAACATCCGCTGCTCAGCGTGCTCCCGCAGGTAGGCGAAACAGTTTTGGGGCACGTTGTCCACGGCGTGATAACTGCCGCTGTGCAGGGCCGACGAGGCCTTGCGCGTCCAGATCAGCCGCCGGTACAGGCTGAGCATCGAGGTGGGATCAGCCCGTTGGGCTTTGACGTTGACGACTTTATAGTCGGGCGCTACAGGCAGCCAGGGCTCGGCGGTCGAGAAGCCAGCGTTGGGCCTGGCGTCCCACTGCATCGGGGTGCGCTCCGGGTCGCGGCCCAGTCCAAGCCCCGGCACCTGCTTGCCCCAGGGGTCTAACTCCCGCTCCGGTGGAATGTCCACATTGGTCATGCCGATCTCGTCGCCGTAGTAGAGAGTGGGCATGCCGCGCAAGGTGAGCAGCAACATTGCTGCTACCCGCGCCTGGGTCTTGCCAAAGCGACTGGCGATGCGGTGTTCATCGTGGTTGCCCAACACATGGTTAGGCCAGATTACAGCAGTAGGAGCCAGCTCCTGTTGGCGACGTAGCGCCGCTTCGTAGGCATTCACCGCGTAGCGGAAAGCTCTCGCCCGCCAAGGCAGGTACATAAAGGTGAAGTTGAACGGCAGATGTAATTCATCCCCCTGTTGGCCGTAGAACTTTATCAACTCGTCCAAGGGGAGATGGGTTTCGCCTATTGCTACGCGGTCGTCGTAGCTATCCAACAGGCGGCGGAACTCACGAATGACATCGTGCACTTCAGGTCGATTCATGCTATAGATGTGTTTCTGGGTGGCGTACTTGCCCAGATCCTTGCCACGTGCCGCCCACCTTCTACTCGGTGGGTCATCTCGTAGTTCGGCGTCCTTGATCAAGCGTTGGATCACGTCAATGCGAAAGCCATCTACACCTCGGTCGAGCCAAAAGCGCAGCACGTCGAGCATGGCCCTTCGCACCTCGAGATTGCGCCAGTTCAGGTCGGGCTGCTGCTTGAGGAAAGAGTGTAGATAGTACTGCTCTGTCGCCTCGTCCCACTCCCAGGCGGAACCGCCGAAAGCGCTGAGCCAGTTGTTGGGCGGGCTGCCGTCTGGCTTGGGATCAGCCCATAAGTACCAGTCGCGTTTGGGGTTGTCCCGGGACGAGCGGGACTCCCGGAACCACGGATGCTCCCAGGAGGTATGGTTGGGCACAAAGTCCAGGATTACCTTGAGGTTGCGAGCATGAGCCTGGGCCAGCAAGTGATCGAAATCAGCCAGCGTGCCGAAGGTTGGCTCGATGTCGGCATAGTCGACCACGTCGTAGCCAAAATCGGCCATGGGCGAGGGATAGATGGGCGAAACCCAGATGGCATCTACGCCCAGCCACTGGAGGTAGTCCAGCTTACTGATAATGCCGGGCAGGTCACCGATGCCGTCGCCGTTGCTGTCCTTGAAACTGCAGGGGTAAATCTGGTAGATGACCCCATGTTGCCACCACAAGCCCTGGACCCTTTGATCGTTATGCGTCATTGCTAACATTCTCCTGGAGTGATGTCTGGTTACCTCTATCCACCGCCAACACCGCTCCTGAACGAGGCGGCAGCGTCACGCCGGTGATCCGCCCGGCGGCCACCTGCGCCCGGCCTCCCTCCCACAGGTCATGCAGGGCCGTGCCATCGGAGAACAGCCCCTCCACCGGCACGTCCAGATCGTACTTGGCCGGGCCGTTGTTCAACACCACCACCAGCGTCCCCTCCTCCCCTTGACGGGCAAAGGCGTAGACCTCGTGCTGGTCGTCGGCGTGCAGGCGAAAGTAGCACCCGCGCCGCAGGGCGGGATGGTCGTGACGCAGGCCGATCGCCCGCCGGAAGAAAGCGAGCAGCTCATGGTCCCAGCGGGCCTCCTCCCAGGGGAAGGCACGGCGGCAATCCGGGTCATGCCTTCCCTCCATGCCGATCTCGTCGCCGTAGTAGACGCACGGCGCGCCGGGGAAGGCCATCTGGAACAGGGTGGCCAGCTTCAGCGCCTCCTTGTCCCCCCACACCAGCGTCAGGAAGCGGGGCATATCGTGGCTGCTGAGGAGGTTGAGCTGCACCAGCGTCACCTCCCAGTCGTAGAGGGCCAGCAGGTGATCTACCGCATCGGCAAACTGGACAACGCTCAGCAGTTGCAACGAGAAGCCACCGGGGCGCTGGGTGGTGTCCAGGCACTCCCTGCCGAAGAAGCCGAAACAGGTGCGGTTGAAGATGTAGTTCATCACCGCGTCGAACTGATCCCCCTGGAGCCAGCGGCGGGCGTCAGACCAAATCTCGCCCACGATGTAAGCCTCGGGGTTGGCCGTCTTGACCACGCGGCGGAACTCCTGCCAGAACACATCGTCATCTATCTCGTGGGGCACGTCCAGCCGCCACCCGTCTATGCCGAACTCGACCCAGTAGCGGGCCACGTCGAAAATGAAGCGCCGTACGGCCTCCGTTTCGGTGTTGAACTTGGGCAGCGCCGGCAGGTCCCGCCAGGCCAGGTAACCCAACTCCTGCAAGCTGCGACGGCTGCAGTGCAGGCGACGCTCCTTCTCCGGGGAGAGATAAGCGTCCAGCCGCTCCCCAGCCTGCAGCCGCTCCTCATCGAAGTGGAACCAGTCCAGGTAGGGGGAGGCGGCTCCGTTCTCCAGCGTGTGATAGAACTGGTAGAACCCCCGGCTGGCATGGTTGAAGACGCCATCCAGAACCACGCGGATCCCGCAGGCGTGGGCCGCGTCAAGCATCTCGCGAAACGCCTCGTTCCCGCCCAGGATCGGGTCCACCTGGTAGTAGTCACGGGTGTGGTAGCGGTGATTGGCCGCCGACTGGAAGATGGGGTTAAAATAGATGGCGGTGATCCCCAGTTCCTGCAAGTAGTCCAGGCGTTCGGCCACACCTAAAAGGTCGCCCCCCTTAAAGCCAAAGACCGTCGGTGGGCTGTCCCACGGCTCCAGGTTGGACGGTTTGGGCACCCGCTCGCTGCGGGCGAAACGGTCGGGGAAGATCTGGTAGAAGACAGCGTCTTTGACCCAGTCAGGGGTAACGATGTGCATCAACCTAGACCCCTGGGGTTTCGGAAACCCCCAAGGGTCTGGAATCTTAGCGTCTCCCATACTTTGAGTATCTAACAGAACTGTCTGAGCCGGTAATTTAGGCTCACTTCAACCCACTTCTCTGCGGTCAGGGGAGAGGCCCCATCTGGGGTATAATAGGTGTCACTGACACTTTCCCAGGAAGGAGGCCCCTCCCATGGCCACAGCGAGAATCCGACGAGTTGCCCAAGCTCAGCAACGCCAAGCCGAGAAACAGCAAAGACGGCGTCTGCGTAAGAAGAAAGCCGAAGCCAAGCGGCGTCGTGGCCGCCCCAAGCAGAAGCGGTACTACGCCAAGTCCCAATTTTCCCTGAAGCGGCTCAGGAAGCTCCTTAACAACATCGAGATTGTCATCATCGTGGCGATGCCGGATGAGCCTTTCAGCAAAGACCCGGAGCGGATGTACTCCTACTACCAGTTCCAACCCGTCGAAATACGGCTCAACCCAGACGGCACCCTCAAGGGTGGCATCCTGACCTTCACCTTCGCCTGGATTGACTGGTCTTTCGTCCGGCTGTTGGT
>Ga0315309_1000118_pt1 | contig 45271 bp, 53 predicted proteins | sample TDP4_MG_FD_203080 | JGI IMG/M metagenome (GOLD analysis project Ga0315309, IMG submission 203080) | Freshwater sediment microbial communities from Lake Towuti, South Sulawesi, Indonesia - TDP4 | ecosystem: Environmental > Aquatic > Freshwater > Lake > Sediment | place: Indonesia: South Sulawesi... | reverse complement strand
TCAAAGAGTCACGGCTGGCGACGTGCACAGGGCGTCTTTAGGTATATTATACATTGACGAAATCAAAAATCTGAGTCCACTCGAAGCCGTGACACTGCTTACGGTGCTGGAAGATGGACAGTTGTCCGTTACTACACGTGGGCACCTTTTGACGAGCGGCACGGCCGCAATGGCTGTTTCAACTGAACCAGTTCCATGCATGTGCTTTCTCGTGGGCGCAGGGAACTTCGATTCGATTAGCCAGATGCATCCAGCCTTAATGGACCGTATTTATGGTTATGGCAAAGTTGTGCGCATGAACAATGACATGCCCCACACGGTTGAGAACAGGCGCAAGTATGTGCAGTTCATAGCTCAGGAAGCGCACCGTTTCCATTTGGTTCCGTTCAGCCGAGAGGCATGCGAAGAACTTGTTGAGGAAGGTAGGCGACGTAGCAACAAGCGAGACGCTTTGTCAACCAAGTTCCGACCACTGATTTCGATAGTTAAGACAGCGGCCACCTTAGCCATGAACGAAGATCTGCCCATGGTTGAGCGACGCCACGTTCAAGAAGCCATAGAAAAACACTGTAAGACCATTCAGAGACAGATTTTGGAGCATCAGCTCAATGAGAGAGGCAAACTGCTTGAAATCGAACCGAACGGTACCAAACTCGGACAAATCTATGGATTGGCTGTGGTAACAGACCCATATAGTGGAGAAATGACGGGTAACGTGCTCACCGTGAAGGCGCAGATGGTTAAGCGAAGCCAGATTAACCGTGATTATCCATTGCAGGGTTACTACAAGGTTACTGGTGTAGCGAAGGGCAAGCAAGACATGTTCATCTCTGACAGCATAGCCAAGGTGCGCAGTGTCATACTGCACAAATATGGCGTAGATATAGCACAAGACTTTCTCACACACATTGACTTTTCTCAAGCCTATGGAGTAGACGGGCCATCCGCAGGCGTAACAATGACCATACTGCTCTGCTCATTGATTGAAGGACGCCCGGTGAGGCAAGATGTGGCTGTTACCGGGGAAATTAACTTGGGCGTAGGCGACCAAATCATGGTTACCGCTGTGGGCGGCCTCTACGAAAAGATCAAGGCAGCTGAGGCTTGGAGCTTTAAAAAAGTGGTTGTGCCACAAAAGAACTTTGAACATTCCTTGGATGTCAAAGACTATAAGATAGAAGTGGTGGCAGCCAAGACCCTGGACGACTACCTCAAAGAATGCCTCGTCTAAACTGCACCCTATTTTGGGCGCAAAATTCTTAGATACGGTTGGACACGCCGTTCTAGAAATGGGGTTTGCCCGATTCTCTCGTCGCAGGACTCTCTTTGACCCCCGACTCTTTCCGCCACTTAGAAGACCATGACAAAGATTGGCTGTGGAGTGTAGAAGAGTTAAAAGGCGTTCTAAGAATAATAAGAAAGGCAAACAAAGGTGTAGCTCTGTATGTTTGAAATTGTTTGCCGACCTCCTAAGCAGTTGATTATTTTGGAGTGTACACGTTATCCCTCTGTTGAGGCGTTGTCAAAGGTTGTAGCCATAATCATAAGCTCAGGAGAATCCATCATTCTAAAATGGGCTGAAGGCGTGGTGTTTTCATACTCACCTATCGCACCCTCAACAGACCTCCTCTTAGACGAATACGTCAAGGGAAGAGTCTACTGGTCAGACGTTGTCTACGCGCTCATGCCAGAGTACAAGCAAACCATACGAGTGGGCACGTTGGACATACCAGTCATAGACGTGTCTCCAAATCCATCACTGAGCGAAGCCGCAAGATGGATGAGAAGGCAAGCCTGATTCTAAATCCAGCTTTGACTTTTCGTTAGCCTATCTTTGGTGTTGCTCTTAACTCCGTTTTGTGCTCAAAAGTCAATAATGAAATAAAGATTGTGATACTGATGGATTGAGGAGTTATTGTGAAAATAGAAATCAAAGATGTTACTCGTGATAATTTTAATGACATACCAAATCCGTCGTCTCGAGTAAACTGTAAATCTTGCGACTATTGGGAGGGAGGCTTAAGTGTACCTGGGTCTGATGCATTAGTGAAGGAAGAAAACAAGAAATCACGAATAAGACTTGAATTAGTACATGCAAAGATGCTAAGTGTTGATGGAAAAGTTGTGGGCTATTCCCAATACGGAACATTATCTTCATTCCCACACTGTTTAGCTTGGCGTAGGCAATTTAAAACTCCCGTTTCCGAAGATACGTTCATCGTCACATGTGTTTCTATTCAAAGAGAATTTCGTGGTAGAGGACTTGCATCCTTGCTTCTAGCCAGTATCGTTAATGAGCTTAAGTCAAAGGGTGTAAAGGCAATTGAAGCGTGTGTGCAGAGGCCATACTCGGAGAAGTTTTCCATGGGCCCAGAAAGACTATACATGAAATGCGGCTTTACCCTTTTTGAAGAATTGCCCCATCTCTCGTTGATGAGACTTGTTCTGCGAATCATCTCTTGTCTGCCTGTAGACAAGCAGTATTGAGAAACATTTTATGAGAGAGAAAGCAACCTCTATGGTTCAAGGGGTTGGCAGATGAGCGGTTTGACAAGAGAAGACTACGAAATGTTAAGAAAGACGCCTAATGAAACTCTGCTCAGCCTGTTCTTTATGCAGATCAGAAACATATGGCGCGTCGACGGACTGTACTTCCAAGGCATCGAACAAAGATTCGGCACAGACGCTGCCGCTGAAATCGACACAAACTGCTGGAAGGTTTTAGGCAAGCTGGAAGCCCGAGAACTCAAAAACCTGCTGCGAATAGAGAAAAACGACATTCCAACGTTCATGCATGTCTTGAGAAACACGAGTTGGTCGTTGTATCAAGAGGAAAAACAAGTTGAGACTTCGCCATCTAAAGGGGTTTACAGAGTCGTTAAATGTCGAATACAGGAAACAAGAGTCAGTAAGGATCTCGCCGTTTTCCCATGCAAAAATGTAAGGTTCAGCTATCTGAAGAGCTTCGCTGAAGAATTCAACCCAAACATTGAGGTCAAGTGCCAAGTTGCGCCGCCAGAAGCCCGACCGAAAGGCGTTTGGTGCCAATGGGAATTCAGTTTGAAGAAAAGAGAGTGATTTCTTGCATGTCCACAGGTTTGTGGGAGCTATTCTCATTAACCCAGAAAACAAAGTCTTACTCCAACTTAGACCCGAAACTGAGGCTTATTATCCAGGCTTTTGGACATTGCCAGGTGGAAAAGTTGAAGAAAACGAAAACATTGAACAAGCCCTAACAAGAGAGATACACGAGGAGCTTGGAATCGATTTAGTTAGCTTTAAGGTGTTTAAGAAGGCGATAGAACGCAAGAACAACTCAATCGTTGAACGCCACATTTATTGGAGCAACCTGGACAAAGATATTAGAGATTTGAGGCTAGGTGAAGGCTCACAACTACGCTATTTTTCCAAAGACGAAATCGCCTCGCTCAAGATTGCTTTTCAGCTCAAAGACATCATCGAATCATTTTTAAAGCAGACCAAAAAGTGAAACAGTTCCCGTATGACTCGAGTGGCAGATGTTAGGCGAACACGGTCTGAAGATGAAAAGGTTCCTGTCAGCCTCTTGCCCAAATTCGACTCCATTCTGTTAGGGCACAAGGATAGAAGCCGCATAATCCGAGACGAGTACAAGAAATATGTCTTCAAACAAAAGGTGGGTGATATAGCAGCGACCGTATTGGTTAATGGACACGTTGTTGGAACCTGGAGACAAAAGAAAACACGAAACAGTCTAACAGTGACGATTACACCGTTCAAGAAATTAGCAAAAGAAGATTTGAAGGAAGTCGAGGAAAAAGCAAAGGGGTTAAGCCAATTCTCAAGAGTTGAAAAACTTGAATTTAGAGTTTTTCAATAAGATGTTAGAGTAGGTAATCTGTGGCGAAGTTTAAGAAAAATAAAGTCTTGAAAAAAAATGGACATAAACAAAGATGCTTGGAGATACTGGTACCCACGAAAAGAAGAAGCAGTAGATGAAAACATACCTAAACTAGAAAAAATATTCAGAAAAAATGGCGTTTCGAGAATTTTGGATTTAGGTTGCGGAACCGGAAGACACACAATCTATTTTGCGGAAAAAGGGTTTATCGTCTACGGATTCGACTTCTCCTCCTACGCCTTACAACACTTAACACAGAGATTGAAGAAAAGAAACCTATCCGCACACTTCATGATATGGGACATGAGCAAAAAGTTCCCTTACGAGAACGAGTTCTTTGACGCCGTAATTGCTATACGAGTGATACACCACGCTCCAATGAGAGTCATCAAGCATGTCGTCTCAGAGGTCAGCAGAATAACCAGAAAAGGAGGCTATTTTTATGCTAAGGTCCCAACCTTAGAGAAAGACTTTTGGGCGAAGGAGAGGTGGAAAGAGCCTGGAACCCGCATACCTCTAGAGGGACCCGAGAAAGGAATTCCTCATCACGGCTTTACGGAACAAGAACTGCTCGAATTATCAAACAGTAACAATTTCAGAGTAGAAGATATTTACGAAAAAGATGAACATTTTTATCTGTTGGCAGTTAAAAGACAGAAACCCGCCTTGCCACCAGAGACAGAGTAGAATAATAGCTATTTCTTGAATTTTGGGTCGGGGTTTCCACCCCTAGCCTTTTCTTGAAGCCAAGCCGCATCCTGTGCAGCCTTTCTTATAGTAGCTGCACTGTCCGCAGTATGAGCCGCAAGGGGGCACCAAGTCAAAATCAATGTTTTTGTCCATTTCTTAGACTACCACCTATTATCTACTTCCACGCTCGCTAACCCAGTATGATTTGATAACTCCTTTCTTATCCTTTATGTACTCTTTCTTAAAGATAGGCGCCTCCTTCTTGTACCGTTCAACCGCTTCTTGAAGAACTGGAAACACGTTTTGGCGGCGGCCTCCAGCCACTAACACATAAACGAGGTCCTCGCCTAGTTCAAACTCACCTGTAAAATGATGAATCTGTACGTTCACAATGCCCTTTTTGGTTTCTAGGTCTTTGCATATCTTCTCTAAGACTTCGTCTGCTTTTTCATCGTAAGCCTCCAACTGAAGCCGTTTGACTGGTTCACGCTTCTTGGTTTCGCCTCTGACCACACCTATGAACAGAGCCATGGCTCCAACCTTGTGGTAGTCGGGTCTTTTCTTTACAGACTCAAGCAAGTTGGTAAGTAGCAGCGTTCCTTTCGGATGGACTCCAGCATGTTTATTATTCAATTTGACCACGAATTAACGGTTCTGAGCTCACTTCCTAATCTACTTTTTCAACAGCGGCATACCGGTTGCTTATGGTGACTCACAAAAAATTCCAGGGGTATCGTTCTTAGAAGCAACTAAATAAAAACGACAAAGCGTAGGTGCGTTCTCAGAGATATTTCCTCATGTCCTCAACCGCAGCTGATGGGATGGACAGGTCCTTCATTGTGACTAGGCCAGGCGGAGCGTTCATAACCTTTGGGATCGCGTTGACTACAGCTGCCACTGTGGCGAAGTCGCCGTGGACGCAGGGCGAAATCTTTTGATGAATCGGTGGTACACCATCAATTGTTATAGAGTCGTACTCTTCTTCAGCGCCGATATAAGCCTGGAAATCAATCGTTATCACGTCTCGTCGTTTCATTATTCCCCTTGCGGTTTGTCTCAAACCTGCCACTTGCCCCTTCTTGACTTTGATAGCATCGCTTTCCACTTCTCTCTGGGCAATGACTGGCTGAACTGGTTCAACTTGGATTTTGTCCAGTTCCCATCGTAGAGCTGCGGCAATCATGCCAATCGATTGTTCAAGCCCAACGTGTCCAGTGATTTTCTTAGTGGCTATTTTTTCTTTGAATTCGTTCACCGATAGTCCCGCGCCAATCTTCTTTTGGAACGGAACACGTCGTGTGGCGGCGTTCATCACTCTTTCAACATTTATTTTGTCTATTTTTTGGCAAACACCCGTCAAGGTGATCACTAGTGTGTCCATGAGGAAACCCGGGTTCACGCCTGTTCCGAGGAATGTCATGGCGTATTTTATGCCCAGCAATTTGAGTTTCTTGGCAAGTTCAGGTTCTGAAAAACAGGGATATGACAGCTCCTCGCATGTTGAGATAACATTCACTCCATATTTGGCTAGGGGCGCAATCTGCCCGAAAACGTCTTTGAGGTAAGAACCCGTGGCGTGGACAACTACGTCGCTGCAAGCCTTTGACATCACACCGTCAACATCATTGGACACAACTACACCCAATTTTCGGCCGAGTTCGAGCACTTCGCCCAGGTCTTTTCCAACCTTGTCCTTGGCAATATCGATGGCGCCCGCAATTTGGACGCCTTCCTTCTCTAGTAGGAATTTGGCTATGCGGGTTCCAACCGCGCCCATGCCGTAGCAGACGATTCGTATCTTCTCCATCTCTGTCTCGCCTTTAAATTTTATTCAATCTTTGATGTAATTGCTATATCTGTTTTCCTGTTTTGAATCACTGATATTGTTTTTCACGCAGAAATTGCTTATAGGATTCCAAGTCTTACAGCAACGTCTGCTGCCTTAAAGTCTGGATGAAGCTTCACAAACGCCTTCTTTTCACCCTTTGGTGTTACAGACAGCGTCACCCTTTCAACTCGCACTTCGTAGAGCTCTTCAACCGCACGCCTTACGTCGGTTCTTGAAGCCTTTAGGCTCACAATGAACACGAGTTTGTTTTCAGCCTCTAGGATGCGGCTTGCCACCTCGGTCATAACGGGATACAGGATTATGTCAGAAGGGTTCAAGAGCGTCTAGCCTCCCTCACCGAATAGCGTGTCTAATTTTTCAAAAGCCGACTTCGACCAGATTGTGAGCCTGCCCGGGTGAGTTCCAGGCGCCAAGAGTTCAGCGTTTAAATTGTTAACTGTTGACACGTCTACGCCTAGGATGTTTCGGGCTGCTTGGGTGATGCCGCCGTTTTCAGCCACCACGAGTAATGGTCCGACGGCATGTTTCATTCTTCTTCCTCGTGTCTTGCCCTTTCCCGCTCGTTCTTTGAGGCTTTCTTTCACTCTGATTACGTCGGGCCACACGCCAAGTTTGAGGAGGGCTTTCTTCACCTCGCTTGTTTTCTTTAAGCCCTGAACGTCGTCTGCAACGACTAGGGGCATGTCGCGAACCTCTTCAATTATGTGGCCTCGTGAAGCAACGGTTTGTTTTGATCCGGTGGCTGCTAAGGCTGAGCGGAGGGCCAGATGCATTTCCTTTTTGGGGATTTTCTTGGCAATCTTTTTTTGTGTAACTGGCGGATATGCCTGTCGGCCTCCGACTGTGCCGACTGCGAATGTTGCTCTTTGTCCGCCAGCTCTTAATCGTGGGAAGCGGGACATTCCGTGTCCTGCGCCGAGTGATTCGACGCTTCTTCTTTTGCCTGCTAGGGGGTCTCTTCCCTGTGGTTGAAATCGATGTGATTGGAGGGTTACGACGGCGCGTTTTATGACGTCTGGTCTGAGTGGGGTTTTGAACACTGCTGGAACCTTGAGCCTGCCTACTGCTTTGCCTTCTATGTCGAAGACTTTGGTGGTGACCTTGCCCATTTCTGTTTCACTCATCCTTGAGGTGATTCTAATGAGATTTCTGCTATCTTTGGTGGACCTTCGGGCACGCGTTTTGGTGGTCTGACTGGGACTCTTATGCGTATTAGGCGTTTGGCTGGTCCAGGTACGCTTCCGTTTAGGAGTAGGTATGTGCCTCTTACTGGTCCGTATCTTAGGAAGCCGCCTTTTGGTGTGACGTCGGCACCGTTTGTGCCGATTTTTAAGATGCGCTTATTGTATTCTGTTCGTTGGTGGTAGCCCATTTGTCCTGCGCGGGGAATGGTGTACAATACTCGGTGAGGGTTCCAGGGTCCGAGTGTGGCTACGCCTCTCTGTGTTTTTCTGCTTTTGCGGTCTCTTATTTTGACGCCCCAGCGTTTGATCACGCCCTGAAACCCCTTGCCTTTAGAAACTGCAATCACATCCGTGTACTGACCTTCTTTGAAAACATCTGTTGAGGAGACTGTTTTGCCGAGTAGGGTTTTGACGTATTCAAACTGTTCCTTGACTGAGGCGCCGTCAACTTTGATTTCTATTAGTTCGGGTTTCTTTTTGGGCACCCCTGCCATTCGTGGTTGGGTCGCGGCTAGAACGCGGAACTCGGCTATTTGAGCGAGGTTTTCTTCTATTTTTTTGAAGCCGTTTTCTGGGTTGGGGTTGTTTGGTGGTGTGGTTAGGCGGTTGATGTCTTTTGGTGGGTTTTTCATCCATGTTTCTGTGAGGGTTTTTAGGCCGTAGTTGTCGCGTGTGTAGGCTCGTATGGCGCAGATGATGACGGGTGGTGTGTCGATTACTGTTGCGGGTTTGGCTATTTCTTTGCCGAAGTCTGGTGAGCCTGCTTGGTCTTCAACCATGAATACGTGGGTCATGCCTGCCTTGTAGCCCATAAAACCTAGGAGGACGGGACCCGTAGTCTTCAGACTGGGCCAGTAGCGTATGCGCCCTGTTTGGCGCGCGGCGCGTCCCTTGGGTAGGTAGGATAGTGAACCTCGTTTGGGTGCGCTCCATTTTCTGTGACCCATGGGCTATTCTCCGTTCGCTGTTTTGATTAGAGGCACGGGTTATAAAGGTTACGAATAGGGTGTCTTGGGCTTTGAGTGTGAAATTGATAGCTTTTGGTTGTTTTTAGTAGCTTGCCTCTATCTGTTAGTATGAGTTTGAAAATCTTTTTTTGTGTCTGATGGTTGGCGTCCTGTTTGTGTTTTGGGTATTGTTTTTTGTTTGGCAGGGTTTGCTGGTCGCTGGATTGATCATGCTTCAGCGGCTGAGCGGGAGGGACTCTCCAATGAATTCAGTGAGGAATGCTTGCATTCTATTATTCTGTCACAACTCAAACACTCGTCAGGGATAGAAGCATCCCTTGGAAGAGTTCGCAGATACCCAAACTGATACCTACACTCTGGCTCGGCTTCTTTTTTTGGACTCTCTCGCATTATCCTCTCTTGAACGGGTATGGGACGAGGCGCAGGCGCTTGTGCAATTAAAGCACCAACCTGACCAACAACGCGACCCACAGGAGCCTTTGCTTCAGCTGCGTTGTCCGCCTTGACAGCCCTCTTTGGCAGAGTAAACTTTTCACCCAGATTCCTAGTGACCTTTCTCGAATAGCTGTAGACACCGCCCACCAAAATGCAGAGAGCAAGAAGCCGACTGACTTGCACAACCTCGTCGGTATAGGCCGTCAGCGAAAAACTCAACTCAAAAAGAATCGCGACAATAGACCCAAAAAAGAACAAGAAACCAGACACAGCCACAGGCATCCAAAATGACTTGCCGACACCCACATGCTTAATGGCTTGCAGAGTCTTCAAACTCAACAAGATTAAGGCAACCGCAATCGACGCAACGACCATTTCTAGAACGAGGACCAACTCTTATTCCAGCAAAGAAAACTCTCATCCACACTTCACAGAAAAGCATTGTGAAACAGCAATAAGTATCAAAAGTAAGCGATAAGACGGGTTATTGTTCCCCCGATGTCAACATGTCTCGCCCTTCTTCAAAACTGCTCGATCCTCCAGTTCTTCCCTCTTTCATCCTGTTTCTGATCTCATGAAGCGTTTTTTCTATCGCTTGCCTCTCCCTATCAATTCGGCTTCGCGTCTCCCACAGCTCACTCAAATCCTCTGGACGCAAGTCTCGCACTCCTTCACAGCGCATTTTCTTAGCAAGTTCAACATCATCCTTTGAAGGCTTCACACTGAATCGCTTATCCTCTATGCTATGTCTTACCATCTGCAAAAAAGTCGTGTACGGATAAACCAAACACGGAATCAACACATAGTCTCGGATGCTCAACTTGTCAAATCGTTGTTGCGCTTGTGTTTCAGCCTTGTCGATTTGGTCTTGTCCAGAGTTTGTTCGTAGGCTGTCTTTTTGTGTTTTTTCGTTACGTTCGGTGGGCAGCCTTAGCAGTTCTCTTATTGCGAAGTATCTTCGTTGTCCGTCGATGACTAGGTATTTACCTTTGCCGCCGTAGAAGTAATCCAATCGATCAGGGAGTTCTGCGACTTCGAAAGGTTTCAATAAGCCATATTGCCCTATTGAGTGTTTTAGGGCGTCTAAGTCGCGGCGCTTCATGGTTTTTAATGCTTTTGAACTTTTGGTTGTTATTGTTCCGTGGATAGGAACGCCTGATGGTGTCGTGTTGGAGCTGTCTTGTTTTGGTTGGATGGAGTCGATGGATACGTTCCAGGGGATGGCGAGTTCTGAAAAAGGTATGTACTTTAACTCTGTGTTTTTGCCTAGCTTAATTGGTTTCAGTTCCAAGCTTGACATAGGCATTTCTGATATCTTTAGACACACTATAATATATCAACGTTTCCATAGATTCACCACAGTTGTAGCCCACAAATACGGCTACTCCTCCTAGAATACAAAATCAAAGCGTTAAAGGTTGGTTTTCGACCTACGACGACCGTCGAGACGCGCTCGAAGAAGTGTTCTAGACTTAGTTCTTGGTCTAGTCAATGTTTTCACTCTGTCTGACTTGGTCTTTTAGGCGATTTGTTAAGTTGGTTTTGCAGTTTTACGCGGCTCTGATTTGAAGTAGCTGACGTAAGACAATCCTAGGAGGATTGGTGAAGCTATTCCTGCAAGAACACATAATCCTATTCCAACAGTGAAGCCCCAAGGTCCTTCCGAAGTCGGAACCAAGTTTGTGCCACTGAAACAACCAAACGCAAGATCGCCTATAGCCGAATAAATCAGATTAAAGAACAGATAGGCTGCAGCAAGGTTCAACACATATGGAGCTACCAAGAGGGTCGAAGCCTGAGACTACCAAACACTGCCAAAACGCTGGAAACAATCACAAGCAAACCAACAACCAGCAAAGTGCTGTCTAAACTTAAGAGACTAGCAATAGCCCAGTCAACATCGTACGCGGGCACATTCCAAGCAATCACCGTAAACGGATAAACATCTATGCTCACACCCGAAGCCCTTAGAGAACACCAAGGCAAGAAAAGAGAAGACAAAGCAACCAAACCTACAACAACGCCTAAACCACTCAATTTAGCTGCCCTAAACATTACTTGCCCCTAACCTCACGAAGAGGTCAGTTCGGCTTTTGGCCGTGTCACAGCCGTCTGGGCTCCCAGCCGTCGCCTCACATCATCCCAATATACTTGAAGACGCAGTCTTTCTATTATGAGTTTTGCATGCTTCAGTAGAAGAAGGCATAAGGGGTCTCAGCGCCTTCATCAACACACAAATTCCCACAGTCCATAAGCCCACAAGTTGCTGTCGCCGAGGCACTCGTTAAACACTGTGCACCTGCGTGTTCAACAACTTCTGAACGTCAGAGCCGCAGACCGCAAACGCTGAGGAGACTTTAAATAACTTCTTTCAACACTCTATCTGCTTCTCACAATCAACACAGGAATCAGGTGACCCAACCATGCAAAAGCCAATCATTCTCGTACACGGCGGAGCAGGCGCATGGCAACCCGAAAGACGAAAACCCGGAATAGCCGGAGTCAAAGCTGCAGCTAAAGCTGGGTTCGACGTTCTGAAGTCAGGCGGAACCGCCCTAGACGCAGTCGAAGCAGCCGTAAAAAGCATGGAAGACAACCCCACATTCAACGCCGGACTCGGCTCCACCTTAACCATAGACAAACGCATCGAAATGGAAGCCTCCATAATGAACGGCAAAACCCTCACGGCAGGAGCCGCAAGCCTACTAAAAGACATCAAAAACCCAGTCAGCCTCGCCCGCCTGGTTATGGAAAAAACCGACCACGTATACATCGCTGGAAACGGCGCAGAAAAACTCGCCCAACTTTTCAAAGTCGAACGCAGAGATCCGCAAACCGAACTCCGACTACGCTACTGGAAAGAACTAAAACAGAAACTGAAAACCGGAGAAATCGAATCCCTACCCAAACTCGAAAAACTCATCACAACCAACCCAAACCTATTCGAAACCGACACAGTCGGCGCCGTGGCACTAGACAAACACCGAAACACAGCCGCAGCAACTTCAACAGGCGGATTCGCACTAAAATGGCCAGGCAGAATCGGCGACACACCACTAATCGGATGCGGCAACTACGCCGACAACGAAGCCGGAGCCTGCTCAGCAACAGGCAAAGGCGAAGTAGCCATTCGCCTTGTCCTAGCCAAACACGTCTGCGACCAAATGCACAACGGACAAACAGCACAGAAAGCAGTGGAAAACGCAATCACACTCGTAAACAAAAGACTTCACATAAAATCATCCATAGGCTTAATCGCCGTCGACACACAGGGCAGAACAGGCGCCGCACACAACACGCATAACCTCTGCTGGGCATACATGACACCAAAGACAGCTCAGCCAAAAGCAGCCATGGAAGCAAAAATAATAGTCGAAACCAACCTAGAAAGCGCCAACCTGTGACACCATCACAAGCAAAAACACCCACAACAGAACAACTCTATTTGGATTCAAATATTCTTAGAATGCAGAAACCTAGAGGGGGTATGCCAACACAAGCCCAAAAGACGAAAAACCAAAAACAAAATGCTCCATTCAAGCTTTTTCACCACAAAAACATCAACAGTTGACGTATCGAAACACTTAAAAAAGCCACCATGGGTTCACTAAGGGTGCTCAAAGCCATAGGCGGAGGTGAAAAAACTTGCAAGAAGAATGGGAAGAAGAAGGCGGAGAAGAAGAAGGAACAGAAGATGAAGAATGGGAAGAAGAAGAATGGTAAAAACCCCAAAGCCAATTTTTCTTTCATTTTATTTCACAACTGTTTTCTGATTCAATTTTTCAAACCAACACAAAAAGTAAGTTTATAACCAGCCCTATCCATTTTGATTCCCAATTCCCCATATTGGAGCAACAAATCAGTATGGTACGAGTGGCCGTTTTAGAAGAAGACAAATGCGAACCCAAACGATGCGGCAGAACATGCTATCGCTTCTGCCCACCCGTACGAAACAAGATTGAAGCCATACGCTTCGAAAACGACCTACCAGTCATTGTGGAACCCCTCTGCGTAGGCTGCGGCATCTGCGTCCGAAAATGCCCGTTCAAAGCCCTATCCATCATCAACCTACCCGACGAGCTCGAAGAAGAATGCAGCCACCGCTTTGGACCAAACACATTCAAACTATTCCGCCTCCCAATCCCATCAGCAGGCATAGTCCTAGGCCTACTAGGCCAGAACGGCATAGGAAAAACAACCGCACTCAAAATCCTCTCAGGCGAAACAAAACTAAACCTCGGAAAATTCGCTCAACCACCCAACTGGCACCAGATAATCCAGCACTTCCGAGGCTCAACTCTGCAAGACTATCTTCAGGCACTGAGCGAAAACCGCCTCAAAGTGGTGCACAAACCGCAATACGTGGACAAGCTGCCACAAGCCGTCTCAGGCAAAGTAGGCAACCTGCTAACGAAAGTCGATGAAAGAGGCGTGCTCACAACCCTAATAGAACAACTGCAACTCAGCAACATTTTGGACCGCACGCTAGACGTGCTCAGCGGAGGCGAACTACAACGCGTAGCCATAGCCGCGACAGTCAGCCGCAAAGCAGACGTGTACCTATTCGACGAACCCTCAAGCTACCTAGACGTCCAACAACGCCTACAAGCAGCCAGAGTAATACGCAGCCTAAAGGATGAGGGAAAAACAGTCATCGTAGCCGAACACGACCTCGCCATACTCGACTACCTCTCAGACCAAATCTGCGTCTTCTACGGCAGCCCCGGCGTCTACGGCATAGTGTCCCACGTCCACGGCGTGAGAACAGGCATAAACATATACCTCGAAGGATTCGTCCCAGACGAAAACGTCCGATTCCGCAAAGAACCCATAATCTTCCACGTCAAGCCACCCTCAAGCGGCTGGGCCGCAGGCGAAACCCCACTGAAATGGTACGCTATGCAGAAATCGTTCAACGGATTCTCCCTCTCAGTCGAGGCAGGAGAAGCAGGACTAGGCGAAGTCATAGGAATACTCGGACCCAACGGCATCGGAAAAACCACATTCGTCAAGCTCCTTGCAGGAATCGAAAAACCCGACGCTGGAACATCGCTAATGCCAAGCGAATCCGCAGTAGGCTACAAACCACAGTACATTTCAGCCGAATACCAAGGAACGGTCACGGACCTATTGAGAAACGTGGCTAGAGACGAGTTCACGTCAGGCTGGTACAAAACCGAGATTCTGCAGCCCCTCAACCTCGCACCACTCTTAGAAAGAGACGTCTCGCAACTAAGCGGAGGCGAACTACAACGCGTAGCCATAGGTGCATGCCTGTCCAAAAAAGCACAATTATACCTGCTCGACGAACCCAGCGCCTACCTAGATGTTGAAGAACGCTTAGCCATGGCAAGAACCATAAGAAGAGTAATAGAAACCCGAAACGCCACAGCCTTCGTTGTCGAACACGATGTCGTAGCCCAAGACTTCATCGCAGACAGACTCATGATATTCAAAGGCGACCCGGGAATCAAAGGCCACGCCAACGCGCCGACCACGCTGCGCAAGGGAATGAACAGTTTTCTCAAAGACATGAAAATAACCTTCAGAAGAGACCCAACCACAAAGCGACCCAGAGTCAACAAAGAAGGCTCCAAACTAGACCGTTATCAGAAAAAAATCAACGAATACTATTACATTTCAACGCGCGACTAGCGACACAGCCCTCTAATCATTAAAGCATTCAAATCATCGCAATCTTTTTTGAATCGCTGGGCTTGTTAATTCTCGAAGCGCATCTGCAGCAATCCACTGTGCGCTCTTCGAATCTAATCTTTGAATCTCTCTGGCCGCTTTGATTGCCTTCTTATGCAAGTCAACATTACGTTTTCCAATCTGGCGCAAAGCCCAATTCACAGCCTTCTTAACAAAGTTTCTATCATCAACTGACTCTCTTTCTATTATTGGCAGAAACTTCAAGAACTCCGTGTCGTTTGCCTTTTTATCGTGAACGGATAATGTAGCCATCAAAACAAATCCAGCTCTCTTGACGAATTCCTCATTCCTTTTGCTCCACTCAACCGCCTTCTGATAAGCAAACTCAGTCTTGTCGAAAAGGTTACTGCAACATTGGTCGCAGACATCCCATGAAGCGAAGTCTTTCACCCATGTCTCCATCTGCTTTTCTGTAACCTTTTCGGGAACATCGATCATGCTTGCAAGTATACGAGCTTCATGAATGCCTGACGACCAGAGTTGCTGAGCGAGAACGTGATTCCTGCCTATCTCCTTAGCCATCATTCTGAGATTGGGAACGGACACTCCATAAGCGTTCTCGGGATTAATTCCGAACCGCGCCATGCCTTCCACAGCTTTCGGATTAGGCATAGACCTCAGTTTTCTAAGAATTTCCTCAAGCTGAATCAAAGTGCTTTCCTAAACCTGATGGCTTGCCCAGACAATTCCAGTTCGTAGACCTGGTTCACGTCGAAATCCACGCCAAGCTGCTCATACTCCTGCTCCGTCAAGAACAAGATGATTTTTGGAAACCCAAACTGCGCCTGCTGAGGCATAATGGGCAACTGCTGCTGTAGGGCTTGGATGACATCCTGCGCCATCCGCGCCTCCGCGGTCTGCGGCTTAATTACGAAGCGTGGGATAACTCTGTCCTCCAACAATTCAATGCGTTTGCCCAAGCTGCCCTCAGGGTCCCGTATTGACTCGATGCGTTGAACCCTCACGCGGACCATGCAAGTTTCACTTCCAACGTGTATTGGAGAGCAAAAAGAGGCTTTATGCCTTCCTATCTTATTCCATCTCAATCGTTGCTGGGGGCTTCGGCGTCACGTCATAATAAACGGTTGAAACATTCGTGCAGTGAGTCAAAATGTCGTCAGCGATTTGGTTCAGTGTGTTCCATGGAATATCAGCGACCCTGGCCGTTAGAAAGTCTTCAGTCTGAATTGCCCTAACTGCAACCACATATGGTTGAACCGGTGATTTTTCCCGAATCTGATAGAACAATCTTGTGACAGATGGATTCTCAGATAAAATTCTAGCCTGCAAATCTATCAAATCTCGAATTGCCTGCTGGTAAGTGTGTCCTTTTGGCGTCAAAACCCTGACAGCCACTACTTCTCCATAAACTCTGTTGCCAGCCTTAACGCCTGTCGCCCTGTCCTCAAATGTGCTTACTTCAACTTGGCTTGAGGATACGTTTAGGAATCCAGCCGTGAGCAATTCCATCTGCGAATGCTGGGCGCTGCGAAGTGTTTTCAAATCGTCTAATATAACTGCGAAATATTGGCTGGGCACATGTTTTGCTAGTTTCTCTTCAGCAATGGCTGTCGCTCTCTTCAGTGATTCCAGCTTGTCTCTCTTGATTTCGCCCACCACTCTCACAGACAACCCAGGTCCAGGAAACGGTTGACGCTCAGCCATTTCCTTGGGCAATCCAATGTAACGGGCTACTTCTCTAACCTGACCTTTAAACAAAGTCTTCAAAGGCTCAATAATTTGAAAACCATAGTGCTCCTTCGGGCTTATGCCAATCTGTGAGAGCACGTTATGCTGGGTTTTGACGCCGCCCGCAGTCTCGACGATGTCAGCCAGAATTGTGCCCTGCACCAAATATTGAATGCTTTCTCGCTGGGCAGTTTCGCTCAGAACACGATAAAAAGTCTCTCGAAACACCTTGCGTTTTTCTTCGGCGTCTCGCAGCTCTCGCATTTCTGTCAAAAAGCGTTCCTGAACGTTCACAATCTTCATTGGCAAGCTGAGTGGAGGCCTTGACAGCAGTTCAGCCACTTTTTCAGGTTCGCCTTCGCGCATAAAGGCGTCGTCCAAAATTGTACACAGAAGGTTGTCGCCTATGGCAAGGTGAACCAGCGCGGCGCATGTGGAGCTGTCAACACCGCCAGAAACAGCGATAAGAGCTCGCTTGTCGCCTAGCTCATCTTGTATCTCTTTGATTTGCTTCTCAACGAACTCTTTGGGATCGAATTTGGATTGTAATAAACCCATGTTGTTTACAGTTCTCCTTTAATTATTGAGTTCACTGTTTCTCTGGCTAAGTACCTTCCACCCTGGGGCATCTGTTTCGCACCTGTAGCCGCACAAATATCATTGGAATTTATCGGCTTCTCAAACTCCTCCATGCCTTTGAAACGGATGAAGGTAACATTGCTTCTTCCGCCAACAAACGAATTATATTCATCTCTGGATTCAAAAACAGTCTCTGAACCGTATTGGTTCCACAATTCGTCTTTTGCTCCAGTAATTCTCTCTAAGAACTCAGCGAAGCCTCTCATTTGTTTCGCGGGACGCTTCACGTAAAACAGAATTTTCCGTGCGTCCTTCGGTCCAACCTTTCCCCGCCGAACAAACGCGTGAACCGCATTACCCGTTCTGTTCCGAGTGCAGCGGCGGTTCCACCATTTCTCATCTTCTACAAGCAGATAGGCATAATGCTCTTCAGTCAATTTGCAATTGCCTCAGGTATGCTAATTAACGCGTGATTTATTGAGAACAAGTCTTATAAAACAGTTAATGTGTTTGGGCTCATAATGCGATGTGCGCATTTTTGGTTCAAAAACAAAGCCTCAGCTGCCACGTTTTGAGGGATTTCTGGAAAACTTTCCCTTTGATCAAACAAAGTGTCGAGTTGGCGCTTGGTATTTTTGCCTGTTAAGACTTTTTTGCGTCTTATGCTCTATGATAGGAAGAATGCGAGAATTAGGAGAGACGTAGTGAAACCAAAAGAGTTGAAAGAATGGGCTGACACCCTTAGAGAGTCAGCTTCAAACCGCGCTCAAACAGCCCGCATATTGAATTCTTCGATGGGCGAGTTAACCAGAGAGTTACAGTCCACACAGAAGCTGTGGCTGAAGGGAAGCAATCCAGTTTTGATTAAGGCGGGATTAGCGTTGATAGCTTTCCCAGAACCGACCATAAGCGACATTATAGGCGCAGCGTTGGTTGCGGCTGGCGTCATTCAGTTAAAGATGAAGCACTCGTCTCTGCACATTGAAGACGTGTACAAAACGTTTCCACAGGTGATTAAAGAGTTAGGTTCGCTCAGAAAGAGCGCGGTTCAGGAGTAAATTCTATAACGTAATCACGCACATAATATGTGCTTAACATGCAGCAGCGTTCAGGTGAAAGGAAAAATGAAGTTGGTTACGGTTTTGCTTCCAGAAGCCTATTTGGAGGGTTTAGACGAGCTTGTTCGGGCTAACATGTATCCCAGCCGCAGCTCTGCTATACGCTCAGCGGTGAGAGACATGCTCAAGAAGGAACTCTGGGCTCGAGGGCGAGAAGAATAGAAGCTGACAAGTAATCGAAGTTTCATCTAGACTTTGCACTTTCGGGTTTCAGACTTTGCCAAGCGGCATCTTTAATCTGTTCTGCTATTTTCGCAGGGTCTTTCGCCTCAACAATTATTCTTCCTACGATAAGATACTGGGCTCCCGCCTTCACAGGCACTTCTACGTTACCTCCCTGCACGCCTACGCCTGGAGAGTAAATTGGCACCCTTCCCTTCAATACGGCATGAACCTCTCGGATTCTCTCTGGGTAAGTTGCGCCTACAACCGCGCCGTCGGAGCTCCACCTCAAGGCTTTTTCTGCGAAGATTCTATATTGCGGGATAAACCGTTTTGTTGTTGAGTCTTGCACCATTTGTCCGTAGCCTTCAACCGCACCCTTGTGACTCATATAAACTAAAATGATGACGCCGCGGTTCATTTTTTTGGCAACGTCAAAAACTGGCTGCAAGCCTTCTTCCCAGCCCACAAAGGGGCTAGCGATAACGGCGTCGAAGCCAGCCTTATAATAGTATTCAGCAATAGCTCGATTTGTGTTTCCAATGTCGTTGATTTTGGCATCCATTATGGTTGGCAACCCCAAGTCATGCGCTCTGCTCACGATTTTTTGTACGCCGTCAAACAAACCTAAGGGAAGAACCAGTTGACGATTAAATTTAACTGCACAGAGGTATGGAGCGGCAGACTCCAGAATTTTGAGGCTACGAGACAAGAGCTGCTTAAGGTTTTCATCATAGGGAAAATCTAAGGCTAAGATGATATTTGACTCCGTTTTTTGGGCTGACGCCTCCATTTTCTGTTTAAACGACAAATGATGACACCCTCTCCAGAGTCTGGGTTCTTTGAGGGTAGTTTTATATGTAACTCTTAAGATTATCGTTTGGGCTTCTTCGAGGTGTAATCACAAATTGGCTGTGTCCCCTAGCGTGCGTATGGTGTTGGCTCGTCGGATTGCGGGCGAGATTATTTTGTCGAATAAGCCCGGTGCCACCATGAGAAAGTGGCGTGAACTGTTCGCTGTGTCTCAAATGCGGTTGTCTGAGAAAATGGTTCTTTCTTCACCTTCGGTTATCAGCGACTATGAGAGTGGCAGGCGTAAGAGCCCCGGTACAAAGTTTGTAAGAAGGTTTGTTTGGGCTCTTTTGGCTATCGACGAGGAGAGGGGTGGAAGATACATCCGCGAACTGGCTCGTTTGACAAGCTCGCCCACAACCGCCATTCTTGACCTGCGGGAATTTCCCATCCCGGTGCGTGGCGAACTGTTTCGTAAGGCCGTGCTGGGAGAAGTCGTGACTTGTCATGAAGAGGCTCAGCGGGAGATTTCTGGCTACACGGTTGTGGACAGTCTCAGGGCAATTGAAACCCTGTCGGGTTGGGAGTTTTTCACGATTTTTGGAAGCACAACCGAGCGTGCGTTGGTGTTCACAAACATGCGTGGGGAACGCTCTCCTATGCTGGCTGTGCGGATCAGCCCGCTAAAGCCGCGGTTGGTGGTTTTCCACGGCGTTGAACCTGACGATTTAGCTATTAAGTTGTCCGAGTATGACTGCATTCCCCTTGTCTATTCCATGGCGCCCAGCGTGGAATATTTGATAAAGTCTTTGCGGCGACTATACCGTGTAGCCCTCCGCATGAAGTTGGGTAAATCGATTCGCGTGCCTCCAAAAGTCACCGCCTAACTAGCGGAGTCGACACCTCTTTATGATTAAGGTAGGATGCTGCGGCTATCCAACTTCGATGAAGAAGTATTATGAGACCTTTGGCCTGGTCGAATTGAACCGAACGTTTTATGCTTATCCCCGGATGTCAACTGTGACGAGATGGAGAGAAAAAGCTCCAGCGGACTTTGAGTTCACAGTTAAGGCACATCAAGAAATCAGCCACAAGCACCGGTTTGAAATCAAACCAACGGTCAAATCGTTTGAACAAATGAGGCGAATATGCAAAGCACTAAAGGCACGCATACTTTTGATTCAGACTCCCGGGTCTTTTCGTCCAGACAAACTCAAAGCGGCTCTAGAGTTTTTTCGTAGAGTTGAGCGAAAAAACTTGACAGTGGCGTGGGAAACGCGCGGTCGGGAGTGGGACGAACCTGAGACAAGAAACGTTTTGGAGAAGGCTCTAAGATCTGTTGATGTTCCCCACGTCGTCGACCCGTTTAAGAGCCTTCCAACCTACACTGGCGGCGCAGCCTATTTTCGGCTGCACGGAATGGGAAAACAACTCTATTACCACCAATATTCAAACGAGGAACTCAAAAGGCTGCACAAGCTGGTAGAGCCGTTTGAGAGGAGGGAAAAGAAAGTTTACGTTCTTTTTAACAACCTTGCCATGCTCGACGACGCGACGCGCTTTATGCATTACCTCGAGACAAGCTCGTTTCCTAGCCTCACTGGCACAGTTGGATTAGACTCAGTGCGCTCAATAATTGAGAAAACAAGATATCCAGCCAGAAAGAGCGCACTTTCAAAGAGACTGGGATGGAGACTCGTTGAATTAGAATCAGGCAAACAAACACCGTTAGATGAGTTGATTAAGAGATTACCTTCCAAGCCCTACAGAAGCCTAGAAGGAATCATGAAAGAGATAGAACGCGTCATCAAGTGAAAGAAAATCTCGGCGAATTAGGCTTCAAATCGATTGTGTTAGGAGGCTTAAAAGTGAGCGTTTGTAAAAATCTTGACGCCCTTTTCAACCGCTTCATAGAGAAGTTTGGCGAATTCAGGGTCCATTTCATAGTAAGGTCTATCTCTTGCGTGTCTGGGTGTTGAACCGAGAACAAGACCCCTGCTCCTGTGTCTTTTTCTACTAGGTTCATTAATGTTACGAGATGCTTTCTCCCGCGAAGCGTAGGAGCGTCTGGAAACATTGCAACATGGTTCGCAACGTGGGTAACACATTTGACTTCGAGAAAAAATCGTTGTCCCCCATGCTTTAGGAGCAATCGATTAGGACGCGGTTCACTTTGACGTTTTGTCTCAAAGTGCTGTAACCCTTTAAGGGCTCGAACTCTTACTTTTCAATACATGCTCTCGCATTCATAGTTGAGAAACGAGCGTCAACTATAACGGGGACACCTGCATGTTCAATCGCGAACAAGTCGTAGCCGCTCTTGCGTCCAACTCGATTCTGTTTTCTAAGAAAATTCGTGGCTTTGGGAACGAGCACAGTCCCAAGCCTACCAGAGTTGGGAAGATGAGCAAGAACGCTGTTGTTGTTTAAGGCGACTTCAGCCATGAAACGGTTCAGACGCTTTAGAAAAACGCCGACATCAAACCTGCCTTCCAATTCCAACCGCATACCAATCACTTAGAAGGATTTCAGACAGAATTCCAATAAAATACCTTGTGTCACTCAAAAAGCCAAGAAACTAATGAAGTGACCGAACCTTGCTAACGTAGAGGTGTATCAGGTAAACCACAGCAAAAATCGTGAGAGCCACCTCAAACTGGAGAATAATCGGGTTTCTTTCTATGCCCATAAAATAGCCTTGCTGAAGAATGTCTTTGAAAACCAAAATTTGGAGAAAAACAGCGCCCCCTAGGCAACTCAGGCCAAGACTGTGGAAAACTAGGCGCAGACGCCCCAAGTGACCATTGATTTTCAGCTTCGCCAACGTCTATCCTACTATATTGGACCACAGCCGGTATAGTTATGATTTATGAAAACCAACTCTGAATGCAAGTTTAGTCTTGTTGTTCCACTATATTTCAAAAACAGATTCAATCTGCTTTCCTAATCATGGACCATAGCTGATTTTGAAGCTATATTTCAAATTCATAATGGTTAAGAACATTTTGGTAGACGATACTGTGATTCGAAATCGGGGATGCGTTAGAGCATGAAGAAGCAGTTTAAACTGTTAACTCTTTTGGCAGTCATAATCGCAGGAATGTTTGCTGCTGCAGGCAGACTGTTCTTCCTAGCAAGTGCCACTTATGTTGAAGGCATCATTTTACAAGACACTATCTGGACGCCAACAGACAGCCCTTTTGTTGTGTCAAAGGATCTAATTGTAGCCCCAAATGTCACATTGACCATAATGCCTGGGGTTGAAGTAAGGTTTGGAGGAAACTTTTCGCTTTTCATAACTGGAAGACTTGTCGCAAACGGAACACAGGACAATTGGATAACGTTCACTTCAAACAAGGAAAAACGAATGGCTGGAGACTGGACCACTATCCTATTCATTTCCGGAACTCAACAGTCTTCGATGGTTTACTGCTTGATAGAATACGCAAGAAACGGAACAACTATACAGAATAGCGATGTAAAAATCATGAACAGCAAAATGCGAAACAACTCGCAAAACGCAATAAATATGGAAAATGGGACCTTAGAAGTTACAAACAGCGAGATAAGTAACAATGCAGCTGGCGGGATAACCATTAAAGATGGTAATGTAAAAATCCAGAACAATGAAATACGCGATAGCGGAAACGGCATATTTTTGACTGGATTCCTAACCCAGGAAGTTGACATAAGCCGAAATAGGGTGCTTCTTAACAATCAAAGCGGAATACGAATTGGCACTTTTATCCATACCAGTTTGACAATTCTCTACAACACTCTGTCTTCAAACGAGAAGGGATTTTACGTTTCGGGTTGGGCAAATACACTAATCACTAACAATTCTATTGCATATAACAAAATGGGAATCTTCTATGAAAGCGATATTACTACGTCTCATATGGCACTCTTCAACGATATTTACGGCAACGATTATGGCATGGACGTGTCACGCGATGCTACCGTTTATGCACCATACAACTATTGGGGAGACGAAAGCGGACCCTATCACATCTCCCTGAACCCGAATGGAAAAGGTAACCCTGTGGGCGGCGATGGATTCAACCTAGACTTCATATTCTTCTTAACTTCTCCCATTGGCTACATTAATCAGCGCCCAACAGCAAGTCTCCTAAGCGATATGACGGCTGTTCGCCCAAATCAAACTGTCACTTTTTTCGCCACCACTTCAACCGATGATGGACGCGTTGACCTATATTATTTCAGCTTCGGAGACGGAAAAACCAGCGGTTGGACCCCCCTCTCAGTTTTCGCTCACAAATACTCTTCTGTAGGAACCTATTATGCAACTGTCACCGTGATGGATGACTTCGGCGTCAATAGCAATAACGCGGTAACGGTGACGATGGATGTTCGAGACCTCCCGTCTCTCACAGTTTCGCTCACCACCAGCTCTGTCAGTATGGGTTCCGGGAAGCAGCTTCCAATCACAGTTTATGCAACAGACGGAGTTTCTCCAGTGGCAAACGCAGAAATCACTCTGTTTTCGATCGTAGGAGGAAGTCTTACACCTTCTTCTGGGTTGACAAGCTCAACTGGTTATCTCACGTCATCCTTTACTGCGCCGATCGTTGATCAGAAAACCTACGTGAGAATAACGGCAACGGCCTCGAAGGACGGCTATTCGGATGGTTCGGACTTCGAATATCTGAGTGTTCTGCCTCTGCTATCAGCCCAAGTTACCCTAGATCCCAGTCTAATAAAGTCTGAAGCAACCTCAAATGGGACAGTCCATGTGACACACAACACAAATTCCATAGAAGGAGTGGCCATCACAATATCATCCGACAGCGGAGGAAGCTTCTCTCCAGCAAACGGGACCACCGATGCAAAGGGTGACTTCAGATTCACTTTCTGGGCGCCACAAACATTAACGCAATTGAACGTAACTGTCACGGCGATGGCCAAAAAGAGTGGCTACTGGGACGACGTAGCCCAATCCAAAGTGACCGTAGATCCTAAAATATTAACTGTTCAACTTATTGCTGATCCAACCAGTGTTGAGTCGAATGCTGACTCAAGCATGATTGTTCATGTGGCATCCGATGGAATCCCTGTTGAAAATGCCACGGTCTCGTTGTCGTCGAATATGGGCGGAAGCTTTTCTGCTGCCACTGGAAAAACTGATGCCAACGGCGACTTCAGATTCAATTTTACTGCACCTGAAACAACAGCGCAGGTTAATGTCACAGTTACCGCATCTGCAGCAAAGGTCGGATACGTCTCTGGAGAACGTCAAACACAAATCATTACGATCCCGAGCCCCAGCCCTGAGCCCAGTGTTGCTGGTTTGCCGTTGACAACAATATTGCTTATCGCAATTCCTATCGTTGTGGTTGTCATCGTGGCTGTTCTGATTAAAGCTAAAATAATAGTATTTAGCAGCGAAGAAGAGTAGGCTAAACCTCTACTTCCTTCTCTTCAGCCACACCCAATCACGGCGAGTCAGCGCCTCGCTTCTCGAAAAATCTTTGACAAAATTCTTGAAAACGAAACAAAGAAAAGGGTTTAATTCTGACGCTTGCTCTGCTATTAATTCTTGATAAGATGGCGATTCAACATTGAAAAGCAGGGGCACGGTCATTGCCATTTCAGGCAAGGGTGGTGTGGGCAAGACAACCACAACCGCTTTAATGGCAAAGATTCTAAGCGGAGGCAATCCTGAAAGGAGCATTCTCGTTATTGATGCCAATCCAGACTCTAACCTAGCCGACGTATTAGGCATCACCGTAACTCGAACAGTTGGCATGATCACTGATAACCTGAGGAAGTCTTTAGAGAAGTCTGAGATCCCGCCCACCATGACTAAGGAAGACATCCTCGAAACGCGCATCTTCGAAATCTTGCATGAAACACCGGACTTTGACCTGCTAGTAATGGGACGCGGCGAAGGTGAAGGTTGCTACTGCCCTGTCAACGCCTTTCTGGCACACATCATCGACCGTTTGATAAAGAATTATGACGTGACATTAATGGACATGGAGGCAGGGTTAGAACATTTGAGCCGAAGAACCGACCGAGACGTCGACATAATGATAGTTGTAACTGACCCAAGTTCGATGGGGCTGCAAACCGCCAAACGAGTCAAAGAGGTCGCAAAAGAGGTCCACATAAACTTCAAAAAGTTCTATCTCATAGGAAACAGGTTCAAACCTGAAATGGAGCCCATGCTTCAAGATGAAGCGCAGAAACTAGGATACGAATTTGTTGGAATCATTCCAACCGACGACAACGTATTCACATACAACCTAACTGGAAAACCCCTGCTCAATCTACCAGCCGAAAGCCCAGCAATACCAGCCGTAAGACAAATCCTTACACGGATAGGTTTGCTAGATTAAGCGAGTGACCCTCAGCCGAGTCAGCTATCAAGGTTCTCTTAGAATTTAGAATTTAACCTTCTCTCTGAACGTGAACTTGTCGACTTTCAGCAGTTCTTCCACAAACGAAAACTGTCGTTTATAAATGTGACAGTTTTTTGAAATCATTAACATCGGTCCCGTGGAAATCTCTTCCCATCTGTCGCCATGTTTTCTTCTTCCTCTTGCGTTCAGTTCTTTCACAAATGATTCGCTGAAGAGTTGCAATCCAGCCAGGTTTGCTGGCAGGGCTCCGTAGGCGTCCCAAGACCTGAAATAGCCTAGTATAGTAAACTTCAATTTATTGTCGTTATTATCTCTAGTGATTTCCGTGTCAAGTATAGTCAAGCATGGAGGTTCGTGTTTTTTACCGTCTATTTCTTTGCATATGTCTTGCGGCACGCGAATAACTAGGGTTATCTGTCTATCAAAAAGTTCCTCTATATATCGGTTGATGGCTTCCTCAATTTGGTTCACTGGGCTACGGAGACGACTTGAGTAAGTGTAGGTTTCGTCAGGTCTCTTCTCGCCAAACCAAAGGTATTCCATAAAATAGCTCATCACGTATCGCATGTCGCATGGAGCCTTCTCATGCACCAACGGTTTGTTTTCAGGATGCAATATCTCAATGGTTATGTCTAATTTTTTGGTGTCAGTCGTTTCTGACCCATACTTCACCCTGAAGTCTTCGCCCTCCTCCCAAATTTTCTTTAAAACCTGATACCAAGCGTCGGGTAGGTCAAAGGCAGTTATCTTAACGTGTTTCATTTTTCCAATCTTTCCTGTTTCTCCCTTAATTTAGATAAAAAGAGGTTGGCATATAAGCGTGGTCAATGCCAAGTTACGATGTTGGTATAGAGAAAAACGTTAAGAAGGCCACAAGCCAAGTGACGTGATGGCTTCGGCTACTCTGCCAACACCCAGTACTAACGCAGCGGTGCGCATGTCTGTTTCGCGTTTTTTTGAAATGCCATAGACATCATCGAAGGCTCTCACCATCATTGCCTCAAGTTTGCTGTTCGCTTCCTGTTCGCCCCAGCGTTCACGGGTGAGGTTCTGAACCCATTCAAAGTAGCTTGAAGTGACTCCGCCAGAATTGTCCAAAATATCAGGGATGACGAACACCCCTTTCTCGTTGAGGATTTTGTCGGCTTCAGGCGTGATCGGGCTATTTGCCGCCTCAGCCACTATCTTGGCTTTGATTTTGTCTGCGTTTTCCTTAGTGATTTGATTTTCCAAAGCCGCAGGAACCAAAATGGCGCATGGTAGTTCTAACAGTTCTTCATTTGTAACTTGGTTTGTGTCGGGATAACCAATGACTGAACCCGTTTTGTTTTTGTGCTCAAGAACTTTTGGAGGGTCAACGCCTTCAGGGTTGTAGACTCCGCCTTTAGAATCGCTTACTGCCAAGATTCGATGACCATATTCATGCAGTATCCGTGCGGCGTTCCAGCCTACGCTTCCGAATCCCTGAATTGCCACAGTGCTGTCCTTGACTTTCATTCTCAGGTGTTCCATAGCTTCTCGAATGCAAAAGGCAACTCCTCTCGAGGTAGCTTCTTCTCTCTGCTTAAACCCGCCTAGGATGATGGGTTTGCCAGTAACCGACTCAGGCACACTGAAGCCCCTTAAGAGGCTATACGTGTCCATTATCCAAGCCATGGTCTGTTCATCCGTGTAAACATCTGGAGCCGGAACATCTCGATATGGTCCGATTAGATCTGAAATCATGGTTGTGTATCGACGAGTCAAGCGTTCTAACTCACTTGGCGACATTTCTTTTGGTTTGCAGCATACCCCTCCTTTTGCACCACCGTAGGGTATGTCCACAACTGCACATTTCCAAGTCATCAACATAGACAGCGCCGTTATTTCATCCAATGTTACGTCTGGATGATATCTAATACCGCCCTTAAATGGTCCACGCGCGTCATTGTGTTGCACTCTGCATCCTAAAAACACTTCAACTTTTCCATTGTCCATCTTGACTGGAAGAGAAACTATCAAGGCTCTTTTTGGATGTTTGAGCACCTCATGAATTCCAGGGTCAAGATTCAAATTGTCCGCTGCTGTACCCAATTGATGAAGAGCCACATCCAGAGGGTTAGGTTTAACCGTGGTCATGTTTACAATTTCACCAATGTGTGTGTTAGGTTAAAAGCATAGATAAAGCATTAGCTTTCTTTGGTTGTGAGCTTCTTGGACAAAACCGGTATGAACTCTGCGAAGATGATGAGAAGAATCAAAAAGATCATGAAGGCCATGCCCAACGGAGTTCGAATAAACAATGGCACGTTACCAACCCACGGCACAACGCTTACAACTTTACCCACCAAGAGTTCGCTGGAGACCATTCCGTTCAATGTGTCAGGCGGCGTGTTCCCCCAGTAATCAGGAGAATAGTTGTTGTCACCTTTGGTTTGAAAATACCATGCGCCGCCATTTTCAACTTTTGCTATTACGCGATGCACAATGAGTTCATCTCCTGTGGTAAATAATAGAAAGCCTCCACCCCTAGGGTAGTATGGTCTGTGAAAAACAATCATTGTGCCGTTAGGTCTTGGAGCAGCGCTAATTTCGCTAGCCGGGACTCCCTGAACCACAATGAGGTCGCCGACGTTTAGCGTGGGTATCATGCTTCCTGAAGCAACGGCCAAAAGAGGATACTCGGTGCCTAACGCCACTTTTAAGCCAAACCCGAATGCGAAGACACCGCCCAAAAGAATTATTCCTAAAATTGCAGTTTGGACGTATTCGTTTTTTAGCGCCTTTGACAATTTCTCTCTCGCCATTTTTCGCCAACTGTCCTTTTTAATCTTCGAGGCTACGATTTATTGTTGCAGAGAAAATGCAACCGTACCGTTAAAAACTTAACGCTGCACTTCTTGGAGCATGTGCCCATCGAGGACTTAGTGTTTCCAATTTGGTCTGCGTGTTGTTATGGTTCTGCCCATTACCCACAACAACTTCAAGGTTCTACGCAGAGAGATAAAGTGAAATGACTTAGATCCATGAGCCATATCCATGGATGCCGTACAATCAAGCGCTTGTTTAGAAAAATAAAGAGGGAAATGGCTGGAGAATGGTTAAACTTCTAGTTTTGTTGCAGGCTCTTTCAGCATGCTTTTCTCTTTGAACTCCCTTTTTTCTGGCATTCTAAACCTTGCGTTTGCTCAGGACAACTCGGAATGGTTTATGGCATCTTGGACAGTCGAAAAGTCCGATTTCCAGCTGCATCTTCTTTCCTGATTTGTCCGGTCGACCAGCCATTGTCCATTTCTTCTTCGGGGAGCTAACTTCGGTTCCACACTTTGGACATTTAGCCATGATTTTTCCTCCATCATGACGGTGATGGTTTGATGTTCAATGAATAAAAGATTTATGGTATGTTGAAAACAAAGGAAATGCCCATCATATATATGTAAAGAGTAATCATAGTTTATAATTGAGAAGAATGTTGCTATTCAATGAATGAGAACATAGCAACATCGATTTTGTGGATGATGATGATAAACACATTCATGGAAATACTGCAGAACATCATAAAGAAAACAGGTTCAAATTGTGTTTTTATGGACTTTTAAGGACAAAATCTATCCGTTAGTGCTGCAAATGAGTTAGTTTCACTCGAAGAGAATGCAAAATAGGAAGAACTTTGCATTATTTGCCATAGACCACGCAAAAGCGCTTGGTGCCAAATACGTAGACGTCGAACTTTTTGCCGAGATAACTCCACCATCGTTGGGCGTTAAGATGTAAATTTCAAGTGAACATCTGTTGAGAATCGATATGAAAGAGCCTTGCTTCATATAGTTTATTAGGTGTTTCGAAAACATTATTTCTTACGAGTCCCTACAATCATTCATGAAGACGTATAAAGACGGTTTGGAAGCGTGGAGCAGAGATGTCTCAGGAAGCAAGCAATGTGGTAGAGAAGAGATCCTCCGTTTTTCGCGAGGTCTATCCCATTGCTGAGCCCAACGTTTACGCTGCTGTTGTGCGTGACCCTGTGTCGCAGAAGATTCAATACGAGGTGATTGAACCCACGCTTCGGAAAGAAGAGGAAAGGTATCTAGAAGAGATTAAGTCGTTATTGATGGAAGAGTTGGATGTCAGCGTCAAAGACCTGGAAACCAAAGAAAACGCCACGGAGTATCTCAAACGCAAAGTTGCCCAGGTGATTAAAGATTACAAATTGAAGATTCCAAACGAAGCCGTTGAAAAACTCATGTATTATATCGTACGCGATTACCTTGGATATGGCAAAATTGATCCCCTCATGCACGACCACATGATTGAGGACATTTCAGCTGACGGTGTGAACGTTCCAATTTATGTGTGGCATCGAGAATTCGAGTCTTTGCCAACCAACATAGTGTACAGAAGCCCAGAAGAGTTGAATTCCTTTATAGTGAGGTTAGCGTTTCTTGCTAGCAAGCAGATTTCGATAGCTTCTCCTTTACTTGACGCTTCATTGCCAGATGGAAGCCGAATCCAAATGTCCTATGGAAACGAGATAACAAGAAGGGGCCCAACTTTTACTATCCGTCGGTTCCGAGTTGACCCCTTAACTATTTCTGATCTCATCACGTTTAAGACTTTGTCAGCCGAAATCGCTGCTTACTTTTGGTACGCCATTGAAAATCGGGCTTCAGTCCTTGTCGCAGGTGGTGTTGCCACAGGGAAAACCACTATGCTAAACTGCCTCTCCATGTTCATCAAGCCCGAGTTTAAGATTGTGAGCGTTGAAGACACCGCAGAACTCAACCTGCCCCATGAGAACTGGATTCCGTCAGTTGCGCGCACCAGCGGTGATAGAAAACATGGCGGCGAGGTAACATTGTTCGACCTTCTAAAAGCAGCGGTACGACAGAGACCAGACTACATCATCGTAGGTGAGGTGCGAGGTGAAGAAGCATACACGCTCTTTCAAGCCATGGCCACAGGACATCTGGGTATGTGCACCATTCACGCTGAATCGGTAGACTCTGCAATTCATCGACTAGAAGCCGCACCGATGAACATACCCAGATCATTATTACACATGCTAGACATTATACTTGTTCAAGGAAGAGCCGAAATCAATGGAAAACCAGCCAGACGAGCCTTTTCAGTAACGGAAATGGTCGGTTCAGATCCGAAAACCAAGGAACTCTTGACTAACGATGTGTATCGCTGGAATGCGGTAGGCGACCTTTTCTCATATCTGGGACGGAGTTACGTTTTGGAGAGAATTATGAAAAAACTGAACACAACAGCGCAAGAGGTCCAAGCCGAACTGCAGAGGAGAAAAATGGTACTGGAATGGATGGCGAAAAGCAAGATTCGAAAGTACACTGATGTGGCGGGAATAATCCGGGAATATTATGCAGACCCGATTCGAGTTTACCACAAAGCAAGGGTAGGCGTCTAATTGAAAATCAACAAAATCACAGAAGCACTAAAAAAGGGCTACCAGCGGTTGGAAAATGCCTTACAGCTACTTCTAACTTCCTTAGTGAACCGTTTAGGTAACACACCCGAAAGTTTTGGGGACGATTCAACCAAGCCTCAAGCGGTTGCCTATCGTTTGCTAGGCGAAAAAACCGTCAAGTTGCTGCCCCTTTTTAGGGATTTAGATGTAAATTTGCAGAGATCAGGCCTGAATGTGAGTTTCAAAGGCTTCGTCAGCCTAGCAATCCTAACAACTTTACTAGCATCCTTTTCAGTTTGGATTATAGTTCCGCTTGTAGCGCTCTTGTTGTTCCACCTATCTGCATTTTTGTCTCTGCTCTACACTGTAGGTGCTATGCTTTTCGCCGGAGCCTTTTCAATTATCGGATTTTATCTCTACCCCATTATCAAAGCAGACAGCAGAAAAAGAAATCTTGAGGATGGTTTGCCCTTCACCACGGGTTACCTTTCCATATTAGCTGGCGCTGGTGTGCCCCCGGCTCAAATGTTTCGTTCGCTAGCAAAGATAGATTCTTCATTGGCCATCTCTCAGGAAGCAAAACACATCGTAAGAGATGTGGAACTTTTCGGAGTGGACATAATCTCAGCCATGGAATCCGCATCAAAGCAAACACCTTCACAAAAGTTTAAGGAACTACTCGAAGGGTTCATAGCCACAATGCATTCGGGAGGAGACTTGGCCAAATACCTTTCTGAGCGCTCGATGCAATTCATGAGGCTGAAGAGAATTGCTCTGAGACGCTTGGGAGACACCCTTGGAGTTTTGGCCGAGTTCTATGTAGTCATGCTAGTCGCAGGTCCCTTAATTTTAGTCGTTATGCTTGCAGTTATGGCTATGCTAGGCGGAGGCGGTCAAGGACTGTTTAATCCTCGCTTAATGCTTTACCTTCTAACTTATTTGGGTATACCAGTGGGCTCAACTGTCTTCCTAGTAATCCTTGACACGATTTCGCCTAAGCGGTGATAACTAGCCATGCCTAAGGTTGAGAAGTGGGAGAAACGAATCGCGTGGACGGTTTCCCTAGCTTTGGCAGTGGTTGTGCTTTTCACCGCTTTCGTAAGGCTTTCAGGTTTGCCAATCTTCGACGAATATGTTGTATTGGCCATAATTATCGCATTGCTTCCAGCAGCCGTGCTTGACTACGTGGACTATCGTTGGCGACGCTCAATTGACGAGCACTTGCCGGACCTGTTCAGAGCCATTGCTCAGTCTGAAAAAACAGGCATGACGTTGACACAGGCTGTTGAAGAAGCAGCCAGGCGGCATTACGGTCCATTAACTGCCGAGTTGAGGCGCATGATTGCACACATGTCGTGGGGGAAGTCCCTCGAAGAAGTGTTTCAATCATTCAGTCAACGCGTCAACACATCGTTGACTAGACGCAGTGTTCCATTGGTGGCTGAAGCCGGTCGGTCTGGAGGTCACATAGAAAAGGTGTTTGAGCCTATGGGAAAGTTTGTTCAATCCACTTTAATGGCTGAGAAAGAGCGTCAGGCTCAGACACGCCCCTATATTGCTATTGTTTATGTGGCATTCTTCGTGTTCCTCTTCACCGTCATAATGTTGTTCAGAACATTTTTTGTGCAGATGATAGAACTACCCGCTTTAAATTCAGCTTTGCTTTCAAGCGACGACGCTAGGCAACTGTTCTTTCACATGAGCATTGTTCAAGCGTTGTTCAGTGGATTGGTAGCTGGCAAAATGGGAGAAGGAACCATAAGCGCAGGTTTAAAGCACAGTGTGATATTGCTGGTGGCGGGTTACATTGCGCTCAAGTTCCTGGTTTAGAGGATGAAACAAATGCTCAAAATGTGGTGGAACCAGAGGGCGATCACTCCGGTGCTGAGCAACGTCTTACTCATGGTCATTGCCGTGGCCGGCATGTCAATTGCTATAACTGCTACTTACGTAATCACGGGCAACCTCCGTGAAACGATGGGTGAACGGTTCATAGTGGAAGACATCTGGTTCAGAACAGACACAATTGCCATTTATTTGCGTAACACTGGCAAGATGCCTATCGATGTTGCGGCGGTATATGTAGATTATAGGGCTCAGTCGTTTACTGCTCTTCATTTAGAGCCTCTTGACCACGGTTGGTTAAATGTAACTCTTACATGGACAACAAACACGGTTTACCACATTAAAACTGTGACGAGCAGAGGAACCCAAAGTGCGGATTACTATAAGTCGCCAACGTAACCTTATGCGAAACCGACGTGGGCTAAGCAATTTAATAATCGTGGTGCTCAGCCTCGTAATCCTAGTTGTAATAGTTTCAAACGTAATCCTGTGGAGTTACCAAATGAACCAGTTGGACTGGGAGAAAATGCAAGAAAACGTTAATGTAAGTAACGTTGCTCGCATAACTCGTTCCTCTTGGTTTGTAACCCAAAACGAGTACACAATCAACAAGGGCGGTCGCACGAGCAGCTCCTACCTTGATACACAAATCATGGACAACAATTACGAAAGTTTCAGAGAGTCATCTCCTCCCCGCATGTTTGATATTAATGGTACTTTTTCAATAGACTTATCCATCTACCCTTTAGTGCATATCCAAAGTGTTGAGATACAATTGAAATACAGAGTCGATGACACGGGTGAGAAATGGTTTCTAAAGGCATACGATTGGACATCAAAGAGCTACAGTGATAACGGCTTTAACTACACAGTTGGTCACACACCAAGTTTGGGATGGAATTATTATGCGGTAAATCTCACCAACAATTGGCTCAGTTATGTACGAAATGATGGAAAAATACTCATTAAGGTTCACGACCAATTACCTGATTCAACTCGCACAAATATTGAAATAGACTTTCTCGGTGTGAGAGTCGCAGTAAGCGGAGCGCTTTTCACATTGCAAAACAAAGGCTCTCGCACCACACACTTTGTCTCTATATGGGTTAACAACTCCACAGAACACAAAAGATACGACGCAGATGCGTTCGTCAACTCAGGAGAAACAATCTCTTATCAACGTGCCGACATCCAGTTACCAAGCGGACAATACACTGTAAAAGTTGTCACCGAGCGCGGAAACATAGCAGTTTACGCTGCACGTTGAGGTAACTGAGACTCCGGCGGAAGAGGAGAACCCATCACGGTCTCCAAGGTCTTCATGGCTTCTTTTTGGTTTTTGGCTTCAATCAACTCGATTTTGTAAAGGTCAGCGAGTTTTCTTCCGTTATCACTTATCCTTGGAATAACAATGAGGCAGGCTTTTTCGGGTGCCACATCATAGACTTTCGCAAACATGGCGATTACAGATTGTTCCGAAACGACGTCTTCGGCAGAGGTAGCAAGGTCTATAACAATAACGTGGCGTGCAGCGTCGCCTCTCGACGCTGCCACGTCAAACATGTGGCTGGCGCCCGATTTACCCTTCAAGAAACCTGGGCTTTCTACCGTAAAACCGCGGCTTTGGAGAAATTCCCTTATGGGAGCAACCAGAATATAGCCTACTCCAGCCTCTTTCATCACGTCCTGATTCAAGGAGTAGGAGTAAACGTCTTTGTAAACCGCGTCTTCAAACGTAAAAATGCTCTTGCAGTCCCGACAGAAATGGGAAGGGACAGGTATGTCAAAGTTTTTGCCACACTCGTTACACGCACACCAGACCCCAGCCTTCCGATAGTTGACATCGGGCCTAGTCAATTCATTATGGCATCTTGGGCACACAAGTTTATCATTTTGTTTGAAGCGGTCTTCAATATCGATGTATCCGCATTGAATGTGCTCAACAAGAGAGCTCTTCTTCACGTTGAAAGATTTGCAGTAAGGGCAACAGTACCTAACCGAAACACTGCCCGAGTTACACTTAGGACAACCAATCATCTTGTCGAATATCTCACGGCTTAAAACGCCGACTTCAAAGAGATGGTTCAAAAAAACCTCTACCTCAGCATGATTGCCCACAATTGCTTCAACAATTGGGTATGAATACCCATATTTGGAGCCATAGATAGGGTCCAATCTTTCAAACTCACCGCTTAGGAATTTGCTGAGGACCAGTTGTGCACGGTGGTCTCGATAAACCTCAGACCGCTCCGCTCTTATACTCTTAGCCATTGTTTCTCTCCTCAGCTCTGTCGGTAGGCGTCAGACCCCACGGATTGTTCATTTTATTTATCTCACTTTAACTCCTGTTGCCTTAATCGTGCTTTCGATTCTGCTAAGTTGTAATCGTGCATGAGAATTCGTCTTTCTCAGCATCATAACCGAAGTTTTTGCATATCAATTGTCGATTAAAATATCTTGAGAGAACCCCCGCCCAAAATGAGCCAATCAAGTATTTCTGCGAACCCTTTGTAGTCTTGACTGGCGAATTCTTAACTACAATGTCCACCATCGGAGGTTCAACCCGAACGATTTTCACTGAGATATTACCCCAACCCGTATTAGGCTGAACTTTAATTAGAACGCTCAAAAGCTCTTCCAGGCTTTTACGAGGGTCGCATTTTAGCATGTTGTCAAAGAGACTCTGGCCCGATTCGAACCACATGTGGTGAACTATGGCTTCGCCTCCGCTTCCGAAGATTCTGTCGAGTTTCTCGCACCCTGAGAGAGGAATCAACATCAAAGCTCGCACTCCTAGATTGATTTCACCCTTCTCTTCGGGCCTTGTTTTCCTTTCTTTCTTAATTTTTTGTGTTTCAAGGTCGGTATCTGCTTTTATCGGTTCATATTCAAGCACGTTCGTTTCAGTATCCATAATATGTTTCCCTCCGAACGGTAGGAAAGATTACATTAGAGAAAAACTTCATAAAATCAAGGTTCAACTGTCCCACTCCACATTCAACTGTCAACATTAAGGAATATACTAAGCTGAGAGCGTAAAACCATTGCATAGTGTCTTGCTAATGCCTGCGTTTAATAATAGATTTGTTAAGTCCGAATACTCAGTCAGAATCTATATTCAAGAATGCGGCGCCAACTGCATAAGAATAACCGTTTACCTTTGATTACCTCCTCTATCCTAAAGAGACTGTGCCTCAAACAGCAGCACTGGCTAACGATAGCTTTTCTGGTCTTTCGCTCGAGCGCCCGGACCGCCAAACTTTTTAGGCTCGCGTCGACGAGGGTCACCGGCAAGCAAGGTTCGGTCATATTCGGTGAACACCGTTTGCAGGTGCGAGCTCTTTGTCCAACGGAACAATGCTCTTGCAACCGCTGTGCGTGCAGCCTCGGCTTGGCCCATAAAGCCGCCGCCGGCAACTTTTATGTCGATGTCAAGTTGTTTCCAAACGTTGTCGCCAGCGAGTAGTAAAGGCTCCAGAATCTTGTCTCGAGCGATTTTGGGTTCATAGATTTCAACTGGAACATTGTTTATCCGGACCCTGCCTTTTCCTACTCTAACAGTTGCTCTTGCGATTGCGGTCTTTCTTTTGCCGCTTGTCAATAAAACTTTGGTAGAGCTTGACAAACTTATTCACCAATAGGTTTGTATCCTATTTCCTTGGCGAACTCTCCAACCGTAACGTAGGGGCACTTCAACCTACCAACATGGGCTTCTGGAATAGTTTGAAAAGACACATTTTTTAGTTCCGCAGGCACACCCAAAAAAACTCGAAAGCGCCTCAGCGCCATCTCTCCTTTAGGTTGCCGATGTGGAAGCATGCCTCTAACGGTTTTGTGCACAATTTGGTCTGGACGCCTCGGATGAAAAGGACCCTTTTTTGGATGCCCTATATCAAGAAAGGCTCTGGCTTCTTTTACTCGGCTCAATCTTCTACCCGACAGGGCGGCTTTTTCGGAGTTCACTATAACTATGGGTTCGCCTGAGAGGAGACGCTTTGCCACTATGCTTGCCATTCTTCCAAGAATCAAACCGGAGGCATCAATCACTGTGCCAAGTTGTTCTTCACTCTTTTTCACGCGTGGTTCACTCCATTATTCTGACGTTGCTGCCCGTCGGATTGCCCTTCAACAACTCTGAAATAGTTAAGGCCTTGCCTTTTGCCTTAGAAATCTTTGAGCGAGCTTGTTTGGAAAAGGCGAAGCCGGCTACTGTGATAGGATGTTCCAGCCTGCCAGCGCTTAAAACCTTGCCTGGAACAACAATTGTGTCTTTCTCTTTTGTGTAGCGATTCAGACGGCTCAGGTTTACGACCACACTGCTACGCCTTGAAGAGGACAATCGGTCCGCTACGTCTCGCCAGATGGCGGCGTCGTTCTCGCTGGCCTTCTTCCTCAACGACCGAATAAGATTGAGCAGCTCAGGATTCTGCGACTTGACTTGCCTCATCTTTCTTCACGGCCAACTGTTCCAAAAAAGACTCGAACTTCCTATCAAGAATCTTAATCGCTTCATTAACTACACGTTCAACTGGAAGGGCACCGGTAGACTCCACATCCAGAACAAACACATCCTTGTCCCAAGACACTTCGATGGCTGGAGGGCTTTTTGGACAAACATTTACACAGTCTTTGCAGATAGTGCATTCAATGACATTGCGAAGATCAAGTTTCTTTCTACCATCTGAGATCGAGAGCACACGTTTAGGACAAATGTCAACGCATTTACCGCATGAATCGCAGTCTTTTTCGTTTATCTTTACCTTTTGAAAATGCTTGTAGGCGCACACCGATACCGGCTGCCACTTGGCGTGCTTTCTGCCCTTGCCAAGCCTTGCGTAACCCTCTAGTTTTAGACGTTGGTTTGGCGCCAACTTCGCGATCAGTATTTTTTCGCTCACTGGCCTAACATTGGGGTTTTCTGCTATCAAGTCGCCTGAGTACACGGTTCTGACGCTGTCCTTAGCTTCCACGTCCAGTGTCAAAGACACTCGACAGAGGTTGCAGCCCAGTTCGCTCTTGCAAGAGCATTCTTCGGGTAAATTGTAAGAGTCTAAATCGGTTGTTAGAGGGACTAATCCAAGCCTGTGAGCCAGAATCTCGTCGTGCAACATAGAGGAGTTCTCGAGGACCACAACCTCTTCGATGGCCATAGAGGGCACCTCAGAGACCATGATTCGGCGCAACGAGTTCATGAAGGCAGAGTCCACGCCTTCAATAATCAAGCGAGCAGAAATTTTGTTTTTGTCAACAATTTTGATTTCCAACAGAGATTTCTCCTGTTTAGACTCTGCGTCCTCGGCGTCCACCCTTTCTTCTGGTTCCATCGTGTGGTATGGGCGTGACTTCTTCAATGCGGCCGATGCGGAATCCCGCTCTTGCCAATGCCCTTATTGCGGCTTGTGCGCCCGGGCCGGGAGTTCTTGGGCCTGAGCCGCCTGGCGCACGAACTTTTATGTGTATGGCGGTTATGCCTTTGTCTTTTGCCACTGTGGCTGCATGAGTTGCACATCTCATGGCTGCGTATGGGGAGGACTCAAGTCTGTCGGCTTTGACGAACATACCTCCACTTGTTCGGGCTATGGTTTCAGCCCCGGACAAGTCGGTCACGTGAACTAGGGTGTTGTTGTAAGAACTGTAAACGTGGACAATGGCCCACTTGTCGGGTTTTTTGCTCAAGCCCTTTCCTCCATCTTTCCTCTTCTACGGCCTGGTGCACTTAGCTGTGGTTTGGTCTCTCCAACTGAGCTGATTGCTGCTCTCATTGGATGATTTGGGTTGGAGAGGCTACTTGTTGGGGCGTATGCGATTTTTGCTTCTTCATCTCTTAAAACAAGATAGCTGGGCGATGGAACACGCCTTCCATTGATGGCGATGTGCCCATGTGTTATGAGCTGCCTTGCTTGAAAAATTGATTTGGATAAGCCCTTGCTGAAAACCATTGTTTGTAGTCTACGCTCGAGGATGTCCTCTAGGGAGAGGTCCAAAACATCGTCAAGCACTGCAGTTTCTGGCAAAATGCCTAAACGGTTAAGTCGCTCTAAGAGTTGTTTTTCCATTTTTTGGCGTTGTTCTGTTGTCATGCCTAGTAGTGAGCGGGCGATTTCTCTAAACCTTGACAGTTCGGTTTTGTGTCGCCACAGTTCGCGTTTGTTTCGCAGTCCATACTGTCCTTGTAGTTTTAATTCTGATTGGAGGATGTCGGTTCGCCATGGGAATCGTGGGGTTTCGTACTTTCTCCGTTGTTTTTTTGGGTCGCCCATTTTAGGCTGGTGCCTCCCGTCTTATGAGTTCTTTCTTTTTTACGCCCATGGCTTTGCCTGATCTGCCTGTGGTTCTTGTGTGTTGTCCTCTGACTCGTAGTCCGTAGGCGTGGCGGTATCCTCTCCATGATTTGAGGTTTTTCATTTCTTCTATGTCGGTCTTGATTTTGAGTACGAGGTCTGCGCCTGTGAGATGGAGGTCTTTTCCTGTTTCCATGTCTTTGGCTCGGTTTAGTATCCATGGTGGGAAGCTGTGTTTTGTGGGGTTGGTTATTATGTCTTCGAGTCTTTCGATGTCGATTTCTGATGTGAAGCCTATGCGTGTTTCTGGGTTGAGGTTGGCTTTTCTGATTATGGCGTTGGCCAGTGTGATGCCTATTCCTTTGATGTTTGCTAGTGCGTAGTTGAGTTTGAGGGTGCCGTCTAGGTCGGTGCCTGCGATTCTGACGATGTGTTGGAATTCTTTAGCTGATGTCATTGTTTGAAGGTCCATTTTTGTACTAGGCTATCTATGAGGATTATGGGTTTTTATTTAAACTTTGCTTTATGTGTATGTCGTTTGGGGCTGATAGGCTTAGTATGAGTCTGGGAAAAAATTTTTTGGTGCTGGGGTGAAGTGTTTCTGTTTGTGTTTTGGGTTGTGTTCTTGGTTTGGCGTGTGTTTTGGGTTGGGTTTGGTTTTGGTTTGGCGCACTTTCAATGTTGTCAAAAGGCACCTTCTATGTTGTCAATCGTGACGTTTTATGTCGTTGAACGTGATGTTTTGGGGTTGGGTGGGGGTTTAGTGATTTCAGAAGAAGAAGGGGACAATCGGCTTACGCCTTCTTCTACCTTGTCTGTGAGGGTTGATTTTTTGTTCAGGTGTTATTAACTTCGCTGTGACACTGTTAATGATGACTTCTTTTTGTGCCGCGGTGTGTGAACAGAAGTAGTTGAACACGCAGACTGACACTGTATGTTTAAGCTTGATGAGGGTGTTGCTTCTTTTCGTCGTGGTTCTTTTGGGTTGTAGTTACGACTCGCACTAAGCGTGTTTTGATATGCTCCGCGGCGCTACTTTTACATTTATGTTTTTTTCCAGATTTTGGCAACATTAAAATATTTGGTATGCGAGTAACTTTTCCACTTCTTTAAAGTCCATCTCATAAATGTGTTCTGACACAACATAAGAGTTGAGTGGTCCTGAAGTGATGCCTACTTGTTCAGCGACCATTTTAGCGATTTGACCGAGAAAAAGAATGTCCCATTGTAATTTTTTATAGGCATCTTGACTTCTAACAAATACGGTAGTAATAAGCTTTTTATCCCTAATTTTAAAGTCTAAAGTGGTTACACAGGAGATATTCATCTTCTTTTTTTCTCCAAGTGAGAGAGTGGAAATGGTCGCGGATTTTGTGTCAGGGTTAGTTTTAAGCTTATTGACAGCCCAATCTATGTGGTTTCCCCCTTTGATGCGGAATATCCTTTTGCCGTAACTCTCTTCATAATATGGAAATCTCCCCATTGCTGGGATGGGTTTCGTCTCCAGCCATAATCTTCTCATCCACTCTTTTTCCTCTTGATTACCATATTTTATGAGGACCTCATCCTCCATAGAAGGGTTCTCTACACCGATAAAAAGGCTAAAAAGCTCTTTAAGAATCAAGTCTTCATCCTTGAGCTTTTCTCCTCTTTCCATCACCAGCCTGCAAATCTTTACCCAAGCTTCCCCGGGAGTTTTGGAATAAACTTGATTCATAATCTTTCGTAGACTTTATCAAGTGTTTATAAAAGTTTTCATGTATATCATGATCTCGGGAAAGATTGACGCGTTTGAATTTTCATGAGGTTTAAGACTGGGTAGAGAGATTTGAGCGCACACGACGCTTGAGTGCGCGGGGGTAGGTTTAAACATCGGTTTAAATTCTCGGAATTTCTTTTGTCAATCAGCAATCAAGTCCCAACTCTTTTAAACATGACTTTTAACAATGTTGTAATTGGTTGAAAAATGAAGATTGTCTGTTTGTGTGGAAGTTTCAAGTTCTATCAAGAAATGAACAAAGTGGAAGAAATTCTAGTCAAGAATGGTATAAAGTGTCTTAAGCCTATTCCTTTCCCTCATAAAGACCCGAGGAAGAGTAGAACTAGAGAGGAAGAGGAAATAGGAACCAAAGAGCATATAGAAAATGTCAAGCAAGCCGACATAATTTATGTTGTGAATAAAGATGGCTACGTTGGTCGTTCAACTTCAGTTGAAATAGGAGTGGCGTACGGGTTGGGAAAGGAAATCTATGTTATGGAACAAATAAAGGATTCTGCTGTAGATATTCTGGTCGACGAAGTTTTATCACCTGAAGAATTGATTTCTAGAGTAAGACATTAACCAGTCTTTAAGCCGAAAGCTAACTCTCTCAAGAAATGATTGTATGGGTTAAATCAACATCGAATAATCTCAACTATATTACGTAGGACTCTCTTATCCAAACTCTTGCTCCTTTAGTATCTAGGCTTACTTTCAACCATATGGGCATGGGCAAGTTAGGCGTGAAATGGCCAAAATCCATACTGGCAATGATTGGAAAATCAAAGTCTTTGGTTATGTCCAAAACAACCCCTTTTACTTCACTGGTCATATCTTTTATGACATTGGTTTCTTTGCCTCTAATTTTGCCTACCAACATACCTTTCGTCTTATCAAATAAGCCAGTTTCTTTGAAGTGAACTAGCATTTGGTCGATGGATTCTAAAGGCCGCGACATGGTTTCCCAAAAGAAAATAATATCCTGATTCAGTTTTGGAAAGTACGGTGTTGCGAGTAGCGATTCTAAAGTTGGAAGATTTCCACCGAATAATCTGCCCTCAGCGGTGCCGCTTCGCCAGACTTCCCACCTAGTCAATTTTGGCAACAAACCCAGTGGCTTAGCTTGCTTAGTGACTTCTAAGAAAAGATTGACTTCGTATATCGCTTCTTGGCTCTTCATGTCTGCTCCAAATCCGAAAACAACATCAGCCTGATGAAGACCCGTAAGACCAGCTTTGGTTAAGAAAGCTGTATGAAGTGTTGTAATGTCGCTCATCCCACAAAAAATCTTTGGGTTGGTTTTTATCAAATCAAAATCCAAATAGCGCAAGGTCTGGATTGCAACAGATCCGCCCCTAGCACAGATGATTGCTTTCACTTCTTTATCAGCAAACATGTTGTTAATGTCTTTAGCTCTTTGAGGGCCAGTTCCAGCCATGTAGCCCAGCCTGAGCCTAACGGATCTGCCTTCCTTCACCTCAAAACCAAGATTTCTAAGATGCCTAACCCCTTGCCGGTAAATTTCGTTGAAGGGCAAGACAGGGGACGAAGGCGCAATTATGCCGACTGTATCGCCTTCACAAAGTCTTGTTGGTTTCAAAAGTTTCATTTCTACCTCTCTAGTTAAAGAGGAAATTAAATAATTTAAGCTTCATGTTTACGTAAACAACATAATATTACTGCGGAGAGCATTCAAAGATGCTGTCTAACTCCGATATTGACTTCTTAACCTCCCAGAGGGTCGCACGTATAGCAACGACAAAAGCCAAAGATAAATCACCTCACTTAGTTCCAACATGCTTCGCCTTAGATGGAAAGACTATTTTCACAACGTTAGGCGTGAGAAGTCAGAGACTCAAGAACGTAGAACAAGGAAGCAAAGCGGCGATTCTTGTGGATGAATACGAAGAGGAAAAGAGCGAGTGGAAAGTCCTTCGTGGACTGTTAATCTACGGCAACACGAAAATACTGACCATCAAGAGAAATAGAGACCAATTCATGCACGGCTGGAAGTTACTCATACATAAATATCCTCAGTATAAGCAATGGACAAACGCTGACCTCACACCTAAGGACCCTGATGCAAGACGCATCATGAAAATTGAAATAAAAAAAATAATAAGATGGGGTTTTGGATAAAGTCGTGTGTTTTTCAAGGAAATTTGATGATATTCATTCCTCGGTAAGCAAACAAAACATAATAACTATTTATGTTCTAACCCTTAATTATGATTGTAAAAGAAATTGCAAAAACAGTTGAGGCGGCTTGCAAACAACCGGCGAACTATTTTGGTTACGAAATATGGTCGCATCATATTTTGCCTGCTGCGAAATATTCTAAACTAATGGCTAAGAAACTTGGAGCTAATGAGGAAATTGTCGAGATCGCTTCTTTACTTCATGATTATGCAAGTGTCAAAGATTACAAGTTGTATGAAGACCATCATATCCATGGAGCCAAATTGGCTGAAGAAATTCTTCAAAAATATAACTGCCCAGTTGGCAAAATCGAGCAAGTTAAGAATTGCATTCTAAGTCACAGAGGCAGCAAAGCAGCTCAAAAATTGACTAAAGAAGCCATTTGTGTCAGGGATGGGGATTCAATGGCTCATTTCGATTCAATTTCTGCGCTATTCTACTTGGCATTCTTTAGCCATAAGATGAATCTAAACGAAGCAAATGAATGGTTGATGCAAAAACTTGAGCGAAGTTGGAACAAGTTAAGCCCAAAAGCAAAAAAGGTTATTCGTGATAAATATGTGGCAAGTAAAATATTGTTAAAGAGTCAAAAATGACCACATCCACTAACGCCTCTTACCGGAACACACGGCACTCGAAAAATCAGAACATATTTTTAAAAAAGTAAATTTTATCCTTTGAGTTAATAGATGATGTTGGTTTTGCTAATCTTTCCAAGTACCATGAAATTGAAGGTGGCTCGACACCTTTCGATTTTCTCCATAACGCAAAAACTGGAATTGTGTATATCGCCCGAATAGACAAAGTGATAGAAAAGTACGGCAAATGGTATGTTGCAAGCTTAAACAATTTTTTGAAGCAAACTAATTATATCTTTTCGTCAACTCGCGGTTCTTGCAGGGCTCGGTACAATAGGTAAAAACACCTGTCTCTTAAATCCTAAACATGGAGCAAATGTTTTAATTGGAGTAGTTCTTACCACTGCACATTTACAGCACAATACTCCCTTAAAACTACCCGTCTGCTCTGATTGTGACATATGCCTGAAGAGCTGTCCCGTCGGAGCAATTGCACAAAACGCTTTTAATAGGTATAAATGTAAGAACCGAAGAAAAATTTTAGGCAAAAGTTGCGGAACTCCCTGCATTAAGCACTGCTCAAGTCTTTCTACCCATCATAATTCAAAACTTAGTGATTGATGAGATGCGTAACTGCCCATTTGCCACAATGCTTTCAAAAGACAGCTATGAAACAATCTTATGAATGGTGCGGGGGGAGGGATTTGAACCCACTGATGAATTGCGATGTCTTCCGTGAGACCTTGGTTTGTGGTTTGTTTCAACAAAGCTTGTGGTGCGTTTTCAGGTTGTTTGGGATAATTAATGTGATGTTCATCGGGGGTGCATGGTAGAGCTTTCCAGCTTCTTCTTTTTTCTCACTCCTTGAGCTTGGAGCCGCAGCTTCCACAATAGTTCATAGAAGAGGACATGGCAGCGTGGCATTTTGGACACTGAACTTGGGGTGGTGGATAAAGCAGCTTGCCACATTGTCCGCAGAACTTGTTTTCCACGGGATTCTTACCTCTGCAGTTTAGGCAAACAATCACTTGCCTAGTAACCCTTTTCTGCGGCTTCATAAACTGAAACATGTGCTGCGTCATAGCCAGTCCTAGGGCTAAGCCTATTCCAGCGGAGAAGGCGTCACTCACGTTGACGTCAACCATTTTTTGTTAACCTTTGCCGTTCGTGTCCTCAAATTAACACTCTTTGACGCTTGACTAATAACCATTCGGTAACGCAACCTGTTAAGGCTTGGTTTGAGTTATCTTCTGTGGGACAACCTTGCTTTGAAGGGGTTTTGCCTTGGAAAACGATGTTAGAATTAAGGTGAGTAAATATGTTAGTTATCTTTTGAGGCACAATCCTGAAGACTTGGAAATGGACGACAAAGGATTCGTTGAATTAGATCAGCTTCTTTCCAAGCTTAGGAGGCTTTTTCCCACTGTCGATAGGAAACTCTTAGTAGAAATTGTTGAGCAGAGTGAGCGCAGAAGGTTTGAAATAGTGGGCGACAAGATTCGTGCGCTGTATGGGCACACAATAGACGTGCACGTGCATCTTAAAGAAGATACGCAAGTTGCGCAACTCTACCATGGAACCACTACTGAAGCCGCCCAACAGATTCTAGAAAAAGGTTTACAGCCGATGAGGAGAAGATGGGTTCATCTTTCACCCACGAAAGAAATAGCCTATGAGGTTGGAAAAAGGAGAACAGACAGCCCAGTGGTCCTCATGATCGACGTTACCGAAGCTAGAAGCCACGGTTTACGATTCTTT